>ENA-ORBV01000093-ORBV01000093.1-microbial-mat-metagenome-genome-assembly--contig:-NODE-93-length-173626-cov-11.231756_pt1 | contig 173626 bp, 158 predicted proteins | sample MGYA00237777_ERZ505514 | MGnify/ENA primary metagenome ERZ505514 (study PRJEB26160, sample SAMN06269048) | microbial mat metagenome | isolation source: Oligotrophic lake microbial mat | place...
GCTCAGTCGACGACTACCGCCAAGGCAATCGATGGCTGGTTGTCGGCCGGCAGCGGAGCTGCGTCCGGTGCGTCGTTCGCGTCAAGCGCTGGTGCAACGAACGCGCCGCCGAGCGACGCGGGCTCGATGGACGAGTTCATTCTGAATCAGGCACTGTTCTCGGCCGCGCTCGAACTGCTTCCCGATCGGCTCGCGAACCTCGGCATCATTCCGCTGCAGATGCGACTCGTGCACATGATCGGGCAACGCAGCGGAGCGACCGACGGACCGCACGCGCAGGAGCTGCTGGCCACGCTCGGTGTTGGCATCGCGGCGCAGGTCATGGAATCCGTTGTGCGCAAAACATTCGGCGGATTGGCTGGCGGTTTGCTCGGTGGATTGTTCGGTGGTGTGGCCGGCACGGCCGCCGGCGGTGCCGTCACCTTCGCGACCACGTATGCACTGGGACACGCGGCGCAGCAGTACTACGCGCAGGGGCGCAGTATGTCGTCAACCGACTTCAAGGCACTGTTCTCGAAACTGAAACAGGACGCCACGACCATGTATCCACGGGTGCAGGGTCGTGTGAGCGAGATCGCGCGCGGCAACTCGCTCCAGTCGATCATGCAGCAGGTCCGTGGGGAAATGGCGTAACAGACCGACCGGCACACCGTCGCTTAATCCTCAAGATCATGACTTCCCGTCGATCGTTCCTCGCGACCAGTTCGGCTACGGCACTCTCGCTGTTGGCCGCTCAACGACTGCACGGCGCCTCCGCCGACCACGACCTCATTCTGCGCGGCGGTACGGTGTTCGATGGCACCGGCACCCCGGTCAGAATGGACTCAAGGTCACGCAATACGGTGGCAGCGTCCATCGCCGCGCGCCCCTGCGCCCGCAACAAAATGCGCGAAGGCAGGTCGAGCAGGCGGCCCTCATTGAGGCGCAGGTTGGCTGCAACCGTCAGCACCGGCACGAGGTGGGTGTTGCGAAACCCCGGCTCGGCACGATCCATGGCATCGATGATCGCCTGTTGCGAACGGGCGATGCCGGCGAGGAGTTCGGCGAGTTGTTCGTTGCTCAGGCTCATGCGCTAGTCCCCGTGGGCAGTGTTGGGTAGGGTGAAGTGCGGTGACAAGACTCAGGCCGGCACGCTCATGCCGCGCTGCACGCCCGGACGCGCGCTGATGGCGTCGAACCAGCGTTTCACATTGGGATGATTGTTGAGGTCGGTGTTATGCCACTCGTGGCGCGACACCCACGGATAGGTCGCCATATCGGCGATGGAGTAGTCACCGGCAAGAAACGCGGTTTCACCAAGGCGTTTGTCGAGCACGCCGTAGAGGCGGTCTTTTTCCTTGCTGTAGCGTTCGATGCCATAAGGCACTTTTTCTTTTGCGGCACGGACAAAGTGGTGCACCTGGCCGAACATCGGCCCGACGCCGCCCATCTGGAACATCAGCCATTCGAGCGTGTTGTAGCGCGCGCTGCCCGCTGCGGGCAAAAACTTGCCGGTCTTGTCGGCGAGGTAAATCAGGATCGCGCCCGACTCCATCATGTTGATCGGCATGCCGTCCGGGCCGTCGGGATCGACGATGGACGGAATCTTGCCGTTGGGGTTGATCTTCAGGTACTCGGGCGCGAACTGCTCGGTGTTGGTGCCGATGTTGATCTTGTGGGTGTTGTAGGCGAGGCCGCACTCCTCGAGCATGATCGAAACTTTTTTCCCGTTGGGCGTGCCCCATGTGTACAGCTCAATCATCGCTGCTCTCCTGGCTTTGTTCGCGTTTTGCACGCTTTGCACGTTTTACATTCTTTCCCGTCGGCGGTGGCGGCCGGCCGGCTGGGGCGCTGGTGCGGGCCACCGAGGGCCAAAGTGTACAACAGGGGGCTGGGCGCGGGCACGCGAGTACAATCGTCGCATGTTCAAGTGGCTGCTGACCCTGATTGTTGCGCTCGCGGTGCTGACCGCACTGTCGCCATGGCTGGCGCGCCGCGGACTCGGACGCCTGCCCGGCGATGTGACGGTGCGCATGCGCGGACGGACCTATTTACTGCCGCTCACCTCGACCATCCTGTTGTCGCTGTTGCTGACCCTGGTAAGCCGACTGGTGTAGGCATGCCCCCGCTCCAGGCCGCCGCCTGCCTCGCCCTGCTGCTCGTGCTGCTCGTGCTGCCCGCGCGCGCCGCCGGGCCGGTGACGATATTGTTGCCGCCCGAGAGCATGGTCGAGACGATGTTGCGCGCGGCCAAAGTCGGGCCCACCGACGGGCTGATCGATCTTGGCACCGGCGACGGCCGTACCGCACTGGCTGCGGGGCGCCGCTTTGGCGCCCGCGCGCTGGGGGTCGATACCGATGCGGCGCTGGTTGCGCTCAATGCGCAGCGCGCCCGCGACATGGGCCTCGCCGGTCGTGTGCGCTTTTTGCAGGGTGACGCGGTCGATGTCGATTTGTCGCGGGCGAATGTGGTGGTCTTGTCGGCGCCCGGTGACACGCTGCGTCTGCTGCCCAAACTGCTCGCACTCAGACCCGGCTCGCGCGTTCTGGCGTTGCAACCGGGCCTTGGCGAATGGTCCCCGGACAAGGTGCTGGGCTTTGACAATCGCAACGCCTATTTGTGGATTGTTCCGGCGCTGGCGAACGGCGTGTGGCAGTTGCGCCTGCACGGGCCGGGGTCGCAGCGCGACGACCGTCTGCGCCTGACCCAGCGCTTTCAGACCGTCAGCGGTGAACTGCTGGCCGGCGGCGACACGCTGCCGCTGACCGATGTGACGCTGCATGGTGATCTCATCACCTTTGCCGTCGGCGATCGTCGCGGCAACCTGCGCCGGTTTTTTGGACACATCCAGGGCGACCGCATCAGCGGCCGCTCGCAGGCCGCCGGCGGATCGACACGCAACTGGGAGGCAAAGCGCATCGCGCCACCCGCGTCACCCGCGTCACGTTAGCCGGTCGTCCAAAACAAGAAGCCGGTGGCGGCCAATATCGCCATTGGCCGGCACCGGCAAAACTACTGCTGAGAAGAGGGGGCCCGGGACGGGCGGCAATTACTGCGGTTTGGGCGGCTCGCCCGTGCCATGGCCCTTGTGATGTTCCGCCCTGCGCGCCTGCATGTGGCCGCGTATTTCATCGGGCGTGACCTTGCCATCCTTGTTGGCGTCGATGGCCTCGAAGGCTCTCGCCATGCGCGGCATGGATTTTTCCACCTCGGCCTTAGACAGGGCGCCGTCACCGTCGGTATCGGCTTTCTTGAACTGTTCTTCAAAGCGTTGCTTGCCCTGCTCGCGACGATCGCCACCGGCACCGCCCTTGCCATCGGGTCCTTTATCCTTGCCTTGATGACGCTCGGCCATGCGCGCCTGCATGTGTGCGCGCATCTCATCGGGCGTCACCTTGCCGTCCTTGTTGGCGTCGAGCTTGTCGAAATCCCGGGCGAGGCGCGGCATGCCCTTGTCGGCTTCGGCCTTTGAAATCGCACCGTCGCCGTCGGCATCGGCCTTTTTGAACTCAGCGTCAAAGCGCTGCTTCATTTGCTCACGCCTTTGTTCCATGTGTTCGCGCGGCGCGCCGGCGCGGCGCTCCTCATTCGCGGCTGGTGACGTCTGACCCCAGCTGGCGGCGGTGATCGACAACAGTGAGATGAATAATGCGGTGCGTTTCATGAGCGGCCCTTGTCTTTATAGAGATGGCGGATGGACTCAATCTTAGCCGGCGCGCGGCCGGGCGGAACAAGCTGTAACCGGGTTTTACATCTTTTACAGCTTGTAATCGCCGCCCTTCACGCCGGCAGGCGGTTGATGCCGCCACGGCCGCAAAGAATTTCACCGGCGGGGGTGCTGCGCTGCAGGTTCGGCATTTTCTCGAGGCCGCCCGCCACTAGCCTGGCCGTCGCGCCTCCCGCCGTGCGCGCGCGTAGGCGCGAAGTTCTTCCAGCGTGATAGCGCCATCGCGATTGGCATCGATGGCGTCGAAGTTACGCGCCACGCGCGGCAGGGCTTTTTCGCCCTCGGCGCGGCTGAGCCGGCCGTCGCCATTGCTGTCGGCCCGGGTGAACTGCTCTTCAAGGCCGCCGCCACCACTGCCATTGGCGCGGCCAGGGGGCCTGCGTCCGGCGCGGATTTTTTTCCAGGCGCGCAACTCATCGGGCGTGATCTGGCCGTCGCGATTGGCGTCAATGGCGTCAAAGTCCGCGGCAAGCGTCGCCGAAACGCGCGCTTCGTCCCGCGAAATCATGCCGTTGCCATCGGCGTCGATTGTCCGCAACTGTCTGGCGTCACGTCCGCCCGTCTCCGCGCCAATTACCAGCGGAGCGGCGAACAACAGCAAGAGCGGTATGCACAAAGCTCGCGTCATAGGCAAACCAACGGCGCGGTGACGCTCTGGTTGACCGCAGCCCCCGCCGCGCACGACGCGCGGCGGGTTTTATTTTGCAACGGACGCTTTGTTGCCCTCGCGCCCGACGCCGAGGCGCAAGTCCGCCTGCCTGATGTTGGCGCGCGATTTGAGCCGCACCTCGATTTCGGCCAGTTTGTCGCGCATCGGCGCACCGGCGAACAGTTGCGGCCTGGAGGGTTCGAGTTTTTCGGCGCGCTCACGCGTCGCAATGCTGCGGCTGGCAATATCGAAGGCGTCGGTAAACGACAGGCTTCGGCGCAGGGCTTCATTGAAATAAGCACGCCCGAAATAGGTGAAATCCGCCTCGTTCGAGCAGCCGAACGACTGCCGGTCCGCCGCGGCGGCAGTGATGATCAGCGTGTTGTCATCCTTCAGCGGTTCGACAAAACCACCCGAGTAACAGGCCGAAATGACCAGTGCCTTCCACTTGATGCCGCTCTCGGCGAGCAGGCGCGACAACGCCGCAGGCGTCAGTTGCGCCAGTTGCAGCGGCGGCAACTCAAAGCTGAGCTCGTGCTGCTCCGAACCGTGGGTGGTGATGTAGAGCAGCAACACATCCTCGTCCGGGTTCATTGCCGCGGCGATGCGCGCGAGCGCGAGGCGCAGGTGGGTGACCGTGGCGATGGGCAGTTGGCCCAGGGTTTGCGGATTGTTCGACATCAGGATGTTGCGGCCGCCGGTGTCAAAGCGGCTGCCAAGCAGCTCATCGACCACCGCCAGCTCCCGGCCGAACACATCCTGCGTGCCGAAGGGCGCCACGCCCAAAAAATACAAATCGGTGACGCCGGGGCGATCGGGCTCGAGCGCGTCAAGCTGCTCCATCAGGAGCGGCGTCTGCGCATGAAACAACTGCTCCTGCGTGATTGAGGCCGTGTCCTCCGTGCCCTGCTGCGGCTGGGCCTGCCACAGCTCGGCGCGCGGCAGCGCAAACAGGAACACCGCCAGCAGCACGGTCAGCACGCCGCTTGCCGCGAGCGCCCGTGGCCGGCTCCACCCGCCGAGCAGGGCGACGATGCGCAGCATCACCGCCACCGACCAGGCGATGTAGGCGTAGTAGAGCAGCAAGGAGGTGTCCGGCGGCAGCGCCTGCTCGGCGAAGACGGTTTGCAGCACGCTGCCGGCGATCTCGAACACGGTGTCCGGCGCGATCAGCAACACGGCGAAGGCGAGCAGCAGTTCGCGCCTGCGGTAAAGTCTGGCGATGATGAGGCAGGCGAGCAGCGTGAGCGGCACCTGCACCAGCGGCACCGTCAGCGCCGACAGGTTGACCGCGCCGGGGAAACCGGCACGCAGCATGCCGCCGACCAGCCACAGCAGCAGGTTGAAGACGAACAAAACGGCATAGTCTTCGGCCGATACGCGAAAATCGAGCGTGCGCACGCGCATGAACAAGGCGAGGCGCGTGCCGGCAATCACATTGTGCTTGAGGCCCTGCAGCAGGCGTTCGCCAGGATAGGGCATGTCAGCCGCGCCCTGATGCGCACGCAACGCGCGCCAGTGCGGCGGCGATGGCGGCGACCCGCGCCACCCGCAGGCGCGCGGGAATGTCGGCTGCAGCCCCGGCCCTGGCAACGGCCCCGGCATCGACTGCGGCGGCAGCCGACAAGGCGAGCTCAATGCGCGCACGCGGCGGCCACGGCAGTAAAGGTACCGGCGTGGTGCGGGCCATTTCGCAGACGCAGGCATCGAGCAGGTCGGTATAACGCCCGGGCCGCCGGAACGCGTCGCCGGCTTGCAACAGCGCGAGCAATTCGCCGGCGGCGGCACCCTCCGCCGCGGCAATACGCGCGTACAAGGCGGCGGCGAGCACCGCCAGGTCACGACAATCGCCAGGCGCCTTGAGGCGCCCGGCCAGCGCGCCGGCGGCGCTGCCGGCAAGCCCGAGGGCACAGGCGGCAAAGCGCACCGGCAGCGGCAGCGCGTGGCGCGCGGCATGCTCGAGGCCGCGCAACGCCGGCAGCGGGTCGGCGGCGTGCGCAGCCGCTTCGGGCAGGATGGCGGCGAGGGCGCCGCATTGCGCCAGCACCGCAAACATTCGCGCGGGCGCATCTTCCATCAGGCCCTTTGCCAGTTCCTGCCAGACGCGTTCGGGCACCAGAGCGTCGGCCTCACCCGAGGCGGCCATGCCGCGCATCAGGTCCAGGGTTTCGGGCGCGACGGCAAAACCGAAGCGCGCGGCGAAGCGCGCGCCGCGCAGGATGCGCACCGGATCTTCGGCGAAGGCGCTGCCGACATGGCGCAACACACCGGCCTTGATGTCAGCCTGGCCGCCGTAGGGGTCGATCAGGCGGCCTTCGGTGTCACAGGCGATGGCGTTGATGGTGAAGTCGCGCCGCGCCAGGTCTTGTTCCAGCGTGACATCCGGTGCGGCGTAAATCTGGAAGCCCGTGTAGCCGGGTGCGCTCTTGCGCTCGGTGCGGGCGAGCGCGTATTCATCGTGCGTCGCAGGATGCAGGAACACCGGAAAATCCTTGCCCACGGGCGTGTAGCCAAGACGTGTCATGTCTTCGGGCGTCGCGCCGACGACGACATAGTCGCGGTCTTTCACCGGCAGGCCAAGCAGCCGGTCGCGCACCGCGCCGCCGACTTCGTAAATCTTCATCGGCGGCGCGCGCCGGCGCGACGGTGTTGCTGGCTGCTGCGGCATTCAGGCATAGGGCTCGTCCGCCGGCACGAATTCGGTTTCGGCGCGCGCGCCGTCCACCCACGCCCGCACCGCGGACAGCGTGCGCACGGCGTCGCAATAGCGCTGTGCATCGTCGGGCAGCAGCACGGCATGGGTGATGAAGCGCATCACCACCGGGGCGTAGTAGGCGTCGGCAAGGCTGAACGCGCCGAACAACAGATCACCCGAACCATCGGCGTGTTCGCGACAGACCCGCCACAGCGCGCAAATGCGCCCGATGTCGCGCTGCACCTCGGCACTCATGCCCTTGCCCGGGTGTGCGGCGCGGATATTCATCGGCATGCCGGTGCGCAGTGCGCGAAAACCGCCGTGCATTTCGGCGCAGGCGGCACGCGCCAGTTGCCGCGCCCGCGCACCGGCGGGCCACAGCGCCTGTTGCGGAAACATTTCTGCCAGCGTCTCGCAAATGGCCAGCGAATCCCACACCGGAACGCCGTCGATCAACAGCAGCGGCACCTGGCCGTTGGGTGAGGGGAAGGCCTCGATGCCGCGCACCCTGCCCTCGTCGCTGAACTTGAGCTGCACCTCTTCGAAGGCGATGCCGGCCTGGCGCAGGGCTACCCATGGGCGCATCGACCAGGACGAGTAATTCTTGTTGGCTATGACCAGTTGCAGCCGCATGTGCTGGCTAGCGTCCGGCGCGGATGCGGAAAAGGTTGAAGCGTGTGCGCGGCAGCACGCCGGAAAGATACGAGGGCGCCACGGCTTCTAGCGCCTCGGGCACGATGCCGAAGGGAAATGCGGCGTCGCTGACGTTGTCGCGTTCCATCGAGCGCAGGTTGTCCAGTGTCAGCAGCGAACCGGGCAGGATCTCGAGTGAAAAAGCCTGCAAGCCGGAGAGGATTTTTCCGAGGCCGATAATGGGCCGCTCGCAACCGATGACACGGCCGGTGTAGGCGATGAGTTCACGCAGCGTATAGACGCGCGGGCCGGCGAGCGCATAGGTCTTGCCGTGGCTTGCGCGTTCGGTGAGGCTTTGCACAAAGGCACGCGCGACATCGCCGACGTACACCGGTTGAAAGCGCGCGTTGGGCGACCCGAGCGGCATGAACGGCGAAATGCGCAGCAGCGTGGCGAACAGGTTGAGGAAACGGTCGCCCTGGCCGAACACCACCGAGGGTTGGAAAATGGTGACCGCCACTTTGTCGGCGACGGCCAGCACCGCGGCCTCGCCATCGGCCTTGGAGCGCAGGTACTCGCTCGGCGCATCCGCCGCCGCGCACAGCGCGCTCATGTGCACGAGGCGCGGCACGCCGGCGCTCATGCAGGCGGCGGCGAGCGCCGTTGGCAGTTCGACATGGGCCCGCGCAAAATCGCGTCCATAGGGCATGCCCGGCCGGCTGTGCAGAATGCCGACAAGATTGATGAGGGCGTCACAACCGGCGAGCAAGTCCGGCAGCGTGGCCGCATCATGCACATTGGCCTCGATCACATCAACGGTCGGCAGCGTGATGAGGTGCTTGGCGCGGTCGCGCCCGCGCGTGGGCACGACCACGACATGGCCTTGCGCGGCCAGCATGCCGACGATATGGCGACCGATGAATCCGCTGCCGCCGATTACACAGATTTTTGACATGTTGGTATGCCTGCTCTTGTCTGAATTTGCCCGGGGAAAAGCCGCAGGCCGGCACGCCCGGCGGTAGCCGGCCGGTGCGGCGCTATTTTACTGCGCCTGCGCCTGCTCTTCGCGCAGCGCCAGCGTATTGTCGGGGCCCTGGCGTGCGGGAATGATACCCATGCGGGTTTTCAGCGACCGCGTCGGATCACCCAGCATCGCGGCGTAATAGACGGTGTTGATCATCACCTTCTTGACGTAGTCGCGTGTCTCGTCAAAGGGAATGCTCTCGGCATAGATCGCGCCCTCGAGCGGCCGCGCATCGCGCCAGCGCCGGGCGCGGCCCGGACCGGCGTTGTAGGCGGCGGCGGCCAGCACCGGTGAGCCGCCCTGGTCATCGAGCACATGGCGCAGGTAGGCGGTGCCCAGGCGCACATTGACGTCGATGTCATTGACACGGGCGTGGCTGAAATTGCTCATGCCGATCTTGCCGGCCATCCATTTCGCCGTGGCCGGCATCAGTTGCATCAGGCCCGATGCGCCCACCGAGGATTTGGCGGCGGTGATGAAGCGGCTTTCCTGGCGCACCAGACCCAGCACCCAGGGCTCTTCGAGTTGCAGCGCGCGCGCCGACTCGGCGAACACCTGGCGGTGCGGCGCGAGATAGCGCAGCGAAAAGTCGTGTTGCGCCAGCGTGCGATCGGCGGTGCTGATGGCGCGATCCCAGATTTCGAACTTGCGCGCGTGGTCGGCGGCGGCGAGCAGGAAACGGTCATCGGTGCCGCGAATCGCCCACAGCCACTCGCGTGTCGCCTCGGTGCGCATGTCGAGGCGATAGAGCGCGAGCGCGCGGGTCAGCCCGGGATTGGCCGCAGCCGCCGCGACCTCTTCTTTGGTCGGCACGGCGACCTTGGCCGGAATTTCGATGGCGCGTCCCAGTTCCTCGGCAGCCAGACGGCCGTAGAAGTGGTGATTGTCGGCGACCGTCATGAATAATTTTTGCGCCCCGGGGACATTGCCCTGCGCCTGCAGCGCGCGGCCCTGCCAGTACATCCAGGTCGGGTCATTGCGCTGCAGGCTGTCCATGCGTTGAATCGCCGCCATGACCGCCGGCCAGTGGCCCTGGCGCAGCGCGATGCGCACGTACCAGGCAAGTTGATCCGCCGAGAGCGCGGTATCCGCCGTTTCGCCATACCAGGCCAGCGCTGCGGGCATCAGGCGGCGCGCGCCGGCAAAGGCCAGCTGGCCCCAGACATAGGCGCGGTCCTCGGCGGAGAATTTGTCGCGCAGCTTGGGGTCCCAGTAGCCGGCTGCGGCTTGCGGGTCGCTCTTGGCGAGGCGCATCAGCGCAAATATCACCAGCTCGCGTGCGGCACGCCGCTCGAGGCTGCCCGGCTTTTCGAGCTGGCGTTGCGGCGACTGGGTGGCGGCGTCGAACTGGCGCACGTCGAGTGCTTCGTCGCGCGGCAAATACTCTGCGGTGCGCCTCGCCTGGCCGATCTGCCCGGCTTCGACCAGCAGGCGGATGCGCGACCACACATCGCCGGCGGTGTAACGGCCATTCGAGAGCTGCACCTCGGCCAGCGTGACGCAGGCCTCGGGTAACTCCTTCGCAGTATTCCAGTAGCGCCTTACTTCGGCGAGGGCGCTCGCGTCCTGCTGGCGCCAGCGCGCGGCGAGGCCGTAGCAACTGGTGTCGGCATCTTCATTAACCAGTTGCGGAAACTCCGCCTGAAAGGCCTCCCACTGTCCGCGCCGGCCCTGCAACTTGAGCCAGTCGCGGCGCAGGTTCTCGGCCAGCAATGTTCCGGAATGCTTGAGGAAAAAAGCGCCGGCCGCCTCGGGTGTTGCGGACTCGAGGCGAAGCTTGAGTTGCCAATACTCGACCCAGGGCGCGAGCACGTGCTTGCCGACATGGGCCGCCGCCTTGCCCAGCCTCGCGGCATCGCCGGCGCGAAACGCGTCGCGTGCCTGCAGCATGGCCTCGTCCGGCGTCGGATTGCGCGGCGCGGCGAACAGCGTGGCCGGCAGCAGCAGCGTCAGGCACAATGCTATAGTCGCGCGATGGCGTTGGATGTTCATGATTCTTTTGAGAATAGCACAGCAAATCATTATTTCGACGGGGTTTTCCCCGATCCCATATACAACGCATGAGCGTGATTCCCGCTGACATTGCAGCCTGGCGCAAAGCGCTGCGCAAAGACCTGATCGCGCGGCGGCAGGCGGTCGATGCGACCACCCTGCTCGCCTGGCGCCAGGCCATGGACCTGCACCTGACACGCGGCTTCCCCGGGCTCGCCCGCGGCGTGCTGGCGTTTTGCTGGCCTTATCGCAACGAGTACGATGCGCGGCATGTCGCCGCAAAGGCGCGCGCCGCGGGCGCGCGCACGGTGTTGCCGGTGGTGGTCGCCGCCGCAACACCGCTGATTTTTCGCCAATGGCATCCGGGCACCCTGCTCGCCAAAGGCGCGCTGGGCATTCCGTATCCGGCCAACGGCCGCGCCATGACGCCCGATACGGTGTTGTTACCCATGGTCGGTTTTGACGCGGCCGGTTTCCGGCTCGGGTATGGCGGCGGCTTTTTTGATCGCACGCTGGCCGGCATGAGCAAGCGGCCTGTGGTCATCGGCGTCGTGCATGAAATAGGCAGGCTGGAATCGATTCACCCGCAGCCCTACGACATCGCCATGGATTACGTCGTCACCGAACGCGGCATTTACCGGCGCGACGGGAACAAACTGGTATTTCTCGGCGCGCCTGCGGTGGGGACGAGCTCGCCGCTCGCCTCACCGGTCTGTTATGCCGGCGAAGTCGACCCCGGTTATTTCGGTGCCGACCAGTAGGCAAAATGCAACCAGGAGGTGGTCTGAGCAATCGCGTCAAACAGAATCCTCGGGCGGTTTAGCAACGGCCTCGCCTCGTCAGGGGAGAGCCAGTCCAGGGTCTGGCGTGATCGGTCTGGCGTGGTCGGTCATTCATCTGCCTGGCGATGCGATCGAGTTGAGCCTGTGTAACCGATCAACAGGATGCGCAGGAAACGCAACAGGCGCAGCGTCATCGAATCTGCTATCAAGCCTGCTTTGAAGCCTGGAATGCCGCTCATTGCACGCTCGGTTGAGTCAATTTCCGGGTGCCCATTCTGCCGCCGAACAAGGGGCAAGTCGCGACACGCCCGCTGGTGGTGCGTCGTGCATTTTTGACAAGCAGGGTGCTTTGGCCCGATGATGGCAACTAACCAGTCAGTACAATAGCCACACGAAGCCCATTTACGGCGGCTAACCTGCGGCGGCTAACCGGACTTTTCGCAATGCGCATAGGTTGTGACATCGGCGGTACTTTCACGGACGTGGTCGCCGAACTGCCGGACGGCACGTTGTACATCAACAAGACCTCGACCACGCCGGACGACCCGGGTCGCGCCGTCGTCGACGCCATCCGCGAGGTGCTGCAGGCGACCGGCGTCGCGCCCTCGGCGGTGACCGAGATCGTGCACGGCACCACCACCGCCTCCAACACCATCCTGCAAAAGGTCGGCGCGCGCACCGGCGTGCTGACCACGCGCGGCTTTCGCGACGTGCTGGAAATCGGCCGCATCCGCACACCCACCATGTTCGACCTGTCCTGGTCCAAGCCCGAGCCGCTGTCGCCGCGGCGCTACCGCTGCGAGGTCGACGAACGCATCGCCGCCGACGGTTCGGTGGTGCGGGCCCTCGACCCGCAGCAACTGCGCGAGGTCGCGGCGTTTTTTGTCGCCGAGGGCGTGCAGGCGGTGGCGATCTGCTTTCTCAACAGCTATGCCAATCCGGTGCACGAACTCGCCGCCAAGCTGATCCTCGAAGCCGAGTTTCCGCAGTTGCTGGTAACCGCATCCTGCGAAGTGCTGCCGGAAATGAAGGAATACGAACGCACCAGCACCACCGTGGTCAACGCCTACATCCTGCCGGCGATGCGCAGCTATCTTGCCAACCTGCGGCGCGACCTGGCGGCGATTGGCATCACCGCGCCGATACAGGTCATGGCCTCCAACGGCGGCATGATGGGCATCGCCGCTGCGAGCGGCAAGCCGGTCTTCGCCGTAGGGTCGGGGCCTGCGGGCGGCGTCACCGGTTCGGCCCATCTCGGACGGGTCACCGGCGACAGCGACCTGATCGTGTTCGACATGGGCGGCACCACGGCCAAGGCCTCCATCATCGAGGCCGGGCAGCCTTCGCTCACCAACGAATACGAATTTCGCGACGGCATTTCATCGCCCAGCCGTTTTGTCAAAGGCGGCGGCTATGTGCTCAAGGTCCCTGCAATAGACATCGCGGAAGTGGGGGCCGGGGGCGGCTCGGTCGCCACCATAGACGCCGGTGGCCTGCTGCACGTCGGGCCCGAGTCGGTCGGCGCCTATCCCGGGCCGGCGTGCTACCAGCTTGGCAACGAGCGACCGACGGTGACCGATGCCAACATGGTGCTCGGACTGCTCAATCCGGTGGCGCTTGCCGGCGGCAGCCTCAAGGTTGATCCGGCGCTGTCGCGTCGCGCCATCGAAACCCACATCGCCGCGAAGCTGGGCTTGTCGGTGATGGACGCCGCGCACGGCATCCGCTATGTCGCCAACGTCAATATGGCGCGCGCTATTCGCGCTGTCACGGTGGAACGCGGCCGCGACCCGCGCGATCTGACCCTGATCGCCTTCGGCGGCGGCGGGCCGGTGCACGCCGTTGATGTGGCGCGGCTGCTGGGCATCCGTCGCGTCATCGCACCGGTGATGGCGGGCGTGTTCTGCTCCGCCGGTATGCTGGCGGCCGACGCCGGTCACGATTTCCTGCGCTCGGTGCTGCGCCGCATGGACGGCTGCGACCCAGTGGCGCTCGAAGCGGTGTCCGAATCGCTGCGCCGCCAGGGCCTGGTGTCGCTGGCCGCCGAGGGCTATCCGGAGAGCACGGTTTCTTTCACGCTCAAGGCCGATTTACGCTATGTCGGGCAGTCATCGGAACTGACGGTGCCGGTGCGCGGCGCGCATTTTGACGCGCCGGCGCTGGCCGCGCTGCAGCAAGATTTCCAGGTCGCCTATCGCGACACCTTCGGCTATGCCAACGACGAACCGCTGGAGCTGGTGAACCTGCGCCTCGCGGCGCGCGGCCGGCGGCAGGAGCGCCTGGATTTTTCGCGCATTCGCATGGGCGGGGCGGCGCTTGCGGGCTCGAGCGGCAGCCGGCTGGCGAGCTTCGAGCGCACCGAGCCGCCACGCGACACGCGCATTCTGGCGCGCGCCGACATGCCGCTAACGCCGCTGCAAGGCCCCCTGATCATCGAGTCCTACGACACTACCGTGGTGGTGCCGCCAAGTGTCAGTGCGCATGCCGATGCGGTGGGCAACATCATCCTCGATTTGCACGCAATCGTGCCCGGATCAAAGGAGGCAAGCCAATGAACCAACGCGCTCCGGTGGGCGTTCGCGCCACGCTCGATCCGATCACCTTTGCCGTGATCAAGAACGCCATGGACGCCATCGCCGACGAGGTCGCCTACACGGTGTTGCGCACCGCGCGCTCGGAAATCGTCAAGGACGTCATGGATTACTCAGCGGCCATCTGCGACCGCCAGGGGCGCATGGTGGTGCAGGCCAAGACCATTGCGCTGCACCTTGGTGCGATTCCCGAGGCCATGAGCTCCATGCTCAAGGTCTATGGCGATGATTTGTCGCCGGGCGACGCGGTGGTGGTCAACGACCCCTACCAGGGCGGCATGCACCTGCCGGACATTTTCATGTTCGTGCCGTTTTTCCATGAAGGGACGCTGGAAGGGTTTTGCGTCGTCATCTGCCACCACACCGATGTCGGCGGGCGCGTGCCCGGATCGAATGCCAGCGATTCGACCGAGATTTTCCAGGAGGGCCTGCGCATTCCGGTGGTAAAGCTCTACGAAAAAGGCCGCATGAACGACATGCTCGAGCGCCTGATCGGGCTCAACGTGCGCCTGCCCGACCGCGTGCTGGGCGACCTGCGGGCGCAATATGCCGGCGCGCAGGTGGGCGTGCGCGAACTGGGCAAGCTGTTTACGCGCTACGGCCGCGAGGTCTCGCGCGTCTATCTCGAGGAAATGCTCGACTACGCCGAGCGCCTGACGCGCGATGAAATCCGCCGCTGGCCCAAGGGCACCTTCCGCTTTACCGATTACATCGACGACGACGGCCTGTCGCCCGACCCGATCAAGATCAACGTCGCCATCACCGTGCATGAGGACCGGGTCAGCGTCGATTACGCCGGCTCCGCGCCGCAGGTCAAGGCGGCGATCAATTCGACGCGCTCGTACACCAATTCCTGCACCTATTTGTCGGTGCGCTGCGCGCTCAAGGGCGACGTGCCCAACAACGCCGGGGTGTTTCGCGCCATCGAGGTCATCGTGCCCGAGGGCTGCGTGCTAAATCCGCGCGAGCCGGCTGCGGTCGCGGCGCGCGCGCTCACCGGTTACCGCGTGTTCGACGCCATGCTGGGCGCGCTCGCGCAAATCGTGCCCGATCGGATTCCGGCGGCGGGCGAGGGCGGTAACACCGTCGTCTGCCTGTCCGGGCGCAAGCCCAACCCGGACGGCAGTGCCTCGCCCTTCATCATTGTCGATATGATTTGCGGCGCCTGGGGTGCGCGCCCGGCGGCGGACGGCATCGAGGCCATCACCAACGCCTCGCAAAACCTGTCCAACACACCGGTCGAGACGATGGAAGCACAGCACCCGGTGCGGGTCGAGGCCTACGAGCTGGTGGCCGACACCTGCGGCGCGGGCACCTGGCGCGGCGGCCTCGGCATCCGCCGCAGCTACCGCCTGCTCGCCGATGAAGCCTTCCTGCAATTGCGCGCCGATCGCATCAAGTTTCCGCCTTATGGCCTGAAGGGCGGCGAACCGGCCGCGACTGCCAGCAACCTGCTGGGTGAGGCCGGCGCGCAAACCGTGCTGCCGGGCAAGGTGACCATGTGGCTGAAAAAAGGCGACCTGGTGACTCATGCACAACCGGGGGGCGGCGGTTTCGGCCCGCCGCTGCTGCGTGAGCCCGCGCGCGTGGCCAGGGATGTCTGGAATGGCAAGATCACGGCGGCTTTTGCACGCGCGCATCACAGCGTTGTGGTGGACGGCGCCAGCGGGGTGCTGGACGAAGCGGCAACAGCAGCGTTACGCGCGGAGTCGAATCGTGCGGCATGAAGCTTGCGTGAGGGAATGCGCGCAGGTAGAGTCACTCGAACCGATATTCGCATGTTCACACTCGCATCAAATTAGACACGGAGATCGCAATGAAACATACGGCATCAGGTTTGTTAAAGTCGGTAGGCGCTGCACTGGTGGGCGCGGCGCTGCTGCTCTCGGCCACAACGGCCGGCGCGCAGGCTCCAGAGAAGATCACCGTCAGGCTTGATTTCACGCCCTGGGGCATCCAGGCGGCGCTGCACCTTGCCAAGAGCAAGGGCTGGTTTGCCGAACAAGGGCTCGATGTGACCATAGAGGACGGCACCGGCACGCTGCCAGGCATCCAGTTGGTCGGTGCCGGCAAGGTCGAGGTCGCCGCAGTACAACTCGGTCCCATGGCGCTGGCGCGTGAAAACGGCCTGCCCGTGGTCGGCATCGCCGGCTTCGCGCGCAAGGGCGACCTTGCGGTCATGGTCGATGCGGCCACCGGCCCCAAGAGCTTCAAGGAGCTGGCGGGCAAGAAGTTCGTATCATTTACCGGCAGCCCCTGGGTGCCCTTTATCAAGAGTTTCGCCAAGGGCGCCGGCCTGACCGAGGACCAGTTTGCCGTCACCATGGTGGCACCGCCGGCCATGGTCGCCACCTATGCGTCTGGCAACGCCGACGGCTTTCTCTCGATGGGCCCGTTCGGCGTGCCGATGGTGGCCAAGTCGCGGCCCTCGCGCGCGTTGCTCGCGGGCGATGCCGGCATCGTGTTCCCGAGCTTCGGGCTGGTGTCAAACGAAGAGACAATCAAGAAACGTCCGGCGGTGCTGCGTAAGTTGGTACAGGTCAATATCCGCGCCTGGGAGTACATCTACCAGAGCCCGGCCAACCTCGAGGAGGGCGTGAAGGCCATCATGAGCGAACGGCCCCAGGCCAAGCTCGACGCCGACCTGCTGCGCGGCCAGATCGTCGCCTATCGCGAATTCTTTGACACGCCCAACACCAAGGGCAAGCGCTTTGGCTGGCAGGCCGAGGCCGACTGGGTTGCGGCGATCAAGTCGATGGAAACGGCCGGGGCGATCAAGGCCGGACGCAAGCCGTCCGAGTACTACACCAACCAGTTCGTGGATTGAGCGCTCGGCACGCGGGAGCGGGCCTGCTTCCCGGCCGGCCGCGGCAAACCCCGGCCGGGCCGATATCCACTTATGGCTGACGCTGACAAGTACATACGCATCGAGCGCCTTGACAAGACCTACGCCTCGCCGCGCGGTCCGGTCAAGGCGCTCGAGGGCATTTCGCTCGATATTGCGCAACACGAATTCGTCAGTGTCCTGGGGCCCAGCGGCTGCGGCAAGAGCACCCTGCTGAAGTGCCTCGCGGCGCTCGAGGGCATTACCGGAGGCTCCATTTCCATCGGCGGGGTGACGGTCGCAGGCCCACCGGACAACATGGGCATCGTGTTCCAGCGTGACGTGCTGCTCGACTGGCGCACCATCCTCGATAACGTGCTGGTCACCGCCGAGTTTCGCAATCTGTCGCGCGCGCAGTACGAGCCGCGCGCGATGCAACTGCTGAAGCTCTTTGGCCTGGAGGAATTCGCCAGGCGCTTCCCGTGGGAGCTCTCCGGTGGCATGCGCCAGCGCGCCTCGATCTGCCGCGCGCTGCTCGTCGACCCCGAACTGCTGCTCATGGACGAGCCCTTCGGCGCGCTTGATGCGATGACGCGCGACGAACTGAACCTCGAACTGCAGCGCATGTGGACGGAAAACCGCAAGACCGTGCTGTTCATCACCCATTCGATCACCGAGGCAGTCTATTTGTCCGACCGCGTCGTGGTGATGTCGCGCAATCCGGGCCGGATCGCCGAGATCATCAGCGTCGACCTGCCGCGCCCGCGTGCGCTGTCGGTGCGCGAAACCCCTGAATTCGGCCGTTATACCGCCCACATCCGCGAGCTGTTCACGGTCATGGGCGTTCTCAAGGACAGTTGACATGAGCGCGTGGTGGGATCGAAGCGAACGCATGCGTTCGGTACTGGTGGTGCTGGCGGTGATGCTGGCCGTATGGGAGGTGCTCTGCTGGGCGCTGGCCATCCGGCCATTCATCCTGCCCGCGCCAAGCGCGGTGATAAAGGACTTCCTGTCGGCACCGGCGTATTTCATGAAGCACAGCGGCTACACGCTGCTGATCACCTTTGTCGGTTTTATCGTGGCGGTGATCGGCGGCATCGCCTGCGCCGTGGGCATCGTCTATTCGAAATTCCTTGACCGCGTGCTCTCGGCGATGCTGGTGTCCCTCAACGCAGTGCCCAAGGTCGCCCTCGCGCCGCTGTTCGTGATCTGGCTTGGCACCGGCACCGAACCGAAAATCGCCATCTCGATAATGATCGCGATTTTCCCCATCGTCATCGACACCGTGCTGGGCTTGAAATCGGTTGACCCCGAGATGATCAACCTCGCCAAGTCCTGCCGCGCCTCGAGCTTCAAGATCCTATTGAAGATCCGCTTCCCAAATGCGCTGCCGTCTATATTCGCCGGCATGAAGGTGGCGATTTCCTTTGCGCTGGTGGGCGCCATCGTCGGCGAATTCGTCGCGGGCTCGATCGGCCTCGGCCACATCATCCTGCTCAGCCAGGGCAACTTCGACACGCCGCGGGTGTTTGTCGCGCTTATGCTCCTCGCGTTGCTCGGCACCATCCTGTTTTACATGGTCGATGTGGCCGAATCGCTGCTGCTGCCCTGGCATGTGTCGCAGCGCAGTGTGCACGGCGATGTGCCGGTGGTACAGGGCGGATTGTAGCGGCGCGTGAAGTCCGCGGATCATTCGGGGAGCCTGGCCAGCCCGACCCCGATCAGGCTGTCGCGCGTGACCAGCGACGCGAGAGCGCCCTCATCCAGCGCTTCAGTGCCTTCAGGGCGCAACGGCAGCACCATGTAGCGCTGGTCGGCGATGGAGTCGTGCACGCGGATTTGCACCGACTCGGGAAGTTGCGTGCCGAACTCGGACAATATCGCACGCGGTTCCCGGACGACGCGGCTGCGATATTCGCGGCTTTTGTACCAGCCCGGCGGAATGCCCAGCAGGGCGCGCGGATAACACGAGCACAGCGTGCACACGATGACGTGATGGACCTGCGCTGTGTTCTCGAGCACGATGAGGCGCAGCTGCCCGACGTCCATGCCGAGTTCACGCGCGGCGGCCGCACCATCGGCCAGCAGGCGCAGGCGATAGCCGGGGTCCTGCCAGGCGCGGGCCACCATGCGCGCACCGCTCCGGTAGTCGCGACCCGCCATTTTCTCGACTTCCCGCTCGACGTCGGCGGGACTGATGATGCCCTTCAGGATCAGCAATGCTTCCACCGCCGTCTGCATGCGCGGGTAGTAGCCCTGGTCGCGCGACTTGTCGCGGCTTCCGGCCGGGTCAGGGGATGCGTCCACTTGCGCTTCCTTCACGAGGTGCGCTCCAGCCAGTGTTGATAAATGTCGATCTCAAGCTGGTCCTTGTCGTTTGCCGGGGTATCCGGCCACAACTGCGCGGCACTGAAGGCGACCCGGTATAACGGCTGCAAAGGCGCGCCTTCGCGCGCGTAGGCCAGTTCCTCCGGGTTGGGGAAAAAGCCGCACAACTCGACAATCGTTCCGCGTTTCCCCCGGCAATACCAGGGGGTCCGGATATGGCCGGGCGCATCTGCGGCTATTACGCGCACTGCGGTTCCGGGGCCGAACAGTGCATCCAGGCGGGCCGGGCCTTGGGCGCCGGCCGGTTGCGCCGGGAGCGCCTCCAGTCCTGACATCGCCCGCGCCAGCTCCTCAACGGTAAAGACACCGTGCTCGATCAGGCCCTGCGCCAGCGAGTGCATCCAGCGTTCGTAGTAGCCCAGGTCGTCATACGCGTTCGGGCCGAGGTCCTCGCGCAGACGCCGCAATTCATCCACCTTGATCAGCGCGGCTTTGCCCCAGATCACTTCGCCAAGGGCGTCCGCGCGGCGTTCCCAGGCTTGCAACTCATGCTCGTCGCGCTCGCAGCATCCGGCGTCTTTACCGCCGATGTCGTGCCCGCGCCGTCCGGCCTCGTTCATGCCGCCTCAGTCCGCATTTTCCAGCTTGCCGGCGACGGCCGCGACCGCATTCACGATGCCCTCATAACCGGTGCAGCGGCACAGCACCGCCGACATGCCTTCGCGGATCTGCGTTTCCGAGGGATTGGGAATCGTATTGAGCAGGTCAAGCGCGGTGATCAGCATGCCCGGCGTGCAAAATCCGCATTGCAGCGCATGATGTTCGTGAAAGGCCTGCTGCAGCGGGTGCAGCTTGTCGCCGTTGGCGAGGCCTTCGACGGTGACCAGGGTTGCGCCATCGGCCTGAACCGCGAGAGTGGTGCAGGAGCGGCTCGCCTGGCCGTCAAACAGGATGGTGCAGGCGCCGCAGATGCCGTGTTCACAACCGGCGTGGGTGCCGGTCAGCCCGAGGTCTTCGCGAATGAAATCGACCAGCAGTTTGCGCGGCTCGCAACGTCCGCGGCGCGGCTTGCCGTTGATGGTCAGGCTGATGTCGACGTGGTCATCCATGGTGCGAATTCTCCAGCATGCGCGCGGCGCGCTTGAGGGCACGGCCGGCAAGAACGCCCGTAAGCTGGCGGCGGTAATCGGCCGAGGCGTTGGGATCGGACGTGGGGTCGACGCTGTCCTGCGCCACCTGCGCGGCTTTGGCGATGTTGCCCGCCGACAGCCCGCCGCTCACCAACAAGTCCTCGGCGGCGCGCAAACGCAACGGCCGCCCGCCGACACCGGCGGACACAAGGCGCGCGCGCGAACAGGCGCCGGCGCTGCCCTCTAGCACCGCGGCGATGCCGACGATGGCGAAGTCGCCCTTGCGGCGCGCGTATTCCTCGATGGCATGGCCGCTTTTTGCCGCCATGCGCGGAATGCGGATTTCGCTCAACACCTCGGTCGGCGAAAGCGTGGTCGAAAAAAAAGAGCTGAACAAGTCGTCGGCGGCGATGGTGCGCGTGCCGCTGCTGCCGCTGGCGACGACCGCGCCGTCAAGCGCCAGCAGCGTCATCGGCAGTTCCGCGCTCGGGTCGGCGTGGGCGATGGAACCACCGATGGTGCCGCGCGAACGCGTCGGCAGGTGGCCGACCCAGCCGAGGGCTTCGATCATCAGCGGCAGGTGTTCGGAGACCAGCATCGAGTTCTCCGCTGCGCGCTGGCGCGTCATCGCGCCGATGCAGACGGTGTCGTTCTCGACCCGGATATCGGCAAGCCCGGGCACGCGGCGCAGGTCGATGAGGGCTTCGGGAGAGAGCAGGCGGAAATTGAGCATCGGCACCAGGCTCTGGCCGCCCGAGAGCAGGCGCGCGTTGCCGGCGTAGCGTTCGAGCAATTGTACCGCCTGGTCCAATTGCTCCGGTGCGTGATAGGCGAATCGTGGCGGTTTCAAACTGGGTGCTCCCTGTTTTCTTGCATCTGTCCGAGTATTGTATGTATATTTTGCCCTCGCGCCACAAATAACACGGGCAAAGACCGACGATATGAACAAGCGCTTGGAAACGGATTTTGTCGGGCAATCGATCCTGCGGCGCGAGGATCAGCGCCTGCTGCGCGGCAAAGGCCAGTTCATCGCCGACTTCATGCTGCCGGGTATGTTGCACGTGGCTTTCGTGCGCAGCTCGGTCGCCCATGCGAGGATCAAGTCGGTGGACTTGTCGCGCGCTGCGGCCTCGCCGGGCGTGCATTTCGTCATGAGCGGGCTGGAACTGGCGAAGGAAATTCCGCCGGTGCAGGACCAGCAGTTGCCGCTGCCGCAAAAATGGCGCACCACCGTCCCGCACAGGATTTTCGACCCGCGCCAGCCGCTGCTTGCCTGGGAAAAGGTGAGGCATGTCGGCGAAGCGGTGGCGGTGATCGTCGCCGAAGACCGCTACATGGCCGAGGATGCGGTCGACCTTGCCGTGATCGAATACGAATTCCTGCCGGCCGTAATCGATGCCGAGGCGGCGCTGGAGCCTGGTGCGGCGGTGCTGCACGAGCAAAACGGCACCAATCTGCTGGCCGAGTTCTCCGTCGCCAAGGGCGATGTCGCCGCGCTGTTTGCCGGCAAGCCGCGTTCCATCAAGCGGCGTTTCCGCCACCATCGCTATGCCGCCGTTCCCATGGAATGCCGCGGCGTGGCCGCGGCACACGAGGCGCGCACCGATGCGGTGACGATCTGGTCATCGACGCAAGTGGTGCACTGGGTGCGGCGCGAAGCGGCGCTGACTCTGGGCATGACCGAGGCGCGGGTGCGCTGCGTCGCGCTGGATGTGGGCGGCGGCTTCGGCGGCAAGGGCCATGTCTATCCGGAAGACCTGTTGCTGCCCTATCTCGCGCGGCGCATCGGCAAGCCGCTCAAGTGGATAGAGGACCGCCGCGAACACCTGCAAAGTGCCTGCCATTCGCGCGACCAGGTGCACGATGCCGAAATGGCCTTTGACGACAGCGGCAAGATCCTCGCCTTTCGCGACGCCATGGTCATGGACTGCGGCGCATGGAATCCGGTCGGCATAGGTATTCCCTACAACACCGCATCGCACCTTGTCGGGCCGTACAAGGTGGATCATTTTTCCGTCACGGCAAAAGTGGTGGCCACCAACAAGGTGCCCAATGCGCCGTATCGCGGCGCCGGGCGGCCCGAGGCGGTGCAGGTAATCGAGCGCATGATGGACTTGGTAGCGCGCGAGCTGGGCATGGAGCCGGCGGCGGTACGCCGGCGCAACCTGGTGACCGCGGCCGACATGCCTTACGCGGTGGGCATCCCCTATCGCGACGGTCAGCCCATCGTCTATGACAGCGGCGACTACCCGATGGCCCTCGACAAGGTGCTGGCGCATCTGGGCGGACTCGACGCCTTTCGCCGGCGCCAGCAGGCGGCGCGCGCGCAGGGACGCTACCTCGGCCTCGGTCTTGGCATGTACACCGAGGGCACGGGCGTCGGCCCCTTCGAGGGGGCGACCGTGCGCGTTGATCCCTCCGGCAAGATTTACGTTTCGTCCGGCTCCTGCCCGCAAGGCCAGGGCATGGAAACGATTTTTTCGCAGATCACCGCCGATGAGTGGAAGGTCAAGCCGGAGGATGTGATCCTGTCGCTGGCCGATACGGCGGCGATTCCGATGGGCTTTGGCACCCTCGCCAGCCGCTCGACGGTGAATCTCTCCGCCGCCATCCATGTGGCGAGCGAGCGCCTGCGCGGCAAGACCTTTTCCATTGCCTCGCACATGCTCGAATGCGCGGCGGCGGATCTCGAATTGCGCGGCGGCCGCGTCGGCGTGGTCGGTGTGCCGGACATGTCGGTGTCCCTCGCCGACGTCGCGCGCGCCTCGCGCCCCGGCTGGGACAACCAGCGCCCGGAAGGCGTCGATGCGGGCCTGGAAGAAACCTATTACTGGGAGCCTTCGACTGTGACCTGGGCTTATGCGGCGCACGCGGTGATTGTCGATGTCGATATCGAGCTCGGGCACGTCAAACTCGAGCAGTACGTCATTGCCCACGATTGCGGCGTGGTGGTCAACCCGATGCTGGCCGAAGGCCAGATCATTGGCGGCGCGGTGCAGGGCATAGGCGGCGCGCTGTTCGAGGGCTTCAACTACGACGCCGAAGGGCAACTGCTGACCGGCTCTTTCATGGATTACCTGCTACCCACCGCCAGCGACGTGCCGCATATCGCGGTTCTGCACCAGGAGTCGCCTTCGCCGCTCAATCCGCTGGGCGTGAAAGGCCTTGGCGAGGGCGGCGCCATCGCGCCGCCGGTGGCGATTGCCAACGCGGTGGCCGATGCGCTGTCGGCGTTTCGCGCCGAGTTCAACGCCACGCCGATCACGCCCGAAGACATATTGCGCGCCGTTCGCGCCGCGGCCTAGATTGGCGCGGTCAGTCCGCTGTCAGTCGGTACTTGGCGCCGGCAGCCTTTGCTCGAGATGGGGCATGGCGAGCCGGTAGGCGGGGCGCTCCTTGATGCGTGTGATCCAATCCTGGATTGCCGGACGTGCATCCCACATGCCGGCATAGTGCAGCCACTCCAGCCGGTCGATGAAGGGGGATATGGCGATATCGGCGAGGGAAAATGTCCGGCCGGCAAACCACGACGCACGTGACAGTCGAGCTTCCATTTTCGCCAGCGCCTGGTCCATGATCTTTCGCGCCGCGTCCACGTCGGCCGCGTCCACCGGCGCTCCGTCTGAGGCCTTGCGCAGCTTTTCCTTCTGCACCGCATTAGGCGCCGCGGCGATGCGTTCAGCTACGAGTTCGCGCGGCAGCCTGGCAAAGGCATGGCGCATCATCAGCTGGTAGGTAGGCATCTTGACCGAGGGGTGAAGCACGTCGTCCTCGAACTTCACCCACACCCGCATCTGTGCCCGTTCGAGCGGGTCGGAAGGGACGAGTGATGTGAGAGGAAACACCTCATCAAGGTATTCATTGATGACGGTCGATTCGGTGATGGTATGACCGTCATGGATCAGCGTCGGAACCACGCCATTGGGGTTGATTGCCAGATATTGCGGATGCATCTGCTCGAGCTTCTGCAGATCAATGACGTGGCCGGCCCAGGGGAGGTTCTTTTCAGCAAGGCAGAACCGCACCTTGATGCAGCAGAATGCATCCCAATCATGATAGAGCGTCAGCATGCTTGATCCTAGGTTTTGGGTAGCGCGCGTTTCGTGGTGCGCCGGACGCGTTTCGACGGGGATTCCATGTTGCACAGGTACGACAGCACCACTTCGGGCACGTGTTGCAGCCGCCGCTTCAGGCGCGCGCTGCTGGTGAGATCCACGTCCAATACGGTCGAGAGCGTGTAGCGGTTGGAAACGAAATAGGACGCCAGGCCCGATATCGAGATATAAACGTCGATCCAGTCGGCGTCCGCGCGGAAAACGCCCTGCTGCTGGCCCTGGCGCACCAGGCGCTTGAGCGTGCCGATCAGCGGATTGAACATGTCGGCAATGACCTTTGACTTGCGGATGTGCCGCGCCTTGTGCAGGTTTTCTGTGGCGAGCAGGCTGATGAATTCGGGTTGCTCGACGAAGTGCTGCACCATGTGCAGCACCAGGGCGCGCATGTCCCCGGCCGGGTCGCGGCCGGTCAGGGTCACTTCGTTCTGGCGCGTGCGCATCGCCGCGTAAGCGCGCTCCATCACCTCGATGAAAAGGGCCTCCTTGCCATCGAAGTAGTGGTAGAGCAGGTTTTTGCTCATGCGGCAGCGCTTGACGATGGCGTCGATGCGTGCGCCATCGTAGCCGCGCGCGGCGAATTCCTCGGTGGCGATGCGCAGGATGCGCCCGCGCGTGCTGCGCGCATCGCGTACGCGCGGTGGCTTTACCTTGACCATGGCGCCGAGCAGGCTGCGGGACGAGGGCAAAGCCGCTCAGTCGATAGAGTCGAGAATGCCGCCAAGCATGTCAATGATGGTGTCGATCTGTGCCGCCTCGACGATGAGCGGCGGAGAAAGGGCGATGATGTCGCCCGTGACGCGGATCAGCAGACCGGCATCGAAGGCGCGCACCAGCGCATCGAAGGCGCGCGCGCCGGGTTTGCCCGGACGCGATTCGAGTTCGATGGCACCGATCAGGCCGCAATTGCGTATATCAATAACATGCTTGCGCGACTTGAGCGAATGCACCGCGTCTTCCCATGTTTTCTCAAGCGATGCCGCGCGGGCGAACAGGTCTTCGGCCTCGTACAGGTCGAGCGTGGCGAGGGCGGCGGCGCAGGCGACCGGATGGCCCGAATAGGTGTAACCGTGAAAGAGCTCGATCATGTTGTCGGCGCCCCCGACGATCGCTTCCTGGATGAAATCGCGCGCCGCCACCGCGCCCATTGGAATGGTGCCGTTGGTCAGGCCCTTGGCCGTGGTGACCATGTCGGGCAGCACGCCGAAATAATCGGCGGCGAGCGGTTTTCCGAGGCGCCCGAAACCGGTGATGACCTCGTCGAAGATCAGCAGGATGCCGTGCTTTTCGGTGATGGCGCGAAGGCGCTCGAGGTAGCCCACCGGCGGGACGAGCACGCCGGTGGAGCAGGCGACGGGTTCGACGATGACTGCGGCGATATTCGAGGCATCGTGCAGCGTGACGAGCTTCTCAAGCGCATCGGCCAGTTCGGCGCCATGGGCCGGGATGCCGCGGCTGAAGGCGTTTCTCGCGGGGTCGTGGGTGTGCGGCAAGTGGTCCACCCCGGGGAGCCCCGTGCCAAAGGCCTTGCGGTTGCCGACGATGCCGCCCACCGATATGCCGCCAAAACCCACACCGTGGTAGCCGCGCTCGCGTCCGATCAGGCGCACGCGCTGCCCCTCGCCGCGGGCGCGGTGATAGGCGATGGCGATCTTGAGCGCGGTATCGACCGACTCGGAGCCCGAGTTGGTGAAAAAAATGTGATTGAGGTCGCCGGGGAACATGTCGGCCAGCCGCTCGGCCAGTTCGAAAGGCAGCGGATGGCCCATCTGGAAAGTCGGGGCGAAATCCAATTCCTTCACCTGGCGCGCGACCGCCTCGGCGATGGCCGGTCGGCAATGCCCGGCGTTGACGCACCACAGTCCTGAAGTGGCATCGAGGATTTTGCGCCCCTCCGGGGTGTAGTAGTGCATCCCCTCGGCGCGCGCCAGCATGCGCGGCTTGGCCTTGAACTGGCGATTGGCGGTGAAGGGCATCCAGAAGGCGTCCATGGGACGTTGCGGGACGGGCTTGGGAATTGCGCTCATGGGCGGCCTCGTGGCAGGAATGTCGTGGATATCGTAAAACGAATCGGAAATCTGCGCTGCGGCAAGTCTGTTTCAGGCCCCCGCCGCCACCGCCGATTGCACCGGCGGGAAATTGCCGCTATTGTACTGCCTGGTTAGTTGCGTCGGCGTTTTCAGTATCGATACCCGTCGTGACGCTGTCAAGCGGCCGCGGTACCGATTCCGCCGGCCCGGGTGGGGTTCTTTCAGGAGACAAAGATGATGCGTACTCAGGTGTTTTCGGTATTGAAGCGGCTGCTGCCCGGTGCCTTGGCCGTGGCAATGTTCTCCTCCGGTGCCGCACTGGCGCAGGAGAAAATCAGCATCATGACCGACTGGTCACCGCACGGCATGCATGCCGGGCTGCACCTCGCGATGCAAAAAGGCTGGTTCAAGGAAGCGGGACTGAACGTCGAGGTGCTCGATGGCAAGGGCTCTGGTGCAACGATCCAGCAGGTGGCGGCGGGCCAGATTGACGTCGGTTTCGCGCAGCTTGGCGCCATGGCGCCGGCGGTGGCCAACGGCCTGCCGGTGACCTCGATCATGGGATTTGTGCGCGCCGGCGACAACGGCCTGATCGTGCCCATCGCGGGCAATTACAAGACGCTGAAGGACCTTGTGGGCAAGAAGATCGTCGTGCCCAACGGCGCGGCGACCGCACCCTTTGTCGATGCCTTTTTCAAGGCCGGCGGCGTGACGCGCAATGACATCCAGGTGATCAACGTCGACAGCCAGGCCATGGTTGCCACCTACGCCTCGGGTCAGGTCGAGGGGGCGCTCTCCACGGTTGCGTTTTTCGGTCCCATCGTTTCGGAGACACGGCCTTCGACCGGCATCCTCTTCGCCGACGTGGGCTTGCGCATCCCCGGCTACGGGCTGGTGGTAAAGAAGGACGCCGTGGACAAGCGCGCCGACATGCTGGCCAAGGTGGTCGCGGTCAACAAGCGTGTTTGGGATTACATCTTCAGCGGCAAGGAAGAGGAGGCGATCGACGCCATGATGGCGCAGCGCGCAGGCCTGCGCCTTGACCGCAAGGTGATGATGGGCCAGCTCAAGGCCTACATGCCCCTCTTTGCCACGCCCGCCACCAAGGGCCGGCCGCTGGGCTGGCAGGCCGAGGCGGACTGGCAGGACGCGCTCAAAGCCATGGAGCAGGTCAGCATCATCAAGCCGGGCTGGAAATCGGCCGACTTCTACACCAATAAATTCCTGCCGCAATGATGGAAGGGGGCCGACCCGGCGAACATTCCGCCTCTGCCGGATCGGCCTTTGTCGATATTCGCGGCGTTGGCAAGACCTACCGCTCGCGCCGCGGTGACGTGGTTGCCCTCTCGGGCATTGATCTTGGCATCGGTTCGGGTGAGTTTGTCAGCGTGCTCGGGCCAAGCGGTTGCGGCAAGAGCACGCTGTTGCGCTGTCTTGCCGGGCTCGATCACGTCACGAGCGGCAGCATCCTTGTCGGCGGGCTTCCCCACGACGGTCCGCCAGACGGCCTCGGGGTGGTGTTCCAGCGCGATGTGCTGCTTGACTGGCGCACCGTCCTCGAAAACGTAATGCTACCCATAGAGGTGCACCGGCTCGAACCGGCCGGCTGGGAACAAAAAGCGCGCGCGCTGCTCGCCCTGCTGGGTCTGACCGGTGTTGAGGACCGCTATCCCTGGGAATTATCCGGGGGTATGCGACAGCGCGTGTCCATTTGCCGCGCCTTGCTGATGAACCCCAGTCTTTTACTGATGGATGAGCCCTTCGGTGCGCTCGATGCCATGACGCGTGACGAACTGAACCTCGAGTTGCAGCGTGTCTGGATGGGGGACATGAAGACGGTGTTCTTTGTCACCCATTCGATACAGGAGGCGGTGTTCCTTGGCGATCGCGTGGTGGTGATGTCCCCCTCACCGGGGCGCATCGTTGAGATCGTCGACGTGACGCTACCGCGCCCGCGTGATCTTGATATACGTGAAACGCCGGAATTTGGCGCGATGGTGCGCCATATACGCGGGCTATTCTTGTCCATGGGCGTGATGGATGCAGCGCGGCAGGGCCGCGCTGTGCCGGCGGGAGCGGTGTGATGAACAACCGCGTCTTTTCCGTTTCCGCGGTCATCCTCGCGTTTTTTGTCGTCTGGGAGGCGCTGGTACGGCTGCTTGGCCTGCCGGCGCACTTCCTGCCGCCGCCATCGGCCGTGCTCCTTGAAATTGTGGGCGAGCCCAAGTGGTATGCCATGCATACGCTCTACACCCTGTACACAACCATGCTGGGATTCAGCCTGGCGCTGTTGCTGGGCGTGGCGGCGGCGATCGGTATCGTCTACTCGCGCTGGCTGGAGAACACGCTTTATACGCTCCTGGTGTCCCTCAACAGCATCCCCAAGATCGCGCTCGCACCGCTCTTTATCATCTGGCTTGGCACCGGCACGCCATCCAAGGTGGCGGTGTCTTTCCTCATCGCGCTTTTCGCAGTGGTGATCGATGCGGTGCTCGGCCTTCGTTCGGCCGATCCGGACGCGCTTGACCTGATACGCACCATGCGCGGATCGCGCATCCAGGCCTTGTGGAAAATCCGCTTCCCCGGCGCGCTGCCGCACATGTTTGCAGGCATGAAAGTGGCGATTTCGCTGGCGCTCGTCGGCGCCATTGCGGGTGAGTTCGTCGCTTCGCAGGAAGGCCTGGGCTACGTCATCATCACCGCGCAAAGCATGTTCCAGACCGTGCGTGTTTTCGCTTCCATCGTGCTCTTGGGCGTTGCCGGAACGATCCTCTTTTACGCAGTGGACCTCGCAGAGCGCCTCGTCTGCCCCTGGCATGTGTCGCACCGTATCAAGGAAACCAAGGCGCTTGCCACGCGTTTTTAGCCGCGTACGATCCCCGTTTGTAGGAGAAATGCATGAGTAATACGGAAAAGGAACCGGTGTGGATGCAGTACATCACCGAGCGCGATCGCAAGGTGCTTGATGCCTCGGGGTACGGCGCTAACATGGGTTTTGGTCAGCGTCCGGCCCTCATGATCGTCGACGTCAGCACCAATTTTGTCGGCGGTGAACCGGCGCCGATACTCGAATCGATCAAGCGCTGGCGCAACTCCTGTGGCGAGGAGGGCTGGGCGGCGGTCAAGGTCATCCGCAAGCTCATCGACGCCTGCCATGCGCGCGAGCTGCCGGTGTTTTATTCGACCAACACGCGTCGCCCGGACGGCTTTGACGCCGGCAGCTGGCGCTGGAAAAACTCGCGAGAGCTCGAGGATGTGGAAGAGGACATCCTCAGCAACGAAATCGTCGCCGAGATCGCGCCCGCGCCGCAAGATGTGGTGGTGCTCAAGACCAAGCCGAGCGCGTTTTACGGCACGCCGCTCAATTCCTTCCTCATTGACCTCAAGGTGGATTCGCTGCTGGTGGTCGGCGTATCGACCAGCGGCTGCGTGCGCGCCACGGTGATCGACGCGTTTTCCAACAACTACCGCGTCGCCGTGGTGGCCGAAGGCTGCTTCGACCGCGTCGAAGTCTCGCACGCCATCAATCTTTGCGACATGCACGCCAAGTACGCCGACGTGGTCAGCCTCAAAGAGACGCTGGCCTTCATCAACACGCTGCCCAAGGGCTTGTTCACGCTGCCGCGCGGCGCGGCGCCGCGCAAGACCGTCAAAGCGCTCAAAGCGTAACGGCCGTCGCGTGGGCGTGCCGCGGATCACCACGGCGTTCTGGCGCTACGACAGGACGCAGCCGCTCATCGACGGGCGGGTCGGCGTGCAGGGTGCCGAGCTCGACTGCACGATATTGCGGCCCGAGGAATCGATTGCGCTCGCCTTCGGTGCCGCGCCCTACGACCTGACCGAGATTTCGCTCAGCAACACCATCACTACGCGATCGCTGCCTTCGGGGCGGGACTTTCCCTACTGGCTGCTCCCGGTCTTCCCCTCGCGCAGCTTCCGCCATGGCGCACTGTTCGTGCGCAGCGACAGCGGCATCGCCCAGCCGTCCGACCTCGCCGGCATGCGCGTGGGCCTGCAGGAATACGACATGACCGCCGCAGTGGTGCTGCGCGGCGTTCTTCGCGACGAATACGGCGTCGATACCCGTTCGATTCACTGGCGCGTCGGCGAGCGCGAGCGCACCAAGCCGCTGGGCTTTCCGCTACCGGAGATTCCCGAGGGCCTGGATTTCCGCATACTGCCGCCGGGCACCAGCCTCGAGGCGCGCATGCTGGAGGGCGAACTCGACGCCATCATTTCGCTGCGCGAACCGGCCGCCGCCGCCGACGGGCGCATCCGGCGCCTGTTCGCCGACCCGGAAGCGGCGGAGCGCGACTGGTTCGGGCGCAAGGGCGTGTTTCCCATCATGCATGCGCTGGCGCTGAAAAAATCGCTGGTCGAAAAACATCCGGACCTGCCCCTCGCGCTGTATCACGCCTTTTGCGAAGCCAAGCAATTGGCGGTGAGCGAACTCGAGATCGTCCAGGCGCCCAAGGTCACGCTGCCCTGGGGCACCGGCGAACTGCGGCGCACGCGCGCGTTGATGGGCGATGACTTCTGGCCCTACGGCCTCGCCGCCAACGGCGCCGTGCTGGACACCCAGTTGCGCTGGTCGCGCGAGGATGGCTTGCAGGCAAGGCCGGTGACGATAGAGGAATTGTTCGCGCCGGCGACGCTGGCCACCTAAGCCGTATGGGTGGATGGCTGGAAATGCCCGACTGGCGCGGCTTTTCAGCCGATTGCCAGCGAATCAGCAAAGCAAAAACAAGGGCTATTCCCGACTCGAAGAGGCGGCACGATGTTGAATGAAGAGGGGCAAAGGATGCCGGTCATCCAAGGCACGGATTACCCGTTTCGCGATGGCGCCGCACTCACCGCCGGTGTTGCGCCACCGGGATTGAGTGCCGCAAAGGTCCGCCCCATAGAGCGCGACAACGCGCTTCGCCTTCTGCCGCGCTTGCGCCCGGCCTGAACCGCTAACCGCCGGCCGTTAATCGCCGCCGGCGGTCGCCGGCGCTGCGTCCTGCTGCAAGGGTCCCGGTACACGCACCGCGATGACTGCCGGCCGCCCGGCGCGTACTTCGCGCAGACCGCGCTGCAAAGCCGCACCGACCGCGGCCGTGGCGGTGACGTATTCGCCATAACCACCGGCGGCTTCGGACAGTTTGGCGAAATCGGGGGGCGGGTCAAAACTGCCGCCCGCATAATTGCCGCTCTTTACCGCATAGCCTTCGGGATAGGATTTGCGCAAGCCCGAGGTGCCGGTGCTATAGCTGCCGTTGACGAACACCACCGACAGGAACGGCGCCTTGTGATAAGTCGCGGCCCACAGCGCCGCCATCGGTGTGCCGAACGCAAAGTAACCGTCGCCACTCGCCAGCACCACATCGCGTTCCGGTGCGGCCAGTTTGGCGCCGAAGGCGGCGCCCGAACCCCACCCGCCCGAGCTGCTGCCGCTGCGGTAATAGGTTCCGGGTTGCGCGCGCATGGCGTAATTCTGCACAAAGGGTCCGTTGCTGAGGCCGTCGTTGAGCACGATGGCTTCGGGCGTCAGCAGGCCGCCCAGTTCGTGCGCGACCCAGCGCCCGGTCGGGTGCCCGAGCTTGCCGGCGGCTGCGGCTTGCTGCGTCTGCAGCGCCAAGGCTTTGTGACGCTTTTCCTCGAGCCGCCGCCGGCGTGCGGCAATGCGCGCGAGGTCGGTATGGTCCAGCATGCCGGTGGCCGCATCGTGTATCGCGCGCGCCACCTTGCCCGGCGTCGCGGCAATCCACAGGTCGGCGCGAAATTCCATGGTCTTGAAACGCGACATCACCGGATCGACGCTTATCCAGGCGATTTTTGCCTGCGCCGGCGGCGATTCGAGTCCGGGCCGGTAGGGCGCGACGCTCTCGAACACCAGCACCACGTCGGCATCGGGCGCAGCCGGGCCGGTACCGTACAGTGCGTGCGTCATCGGGAAATTGATGCGGTCCGAATTGCTCGACTCATTGACCGGTAGCGCCAGCAGTTCTGCCAGTCGTACCAGTTCGGGCACGGCGTCGGGGTCATGGCCGAGGCGGTCGGTGAAAATCACCGGGTTCTCCGATTTCACCAGCCAGCGCGCGATGGCGCGTGCGTCATCCGGGTCGGGCCACAGCGGCCGCGACACGCCGAGCTGGTCGCGCGTGGGAAAGCGCGTGGTGCCCGGCAACGGCAACATCGCCGTCTCGCGCGGGATGGACATGTACACCGGCCCCCTGGGTTCGCTCATCGCCAATTGCAGCAGTCGGCTCACCATCAAGCCCGGATTGTCCTGATGTTCGAGCCGGTGATCGGCCTTGGTGTACTGGCGCACGATCTCGCCCTGGTCGCGCGGCTCCTGCAACCACTGCACATGCGAGTCGCGCGCGCCGCGCATCGAACCCGGAAAGGCGCGTGGGCCGGTGCCTGCGGTCATCAGCACCGGATAAGCGCCGCGCCAGGCGGTATGCACCGCGGCACCGTAATGCAGTGTGCCAACATCAACGTGTACTGTCGCGGCCGAAGGCTGGCCGCTGACCATGGCCACACCCAGCGCCGCATTGAGCGCCACCGATTCGTGGATCATCGTCACCAGTTTGGGCGCCGGCCAGCCGCGCACCTGCGCCTTGGCGGTGGCCTCCTGGTAGTAGTTCATCTCGGTGCCAGAGACAAAAAACAAATGCTCGATGCCGCCGAGCTTCATTGACGCGACAATAGCGTCCGACCATTCGTCGGCGCCGTATTCGCCCCAGAAATTATCGGTGCCTGGTGGCAGGGGAGTGGGCATGGGGCTCAGTACAAAGTGAATCGGGGGACGGCAACGCGCCCCCCCGGGTCAACCAGGAGGTCCTAATCGTTCCTAGTCATTTTTGGCCGAAGACGCGCGCGCCACCGGTTGCCAGCGCGCCGTTTCGCTGCGCACATAGTCACCGGCCTGCGTCACGTTGTAGTCGGGAATCTCGAAGGTCTCGGCCTGCAGGCGCTCACGCACATCGGCAGCCTGCATGGCTTTGCGGATCTCACGGTTGAGACTCTCGGTCACCTCGGCCGGCATTTTCGCCGGCCCGGCGATGCCAAACCACGTGATGGCAGTCATGCCGGGGTAGCCCAGTTCGGCAAAGGTCGGCACATCGGGAAAATCCGCCAGGCGCTTGGCCGAGGTGCTGGCGAGCGCACGGATTTTGCCGGTGCGCATTTGCGGCACCAAAGCTGAAATCGTCAGCGACGCGGCGGGCACGTGGCCGGCTACGAGGTCGGCGAAGGCCGGACCGGAACCCTTGTACGGCACATGTGCGATCTGCGCGCCGCTCAACTGCTTGAACAACTCGGCGATGACATGACCATGGGTGCCGTTGCCAGGTGTGGCATAGCCGACGCTGTTGGGCTTGGCCTTGGCCAGCGCAATAAAGGATTGCAGGTCCTTGATATCGGGCAGCCCGGGCCCGACGGCGATCGCGGTGGGCGGACCGCCAAGAATGGCGATGTGCGTAAAATCGCGCAAGCCGTCGTAGGGGGTCTTTTGGATCACCGGCGCAATCACCTGGGAGGCGAGGCTCGAGAGCAGCAGCGTGTAGCCGTCGGGGGCGGATTTGGCCACGACATCGGAGCCGATCACGCCGGCGGCACCGGCACGATTCTCCACCAGCACGTTCTGCTTGTAGGCTTCGGAGAGTTTTTGCGCCAGCAGGCGCGCGAGGTTGTCGGTGGTGCCACCCGGCGGGAAGGGCACGATGATTTTCAGCGGTTTGGTCGGCCATGCGGCTTGGGCGCTTGCGCTACCGGGCGCAAGCACTGAGAGCAGGGCAACAAGCACAGACACGAACACGCCATGGCGTGAACGGGCTGCGGAGGTTTTTTTCAAGGCATTGGGCATCGGTGTTTTCATCAGGTATCAGCTCTCGGACGAGTTCAGCGGAGATTGGAATCGGGACACCATCTCGGGTGTCCCCCGCGAGGGGCCATCGCAATTTTGTACATCTGTACATCTGTACATCTGTACATTCACAAATTCACATGCAAGGGAATACCAAGCAAGTGATGGACCAAGCGAAGTAGGCATATTGCCCCGTTCTGCGCATGATGGCAACGGCCGCACGCCGGCGTTCTGCAGCCGCCGCCGGCTGCGTCCGGCCCGGGTATGTATGCAGCTAGCCGGTCGCCGCACGCACCCGCGGCAGGATAAGATCGAGTCCGCGATCAGCGATGCGCATCCGCCGGTTGATTGCGGGCATCGCGCGCAGGGCACCCAGCAGGATGGGCTTCAGCCAGGCGAGGTGCGGCGGGCAGGTTCTGCTGATCCAGTCCCAGCGCAAGGCCCAGTCCTGTGTCGAATCACTTACAAAGCGCACCGCATGTTCCCATCTGGGCAATGCCGCCTCAACCGATTGCGAGCGGTCGAGTGCTTCGGCCAGGGCGCGGGCGTTCATGATGGTAAGCCCCGCCCCCTGACCGAGCGTGGGCGGCATGCCCGTCGCGGCATCGCCGACCAGCGCGACGCGTCCTTTTTGCCAACGCGGGCAGCGCACCAGGCAGTATTGGTAGGACGTGCCCTCGGTCGCCGCGAGGTGTTCGAACAACTCACCCTGTCTTGGGTACATCGCCAGCCAGTCGGCGACGTCCAGCGGCAGGCGGTTGGACATTTCGTCGCGCAGCGGACTGACAGTGAACACATAGGTCAGCGCATCTCCCGCCGGTGTAATGCCGATGCGCCGCTGGCCCGCGTAGTGCTCGGTGGTAACCGGCTCGCGCGTGAAACGCCGGTGCGGCAGCAAATAGCGGTTGATCACCGTCGGCAGCAACTTCGATTGCGCATCCAGCGACAGCGACTCGCGCACCGGCGAACTGAAACCATCACATCCGATCACCACATCGGCCTTGCAGCGTGTTCCGTCACCAAGGATCAGCACGCCCGACGCCTCCGCGCCGGCAACCTGGGAACCGGTCACCACATCTACGCCGGCCGCGGTCGCGGCGTCGCGCCACGCTTCTATCAGGGCCTGGCGCGAAAACACATAGACGCGCGTGCGCTCGGTGTCGTGCGGCCTCGATAGCAAAGGCTGCCCCTCGCTATCGACGACATCGGCCCGCAGCAGGCGCGTCCCTCGGGGTGCCAGCGCGGCAAACATCCCCGCCTCCTCCATCACCTTGATGCTGTTGTCCTTGATGTAAATCCCGGCGCCGATTTCGCGAATCGCCGGCGCGCGTTCGTGCACGCGCACGCTCCAGCCGCGCTGGCAGAGCATGGTGCCCAGTGCGAGCCCGCCGATGCCACCGCCGGCGATTTCAGCGTGCCCTTTCATTGCACCACTTCCGCGACGCATTCGATTTCGAGCAGGACGTCCGGCACGACATGCCCGACCTCGACCGTGGTGCGTGCCGGATAATCGCCTTCGCTGAAATAGCCGCGATACAGTTCGTTCATCTGCGCGAAATCCGTGCGGCGACCGAGAAACACCACCACCTTGCAGACCCGGTCGAGGGACGACCCGGCAGCCTCGAGAATCAGCTTCATGTTGGCCATGCTCTGGTGGAACTGCGCGGCAAAGTCACCCACGGCAAGCTGCCGATAGCCCGCGCCCGGCCCGGTCTGGTAGGGCGGCGTGCCGGAAACGAATACCAGGTTGCCGACCCTGACCGCATGGGAGAGCGGCACCTTCACCTTGTGCAGCGCGTCGGATGTGACGATAGTCCGCCCGCCTTGACGGGCCGGTACGGCCGGATTGCTCATCAGTTGCCCTTTTTCAGTTTTTCAACGTGTCGGATCGCGCCAGAGGTCAGCAGGGCATGGATGCCAAACACATCGCGCATCTGCGCCTCGTCGAGTATCGCGAGCGCGGCGCGCTCGTCCGCGGCAAGCGCGTATCCGGCCGCAAACGCAGCCGGACCGGCCAGCCACGCCCGCGCCGCAGACACATCGGTACGCAGCGCATACAGCGCACGCGCGAGTTCGGCCCGCCGTGTCGGATTGGGTGTGTAATAAAGCTTGGGCGCCGGCAGCGCGCCGAGCGAAGTCCAGCCGAAGGTGCCATAGTTGTGATGCCAGTTGGGCTCGTAGCTGACGACATCAGGCCTGCGCTCACCTACGACGCCGGCGAGTATCAACCACGAGCGCAGCTCGATGTTGCCGGTGGCATCGAGCGCCGCCTCGTCAAGGGACAGCAGATGGCGCAAATTGCCCGCGCTAATGCGTTCGACAATTTTCTCGTCGGTCGCATTGTGCGGCCCGGGCTCGGCATACGCCGCGGTGCCCGGATAATGTGACAGACCGCCGCTCGCCACCAGCACGGCCCTTCGTCCCATGCGCACCACCGCACGCGACAAGGCCTGTCCGAACGCGAAACAGCGCGCCGCCGAGGGTTGCGGCGGCACATAGGAATTGACAAACAGCGGCAGCACGCTGGTTTCGCGCGACCAGCCCATGAACTCGATCGGAATGGTGAAAAACGTACCAAGCTGCGCGTCGAGCGTGAAGGCCGGATCGAAGCCCTCGTCCTGCATCAATTCGACCAGGCGGTAGCCGGCCTCGCCGTCAACGGCCCAGTGGCCGCCGTGGCCGTCGCGTCCGGCCGCGCGCGGGCCGCAGTGAAACATGAAGGCCGGTACCGAGCGTACGATGAAGTCGTCGCCGTGATCGTTGCCGATCACGATCACCAGGTCCGGCCGCTGCGCGCGAAAACCGTCGCCGATGCGTTGCATTGCAGCGCGCACGCGCGCCACCTGCGCGGCGTCCTCGCTGCGCGGCAGCGACAGCATCTGTGGCGCATGCGGCACCGCGGCGGCGCCGACAAAACCCGCCTGGCTGGCGTCCGCAGCGCTCACTCCGCCTTGGCGCCGACGCGGCGCGCGATCACGCCCCACTTTTCGGTCTCGACGCGCACATAGGTGGCAAACTCATCGGGTCCCATATCGAGTATGTCCGTGCCGAGCGCGTTCATCCTGTCGCGAAGACCGGCGCTCTTGATGATGATGTCGACCTCCCGGTGCAACCTGGCGACGATATCGCGCGGCATCCCCGCGGGTCCCATCAGGCCGTTCCAGGCATACGACTCGACCCCGCGCAGGCCTGCTTCTGCCAGCGTCGGGACATCGGGAAGCAGGGATGAGCGCCTTGCCCCCGACATGGCGATGGCACGCACCCTTCCGGCCTTGGCGAGCGGGGCCAAGGTCGAGATCGGATCGAAGGTCGCGGCAACTTCACCGGTCATTACCGCGTTCAACGCCGGCGCGCTGCCCTTGTACGGGGCATGGATCATCCTGAGCCCCGCGGTGAGCGCGAAATTTTCCATCGCCAGGTGGCTGGACACGCCCGCCCCCGGCGAGGAGAACGCAAGTTCGCCCGGGCGCGCTTTGACGTAGGCAATGAACTCTTCCAGGTTCTTGACCGGCAGCGCCGGATTGATGCCGATGACAGAAGGCGTTCCGGTGAGCGCCATGATGGGCGTGAAATCCTTGCCCGCGTCATACGGCAGCTTGGGATAGACGCTGGGCGCGATCGAATTGGCCGCCAGCGTGCATAGCAGCAGCGTGTATCCATCGGGCGCCGCTTTGGCGACATAGTCGGTGCCGATGGTGCCGCCGGCGCCGGCACGGTTCTCCACCACGACTTGCTGCCCCCAGGCCTTGGTCAGTCCCTCGGCAATGAAGCGGGCGACGATGTCGGTCTGTCCGCCGGGTGGAAACGGCACGATGATGCGGATCGGCTTTGACGGGTAACCTGGCGCCGCGCCTGCGGGTGCGGTCTGTGCAAATGCCGGCACCGGCGCACCCGCCAACACGACGGCAAGTAGCAATACCAACGAACGGATCATGGTTTTCATGCGGATTCCTTTGCTGATTGAAGGTTGCCAATGTAGATGCGTTGCGCGCCGTCCCCGCCACTTCGTCGCTGCGCGGCATGCAGCGCGTTCCAGACCGCGTTGGCGGTAAGGGGCACTTCGTGCACACCGATATTGAGCGCGGCAAGCGCATTGCCGACGGCGTTGGCGATGGCCGCAGGCGGCGCGATTGCGCCGCCCTCGCCGGTGCCCTTCATGCCAAACACGCTGAAGGTCGAAAGGGTGTGCTGGTGCTCGATCCGGATGTCCGGCATGTCGGCGCATCCGGGCAGCGCATAGTCCATCAGGGTGCCCGCAAGCGGCTGGCCCGCTTCATCAAAGCGAAACGCCTCCGACAACGCCTGGCCTATACCCTGCGCCACGCCGCCGCGCACCTGGCCCTCGACGATCACCGGATTGATCTGCTGGCCACAGTCCTCGACGACGACATAGTCGATAATGCGCACCGCACCGGTCTCCATATCCACGGCCACGCGCGCGGCATGCATGCCCGAGGCATAGGTGCCGGTCTCGACCTCCGGCCGGTACAGGTGCAGAAATTCCAGGCCAGGCTCGACGCCGGCGGGCAGCTTTTGCACGTTCTGCCATGCGATGTCGGCCAGCTCTGAATAGTCGAGTTTGCGTGCACCGTGGTGCGCGGCACCACCGGCGAGCACCACCTGCGCGGCGGTGCAACCGAACTGCGATGCGGCGATCACGCGCAGCTTGTCGGTCAGTTTGAGACAGGCGTGGTACACCGCGCCGCCGGATTTGACCATTGAGCGCGACGCCACGGTGCCCATGCCGTAGGGACAAACATCGGTGTCGCCCTGGCGCACGCTGATATGCTGCAGCGGCAACCCGCTCACCGCTGCGGCAACCTGCGCCAGCGTGGTCTCCAGGCCCTGGCCCTGCGACAGGACACCCACCTCCACGGTGAGCGTGCCGCTCAAATCGAGCTTCACCCGCGCCGATTCAAACCCATACAACACCGGCGATCCACGCGCAACGAATTCCGCCGCTCCGTGGGCCGTCTGTTCGACATACATCGCAAAGCCGGTGCCAATGCGTTCGTGGGCGCCGGCCGGGCTGTTGCCGGCGTCGTGCATCGCCCGCTCCGCGGCCCGGATCAGGCCGGGGTAGTCGCCGCTGTCGTAGGTAAGGCCGGACGCGGTCTTCCACGGAAACTCCGCCGGAGTGACGACGTTTTTCAGCCTTACCGCATTGGGCTGCAATTGCAGTTCAAGCGCCAGTTCGTCGATGGTGCGTTCCATCGCGAACACCGCCGACGGCCGCCCGACGCCGCGGTACGGGCCTATCGGCGTCTTGTTGGTGCAGGCCGAGCGCGCGCGAAACCGGTACTGCCCGATACGGTAGGGACCGGGCAGGACGCTGACCGCCATGTTCGCCTCGATCGCGCTGGTTGATGTGATCATCGAGTAGGCACCGCCGTCGCCGACGATGTCCACATCGAGTGCGACGAGTGTACCGTCGCGCATGGCGTGCGCCGTAACCGTCTGAAACTGCTCGCGCGCGTGACAGGCGCTCAGCATGTGTTCGGAACGCGTTTCGATCCAGCGCAGCGGCCGATCAAGCTGCACGGCCATGGCCGCAAGCGCGAGTTCCTCGGGATAAAAATTGGTTTTCACGCCGAACGCCCCGCCGACGTCGGGCACGACCACGCGCACCCGCCTTTCGTCAAAGCCGACCAGGTGCTGCGCCAAAAAACTGCGTATCAGGTGCGGCCGTTGGGTCGAAGTCCACAACACCAGTTGGTCGTTGCGCCGGTCAAACCAGGCGACACAGCCGCGGGTCTCTATCGGCATCGGCCCGGCGCGTGCCATGCGAAAGCGTCGCGTCATGTGCACCTCGGCCGCCGCAACCGCCGCGTCAAAACCGGCGCTCGCGCGCTCGAGCGTGAGGTAACTGTTGTCGGGCCAGTCGGCGTGAATGCGCGGCGCACCGGGCGCGAGGGCTGCCAGGGCGTCCACCGTAGCGTCCAGCGGCTCGATGACGACGGTCATGGCCTCGGCGAGGTCGTCGGCCTCGGCGCGGCTGCCACCGATGACCGCGGCAATGGCTTCACCGACAAAGCGCACCCGTTTGGTGGCGAGCGCGGGGTAGGCGGCGCGGCGAAAGCCGTCGCGCAGCAGCCCGGCGACCATGGGCCGCGCCACACCTTGCAGTTCGTTTGCCGTCCAGACCAGCCCTTGCGCCGTCCCCGCCGGCGCGGCAATCGCACCGAGAACGCCATGCGCGACGCTGGAGCGCACAAAGGCCACATTGCGCATGCCGGGCAGGTCCACATCGGCGAGGAAGCGGCCGTGGCCGACCAGCAGGCGCCGGTCTTCGAGGCGGTGCACGCCCGAGCCAATCCACGAAGGCTCGGCAAGACGGTCCCATCCGGTGGCGGTGCGTGCCGCAGCTTCCATCAATTGTTCCTTAAAGCAAGCACTTTACGCCGCTGCGGCACGTAAGGTCTATATGCCATGGACGATAAGCAATATCGACTGGGTTGATGTCGGCGATGTCGCCTCCGTGTGGCTACAATAGGCGGATGAAGTCCCTTGATGTGCACATGCTCGCCTGCCTCGACGCGCTGGTGACAGAAGCCCACGTGTCCCGTGCCGCAAGCCGCATCGGCATCGGCCAGCCGGCGATGAGCGAGGTGCTGGCGCGGCTGCGGCTGGTTTTCGGCGACCCGCTGCTCGTTCGCACCCGCCAGGGCATGACGCCGACGCCGCGGGCGCTGCACGCCGCAGCGCAGGCGCGCGAAGCGCTGCGCCTGATTGAGGATGCGCTATCCGGGCACGAGCGCTTCGAGCCAGGGAGCACCACGATGGACTTTCGCATCGTCGCGCTCTCTTCGCTGGCTTTTTCGATGCTGCCCAGGCTGGTGCGCCACCTCGAGGACCGCGCGCCGGGGGTTCGTCTGATGATGCAGCCTGCGGACGTGCGGCGGACCCACGAAATGCTCGAGGCCAACGAATGCGACATGGTGCTTGGCTACCCGCCCAGCGTCTCCTCCGGGCTGCACGCACAACCGCTGTTCCGGCTGCGCCTTGCCTGCATCGCCAGGCGCGGACATCCGCGCATTCGCGGCAAGATCAGCTTTGAGGACTACCTGAGCATTCCGCACGTGGTGCTGGGCGCCGGCTCCTCACCGGTTTCAACGATCGAGGTGAGTGTCGAGCGGGCGCTCAAGCGCCGCCGGCGCAGCCGCATTGTTGGCGTGCGGACACCGGATCTGTTGGTGTCGAGCGCCGTGGTTGCGGGCACCGATCTGATCGCAACCGTGCCCGAGCGTATCGTCCGCGAGCTGGCGAGCATGCTGTCGCTGCAGTTGCTCAAACCGCCGCTGGCACTGGCCGACCCGAACATCCTGATGATCTGGCACGAGCGCACCCATCGCGATCCGGGCCACCGTTTTTTGCGCCAGGCAATCCGCGAAGTCGCCAAGGAGTTCGAGCCGGTCGAGCGCCGTCCGCGACAGCCGCGTACTGGCGAGGCCTGAGCGATGCCTCGCCAGCGGACCGTCCACGCGGAGCGCTTCATGGTGGTCAGCGGCCACCCTCTGGCCACCGATTCCGCGCTGGACGTCCTGGCACAGGGCGGCAGCCTGGCCGACGCCGCGGTCTGCGCATCGGCGCTGCTCTCGGTCGTCGCAACCCACGCCAATTCGGTCGGTGGCGACGGGTTTGTACTGCTGCGTTTTGGCGGACAAGTCGGCGGCCGCATCGAGGGCTTGAACGGCTCGGGACCGGCACCGGGTACCGCCGATGCCGCGCGCTTTGCCGGCGGCATTCCGGCCAAGGGCGCCATCGCCGCAGTCGTGCCCGGCCTGCCGCGCATGTGGGGAGCCCTGCACGAGCGTCATGGCAGGCTACCCTGGTCCCGCCTCATCGAACCGGCCATCGCGGCCGCGCAAGCCCATACGGCCTCAGTGGTATTGCTGCGCAATCTGGACGCCGAGTTGTCCACCGTTCGCGCCGACCCGGGCTGCAGCGCAATCTATGTAGCGGACGGCCAGCCCCTCGCGGCGGGCGCAATGCTAAAGCAGCCGGCACTCGCGCGCACGCTGGGCACGATTGCCGCACACGGCGCCGCGGGGTTTTACCAGGGCGCAGTCGCACAGGCGCTGGTGCGTGCGGTCGGAGCCGCCGGCGGACTGATCAGCACGACCGACCTTGTGGCATTCCGGCCCGAATGGGTGACCCCGCTCTCAACGTCTTACCGCGGGCTCACCGTGCATGGCCTGCCTCCCAATGCCTATGGCGCGCTGATGCTGGCGCAACTCAACGCACTGGCCGGCCTTGACCCGGCGCAACTGGCGGGCGACCCGGTCACCTGTCTTGACTTTGAGATGCGCGCAGCGTTTGCCGCGCTGGCGCTGGCCAAACCGCGCGTGTTCGACTCCAGAACGCGGGCGTTCGACCAGGACGGGCTGCTGGGCGCGGCCGCCACACTGCAATTGCAGGCAGCCTTGCATGTCCATGTACCCACAGTAACGCCACCGTCTCCCGGCGGCACGACGGGCCTTGTACTGGCCGACGCGGCCAGCGACGACGCCATCGTCATGCTGCAGAGCAATTTCCAGCCGTTCGGATGCGCGTTCCTCGACCAGGACACCGGCATCCTGCTGAACAACCGCATGATGTGTTTCAGCGCCGACCCTAAGGACCCCAACGTCGTGGCGCCCGGCAAGCGGCCGGCCCACACGCACAATCCCGTTCTGGTCACCGACGCCGGCCGGCTTCGCCTCGCGATGGCGACACCGGGCGGCATCAGCCAGACTATTTCCTGCGTGCAGGTGATGGTGAACCGCCTGGATCGCGGCTGGGACCTTGCACAGGCCATCGACGCGCCGCGCTGGAGCACAGACCGTTTCGGCGCCAAGGTGATCGAGACGGCGTTCGAAGACGGCGTGGTCGCGCAACTCGCGACGAAGGGACATGCGGTGACCCGCGCCAGCGGATCAAACTTCTTCGGCTCGGTAAAAGCCATCGAGCAGATGCCCGATGGCAGCCTGCTCGGTCACGCCGACCACCGGCGCGAAGCGACGGCCGGAGGGCTTTAAACACGACGCGCGGGTGCCGCCCTGGATACGGCTTTCGCGATTCCAGTCGGTCTGGCCGTGGCGCACGATGCAAATCGTCAGATCGGCCTGCGCTGAAAATGACAGGGCGATGACGCCTGGATTACGTTGTTGTGATGCCCGCAAGGGGACGGCGCGATGGGTGTGGCAGCACCAGGCTGTGCTGCTGGTCCTCAGGAAAATTCGGGGCATCGGCTGGAAACCCTTGCTGGGCGAGGCTTTCCAGCCGGTCTTCAGGGACACACGGGGCGCCTGTGGATCAAGCCGGTGCCGCAGATACGGCCGCGTTCAGCCCAGAAACAAACGGTAGGCCGGATTGGCACTTTCATCGACAAAGGGATAACCAAGCGTGTCGAGAAATTTCCTGAACTGCGGCATTTCTTTTTTGGGCACTTGCATGCCGACCAGCACGCGGCCGTTGTCGGCGCCGTGGTTGCGATAGTGAAACAGGCTGATGTTCCAGTCGCTGCGCATGCTGGACAAAAAGTTCATCAGTGCGCCGGGGCGTTCCGGGAATTCGAAGCGGTAAAGCAACTCGTTTTTTGCCGTGCCCTTGCCGCCTGCGGCTTGCGGCGCGTGGCCGCCGACGAGGTGGCGGACATGCAGCTTGGCCATTTCGTTGTCGGAAAAATCGAGGGTCTTCAGGCCGTGGCGGACCAGCGAGCGCACCAGCTTCGCCTTCTCGGCATGGTCGCGCACCTGCACACCGACAAACACATGCGCCTCTTTCGGGTCGGCGATGCGGTAGTTGAACTCGGTGATGTTGCGTGCGCCCAGCGTGGCGCAGAATTTCCTGAAGCTGCCCGGCCGCTCGGGGATGGTCACGGCGAGGATGGCTTCGCGCCGCTCGCCCACCTCGGCGCGCTCGGCGACAAAGCGCAGACGGTCGAAATTGGTGTTGGCGCCGCAGGCAATGGTCACAAGGTCGAGACCGCGTGCGCCGGTTTTTTCGACATAGACCTTGGCGCCGGCGACGGCGAGCGCGCCGGCCGGCTCGAGTATCGAGCGCGTGTCCTCGAACACGTCTTTCATCGCGGCGCAGATCTCGTCGGTGTTGACGAGAATGATGTCATCGACCAGTTCGCGGCAGATGCGAAAGGTCTCGACCCCGACCTGCTTGACCGCAACGCCGTCGGCGAACAGGCCGACGTGATCGAGCGTGACGCGGCGGCCGGCCTTGAGCGAACGCGACATCGCATCCGAATCGACCGGCTGCACGCCGATCACCTTGATGCCAGGCTGCAGGCGCTTGACGTAGGAGGCGATGCCCGAGATCAGGCCGCCGCCGCCGATGGCGACAAAAATGGCGTGGATGGGGCGCCTGGTCTGGCGCAGGATTTCCATGCCGACCGTGCCCTGGCCGGCGATGACATCCGGGTCGTCGTAGGGATGAACGAAGGTGAGCTTGCTGCGCTGTTCGAGCTTGCGTGCGTGCGCGTAGGCGTCCGAATATGAATCACCGACCAGCACCACCTCGGCGCCGCGGCCCGCCACCGCATCGACCTTGATGCGCGGCGTGGTCACCGGCATCACGATCAAAGCGCGGCAGCCGAGCTTTTGCGCCGCCAGCGCCACGCCCTGGGCGTGGTTGCCGGCCGATGCCGCGATGACACCACGCTTCAACACCGCGGTCGGCAGCAAGGCCATCTTGTTGTAGGCGCCGCGCAGCTTGAACGAGAACACCGGCTGCATGTCTTCTCGCTTCAACATGATGTTGTTGCCAAGGCGCGCCGACAGGTTGGGCGCGTGATCAAGCGGCGTCTCGACAGCGACGTCATAGACGCGCGCAGTGAGGATTTTTTCGAGGTAATCGATGGTCATGGTGTTTTCTTTGCGGCACCGCATCCGCAGCATGGGGACGCACGCGGATACCAAGGCGGCTACTCTACACGAGCGGCCCGTTTCCCTCTATTCTCGCGCCATGATTGAATGGTTCACTCCCGCCGAATGGTTCACCGCCGAAGCCGGCTTGTGGTCGCTGTTTGCCGCCTCTTTCATCGCCGCGACGCTGGTGCCCCTGTCGTCCGAGGCGGTGCTGTTCGGTGTGCTCAAACTGCACCCGGAGTTGTTGGTACCGGCCATCGCCGTGGCCACGCTCGGCAACACCCTGGGGGGCATGAGCTCCTACCTTATCGGACGCTTTATCGCGCAGCAAAAACCGCTGACGCAGCTCGCGCGCCTGCGCCGGTGGGGCGCGCCGGCCTTGTTGCTGGCCTGGTTGCCGGTGGTCGGCGATGCACTGTGTGTCGCCGCCGGATGGCTTAAACTGAACTGGCCTGCAGTATTGGTTTTCCAGGCCGCCGGACGTCTTGCCCGCTACTGGGTGGTCGCCCAGGGTGCGAGCCTGTAGGGAGTACGGAAATGGCAAAAATAAATTCCAGAAAAGCGCTGGCCAAGGCGCAGTGGGAGCGCGGCTACAGTTCGCACGGCTACTGGCTGGGCAAAGACAAGCTCGGCGATGTTCGCCAATCGGGCAAAGGTAAAGTTAAAGGTGAAGGCGAGACGCGCTACCAGTGGCAGGCCGGCAACCGCACCGGCGAAACCATGACCCTCGTCGATGCCAAACGCATGGTCGAGACCCTGACCGAGCAAGGCGTCACGCAAATGGGCTTGTTCGAGGATTGATCCGGTCGCGAATCCTTGTCAGATCGGACAAGGTAATCGGCCGCAAAGCCACGCCCGGTGCGCTTTTTCAGGGCTTAGCATGCTGATTTTATCGGGTTACGCGCACGCCGCTGCGCGCGCAGGTGCTCAGGCGGCGGTGAGATTGGCGTATTCGAGCGCCAGCCATTTCATGCCGTGGCGGCCGAAATTGATCTGTACCCGCGCCTCGGCACCACGGCCCTCGGCGTTGACGATGACGCCCTGACCGAACTTGGCATGGACGACGTTCTGGCCGATGCGCCAGGGTGAATCGTCGGAGGCCGCATTGGACGCGAAAACGGCCTGGCGCGGGGGCGACGCCGGCCAGGCCAGTTCGTTGGCACTGTCATGCGCGCTCATGCCCGAGCCGATGCGCGGTGACAACCACTTCAGCAGTTCCGGCGGAATTTCTTCGATAAAACGACTGGCGACGTTGTAGCGCGTCTGGCCGTGCAACAAGCGCGTTTGCGCCAGCGTCAGGTACAGGCGCTGGCGCGCGCGGGTTATGGCCACGTACATCAGGCGCCGCTCCTCTTCAAGGCCGTCATCGGCGGCGGTGCTTTGCTCGTGCGGAAACAGGCCTTCTTCGAGGCCGCTGATGAACACGGCGTGAAATTCCAGGCCCTTGGCCGAGTGCACGGTCATCAATTGCAGAGCGTCGCTGCCTTCGCCGGCCTGGTGCTCGCCGGCTTCGAGCGCGGCGTGCGCGAGGAAATTCGCCAGCGGGTCGATGCGCTCGCGCGTTTCGGACGCGGCCGCTGGCGCCTGATCGGGCGCGTCGAAATCCAAGCCCGATTGCGCAGCACCGGCCGCTGCTGCGGCTGCTTCTGGCGCCGGTACCACGCTATCGACCATGATCGACGATAAACCCTCTTCCTGCATGAAGCCGGCCGCAGCATTGACCAGTTCGTTGAGGTTTTCAACCCGGTCGGCGCCGTCTTTCTCTTTTTGATAATGCGCGCGCAAGCCGCTGCGCTCGAGCATGTGTTCGACCACTTCGGGCAATGACAGGCCTTGCGTTTCGCTGCGCAAATTGTCGATGAGACGGGTGAACGCGGCCAGTACCGCGCCGGCCTTGCCCTCGAGCGCGGCAACCGCGGCGTAGAGCGGGATGCCGCGCGCCCTGGCCGTGTCCTGCAGCGATTCGAGCGAGCGAGCGCCGATGCCGCGCGTGGGGAAATTCACCACGCGCAAGAAGGCGCCGTCGTCCTCCGGGGTGGCGAGCAGGCGCAGGTAGGCGAGGGCGTGCTTGATTTCGAGGCGCTCGAAAAAGCGCAGGCCGCCATAGACGCGATAGGGAATGCCGGCCGAGAACAGCGCGTGTTCGATGATGCGCGACTGCGCGTTGGAACGGTACAGCACCGCCATGTCGCGCCGCGCCATGCCTTCGCGCGCCAGCGACTGCACCTCCTCGGCGATCCAGTGCGCTTCGTAGCCGTCGGACTGCGCCTGATAGACCCGCAGCGGTTCGCCGTGCCCGGCGGCGGTCCACAGGTTTTTACCCAGGCGCTTGCTGTTGTGCGAAATCAGCGCGTTGGCGGCGTCGAGAATGTGGCCGTGGGAGCGGTAATTCTGCTCCAGCCGGATAATGTTGCCGACATTGAAGTCGTGCTCGAAGTCGGCCATGTTGCCGACGTTGGCGCCGCGAAACGCATAAATCGACTGGTCGTCGTCGCCGACGGCGAAAATCGCGTTGCCGCCGCCGGCGCGGGTGGTGCCGTGGCCGGCGAGCAGTTTGAGCCAGCGGTATTGCAGCCGGTTGGTATCCTGGAACTCATCGACCAGAATGTGGCGAAAGCGCGCCTGGTAGTGCTGGCGCAGGATTTCGTTGCGCGACAAGAGTTCGAAGCAGCGCAACAGCAATTCGGGAAAATCGACCGCGCCTTCGCGCTGGCATTGCGCGTCATATGCGGCGTACAACTCCACCGCACGGCGCGAAAATTCGTCGGACACCTCAACCTTGTCGGCGCGATCGCCGGCTTCCTTGGCGCCGTTGATGAACCACTGCACCTGGCGCGGCGGAAAACGGTCTTCATCGACATTGAGCGACTTGAGAATGCGCTTCACCGCCGATAACTGGTCCTGCGTATCGAGAATCTGGAAAGTCTGCGGCAGCCCGGCATCGCGGTAATGCGCGCGCAGCATGCGGTTGCACAGGCCGTGAAAGGTGCCCACCCACATGCCGCGCGTGTTGATCGGCATCATCGCCGACAGGCGCACCAGCATTTCCTTGGCCGCTTTGTTGGTAAAGGTCACCGCCAGAAGGCCGTTGGGGCTGATGTTGCCGGTCTGGATCAACCAGGCGATACGCGTCGTCAGTACCCGAGTCTTGCCCGATCCGGCACCGGCGAGGATAAGCGCCGACTGGTTGGGCAGGGTTACCGCAGCGAGTTGTTCAGGGTTGAGATTGTCGAGTAGGGGGGGCATTGCCGCTGGCGCCGGGGGCGTTGGACTGCGCGCATTCTACCGCAGCGCCTGTGCCAAATTGACGTTCCGGTGCGCAACAGGGCAGTTTTCCCGCTGGCGCACCGCGCCAGAAAATACCCAGAGCATAGGCTGGAAAGCCACGCCAGTCGTGGCTTTCCAGCTTGTTGTACTTTTCGTGTGGCCGCGTCAGGCAGCGCGGCACCAGTAAAAACGCCGGCGCAAGCTGCGCGTCGGGGAAACGCGTCACGCCAATTACGTGCTCACCTGTTCACATGCTCACCCTTGGCTCATTCACGCCCATGCTGCCCTTGAGCCGCGCCGCCAGTGCCTGCGCTTCGTCGCGCGAGGGCAGGTTGGCGAGGCGCACGTTGTAGCTGCGCTTCTCACCGGCCAGCACCGGCTGGATTTCGGCGGCATAGCCGGCATTACGCACATCATCATAGAGTTTGAGCGCGTCGGCCTGGGTGTCTGCCGTACCCAGTACGACCTTCCATTTGCCGCCGCGACGCGCCGCCCCGGCGCCGGCGGCTACCTCGGTTTCGGTCGCCCATTGCGTCAGCAACTTGGCGTCAACCGCGGCGATAGGCAAGGACTTGCCGTTGTCGCGGATGTAAAACTGCAAGGGCTGGTCAAGGTTGAAAGCTTGCTCGCCCGGCGGCGTAACCTCGATGCGGCCCTCGATCAGGCAGACGATCTGCTTGTTGAGGTCCGACTTGCCCCACAAATCGGTGCCGCGCACCCCTATGGTCACGGTTGCAACCGAGACATTGACCAGGCGCTTGCCACGCAACTTGGCAAAAATATCGGTGGTAAAGCGAAACGCGCCCTCACCCACGGCCAGCGAGGCGGCAAACACGCCGTCCTTTTGCTGCGCCATGTCGCTTAGTCTGAGGCTGGCGTTCTGACCCAGCTTGACCGCGCTGCCATCGGCGGTCTTGAGCAACAGGCGCGAATTGGCGCCGGTGCGCACCTGGTCGCCGTTTTGCAACTCCATGCCGGGCGACAAGGGCAGTCGTCCGGAGCCGCGCTCCACCCAGGCCGGCATTTGTACCGCTTCGACGGTGGCGTTGGGCGCGGCATGCACGCCCGGCGCCACCGCCAGGCCCAATACCAGGGCCAGGCTAAAGGTAAAGGTAAAGGTAAAGGTGAAGGCGAGGAACGGCCGCACCACCGGTAAAAGCTGTGAATGTGTACCCATGTTTCGCCCCTTTTCTGGTTTGCCATGCAGATGCAGGCTTATACGGTGACCGCCGCTGCCCGGATTCAGGCCCGCAGCCGGGCGCAGGCTATAATTGCCAGCTTCATTTACGCTGCGAAAACAACAATGCAAGCCCAGTATAGCCCGACCGATATCGAGCGCGAAGCGCAGCAACACTGGCGGAGCACGGACGCCTACCGCGCCGTCGAACACGCCAGGGATGCGACGGGCAAGGAAAAACCCAAGTACTACGCCTGCTCGATGCTGCCCTACCCCTCGGGCAAGCTGCACATGGGGCATGTGCGCAACTACACCATCAATGATGTGATGTACCGCTACCTGCGCATGAACGGCTACAACGTGCTGCAGCCTATGGGCTGGGACGCCTTTGGCCTGCCGGCCGAAAACGCCGCCATGGCCAACAAGGTGGCGCCGGCAAAATGGACTTACGACAACATTGCGTACATGAGAAAGCAGATGCAATCGATGGGCCTCGCCATCGATTGGTCGCGCGAAATCGCCGCCTGTGACCCGAATTATTACAAGTGGAACCAGTGGCTGTTCCTGAAAATGCTGGAAAAAGGCATCGCCTACCGCAAGACCCAAGTGGTGAACTGGGACCCGGTTGACCAGACCGTGCTGGCCAACGAGCAAGTCATCGACGGCCGCGGCTGGCGCACCGGCGCCCTGGTGGAAAAACGCGAAATCCCGGGCTATTACCTCGCCATCACGCGCTACGCCGACGAACTGCTGGACGCTGTCACCACCAAGCTGCCGGGTTGGCCCGAGCGCGTGCGCCTGATGCAGGAGAACTGGATAGGCAAAAGCGAGGGCGTGCGTTTTGCGTTCCCGCACGACATCAAGGGCGCCGACGGCAAGCTGATCCAGGACGGGCGCATGTACGTGTTTACCACCCGCGCCGACACCATCATGGGGGTAACTTTTTGCGCCGTCGCGCCGGAGCATGCGCTGGCCGAGCACGCTGCATTGGGCAACCGGGCGCTGGCGGCCTTCATGGAAGACTGCAAAAAAGGCGGCACCACCGAAGCCGAGTTGGCGCTGCGTGAAAAAGCCGGCATGCCCACCGGCTTGTTCGTCACCCACCCGCTGACCGGTGCAAAAGTCGAGGTCTGGGTCGGTAACTACGTGCTGATGAGCTACGGCGACGGCGCGGTGATGGGCGTGCCGGCGCATGACGAACGCGATTTCGCATTCGCAAAAAAGTACGGCCTCACCATCAAGCAGGTCGTCGCCCTCGCAGGCAAAAACTTTTCGACCGCGGCCTGGGACGAGTGGTACGCCAACAAGCAGGTCGGCAAATGCATCAACAGCGGCCAATACGACGGCCTCGGCTTCAAAGCGGCGGTCAGCGCCATTGCGGCCGAGCTCGGCGCCAAGGGCCTGGGCGAGGCGCGGACGACTTACCGTCTGCGCGACTGGGGCATTTCGCGCCAGCGCTACTGGGGCACACCCATCCCCATCATCCACTGCACCGATTGCGGACCGGTGCCGGTACCGGAAAATGACCTGCCGGTGGTGCTGCCCGAGGACCTGATTCCCGACGGTTCGGGCAATCCCCTCGCCAAGGACGAGCGCTTTCTTCGCTGCACATGCCCGCAGTGCGGCAAGCCGGCGCGGCGCGAAACCGACACCATGGACACCTTTGTCGATTCGTCGTGGTATTTCATGCGCTACTGCGACCCGAAAAACGACAAGGCCATGGTCGCCGCCGGCGCCGATTACTGGATGCCCATGGATCAGTACATCGGCGGCATAGAGCACGCCATCCTGCACTTGTTGTACGCGCGCTTCTGGACCAAGGTGATGCGTGACATGGGCCTGGTCAAAGTCGACGAGCCCTTCACCAAGCTGCTGACACAAGGCATGGTGCTCAACGAGGCCTTCGTGCGCAGCGGCGACAAAGCCGGCAAGCAGTACTTCTGGGCGCACGACCTCGACATCGTGCGCGACGAGCATGCCAAGGTGGTCTCGGCCACGGCCAGGTCCGACGGCCAGCCGGTCACCTATGAGGGCTGGACCACCATGTCCAAGTCCAAGAACAACGGCATCGACCCGCAGCAACTAATCGACAAAATGGGCGCAGACACTGCGCGCCTGTTCGTGATGTTCACCAGCCCGCCCGAGCAGACGCTGGAATGGTCGGAAGCGGGCGTTGACGGCGCGCACCGCTTTCTCAAGCGTGTCTGGGCCTTTTCACACAAACAGCACGACCTGATCAGGGACACCGGCGCCCCGGGCGGCGGTCTCACCGAAGCGCACAAGGCGCTGCGCCGCGAAATTCATCTCGGTTTGCGCCAGGCCGACTACGACCTCAAACGCATCCAGTACAACACCGTCGTTTCGGCGACGATGAAAATGCTCAATGCGCTGGAGTCGGCCAAGCTGCCCGAAGGACCGGCGAGCGCCGCAGTACTCGGCGAAGGACTTTCCATCCTGATCCGCGTGCTCTACCCCGTTGTGCCGCATATCGCGCACGCGCTTTGGCGTGAACTGGGCTTCGCCGCGAAGCAGGGCGAGATTCTTGACGCGCCGTGGCCGGTGGTGGACGAGGCAGCCCTGGCGCAGGACGAAATCGACATGGTGCTGCAAATCAACGGCAAGCTGCGCGGCCAGTTGCGGGTGCCGCATGACGCCGACAAGGCGATGCTCGAACGTCTGGCCCTCGCCAGCGAGGTCACGCAAAAACACACCGGCGGGCAGGCGCCGAAGAAGGTCATCGTCGTGCCCGGGCGGCTTATCAACGTGGTAGTGTAAGCGCCAACAAAGCCCAGAATGAAGCCTCAGGACGACACGATGAATCCAAAACTGCAGTCCGGTTCAGGGCGGCCTTCGCGCGCGTCGCTGTTTCTCGTTGCGGCGCTGTGCATGACCCTTGGCGCCTGCGGTTTCCAGTTGCGCGGACAGGCGACGTTGCCGTTCGACTCGCTTTACGTCGCCTCGAACACCGGGCTCGCGGTCCAGCTCAAGCGCAACATCATCGCCGGCACCAACACCCGGCTGGTGGACGACCCCAAACTCGCCCAGGCCACCTTCAGCGTCCTGTATGAAGCGCAGGAAAAATCCATTTTGAGTCTTAATTCCGCTGGCCGCGTGCGCGAGTACCAATTGCGTTATCGCTATCGCTTCCGCGTTGCCGACGCCAAAGGACTCGAGTTCGTGCCCTCGAACGAAATCTTGTTGACCCGCGACATCAGCTTCAATGACTCCGCGGTGCTGGCCAAGGAGAATGAGGAAGGCCTGCTTTATCGCGACATGCAGGCCGACATGGTGCAACAGGTGCTGCGCCGGCTGGCCGCAGCCAAACCGCCGAGCGCATCAGCGCAGTAATGCAGCTGCGGGCGGACCAGCTCGCGGGTCATCTTGCGCGCGCCCTTGCGCCGCTGTATGTGGTGCTGGGAGACGAGCCGTTGCTGACGTTGGAGGCGGCCGATGCCATTCGTGCCAGGGCACGCGCCGCCGGGCACAGCGAACGCGAGGTGCTCTCGGTCGAGCGCTATTTCGATTGGGGCCAGCTTGGCGCCGCCGGCGCGAGCATGTCGCTATTCGCCGAAAAGCGCCTGATCGAGTTGCGCATGCCCGGCGGCAAACCCGGCACCGAGGGCGCCAAGGCGATCGAGGCCTATTGCACCAGGCTGCCGCCGGACACACTGACGCTGGCAATCCTGCCGACGCTCGACCGCAAATCGCAGGAAACAGCCTGGTTTCGCACCCTGAGCGCCGCCGCAGTCCTCGTTACGGTATCGGCGGTGGACCGGGCGCGGCTTCCCGACTGGATTGCCGCACGCCTCGCGACGCAAAAACAAACGGCCGCGCGTGAAAGCCTCGAATTCATCGCCGATTGCGTCGAGGGCAACCTGCTTGCGGCCCACCAGGAAATCCAGAAGCTCGGCCTGCTGCACCCGCCGGGCGAAATCGCCGATGAAGCGATCCGTGCCGCGGTGCTCAACGTGGCGCGCTATGACGTGGCGGATCTGTCCGCAGCCCTGCTGGCCGGCGACATTGCGCGCCTGGCACGCATGCTCGAGGGCCTTGAGGGCGAGGGCGAGGCGGTGCCGCGGGTATTGTGGATTCTGGCCGAGGATATTCGCGCGCTGGCGCGTGTGCAGGCCGGTCTTGCCGAGGGCCAGGCGCTGCCCGATTTGCTCAGCGCCGCGCGGGTCTGGCGTGAACCGCGAAAATCGCTACTGTCGCGGGCGGCGCGGGCCCTGCCCGCTGCGGTGGCACGTAATGCGCTGCGCCACGCCGCGCGCATCGACCGCATGGCCAAAGGCATAGGTGAGGGCGATCCCTGGAACGAGATGCTGCAGTTGGGCCTGCGCTTCGCCCGCTAAGCTGGCAGTTCCGCAGCGCGGGTTCTCCGTCGCCGCCATAAAGCGTAAAATCGAAGCGCCATGAATGCCCCGCACGATATCAAGACCTACATGCTGGAACTCGGCCGCCAGGCCCGTGCCGCCGCGCGCGTGCTCGCCCGCAGCGACGGCGGAACCAGGGACAAGGCCTTGCTCGCCATGGCCGCCGCCATTCGCCGCAACACAGAAGCGCTGCTGGCCGCCAACGCGGTCGATGTCGCCGCGGCAAAGTCGTCCGGCAAGGACAACGCCTTCATCGACCGCCTGACGCTGTCGGCCGGCTCGGTTGAGGGCATGGCCATGGGCGTCGAACAGATCGCCGCACTGGCCGATCCTGTGGGCGAAATCAGCGAGCGCCGCGTCCAGCCGACAGGTATCGAGGTTGCGCGCATGCGCGTGCCGCTGGGTGTCATCGGTATCATTTACGAGTCGCGTCCGAACGTGACGGCCGACGCGGCGGCGCTGTGTCTCAAATCGGGCAATGCCTGCATTCTGCGCGGCGGATCGGAGTCGGTGCGATCCAATCTCGCCATTGCCGACTGCGTGCGCGAGGGCCTTCACGCTGCGGGCCTGCCCGAGTCAGCGGTGCAGGTGGTGGCGACCGCCGACCGTGAAGCCGTCAGCGCGCTGCTCAACATGCCCGAGTACGTCGATATCATCGTGCCGCGCGGCGGCAAGAGTCTGATCGCGCGCATCATGGCCGAGTCGCGCATTCCGATGATCAAGCACCTTGATGGCGTTTGCCATGTTTTCATCGACGCAGCGGCCGACCCGGTAAAAGCCGTGCGTATTGCCGACAACGCAAAAACCCAGCGCTACGGTACCTGCAACACCATGGAAACGCTGCTGGTGCATGAGGCGATTGCACCCAGGGTTTTGCCCGAACTGGCGCAAATCTACGCCGGCAAAGGCGTCGAGTTGCGCGGCGACGACGGCGCCCGGCGCCTGGTCGCCGGCATGACCAAGGCGACCGAAGAAGACTGGTATGCCGAATACCTCGCCCCGGTGCTGGCGGTGCGTCTGGTCAAGGACATCGACGAAGCCATGGACCATATCGCCTTGTACGGGTCGCAGCACACCGACGCCATCATCACCGAGGATAAGGCGCACGCGCAGCGGTTTTTGCGCGAAGTGGATTCGAGTTCAGTGATCGTTAACGCCTCGACGCGCTTCGCCGACGGGTTTGAGTACGGGCTGGGCGCCGAAATCGGCATCTCGACCGACAAGCTGCACGCCCGCGGACCGGTCGGCCTGGAAGGCCTGACCTCGCTCAAATACGTCGTTTTCGGTCACGGCGAGATCCGTATCTAGCCTTGCCGGGGTGCTATCGTGACGGCATTCAAATGAAGACGCTTGTCCTCATCCGCCTGAACCTGGGTCCATGCCGGCGTCCGGCCAGACCGCTGCGGCCCCTGTGAACCTGCTCGGTGTCCTGGCCGGTGTGTTCGACCCGGTGCATAACGCCCACCTGCAATTGGCGACAGCCGCACAGGAGCAACTCGGGCTGCAGGAAGTACGCTGGGTCCCGGCGGGCGTGCCGGCGCATCACAGCCCGCCCGTCGCGGCTGCCGCGGACAGACTGGAAATGGTGAGGCTGACGATTACCGGCGCAGCGGGCTTCGGTCTCGACAGCCGTGACGCCATGTCTGCGGACCCCAGCCACCTCGTCAGAACACTGCAGTGACTGCGTGATGAAACGGCGCCGGAAACGAACCTGGTGTTGATTCTCGGCGCGGACCAATTGCTGCGTCTTGACCGCCAAAGGGACTGGTTGCGGCTGTTTGAGCTTGCGCATGTCGGTGTTGCGCAGCGACCGGGCTACTCGCTTGATACCGCCACCATGTCGGTAATGCTGCGCGCCGCGATAACGCGCAAGATAGGTACGCCGGACATGGCGCGCGAAGAACGCGCAGGCCGCATCGTGCATTTTTCGATGCGCCAATCCAGGCTCGCCGCGGCGGTCGTGCGTGAACGCCTTGTCAACGGTGAAAGCGCGACCGATTTACTGCCTCCTCCGGTGGAAGCCTATATTGACGCGCGGCGGCTGTATGCCGGCAAGACGCCGCGCGCCTGAGTCCGCTGAGTCTGCTGAGTCTGCTGAATCTTGCGTCTCGAGAGCGGCAGGCTCAGTCCACTTTTACGCCCAACTCCCGTATCAGCTTGCTCCAGCGGGCGATATCACTGCGAATGAGCGGCTGCACGTCATCCAGCGGGATGCTCAAGGGGTCGAAGCTTTGCGCAATCAGGCGGTCGCGAATATCCGGGCGCGCAACGGCACGGTCGATTTCGCGGTTGATACGCTGGATCACGTCGCGCGGCGTGCCGCTCGGAACCAGAATGACATACCACTGATCAACGTCGAAGCCGGGCAGGCCCTCGTTGATGGTCGGCACATCGGGTGCGCCTGCGGTACGCTTTTTCGAGCCGACGCCGATCGCGCGCACGCGGCCGGCCTTGTGATGCGGAACGGTGTTCGGCACGGTGTTGAACAAGGCATCAACCCGCCCGGCCAGGCCGTCCTGCAACGCCGGCGCACAGCCCTTGTAGGGAACGTGCACCATGTCGATGCCGGCCATGCGCTTGAACAGTTCTCCGCCGAGGTGTTGCGGTGTGCCGTTGCCGCAGGAAGCGTAGGACAGCTGTCCGGGTTTGGCCTTGGCCATGGCGATGAGATCCGCGACGCTTTTTGCCGCAGACGTCGCCGGCACCACCAGCATGATGGGCGTGGAGGCGATGGTGGCGACACCGGTAAGGTCTTTTTCCGAATCAAACGGCATGTTCGGAAACAAACCGGCGTTCATGGCGTAAGTGCTGTTGACGATCAGCCATGTATAGCCGTCGGCCGGGGATTTAGCGACGATTTCCGCACCGATGTTGCCACTGGCGCCGGGCCGGTTTTCGACCACGACCTGCTGGCCCAGAGCCTCGGACAGCGGCACCGAGAGCAGCCGTGCAATGGCATCGGTGCCGCCGCCGGGCGGAAAGGTAACGACCAGGCGGATCTGCTTGGATGGAAACGACTGCGCAAAAGCCGGCGCGACAGCAAACGCAGCAACCAGGAACAGCACAAGGCGCAGGGATTTTCGATTGATCACGGTGAATTCCTTATCATGTGGATACCCGCGTTATTGCGGCTGGATCGGACTGCAATTCGGTCTGCAGCAGGTTGAACAACGCGCCCAATGATGCGACGCTGTGAAAGCGCCGCATTGCACCGGGCCGGATCGCTCCCAGTGCATTGGCGCCCGCAAACCACTGGAGCAGAGGGTCCCAGAACCCGCCCTCATCGCACACAATGATTGCCTTGTCCTGAATGCAAAGATCATTCCAGGTAATCATCTCAAACAATTCGTCAAGCGTACCGACGCCGCCGGGCAGCGCAACAAATACGTCCGATTCCACCGCCATGCGATGCTTGCGGTCGGACAAGGTACCGACGACTTCAATTTCGCCAATGCTCCTGCCCGGGTCCTGCTCGCGCTTTTTCAACGATGCCGGAATCACACCCAGCAGCGCGCCGCCGGCCGCGTGCGCGGCGCGTGACGCTTCCCCCATCAGTCCGCGCGAACCGCCGCCATAGACCAGTCGATAACCTTCTCGCGCGCAATACTCGCCAAACTGCCGCGCCAGCCGCTTTGTCGGCTCAGGCAGCGCATCCGACGCCGAACAAAAAAGACCGATGCTTGCCCGATGACTCATACGCCGATGGCAACGTCCAATCCGATATCCACCGCCGGCGCCGATTGGGTAATGCGCCCCACCGACACAAAATCAACACCGGTTTCAGCGATGCCGCGAATCGTGTCAAGACGAACGCCACCGGAGGCCTCGAGCGGAATGCGACCGGCGGTGATGGCCACCGCCTCGCGCAACTGGTCAAGGGTCATGTTGTCGAGCAGCAGGCAATCGGCGCCGGCAGCGAGGGCCTCGCGAACCTGTTCCAGCGTATCGCACTCCACTTCGATCTTGGTCAGCGTGGGCGTACCGGCGCGGGCGCGGGCCACTGCGGCTTTGATGCCGCCGCACACTGCGATATGGTTGTCCTTGATCAGTACCCCGTCGTCGAGGCGCAGGCGATGGTTGCGCGCACCGCCGACTTGCGCCGCGTGCTTGGCCAGCGCGCGCAGGCCGGGAATGGTTTTTCGGGTATCGATGAGCACCGCTTTTGTGCCCTTGATTTTATCGGCGTATTGCGCGGTGAGGGTCGCGATACCGGAAAGGTGCTGCAGCATATTGAGCGCGGTGCGCTCCGCCGTCAGCAGCCCGCGGGCCGGGCCGGACACCAGCGCCAGCACCGCACCGGGGGCGACTTTCGCGCCGTCTTCAACCTTGCGCTCGTAATGACAGTCGGGCACCCGCCGACGAAATACCTGTCCGGCGATGTCGATGCCGGCGATCACCATTTCCTGTCGTGCGTTGATGGCGAGTTTTGCCGTGGCGCCGGCGGGGATAACCAGTTCACTGGTCAGGTCGACAAAACCAATGTCCTCGACCAAAGCCTGGTCGATAAGGCGCTCCACGATAAGGGGATCGATCATTTTTTTTTGCGCTCCGGCTCAAGAATTTTTGTTAGTAAATACTTAATAAAAAGGTGTGTCAAGGGTGGGTGCACACCATGTTTTGTTGCACACCATGTCTGCACCGCAGATTGTCGCGCCCCGCGGACGGGGCAAGTCCCGGGCTAGCGGCGTACGCGCGAAAGCACGGTTTCAAGGTGCTCGGCATCGGCGAAATGAATTACCAGCGTGCCGGCGCCCTTTTTCCCGGCCTTGATATTCACTGTCGTGCCAAGCGCTTCGGAGAGTTCTTCTTCAAGCCGTTGCACATCGCGATTTGCACGGGTCGCGGGTGGCGGCGCCTGGGGCGTTTTGGGGTGCAGCAGGCTGTACACAAGCTGCTCGGTTTCGCGCACCGAAAGCCCTTCATCGGCAACTTTGCGCGCAACGGTCTCCTGCCGCGGCACATCCAGAGACAGCAAAGCCCTGCCGTGCCCCATATCAAGCTTGCCTTCAAAGATGAGCCTTTGCACCGGCTCGGTCAATTGCAACAAGCGCAGCAAATTGGTCGTAGCGGTGCGCGAACGACCCAGTGCGTCCGCGGCCTCCTGGTGCGTGAGCTTGAACTCCGTCACCAGCCGCTGGATGCCGGCCGCTTCCTCCAGCGGATTGAGGTCCTCACGCTGGATGTTCTCGATCAACGCCATCGCCAATGCCGCCTTGTCCGGGACCTCGCGCACCAGGACCGGAACCTCGGCAAGCCCGGCGATTCTGGCGGCACGCCAACGCCGCTCTCCGGCGATGATTTCGTAGCGGCTTTTGTTTCCGTCTGTGGCAACGGGACGGACGAGAATCGGCTGCATCAAGCCTTGTTCTTTGATTGACGCCGCGAGCTCGGCGAGTGATGCGTCGTCCATGCGGGTTCGCGGCTGGTACTTCCCCGGTCGCAGATGGTCGAGCTTGACCAGGGATTGCGATTCGGCGGCACTTTCTTCCGCACCGTCTTTTTCGAGTAGTGCGCTCAGTCCGCGGCCAAGCCCCTTGGATTTCATGTGATACCCCCATTTTTTTCGGTTTCCGCCTTTGCCACGGCCGGACTTCGAACCTGTCTTTTGAGGATTTCTTCGACGAGGGCGAGATAGGCCTGCGAGCCCTTGCAGCCGCGATCGAAATTTATCGCCGGCGCGCCATAACTCGGGGCTTCAGCAAGGCGGACATTACGCGGGATTATGGTGGCGTATACCTTGTCGCCGAAGTGCTCCTGCAACTGGTCTGAAACCTGGACCGCCAGGGTATTGCGTGGATCGAACATGGTGCGCAGCAAGCCTTCAATCTCCAGTGTCGGGTTGAGATGGGCACGCACTTTTTTTATGGTGCTGACCAGATCGGAAAGGCCTTCAAGTGCGTAGTACTCGCATTGCATCGGGATCATGACGGCGTGCGCGGCCACAAGCCCGTTTAGCGTCAGCAGACTTAGTGCGGGAGGACAATCAATGAGAATAAAGTCATATTGATCGGCAACTGTAGCCAAAGCCGATTTGAGCCGCGTTTCGCGATGCTCGAGTTCTACCATTTCGACCTCTGCACCGGCTAACTCGCGATTCGCCGGCAGCACGTCATAGCCGCCGGGCGCTGAGTGTGTTCGGACAGACTCCGTAACTGATAGCCCAAGCAAAACTTCGTATATAGTCGATGTGAGCGCACGCTTATCTATGCCACTACCCATTGTCGCATTGGCTTGCGGGTCGAGATCAACCAAAAGCACGCGTTTGCCTGACGCCGCCAGTCCGGCAGCCAAATTGACCGTTGTCGTGGTTTTACCGACGCCACCCTTCTGGTTGGTAATCGCAATAATCGTGGTCATGTCGTGGCGTCGATCAGCACGAGGTGACGCGCCGCGTTCAAGCCCGGGACCTTGAGTTCGACGACTTCCCGCGCACGCCAGCCAGACGGGAGTTTTTCAATTTCCTCGTACGGGTGAAGCCCCTTCATCGCAGCGAAATAACCGCCAGGGTGCAACAGGTGCTTTGCCTGATTTACAAATTCGGCAAGGTCAGCAAAGGCCCGCGACACGATGCAATCAAATTTTTGTACCGGCCGCCACGCTTCGACACGCTCCGACACGACGTTCACGTTGGCAAGCACTAACTCTGCACTGACCTGACGCAAAAAAGCTGCTTTCTTGTGATTGCTGTCAAGCACCGTGACATCCCAATCGGGTTGCGACAACGCTATGGGAATGCCTGGCAGACCTGCGCCGCTACCGACGTCAAGAATCCTCGGACCCGTCATGTGCCCTGTCAATACGAGACTATCGAGCAAGTGATTGCTCACCATCTGCTGTTTGTCCCGAATTGCCGTCAGGTTATAGACACGATTCCATTTCGCCATTAAATCAAGGTATTGCAGTAGCTTCGACTGAATGGTCGCGTCGAGCGGCACCCGCATTTCGTCAAGTCCACGGGATAGTATGGATCCAAGCACTGCTGGGGAAACGTTGGCGGTAGGGATCATGCGGCGGACTTCTGTGGTGGCTTTGCCGTGCCACGTTTGAGATGAACCAGCAGCAGGGAAATGGCTGCCGGCGTAACCCCCTGAACGCGGGAGGCCTGACCGACGGTGCCCGGTTTGTGCTGGTTGAGCTTTTGCTGAACTTCGTTCGACAAGCCATGAACGTCGCGATAATCGAGCTCTTGTGGTAACCGCGTCGATTCATTGTGTTCGTGGCGTGCAACCTCGGTGTGCTGGCGGTCAATATAGCCCTGATATTTGGTCTGGATTTCCACCTGCGCCGCAGACTCGGCGTCAATGCCATCCGATCCAAGTCCGGGAATCGACATTAAGCCGGTATAGGTCACGGCCGGTCGCCGCAGCAAGTCGGCAAGAGAGTATTCGCGTTCAATACCTTTACCGAGAACCCGCTCAGCGTCTTCCGCGAGCAAGGTTTTGGGGTTGACCCAAGTACTGTTCAGCCGCTCCATTTCGCGAGCCACCGTATCGCGCTTGCGCGCAAAGGCCTCCCAGCGCTGCTGATCAACAAGGCCTAGTTTGTAGCCGATTTCAGTAAGTCGGAGATCGGCGTTATCTTCGCGCAGCATCAAGCGGTATTCGGCGCGGCTGGTGAACATGCGATAGGGTTCGGTCACGCCACGCGTGACCAGGTCATCGACAAGGACCCCCAGATAGGCTTCGTCACGCCGCGGGCACCAGGCATCCTTGCCGCGCACCTGCAGCGAGGCGTTTATACCGGCAAGCAGCCCTTGTGCAGCCGCCTCCTCGTAGCCGGTGGTGCCGTTGATTTGTCCGGCAAAAAACAAGCCCCTTATCGCCTTGGTTTCGAGTGATGAACGCAATTCCTGCGGGTCGAAAAAATCATATTCAATGGCATATCCCGGGCGCAGGATGTGCGCGTTCTCCATGCCGCGAATACTTTGCACCAGCGCGAGCTGAACATCGAATGGCAGACTGGTGGAAATACCGTTGGGGTAGATTTCGTGCGTGTCCAAACCTTCAGGCTCAAGGAAAATCTGGTGACTCGCCTTGGACGCAAAGCGATGAATCTTGTCTTCGATGGACGGGCAATACCGCGGGCCGATACCTTCAATTACGCCCGTATACATCGGTGAGCGGTCCAGCCCTCCCCGGATAATGTCGTGGGTCTGCTCGTTGGTATGCGTAATCCAGCATGGCAATTGCCGCGGGTGCATATCCCGTCTACCGATAAATGAAAATACCGGCTCGGGCGTATCTCCGGGTTGCGGCTGCATGACGGAAAAATCCACGGTTCGGCCGTCAATTCGCGGCGGTGTGCCGGTTTTCAGGCGTCCTACAGGAAGCTTCAGCTCCCTTAAGCGGGCTGCCAGACTTGTTGCCGGGGGATCACCTGCTCTGCCTGCTTCGTAATTAGACAAACCGACATGCACCAGACCGGCCAGAAAGGTTCCGGCGGTGAGAATAACGGTGCGCGCTTTGAAACGGATGCCAAGCTGCGTGACAACGCCGCTAACGCGATCTCCCTCAAGCGTGAGGTCATCAACCGCTTGCTGAAACAAACTCAGGTTCGGTTGGTTTTCAAGGCGCCGACGAATTGCCTTGCGATACAGCACGCGGTCTGCCTGGGCCCGGGTCGCCCGCACTGCCGGACCTTTGCTGGAGTTGAGGGTGCGGAACTGAATGCCGGCTTCGTCGGTGGCGATGGCCATCGCGCCGCCCAAGGCGTCAAGCTCACGCACCAGATGTCCTTTGCCGATCCCCCCGATCGAGGGGTTACAAGACATTTGCCCTAAGGTTTCGAGATTATGCGTAAGCAGCAGGGTTTTGCTGCCCGCGCGCGCAGCTGCAAGCGCAGCCTCCGTGCCGGCATGGCCGCCACCGATAACAATGACATCAAACTCAGAAGGAAACTGCATTCTGCCTGGCACAGCCCAAACTTGGGGGGATGCGAATTTTAGCCGGTTTCGCCTACGCAGACCAATGTTTCACGTGAAACAAGCCCTTAAGTCGCGCGCTATATGTTCCACGTGAAACCTTTGACGAACGTCAGGTCAGAATCTGCTCGAGACTCAGCGCAAGCTTATCCAGCATCTCATCCAGTTGCGCCTGGGTCAGGATATACGGTGGTGCGAGCAACACGTGATCACCGCGATGCCCATCAATCGTCCCGCCCATCGGATAACACAGCAGGCCATTTTCAAGCGCCTTGCGCTTGAGTGCGACATTGATTTTGCGCTCGGGCGCGAAAGGCGTCTTTTGGTCACGATCGGCGACCAGCTCAACGGCCCAGAAGAAACCGCGACCGCGAATGTCGCCGACATGGGGATGCCTGCCAAACCGTTCCCGCAATTGCTCACCCATTTTTACACCCAGCGTCCGGACGTTCTCGAGCAGCTTCCTTTGTGCAATAAGCCTTTGTGTCGCCAATGCTGCTGCACAACCCAATGCGTGCCCGCTATAGGTGTGACCATGCTGAAATGCACCAGAGCCGTTTATGACTTCGTCATATATTCTAGTATGGCAAAGCATGGCCGCGACAGGCTGGTAACCCGCAGCCAGGCCCTTGCCAACAACGAGAATATCCGGTGATATCCCTTCTTGCTCACAGGCGTAGCGTGTGCCCACTCTGCCCATGCCGCACATGACTTCGTCAAGCACCAACAGCACGCCATGGCGATCGCAAACCTCGCGCACACGAGCAAAGTAACCTGGCGCCGGCGGCACGGCACCAAGGGTCGCGCCACATACCGTCTCGGCGATAAACGCCATCACACGGCCGGGCCCGATCCGCAAAATCTCGTTTTCAAGCTCCAGGGCGAGACGCACACCGTACGCCTCGGGAGTTTCACCGGCCTGCTGTTCGCGATAGGGATAGCAAGGAGAAATACGGCTGACCTCGAACAACAAAGGTGCATAGTAACTTTGTCGAATCGGGTTTCCGCCCACGGCAAGCGCGCCGAGCGTATTGCCGTGATAACTCTGGCGGCGTGAAATCACGCGATTCCGGTCGGGCTCACCGCGCTCGACAAAATACTGGCGTGCCAGCTTGAGTGCCGCTTCCACCGCCTCGGATCCGCTCGAAACAAAATAAGCGCGGCCGAGTCCTTGCGGCGCCCCGGTCACCAGCTCGGATGCGAGTTCCTCCATCGGCGCATTGGTAAAAAACGAGGTGTGTGCAAAAGCCACCCGGTCGAGTTGCCTGCGAATGGCTTCGGCAAGCTCGGGGTCGCTGTGCCCGAGGCAGGACACGGCCGCACCGCCGCACCCGTCAAGGTAACGCTTGCCATTGGCGTCGATGATGTAGGCACCGTCACCGGCGACTGCCCACGCATAGGCGTGATTCGGATTGCGATGAAATACGTGGCTCATCTTCGCATTCTAACCAAGCCGCGCACGCCGCCCTGAGCCAGGGTCGCAACAAACAAAAAAGCCGGTCAGCGGCCCAGACGCATACCGAGAAGCTCGCGGCTCAGTGCCAGTTGCTTTGGCAGGCGATCCTTGATCTTCGCAAACAGCTCGTCATGAAGTGCAAGCTCCTTCAACCAGTCGGATGCATCAATATCCGTTACGGAAGCATATTTGTCTGCGCCGAAATCCAGTCCCTGCCACGACAAATCGTCAAACTCCGGGACCCAGCCAATGGCTGTTTCGCGCGCATGCGCCTGCCCCTGACAGCGCTCAACGACCCAGCGCAATACACGCATATTCTGACCAAAACCCGGCCAGACAAACTTGCCGTTGCGGTCCTTGCGGAACCAGTTGACCTGGAAAATATGCGGCGGATGCCGGACTGTCTTACCGATGTCCAGCCAGTGCTTGAAGTAGTCGCCGATGTTGTAGCCGCAAAAAGCAATCATGGCGAACGGATCGCGTCGTACAACGCCAACCTGCCCGACGATGGCCGCGGTGGTTTCCGAACCCATTGTCGCGGCCTTGTAAACACCGTCTTCCCAGTTAAACGCCTCGACAACAAGCGGCGCGGTGTTGGTGCGCCTGCCGCCAAAAAGAAACGCGGCTATCGGTACCCCGTTCGGGTCGTTCCACCGCGGATCAAGCGACGGGCAACGCGTTGATGCCACGGTAAATCGCGCGTTGGCGTGGGCGGCATTCCTGCCGCAACCTCGCGTCCATTGCTGACCTGTCCAGTCTGTCAACTTGGCCGGCGGTATGTCCGTCATCCCCTCCCACCAGACATCGCCATCGGGTGTCTCTGCGACATTGGTGAAAATCGTATCGCGCTCGACGGCCGTCATGCAATTCGGATTGGACTGAACGCTGGTTCCAGGAGCGACACCGAAATATCCGGCTTCCGGATTGATGGCGTAAAAGTGACCGTCCTTGCCGGGTTTGATCCAGGCAATATCCTCGCCTACGGTTTCCACTTTCCAGCCCTCAAAGCCCGTGGGCGGCACCAACATGGCCAGATTGGTTTTACCGCATGCGCTGGGGAATGCCGCAGCGACATAAGCCTTTTTCCCCTGTGGGCTGGTGATGCCCAGAATGAGCATGTGTTCCGCCAGCCAGCCCTCATCTCGCGCCATGATGGACGCGATGCGCAAGGCGAGACATTTTTTTCCGAGCAGCGCGTTGCCGCCGTAACCTGATCCGTATGACCAGATCTCACGCGTTTCCGGGAAGTGGACAATCCACTTCTCCTCCTTGTTCGAGGGCCAGCGCACGTCCTGCTGGCCCGGCTGGAGTGGCATGCCGACCGAGTGCACGCAAGGAACGAAATATCCATCGTCGCCAAGCACGTCAAAGACCGCCTTACCCATGCGCGTCATTATTTTCATGCTCACCACCACATATGGCGAATCGCTCAGTTCCACGCCGACATGCGCGATATGCGAGCCGAGCGGCCCCATCGAGAACGGAATCACATACAGCGTGCGGCCGCGCATGCAGCCGTCGAACAGGCGATCCATGGTCTTGCGCATTTCAGAGGGCGCTACCCAGTTGTTGGTCGGACCCGCGTCATCCTGATGCTCACAGCTGATGAAGGTCCGCTCTTCAACGCGGGCGACATCCGCAGGATCCGACAGGGCGAGATAGCTGTTCGGACGAAGCTTCGGATTGAGCCGCTTCATCATTCCGCTATCGACCATCTCGGCGCAAAGACGATCGTATTCTTCTTCGCTACCGTCGCACCAGACCACGCGCTCGGGCTTGGTCAGCGCCGCAATCTGTGCGACCCATTCCTTGAGGCGCTGGTGACGCACGTACGACGGTGCTGCCGTCTCAATGGCCCGGGGAATACGTGGCTGGTTCATACGTCCTCGCTTGGATAAGAATATGTTCGGCCCGGCTGATAACCGCGCTGGCAGCGCGAGGGCCATATCGTAGCAGCAAACATTTTACGCCGAAGGTGATGGCACGCAAATACGACGTCTGACCTGCATCTAAGTGGCTGAGTATTCTGGCCTAACGCAGTCCGATACGGCCAGCCACATGACGGACGAACCGAAACAGCGGGGCGGTGGTGGTAACGAGGATGATCACGCGCGTGACCTGTGCCGCCGTCACCAGCGGTACCCCGAGTTGCAATACTTTGGCGGTAATGCACATCTCCGCAACGCCGCCAGGCGCGGTCGCAAGCACCATGGTTGGTACGGATAGCCCGCCCAGTTTGGCCAGTATCAGCGCGAACAATGCCGATATGCAAATCGCCCCCAGAATGCTGATGCTGACGACCACTACGAACCGCGGCGAACTGCGCAAGAACTGCCGGTCGAACCGCGATCCCAAGGCGCAACCGATCAACAATTGCGCCACATTGCTGAACAACGCCGGCATCGACGACAAGTGCACCTCCAGCACCGTCAGCGTGATTGCCAACGCCAGCGCACCCAGAAACCAGGGATTGGGAATGCGCAGCAAGCGCAGCAACCACCCGGTCGCCGTGCCAAGCCCAAGCAGCAAGGCCAGCCCCCCGGCATCAACGGACTGCATCGTGGGCAGAAACACGTCGCTGCCGTGCGTCCCCAGAACCGTCATTGCGACCGGCACCAGAACGACTACAAAAACGATGCGCAGCGACTGTGCAACAGCGATCCGGTCCGTCTTCGCCCCGTAGCGCTCGCCAAGATTGGACATTTCAGCCGCACCGCCCGGCACGCTGGCAAAAAACGCCGTTGTCCGGTCCACACCGGCAAAACGCCACAAGAAGAATGCACCACCGTAGGCGAGCACCGTCGCAAACACCGCTGCAGCGACAAGCAAATGCCAACTGGCCAGCACCTCCCGCGCGACGATGGGCGTGAAATACAGGCCAAGCGCACTGGCAATGATGATCTGCCCCGTTTCACGGCCACCCCGTGGCGACGGCAAATCAATACCGCGAAATTTGAGGATGGCCATCGCAACCAGCGGACCTATCATCCATGGCAGCGGAATATGAAGCAGCTGGCAAAACGCGCCGCCGACGGCGCATGCCGCCAGGGACTTGAGCGGAACCCATGACCGGCGCGTCACGCCATCCGCCCGAATCCGGCGTCAAAGGCGGGACACCCGGTCCCGATGTTCCGCGACCGTAAACGATCCACGCATGTCCCGGGTGTGCAATACCGCAATTGACGCGCCTTTACCTATTTGCCGATGCAAAACCGGGAAAAAATTTCTCCCAGCAAATCATCTGCGGTGAACTCCCCGGTAATCGTACTCAGGCGCTGGTGTGCCAGTCGCAGTTCTTCGGCTAACAACTCCGGCCGGGAAAGCTCCAGCTTTGCCGCGACGAGAAACGATTGCGCCGCCTGCAATGCCTCGATGTGCCGCTCCCGCGCGAGAAACACATCTTCGCCTGGCACACTCCATCCGGCGACCGCCAGCAGAACATCACGCAACTCCTGTAATCCATCCGCTGTTTTGGCTGACAACCAAACACGGGAAAAGCCCTCGGCGGACTCGATCTTTGCGACGACGCCTGCGATATCGATCTTGTTGAATACGATCACGCGCGCCAGTCGCTGCGGCACCTTCGCCAGAATGGCAATATCCTGTTCTGAAAGTCCCGCGCGTGCATCACATACCAGCAACAAGACGTCGGCGTTTTCAATCTCACGCCAGCTGCGCGCAATACCGAGCTTCTCGACCTCGTCATCGGTGTCCCGCAATCCAGCCGTATCGACAATGTTAAGCGGCACGCCATCGAGCGTAATGGTTTCGCGCACGCTGTCGCGCGTCGTACCCGGAACCGGAGTAACAATTGCGAGATCCTGCCCGGCAAGACTGTTCAACAGGCTGGATTTGCCGACATTGGGCTGGCCGGCCAGGACGACCGTGAGGCCTTGGCGCAAAACACTGCCCTGCTGCGCCTTTGTCAGAATTGTAGCGACGCCCTCGGACAGCGGCTCGAGCCGGCGCAACACACTCTCCCGGTCAAGGCTTTCAACATCCTCTTCCGGAAAATCGAGCATCGCTTCAACCAGCATGCGCAAATCAGTGAGTTGGCGCGCCAACCGGCCGATCTGCGCCGAAAATTCACCGCTCAGCGATCTCCGGGCACTGCGGACGGCGCGCTCGGAAGCGGCGTCAATGAGATCCGCAACCGCTTCGGCCTGGGCCAGATCGATCTTGTCGTTAAGAAAGGCCCGCCGGGTGAACTCGCCCGGTGCGGCCAGTCGCGCTCCAAGCTGCAGGCAGCGCTTGAGCAGCATGTTGAGCACCACCGGACCACCGTGCCCATGCAACTCAAGCACATCTTCACCTGTAAACGAGGCGGGCCCGGGGAAATAAACCGCAAGCCCGTCATCGATCTGACTTTTGTCAGCGAACAGGAAGGTCACCCTAGTCGCGCGGCGCGGCTCGAGCGTCAAGCCCAAAAGCCCCATTGCGAAGTTACCAAGCTCCGCCCCGGACACCCGCACCACGCCAATGCCCCCGCGCCCCGGTGCCGTCGCCACCGCCGCAATGGTGTCAGCCGCGACCATTACGCCGGACTCCTGTCAGCGCTTGGCGACTGCGGTTTTCCTGGCACCCTCGACCATGCGGGTGATCTGCCATTGCTGCGCAATCGACAAGACGTTGTTGACCAGCCAGTACAACACCAGACCGGCGGGGAAGAAGAAGAACATCACGCCGAACACAAACGGCATGATCATCATCACCTTGGCCTGAACCGGATCGGGGGGCGTCGGGTTCATCTTGGTCTGGAACACCATCGAGATCATCATCAGTACCGGCAGCACATAATACGGATCTTGTGCCGAAAGGTCGTGAATCCAGCCATAGAACGGCGCCTGACGCAGCTCCACGCTGGCTAGCAACACCCAGTAAAGTGAAATGAATACCGGAATCTGGACGACAATCGGCAGACAGCCGCCAAGGGGGTTGATCTTCTCCTGCTTGTACATTTCCATCATCGCCTGATTCAGCTTCATGCGATCGTCGCCGTACTGTTCTCGCAGCTTGGTCAGTCGCGGCGCGACCATCTTCATTTTGGCCATGGAGCGGTAACTCGCCGCAGAAAGCGGATAAAACAGCAACTTGAGCCCGAGGGTGAGCAGAATGATCGCCACCCCCCAGTTACCGACCCAACCGTGAAAATGCTGCAACACCCAGAACAGCGGGGCGGCGATGACGGTCAGCCAGCCATAGTCGACCACCAATTCCAGTCCCGGCGCGATGGCCCTGAGCTTGTCCTGATCGTTAGGCCCTGAATAAAGCGGCACCGATACACTGGTTGACGCGCCGGGCGCGATCGACGGTAGTGGCAAGATGACACCGACAGCGAAAAGATTGCCGTCCAGTTTGCGCATATAGACCTCGCGCTGCTTCTGGCTTGGTACGAGGGCGGTGGTGAAATAGTGCTGGATTATCGCCACCCAGCCGTTGTCGGGTGTTTTGGGAAAAACCGCTTTGCCTTTCTCAATATCACTGAACGCGACTTTCTGGAACTTCTCCAGGTCGGTATAAATCGCCGCGCCGGTGTAGGTCTGCATCATCGCCGAGTCTCCCGGCGGCGAATTGCTGTCGCGGGTGATCTGGAAATAGGCGTGGCTTGCAAGCGCTTGTGCGCTGCCGTTCAACACATCCTGCCGCATTTCAATCAAATGGCTGCCGCGGTTGAACACATACGTCTTGGTGACCTTGACGCCTTCGGTGGAAGCCGCCTCCAGCTTTAGTTCAACCGTGTCTTTGCCATCGGCGAGGGCAACATCCTTTGCGGTAGCGCTAAACATGGATCGGTGATTCGGCAGACTGGCGCCGATAAGTCCGCTTTGCACCGCGTACTTGTGCTCGGCAGACAACAAGACCAGGTTCTTTTTCGGATCGATGATGTCCTTCTGGTCAAGAAACTCCAGATAGACGAGATCGCCGCCCTGAGTATCGATTTCAGCGACCAGGACATCGGTGCGCACACGGATTTTCTCGCGCGTCGCCACAGCGGGCGTTGCCGCGGCACCAGGCACGGCGTCCAGACGCGCAACCGGCGTCACAGGGACGGCTGTCGCGGCGGGAACAGATGAGGTGGCACCGGGCGTTACGGTCGGGACCCCGGTAGCAGCCGACTGGGCGACCGCCTGCGCCGGTGGCGGTCGGTTTTCCTTTTGCCAGGACTCCCAAAGCATCAAAAGCGAAAAGGAAAATACGAAAAACAGTACTAAACGCTGGGTATCCATTGCGGGGGAGGTCTTCTTACGGGACGGGGTCGAAGCCGCCGGGGTTCCAGGGATGGCATCGTGCAATACGGCGCAGGGCTAACCATACGCCCTTGACCAAGCCATGACGTGTTATTGCTTGCTCGGCGTACTCCGAGCAAGATGGCGCGAACCGGCAGTTGTTCCCGAGCATGGGGCTGACTGCGTATTGGTAGGCGCGTATAAGGAGCGCCAGTAACTTAGTCAGCATCGGCTTTGCGAAACAGTGTTTTGATGTCGTCAGAAACCTCCGTACGCATCACCGGAGCCTTGACCAGCCTGACCATCCAATCATGCCCCGCGATGTCCGACTGAACCAGCCGGAACCGCTCCCTGACCAGCCGCTTTACGCGATTGCGATCCACCGCCCGCGCCAGCAATCTTTTGGAAACAGCCATACCCAAACGCGCGTAACTCTGTCCATTGCCACGCCGGTACACGAGGAAAAACCGTGACCGAGCAACCGGCTTGCTGCGAAAAGCCGCTGCGACATGCGCTTCATCCAGCCGTCTGCTTCCGGGATAGAACAGCCGCCCGTTCAAACAGCCAGGCTGGCTCTGCCTTTTGCGCGACGGGCGCGAATGATCGCGCGACCACTCTTGGTTTTCATGCGGACGAGAAAACCGTGGGTACGTTTTCGGCGTACGACTGAAGGTTGGTAGGTACGTTTCATAATTCTGCTTTCTTGCTGGAATCAAACCCGTTATTAGACGTGCTAAGTCCGTGTCACGTCAAGGTTAATTTTTAAGCCTGCCTGTGGATAACTCAAGCTGAAAAAGGTAAAATTCGACCCTTGTTTCGTGCCGCATCTGCGCTACTGCGCCACCCCAAAAAATGACTGATGGTTTCTGGCCCTCCTGCATTATTCAGCTCGAAAAAGAGCTTCCTAATCAGCAGTTTAACACATGGATTCGACCGTTGCGCATGGGTGCCGCCAACCCTGTCGCAGGCGAGCTGACGCTGCTCGCGCCAAACCGCTATGTATTGCAGTGGATTAATGAGCGTGTTGCTGGCCGGATAGAGCATCTTGCAAGTGAGTTTTTTGGTGCGCCGATGCGCCTGGCGATGACACTGCCGCTTGCCGAGGACGCTTCCGCGCCGGCGGCCGCAAGCCCCCGGCCGAGGTCGCCGGAAAAAACCGCGAGCAATCCCGCGCACGCGGCCTCCCGCGCGCCGGTATCCAAACCGGCGGCGGACCGCTCCAGCCTGATCACGGATTTCACTTTCGACAACTTCGTGCCGGGCAAGGCCAACCAGCTCGCACGTGCGGCCGCCATGCAGGTCGCGGACAACCCCGGCACCTCGTACAACCCTTTATTCATCTACGGCGGCGTGGGGTTGGGTAAAACGCACCTTATGCACGCTGTCGGCAACCATGTCGCGGCCCGCTTTCCCGGATCCCGCGTACGCTATCTCCACGCTGCGCAGTACATCTCTGATGTGGTCAAGGCCTACCAACAAAAATCGTTCGACGAATTCAAGCGTTACTACCATTCGCTGGATGCCCTGCTAATTGACGACATCCAGTTTTTCACCGGCAAGGACAGAACCCAGGAAGAGTTTTTCTACGCCTTCAACGCACTCATAGAATCGCGCAAACAGGTCATCATCACCTGCGACACTTACCCAAGGGATATCGCCGGCTTGGGTGAACGTCTCAAGTCACGCTTTTCCTGGGGCCTTACGGTCGCCATCGAGCCACCAGAACAGGAAATGCGTGTCGCCATTGTTTTGAAAAAGGCCGAAGCCGTCGGCTTGTTCATTCCCGAAGAGGTGGCTTTTTTTGTCGCCAAGCACATCCGGTCGAACGTGCGGGAACTCGAGGGTGCACTGAAAAGCGTTATAGCGTTTGCGCGGTTTACCGGCAAAGACATCAACCTGGACCTGGCCAAGGAAGCTCTCAAGGATTTGCTGACGCTGCAACATCGGCAGATTTCCATTGATAACATCCAGAAAACCGTCGCTGATTATTACAAACTGAAAATTTCGGACATGCATTCGAAAAAGCGCAGCCGCAACATAGCAAGGCCGCGCCAGGTGGCCATGGCACTGGCGAAGGAACTTACTTCAATGAGTTTTCCAGAGATCGGCGAGGCCTTCGGCAATCGTGATCACACCACCGTTCTGCATGCCTGCAGGACCATCGCGTCATTGCGGGAGAAGGACACCGTGATGAACCGGGATTTTCATGTGTTAGAGCAGGTATTAAAAGGCTGAACGCCTGTGCATCATTTGTGGATATCAGCGTCATGCACGAAAACGGGCATTTGTTCTCCCCGTTTATACAGTCTCGTGCCACGTCCAATGCACAAGGCTCCTTTAGCGCAAGTTGCTAAATCTGTTGGGGGTTTACCGGTTTTCCCGAAAAAGGGTGCCCTTCATTATCATTACCAGGGGTATACAAAGATATGAATCTAATAAAGACCAGCAGGGAATCCCTGCTCAAACCGTTGCAAGCCGTGTCCGGAATTATCGAACGCAGGCACACACTGCCAGTGCTTTCCAACGTATTGTTGTCGCGCAAGGACGGCACCCTCGCGTTTGTCGCGACGGATATCGAAATTGAGATATCCGCCGGCATGCCGTGCGACGGGGACGATAAGGCCGTCACCGTCGGTGCGCGCAAACTGCTCGACATTCTCCGGGCTCTTCCCGCCCAAGCGGAGGTCGTGCTGTCCCTGGCCGACAAGAAGATGCTGGTCAAGGCGGGTAAAAGCCGTTTTAACCTGCAGACGCTGCCACCGGAAGATTTTCCGCGCATGAGTGCGGGTGACGCGACAACCACATTTTCAATATCACAAAATATTCTGAAACGGCTGGTTGGTTTGGTGTTGTATTCGATGGCGCAACAGGACATTCGTTATTACCTCAACGGCCTGCTGCTGGTGATTGACGAGGAAGGCCTGAAAGTCGTGGCCACCGACGGACATCGCCTTGCGTACGCGTCCAGTGCACAGCCCGGTGCAGCCAAGACCAAACAGGAGGTGATACTTCCACGGAAAACCGTGCTGGAACTGGCGCGTCTGCTCGAAGATAGCGACGCCCAGGTGGAGGTCGAAATAGGTGCCGGGCAGGCGCGTTTTTCGTTTAACGGCGTCGTCATCCAGTCAAAGCTGGTGGATGGAAAGTTTCCCGATTACTCGCGGGTCATACCGAAAAACCACCAAAAGCTGATCAAGCTGAGCAGGGCCGTGTTGCAGGATGCACTGCAACGCGCGGCCATTCTCACCAGCGATAAATTCAAGGGCGTTCGCTGGATGCTTACCGACGGCAGTCTGAAAATAAGCTGCAGCAACAACGAACAGGAGGAAGCCCAGGAAGAACTCGATGTCGATTACAAGGGAGAGTCACTGGACATCGGTTTCAACGTCCAGTATCTGCTCGATGTACTGAACAATCTCCAAGTCAGCGACATCGAATGTGCGCTGGGTGATGCTAATTCAAGCGCGCTCATCACGGAACCTGGCAAGGACGATTTCAAGTACGTCGTCATGCCGATGCGCATCTGATCAGAATCACATAAAAAAAGAAACAGGAAAGCAATGACCGAACCCAGCAGCAAAACCAATACCGCATACGACTCAGACAGCATCAAGATACTGAAAGGGCTTGATGCCGTGCGCAAGCGCCCCGGGATGTATATCGGCGACACAACAGACGGAACCGGCCTGCATCACATGGTATTCGAGGTGGTGGATAACGCCATTGACGAGGCGCTGGCCGGGTACTGTGATGAAATAACGGTAACCATTCACGGCGACAATTCCATCAGTGTCATCGACAACGGCCGCGGCATTCCCACCGGCATCAAGGAGGATGACGAGTTCAAGCGTTCGGCCGCTGAGATCGTGATGACGGAATTGCACGCAGGTGGAAAATTCGACGACAACGCGTACAAGATTTCCGGTGGCTTGCATGGGGTCGGAGTGTCCGTCGTGAACGCGTTGTCGGATTGGCTGCGCCTTACTATCAAGCGAGACGGCCAGACCAATTTCATGGAGTTCCACCGCGGGGTGGCGGTTGCGCCTCTTAAAGTCATCGGCAAGAGTGAGCGCAAGGGAACGGAAGTCCACTTCTTTGCCAGCAAGGACACCTTTGGCCTTGTCGAATTTCATTACGATATTCTGGCCAAGCGGCTGCGCGAACTGTCGTTTCTGAACAACGGCGTAAAAATACTCCTCGTCGACCAGCGCAGCGGCAAGGAAGAGAGTTTTGCGCATTCCGGGGGGGTGCGCGGCTTTGTCGAATATATAAACCGTACGAAATCAGTCCTGCACAACACCCCTTTCCACGCCGTTGGTCAGAAAGACGGCATCATCGTTGAAGTTTCCATGCAGTGGAACGACTCCTACCAGGAGCAGGTGCTGTGCTTCACCAACAACATTCCCCAGCGCGACGGCGGATCGCACCTCACAGGCCTGCGCATGGCCATGACGCGCACGCTCAACAACTACATCGACAGCAGCGAAGTGGCGAAAAAGGCCAAGGTGGAAACATCGGGCGATGACATGCGTGAAGGTTTGTCCTGTGTGCTGTCGGTCAAGGTTCCCGAGCCCAAGTTCTCATCACAGACCAAGGACAAGCTGGTCTCCTCCGAGGTGCAACCGGTGGTACAGGAGGTGGTATCGCAAAAACTCGCTGAATTTCTGCTTGAGCGTCCGAATGACGCCAAAATCATCTGCGGCAAAATCGTCGATGCGGCGCGCGCGCGCGAGGCCGCGCGCAAGGCGCGTGAAATGACGCGCCGAAAGGGTGTACTGGATGGTATGGGACTTCCGGGCAAGCTGGCAGACTGCCAGGAAAAGGACCCGACGCTTTGCGAACTCTATCTGGTTGAGGGCGACTCGGCGGGTGGCTCGGCAAAACAGGGACGGGACAGGAAATTTCAGGCCATCCTGCCGCTAAAGGGAAAGATCCTCAACGTCGAAAAGGCGCGCTTTGACAAACTGATCGCCTTCGCTGAAATCGCAACGCTGATCACCGCGCTCGGCACCGGCATCAAGGACGACTACAACCTCGGGAAGTTGCGTTATCACCGCATTATCATCATGACCGATGCCGACGTCGACGGCGCCCACATCCGCACGCTGCTACTGACCTTTTTCTACCGTCAAATGCCGGATCTTGTTGAAAAGGGCCATATCTACATCGCCCAGCCGCCGCTGTACAAGGTCAAGCTGGGCAAGGAAGAGCGTTATCTCAAGGACGATCACGAGCGCGACCAGTTCATGTTGAAACAGGCCCTGGTGGGTGCGTCGCTGGTACCGCGCGCCGATGCGCGTCCGATAGAGGGTGAGGCGCTGGAGCAACTTGCGCGGTCCTACCTGCTGGCCGAGGCCGTGGTTAACCGCCTCGCGCGCATGATCGACGCCGATGTACTGCATGTGCTGATGCGCGGCGTAAAGGTGGACCTGTCCAGCCAGCAGGAGGCAGAAGCGAGCGCGCTTCGCATCAAGCAGGCGCTCAACGGCGCGGACATCGTCGTGCGCGCGCGCTACGACGAGAAACACGAGCGCCAGCAACTCATCCTGGAGCGCAACCACCACGGCAATTTGCGTAGCTCCGCCATCGATGAGGATTTCCTCGTCTCCGGCGATTACCGCCAGATCGAAAGCACGGCAAAGATGCTCGAGGGCCTTGTCGGCGAGGGTGCTGTGGTGCGCCGGGGTGACAAACAGCAGACCGTGCCCGAATTTCAGCAAGCAATGCGCTGGTTGCTGGCCGACGTGGAGCGCAGTGCAACCATACAGCGCTACAAGGGTCTGGGCGAGATGAACCCGAGCCAACTGTGGGAGACGACCATGGACCCTGCGGTACGCCGTTTGATGAAAGTACAGATCGACGACGGTATCGCAGCCGATGAGATTTTCACCAAGCTGATGGGTGACGAAGTCGAACCGCGGCGGGCCTTCATCGAGCAGAATGCGCTGGTTGCCCGCATTGATGTCTGAATTTTCAGACCATCTCCCCAACCCTCCCGGAACCCGGCATTAACAACACAATCGCCCGGAAAGCCACGCCAGCATTGGCTTTCCGGGCGATTGTGTTTCAGGCTATGGCGTGGAAGCGCGCCTAAGCAGACTTGCGTTTGGCGGGCTTTTTCTTTGCTGTGGGTACAGCTTTCTTGGTCTGGGGCGCTTTCTCCGCGACCACCTTGGGTGCAGCAGCTTCCGCTTTTGGCTTTTTCTCCTGAAACTTGAACACCACCTTGCCGCTGGGATCGCGCACCAGGAAGGCGGAAAATTTGCGCCGGTTTTTGTTGGAAACAAAATCCGCCAGCAAATCCGTGCTGCCGGTTTCAAGCAACTTGTGCATCTGCTCGCGGCTGACCGTTTGCTGCAAAATAATCTTGCCGGACCGGAAATCGCAACTCTTCGTAGGCCCCACGCTCTTCTCGCACGCATAGGCCATTGGCAGCTCGAAAACGCGGTTGCTGCATTTTGGACAGGCCCCCAGCGGCTCCATGCCGGTGAAGTCTACTTCCTCGCCGCCGTCTGCGCCGTCCGAACCAAAATCAAACGCTGCCTTGAACTCGGGCGACAGCTTCATGGCTGCGGCAAACGGGCGTCCCAGCCGGCTGCGGAACCCCTGTAGCGGGCCCAACGCTTTTTCTGTGATCAGGGTCTCGATTTCTTCCGGGGCAAACTCGCGGCTGGACATGACTTTCCAGATGGTGAAATCGCACTTCTGGCACTGGAACTTGCGGTAATTTTCCACCACCTTGCCGCCACACTTCGGGCAGGGCGCATCCAGCGTGAGAAAAGCGTCCTCGGGAATGTTTCCACCCTTGATGCGCTCCACCATGTCGCGCGCGGTTTCAACAATGTGGTCCATGAACTCGGCCCGGTCGAGCTTACCCTGTTCGATCTGTCGCAGCTTGAACTCCCAGTTTCCGGTCAACTCCGGCGAGGCAAGTTCGGTGATGCCGAGGTGGCCCAGCGCAAACAATAATGAGAACGCCTTGGGTGAGGGCACCAATTCGCGGCCGTTGCGATGGACGTAGTCCTCGTATATCAGGCCTTCAATGATGGATGCGCGGGTTGCCGGCGTTCCCAGCCCCTTTTCGCTCATGGCTTCACGCAGTTCTTCGTCCTCGATCAGCTTTCCGGCGCCCTCCATCGCGGACAGCAGCGTTGCTTCGCTGAAGCGCGCCGGCGGCTTGGTCTGGGTCGCCAGGACATCGACGGTCTCGGTTGACGCCTTGCCGTCGGGCACTGCGGCGAGGGTGGGCGCTTCGCCGGTTTCCGCTTCCTTGCCGTAAATGGCCAGCCAGCCAGCCGATACCATCACCCGGCCTTCGCTGCGGAACGGCTCGCCTTTGACGCGGGTGATGCGGGTGGTGACAAGAAACTCTGCCGACGGGAAAAACACCGAGAGAAAGCGCTTCACCACCAGGTCGTACAGCTTTGTTTCGATTTCCGACAAGGCCTTCGGCGCCTGCAGCGTCGGGATGATGGCGTGGTGATCGGAAATCTTGGCGTTGTTGAAAATGCGCTTGTTGGGCTTGACCCACTTCGACTTGATCACTTCCTTGGCGAAAGTGGCATACGGGCCGGTCGACAGCATTTTCATGGTGCCCATTACGGTCGGGATGTAATCCTCGGGCAGGGCTTTGGAGTCAGTCCGCGGGTAGGTGAGCACCTTGTGTTTTTCGTACAAGGCCTGGGCTATTGAAAGCGTCGTCTTGGCCGAAAAACCAAAGCGGCCATTGGCCTCGCGTTGCAGGCTGGTCAGGTCGAACAGCGCCGGTGCGGCCTGCGTGGTGGGCTTGCTTTCCTCTTCGACAATGCCCGGCTGCCCGTCGCATTTGGCGCGCAGGGCCTCCGCCGTTTTGGCGTCCCAGATTCGCTCGGGACGCAGTTCGGCGTTCTCGCTCTTGGCTTCTTTCGAAAAGGCCTCGTCAAACCAGCGGCCCTTGTACTCGCCGCCCTTACCGACAAAAGTACCGTGCAACTCCCAGTAATCCTTGGGCACAAAACTGCGAATGCGTTGTTCTCGTTCTACCAGCACCGCGAGCGTCGGCGTCTGCACCCGGCCGACGGTGGTCTTGTAAAAGCCGCCTTCCTTGGAGTTGAAGGCGGTCATCGCGCGCGTGCCGTTGATGCCGATCAGCCAGTCCGATTCTGAACGGCAGACCGCGGCATCGGCGAGCGGCAGCATGTCCTTGTCCTTGCGCAACGCCTCGAAGCCGGCACAAATGGATGCCTGCGTCATCGACTGCAGCCACAGGCGTTCAATCGGCTTTTTCGCGCCGGCATGCTGGATGATGTAGCGAAAAATGAGCTCGCCCTCGCGGCCGGCGTCGCAGGCGTTGATGATGCCGGTGACGTCTTTGCGCCTGAGAAGTTTCACCAGCACCTTGAGTCTGTCTTCGGAGCGCTCGATCGGCCGCAGGTCGAAATGCGGCGGAATGACGGGAAGGTTCGCAAACGACCACTTGCCCCGCTTGACCTCGTGCGTTTCCGGGGCGACGAGCTCAAGCAGGTGGCCGACCGCAGACGAGAGCACATACTCGTCGCTCTCATAGTAGTCGCCGTGGCGGGTAAAGCCGCCAAGTGCCTTGGAGATGTCTCCGGCAACCGAGGGTTTCTCGGCGATGATGAGTTTTTTACTCATGGGTGCTCTGGGCGCAATGGGCTTTTGATGTCATGCGGGGGAGGATACGCCTACCTGGGAAAAGGCAGCACGGTAAAAGCGCAGCATAATAAGAGCGGCGCGCACAAAAATGCAAGTGAATTGCTTTTGCCGCCGATGGCGGCGCGGCCGTCTCAGACGGGTTTCAGTGCACCTGGCGCTGCGAGCCGTCGGGCAAAAGCTCGTCAAGAATCAGCGTATCGACGTTGCCATGCTGCGTCCATAGCACCATCAGCACGATGACGCGAATTTTGTCGAGGCCGACAGAATCGTCGGACACGGCCATGGCGCGCTCGATGATGATCTCGCGCAGTATTGGCGTCAAAACACCGGCACTTTCAAGAAAGGCGATGAAACCGCGGCTCTCGGACGAGAGCTTTCCGAACTCGCGCGGTGAGTATCCGCGGAATGCGTCGGAAAGGTCGACAGCCTCGGGCAGCGCCGTCTGCGGCACGTCGGTAAGGCTTTTCAGCCAGTCAAGCGCATCATGCACATCCTCGTTCTCGAAGCCCGCAGCAGCGAGCTTGCGCTGCAAGGAGCCGTGATCCGGGGTGAGATCGGCCTGATAGTAATTTTCGAACAGATAAACGAGGACTTCGTACATATCGCGCGTGGGACCCCAAGCCTTTAGGATAGTCGTTGATAACGGCCTCCGGGGAGGCTGGCTATTTTTCCTTCGAGTTCCAGTGTTAGCAGCATCGCCGATACTACTTCCGCCGTCAAGCGGGAGCGCTCGACCAGGGCGTCGATATTGCAGGGGTCATACCCCATATGTAGTAGCAATCCGTCCTGGGGTATCGACATTTTGGGGTCGTTGACGTGCGCCTGTGCTGCGCCAGCGCCGAGTTCCTCGAGTACATCGGCCGCGCTTTCAACCAGTTTTGCGCCCTGCTTGATGAGGCGGTGGCAGCCGCGGGCGACCGGCGAATGGATCGAACCGGGGATGGCGAACACCTCCCTTCCCTGCTCGGCCGCCTGTCGCGCGGTGATCAGTGAGCCGCTTGACACCGCGGCCTCAACGACCAGGCATCCACGGGCCAGTCCTGAAATCAGCCGGTTGCGCCGCGGAAAGTTCGATGTGACGGGCGGCGTGCCAAGCGCAAACTCCGACAGCAGCAGGCCGCGTGCGGCGATGTCCTCGCCAAGCGCACGGTTTGACGGCGGATACAAGGTGTCGAGCCCGGTGCCAAGGACGGCGATGGTCGAGCCGCGCCCGGCGAGGCCACCGCGGTGCGCCGCGGCGTCTATGCCCAGCGCAAGGCCACTGACGATGGTCAGGCCGGCATCGCTGAACGCATGGGCAAAGCTCTGGGCGTTGGCAAGCCCCTGCGGCGTTGCGTTACGGCTGCCGACGATGGCGAGCGATTGCGCGTTCAGCAGCTCGACCCGACCGCGTAGATAAAGCAGGGCCGGCGGATCGGCGGTTTCCAGCAACATGCGCGGATAGCTGTCATCGGCGAGGGTGACTATGGCGTTGCCCTCGCGCGCCGCCCAGTCGAGCGTGGTGGCAACCCGCACGGCATGATCCTCACTGAGGATGCGATGCGCCATTTCCGCCGCGACCACACGGCTCAACGCGGCCTGGTTTGCGCCCAAAATTTGCGCCGGCAGGCCGAATGAAGCGAGCAGTTTGCGAAACGTCGCGGGTCCGAGCCCGTCAACCAGGCTGAGCCGGATCCATGACGAGAGCCCGGCGTCGGCCTTCATGTGTCAACCGTCAGGGTTTTTGCACGACGTCGTTGGTGGTTACCGATTTCGAACTTTCCATCACCAGGGCATACGACACTTGCTCGAACGTGCGAAACACGAACACCAGTCCGTAGCGCTCGTCCGGAAGTTTGACCTTGCTGATGACTTTCTCGCCGCCACGGTCGGGGGCTTTTTCCTCCACCGTCTCTCCCAGGCGGTAGAGCGCAAGCACATGGCCGTTCTCGACGCCATCACGCGAGCCGCGGTTGAGGGTGATGATGGAATTGCGACCGGCTTCACGCAGGCCGCCGTACACGCCGAGCACACGCCCGCTCAAGGCGCTTTTCGGCGCGCGCGGCAGGTAATCATTGGCTTGAGGCGGGCCGACCGCGATAAGCCTGTCGCCGCGGCCTATTTCCTGTCGTGCCGAAACGATGCGTACCGAGGTCGGATTGCCGGACTTCTCGACCGAACCGGTGCCCAGAAATACGGCTTCGTAGCCCAGTATTTTCTTTGTTTCGGGATCAACCAAAGCCTTACCCGGGCGATAAAACTGCCAGCTGGCGACCTTGCTGTCGCTGATGCCACCGACGTAGGCGAGGCCGCCGGGGCCGATGTTGACGCGGCCCTCTTCGGTTGCGACAACGCGCGGTGCACGCTCAAGGCCGTCCTGCTCGATCACCAGTGGTTGCGCCAGAAAGGGCTCAATGATGGACGAAGGAATCGACGGGATGGCCGAACTGGTCATTTCGGTGCGCACGCGCGGCGACAATTTCACCGTGTCGCCCATCAACCGAAGGCGCGCTTCGCCGCCCGAACGATCAAGTACGATTACGTTGCCAGGGTAAATGCGGTTGGGGTTTTTGATTTGCTCTTCGTTGAGCTTCCAGATCTCGGGCCAGCGCCACGGTTCCTTGAGGAATTTTCCGGAAATACCCCAGAGCGTGTCGCCTTTTTCGACGATGTAGCGATCCGGCGCGTTTTCCTTGATCGGGACCGATGCGGTTTGCGCCCGGGCGCTGGTAAGCAGCGCAACGGGCGTGCAAAGCGCTAGCACCAGCGCGAATATGGTCGAACGCGGCATAATTGGCTTGTACATTGAAATCTCGACCCCCATTTTCGCACTCGTGGGGCTGAAATCGCGTGAATTCGCGCACATTGGTAGGCGAGTCCCAAGGCGAAGCCACGAACAGCCACCACGAATGACTGGCAAGATCTTACAGTCTAGGTTAAATTTAGCATCTAATACGTTCAATTAGCAAGTTTTTATGCTTTTAGAGATTTTGCGCTATCCAGACCCCCGCCTGCATACCGTAGCCAAACCAGTGGCGCGGGTGGATGAGTCCGTCGCCCGTCTTGTCAGCGACATGGCCGAGACCATGTATGAGGCGCCCGGCGTCGGCCTGGCGGCGACCCAGGTCAACGTTCACCAGCAAATCATCATCATCGACACCTCAGATTCCCGCGACAATCTGCTGACGCTGATTAATCCTGAAATCATCACCCATTCCGGGCTGCAGACCTGTGAAGAGGGATGTTTGTCGGTGCCGGGAGTGTTCGAAATGGTCGAGCGCGCCGAATCGATTGTCGTGCGTGCGCTCGATCGCGCCGGAAAGCCCTTTTCGCTCAAGGCAGACGGTCTGCTCGCGGTGTGCGTGCAGCACGAAATGGACCATCTCATAGGCAAGGTCTTCGTCGACTATCTGTCGCGCCTGAAACAGTCCCGCATCCGCTCCAAGCTCGAAAAGCAATACCAGCGCAAGTCCACGGCCTGAGACTGGCCGCGCCGAACCGATGAAGCTTGTCTTTGCCGGTACACCGCAATTTGCGGCGGCCGCCCTGGCCGCCCTGATCGCCGCCGGACACGAAATTGTGTTGGTGCTCACTCAGCCGGATCGCTCCAGCGGTCGGGGCCTGCATGAAAAGCCCAGCGCGGTGAAGGCGCTGGCTTTGGCGCATGACTTACCCTTGTTTCAGCCGGAACATCTGCAGCAGCAAGCGGCCCATCAGCGCATTGCCGCAACCTCGCCCGAGCTGATGGTGGTAGCCGCATACGGACTTATCCTGCCGCAGCCGGTGCTCGATATTGCCTCCCGCGGTGCGCTCAATATTCACGCCTCCCTGTTGCCGCGATGGCGCGGTGCGGCCCCGGTGCAGCGCGCCATTCTTGCCGGCGATACCGTTACCGGCGTGTGCATCATGCAAATGGACGCCGGCCTCGACACCGGTGCGGTGCTAAAACGCGAGTCCGTGCAGATCGCCGCCGCCGATACTGCGGGAAGCCTGCTCGAAAAACTGACTGTGACCGGCGCGCGCCTGATTGTCGATGTCATCGCCGAACTTGGGCGAGCCCGGGTACCGGCCGAGGCGCAGGCCCCGGAAGGCATGACGTACGCGGCAAAAATTCAAAAGCGCGAAGCGCGAATCGACTGGAGCAAACCGGCACTAAACATTGCCCGCCAGGTGCGCGCGTTCAATCCAGTGCCTGGCGCCGTTACGGCTTTGCGCCGCGGTGATGTCAAGATCTGGCGCGCCCTGCAGTGCGATGGCCGCGGCGCCCCCGGGCAAGTGTTGTCCGTCGCCCCTGGTGATCTGCGCGTCGCCTGTGCCGAGGGCGCATTGCAGTTGCTCGAACTGCAAAAAGCCGGCGGCAAGCGGCAAGGGGCGGATGAATTCGTGCGCGGCGCCGGGCTGCGAACCGGGGATTGTTTCGACGCATCGTTCCCGGCTTAGTCGCGTCCCCGTGGCTTGGCGCGCAATTGCGATTTGCGCCGGCCAAGCAGATAGAATGGGCGCGCCATGTCCGCCCCGCCCGCTTTCACCCACTCGCTTGCCCAATCGATTCGCCTTGCTACAAGCGTGGTCGCGGCTGTGGTGGCCGGTGAAAGCCTGGGCAAGGCGCTGGTCCGGGTAAGCGCGGGCACCGAATGCGGCGAGGCCTTGCGCGCCGCGACGCGCGATCTGTCTTACCGGACGCTGCGCGAACACGGCATCAATGATGCGGTGCTCAACGTGCTGTTGCACAAGCCGCTCGACAATCCCGAGTTGCGCGCACTGCTGCTGGTTGCCATCAATGAACTGCGCGCAGGGCCGCAGTTTGCCCACACTACCGTCGATCAGGCGGTCGAAGCGGCGCGGCAGGCCGGACTCAATGCCGCGGCCGGCCTGACCAACGCGATACTGCGCAATTTTTTGCGCAACAGCGAAGCGTTGGTGCGCAATGCCGAAAAAAACGAAGCAGTGCGCTGGCGCCATCCCAAGTGGTGGGTCGATAAACTGAAACGGGCCTATGCCGTGGACTGGCAGCACATTCTGGCCCAATCCAACCGTCACCCGCCGATGTGTCTGCGCGTCAACCTGCGCAAAACCACGCTTGCCGCGTTCGGCGCGCAACTTGAAGCCGCCGGTATTGCGGCGACACCGCTGTCACAGACCGCGCTGATGCTTGAGCGACCGGTGCCCGTCGGCCAGATTCCGGGTTTCGCGCAAGGCGAGGCTTCAGTGCAGGATGCCGGCGCGCAATGCGCTGCGCCGCTGCTCGATGTGCGTGCCGGTATGCATGTGCTTGACGCCTGTGCCGCGCCCGGCGGCAAGGCCGGGCATATCCTCGAACATACCGACTGCAGCCTGGTGGCGGTGGAGAGCGACGCGGTGCGCGCGAAGAGCATCGTGCAGAATCTCGACCGCCTGGGGCTTGCCGCCGGCGCCGACATCAAGACTGCGGATTGCCTGCTGCCGCAAACATGGTGGGACGGCAAAACCTTTGACCGCATCCTGCTCGATGCACCCTGCTCCGCGTCGGGGGTTGTGCGGCGGCATCCTGATATCAAATGGCTGCGCCGGGCCAAGGACGTCGGCGGTTTTGCCCTGACACAGCGCGACATGCTGGACGCCTTGTGGCCTTTGCTGTCTCCGGGCGGCAAGCTGCTGTACGTCACCTGCAGTGTTTTTCCGGAAGAAAATGCGCTACAGGTTGATGCCTTTCTCGCGCGCCATGACGATGCGCGGCGCGCGCCTCTGGAACAGGCGCCGGATATGCCCGCAGACGGCCAGTTGCTGCCCGGTGCGCGGCATGACGGCTTTTTCTACGCCCTGCTCGAGAAGCCGGTCTGATGCATTGGTTGCGCCATATCTTGTTGTTGTTGCTTGCGCTGCACGCGCCGTTTGCGTTGGCCGAGGGCATCGAGCTGCGCCGCGGCAGCGTCGATGTCGGCGATGAGGGTTATGTCATCAACGCCGATTTCAGCATCGAGCTGCGGTCGCGCCAGGAGGACGCGGTCAACAAGGGCCTGTCGCTTTATTTCCTGGTCGAATTCGAGGCCACGCGGTCGCGCTGGTACTGGCTGGACGAAAAAGTCGTTTCGCAACAGCAGCGCTTTCGTCTGACCTACCAGCCGCTGACGCGGCAATACCGCCTCTCCAGCGGCGCACTGCATCAGAATTTCGCAACACTGGACGAGGCAGTGCGAACCTTGTCCCGGGTGCGCAGTTGGCTGATCCCGGCATCGGCGCAGTTGAAGACCGGCGACAGCCTCAGTGGTGCCCTGCGCATGCGCCTTGACCTGACCCAGCTGCCCAAGCCGTTCCAGGTCGACGCACTCACCAGCCGCGACTGGAACCTCTCGTCTGACTGGAAGCGCTGGTCGTTCACGCTCGCCGCCCCGGTGCAGGAAGCGCTCGGCAAGCCGACCCAGCCGGAGGGCGATTCGCGGTGAGTTACCTGCTGCTTGCCAGTGCCTGTATCGGCGCCGTGCTGCTGTTCCTGCTCGCCGCAGCGAGTGCCAACACGCCGCTGTTCGCGCAGCATTACCCCTTGCTGCTCGGCCTCAACGCCGTGCTCGTTCTGGGCTTGCTCGGCCTCGTTGGTTACCAGCTTGCGATGTTGTGGCGCGCGCGCCGAGCCAAGGTCTTCGGGTCCCTGCTCACCTTCCGGCTGGTGGTGATGTTCGCGCTGGTTGCGCTGGTTCCGGGCGCGCTGGTCTACACCGTGTCGCTGCAGTTTCTGGCCAAAAGCATCGAGTCGTGGTTCGATGTGCGCGTCGAAAACGCGCTCGAGGGCGGCATCAATCTTGGCCGCGCCGCGCTTGACAACCTGCTGGTCGACCTGCAGGGCAAGGCGCGCGGTATGGCGCTCGAACTGTCCGACCAGCCGGCGCAGCAGCAGTCCTTCACCCTCAGCCGCATGCGCGAGAAACTTGGGCTCGCCGATGCGCTGCTGGTGAGCGTGGGTGGCAAGGTCATCGCCACCTCCAGCCGCGACCTGGGCAAATTGCTGCCCGAGCTGCCGACACAGGCGCAGTTGCGAATGGCGCGCCAGTCGCGCAGCTACGCCGCGGTGGAGGGCGCCGAGCGCACGCTGTCATTGCGTGTGATTGTGCCGCTCGCACCGGCCAGCCTCAGCGACGAAGTGCGTTTTCTGCAGCTGACGCAACCGGTGCCGCAGGCGCTCGCCGCCAACGCGGAGAGTGTGCAAAGCGTTTACCGCGCCTACAAGGAGCTCTCGCTGTCGCGCGACGGTTTGCGCGACATCTACCTGCTGACGCTGACGCTGACCTTGTTGCTGGCGCTGTTCTCGGCCATAGCCCTCGCCTTCGTGCTGTCGCGCCGCCTGTCCGGTCCGTTGGCCGAACTGGCGCAGGGCACCCAGGCGGTGGCACGCGGCGATTTCAGCCGGCGCGTGCAGGTGCAAAGCCGCGATGAGCTGGGTATTCTCACCAACTCGTTCAACAGCATGACGCGACAGCTCGAGGACGCGCGCAATGTCACCGAGACCAGCCGCACCGAGCTCGAAACCACCAAGACCTACCTCGAGAATATCCTCGCCAACCTGTCGGCCGGTGTACTGGTGTTTGACGCCGGGTTCAGGCTGGCGACCGCCAACCGCAGCGCCGGGGAGATCCTCGGACAGGATATTTCGCTGCTCTCGGGTGCCGGGCTGGACGAATGGACGCATCTGAGCGAGCTTGCGACGACGATACGCGAGGACTTCCGTGAGCGCGGCAGCAGCACCTGGCAGCAGCAGGTCGAGTTGCCCGGCCGCGGCCAGGTGCTGCTGCTTCGCGGCTCGCAACTGCCGACGGCGGGTGGCGGCTATATCGTCGTCTTCGACGACATCACGCAACTTGTCCAGGCGCAGCGCGCGTCGGCCTGGGGCGAGGTGGCGCGCCGTCTTGCGCATGAAATCAAGAATCCGCTGACGCCGATACAACTGTCGGCCGAGCGCCTGCAGATGAAGCTGGCCGACAAGCTGGGTGCAGAGGATGCGGCGGTCCTCAACCGCGCCACCGAAACCATCGTCAACCAGGTGACGTCGATGAAGAACATGGTCGATGATTTTCGTGACTATGCCCGCATGCCGGCACCCGTCCTCGCGCCGCTCGATCTCAACCGGCTGGTTGGCGAGGTGCTCGGCTTGTACGGCCATGCCGGTGCGCTGATAGACGCCCGCCTTGCGCCCGGGCTGCCGGCCGTGGCCGGTGACACCAACCAGTTGCGCCAGGTCATCCACAACCTGCTGCAAAACGCCCAGGACGCGCTGACCGGGGTTGCCGCTGCGCGCATCGAAGTGCGGACCGAACTCGTCGGCGACAAGGCGCAACTGTCCATCATCGACAACGGCACCGGCTTTCCGGAGAATTTCATCCAGCGCGTTTTTGAACCCTATGTCACGACCAAGCCCAGGGGCACCGGCCTCGGCCTGGCGATTGTAAAAAAGATTGTTGACGAACACCACGGCAGCATCAGTGTTGAAAATCGCACCGAGGGTAGGGCCGTTTCAGGCGCCCAGATCCGCATCGCGCTGCCCTTGGCCCAGACGCAGACCCAGGCCGCTTGACCGGCACACAAAGACACAGCACATGGCGCAAATACTGGTGGTTGACGATGAAATGGGCATCCGCGAACTGCTGTCGGAGATTCTCGCCGACGAGGGGCATAGCGTGAGGGTGGCCGAAAATGCGACAGCGGCCCGTGCCGAGCGCGCCAGGGGGCGGCCCGACCTGGTGCTGCTCGATATCTGGATGCCCGACACCGACGGCATCTCCTTGCTCAAGGAATGGGCCGCCAACGGCCAGCTGACGATGCCGGTGGTGATGATGTCCGGTCACGCCACCATCGATACGGCGGTCGAGGCCACGCGTATTGGCGCGCTCGATTTTCTGGAAAAACCGATCGCGCTGCAAAAACTGCTGGCCACGGTAAAACGCGCGCTGCGCTTGCAAGAGCGCGCCGCCGCGCCGGGACTGGCGCTGGCCAACCTCGGCCGTTCCGCACTCGTCAACGACCTCAGGCGGCGCCTGGCACAGCTCGCCGGCGTGGCCGCGCCGCTGCTGCTGCGCGGCGAGAGTGGTGTCATGCCCGAGCTATATGCGCGCGCATTGCAGGCGGGCAACGCGCCGTTCGTCAAGGCCAGCGGGCGGCTCGATGACGCCGCCCACGACTTGTTGCAGGAGGCCGGCGGCGGCATCCTGTTTCTTGAAGAACTGTCGCAACTGACGCGCAGCCAGCAAAAGCACCTTGCGCTGCTTGCGGCGCGCAGCGACCGTCACAACGTGCGTATCGTCTCATTTACCGCCAGCGATGCTGCAGCACTGGTTGAGGGGCAGGCGTTTGATGCCAGCCTGCTGGCGCGGCTGGGCGAGCTGAATTTTTCGCTGCCGTCGCTGCGCCAGCACGCCGAGGACATTCCCGATATCGCCGCCGTGGTGCTGGCGCAACTGGTGGAGACGCGGTTTTGCCCGCCGCGCCGCTTTTCCACCGCAGCGCTCAATGCCCTGAGAAATTTCGTCTGGCCGCTCAACCTCGAACAGTTGCAGCAGGCGGTCAAGAGTGTCGCCATCACCGCATTCGGCGAGGAAATCGGCACCGACGAAGTCGAGGCGGTGCTGGCCGGGCTGGCGGGCGCGGAGTCCGATTCCGCGACGCTTTACCTCGACCTGCCGCTGCGCGAGGCACGCGAGGCTTTCGAGCGTGCCTATTTCGAGCATCACCTCGAGCGCGAGCAGGGCTCGATCAGCCGCGTCGCCGACAAAAGCGGACTGGAGCGCACCCACCTTTACCGCAAGCTCAAATCCCTGGGTATCGCTGCAACGCGCAAGGACGACAAAGACTAGGCGCTTCGGATTGCGCGTGCCGAACGCCGCAGCGACGGACGGGCCGGCGCTATTGCGGAGCAACAAAAGGCATACAATGGCGGGCGTTTGCAAACAATAATGAAAAACGAAGCCGTCACTTGAAAATCATCATTCTCGGCGCGGGCCAGGTCGGCAGCACCGTCGCCGAAAGCCTGGTCTCGGAAGCCAACGACATCACCGTTGTCGATACCGATGGGCCGCGTCTGCGCGCGCTGCAGGACCGGCTCGACTTGCGCACCCTTGTCGGCAGCGCGGCACACCCCGATACGCTGCGGGCGGCCGGCGTCGATGACGCCGACCTGCTGATTGCAGTCACGCAAAGCGACGAGGTCAACCTTGTCGCCTGCAAGATTGCGACGCAGATGTTCAACCTGCCCACGTGTATTGCGCGCATCCGCTCCACCGCCTACCTCGGCAATGAGGCGGTGTTTGCCCCGGAATGCTTTGCCGTCGATCACGCCATTTGTCCGGAACAGATACTCACCGACTACATCGTCAAGCTGGTCGAGTTCCCGGAGGCGCTGCAGGTGCTGGAGTTTGCCGAGGGGCGCGTCAGCCTGGTCGCGGTGCGCGCTTTCAAGGGCGGGCCGCTGGTCGGCCACGAACTGAAGGACATCCGCAAGCATATCCCCACCGTCGATGCGCGCATCGCCGCGATATTCCGTGGCGACAGCCCGATCGTTCCCGAGGGCAACACCGTTGTGCAGGCCGGCGACGAGGTGTTCTGCCTCGCCGCGACCAAGGACATCCGCAAGGTGATGCAGGAGTTGCGGCGCATGGACCGGCCGGTCAAGCGCGTCATGATCGCCGGCGGCGGCAACATCGGTGAGCGTCTGGCGCGCGCCCTCGACAAGAACTACGTGGTCAAGATCATCGATCGCAACAAATTGCGCTGCGAGATGCTCTCGGGCGTGCTGGACAATGCCCTAGTGCTCAACGGCGACGTCACCGACGAAACCCTGCTTGAATCCGAAAACGTCGATGAAATGGACCTTTTTGTGTCGGTAACCAATGATGATGAGAACAACATCATGGCTTCGCTGCTGGCCAAGCGCATGGGCGCGCGCCGCGTCGTCGCGCTGATCAACCGCCGCGCCTATGTCGATTTGCTGCAGGACGGACGTATCGACATCGCCATCTCGCCGGCGCAGGCGACCATCGGCTCGCTGCTCGCGCACGTGCGCCGCGGCGACGTCGCCAAGGTGCACAGCCTGCGCCGCGGTGCCGCCGAGGCGCTGGAGGCGGTCGTCCACGGCGACGCCGGATCCTGCCGCATGGTCGGGCGCACGATCGAGGCCATAGAACTGCCCAAAGGCACCACCATCGCGGCGCTGGTGCGCGGTGAAGAGGTGATCATGGCGCATCACGATACCGTGGTCGAGGCTGGCGACCACGCCATCGTGTTTGTGACCGAAAAGAAAATGGTGCCCAAGGTGGAAAAGCTGTTCCAGGTCAGCGTCGGCTTTCTCTGACGCTTTGATGCTGTGACGCGCGAGGGAAGCTAACGTGGTCCGCCTGCCAGCCATACTCAATGTGCTCAGTGTCATCATCATGCTGTTCGCGCTGTGCATGGCTTTTCCGCTTGCCTTTGCCATGTACTTTGACGATGGCACGCGACTGGTGTTTGAACAGAGCATGCTGATCACCGCCGCCGCCGGGATGGCGCTGCGTCTTGCGACCAGGGGCCGGCGGCGCGAGCTGCAGACGCGCGACGGTTTTTTGCTGGTGTTCCTGGTATGGACGGTGTTGCCGGCCTTTGCCACGCTGCCACTGCTGCTCTATCTCAACGACCTGTCCTTCACCGACGCCTATTTCGAAGCGGTGTCCGGGCTCACCGCCACCGGGGCCACCGTGCTGAGCGGCCTTGACAGGCTGCCGCACGCGATTAATATCTGGCGCACCTTCATGGTGTGGCTGGGCGGCATGGGCATCATCGTGCTGGCGGTGGCCATCCTGCCGCTGCTGGGTGTGGGCGGCAGCCAGATCTACAAGGCCGAAACGCCGGGCCCGATGAAGGACGCCAAGCTGACACCGCGCATCACCGAGACCGCCAAAGGCCTTTGGACGGTCTATCTGCTGATCACCATCGCCTGCTTTTTCAGCCTGCGCGTCGCCGGCATGACCTGGCTCGACGCCATGATGCACACCTTCTCGACCATGGGCCTGGGTGGCTTTTCCGCGCACGACGACAGTTTTGCCTACTGGAACTCCCCCGTCATCGAGGCGGTGGTGATGTTTTTCATGCTGCTCGCCGGCATCAACTTCGCCACCCATTTTGTCGCCTTGCGCCGGCGCAGTACCGCGCCCTATCTGCGCGACCCCGAGGTCGGGCTGTACCTCCTGGTGGTGCTGGGCAGTTGCGTGCTTATCGCCCTTTACCTGTGGATCAACGGTGTGTATCCGCAGTTCTGGACGGCGCTGCGCTTCGCCAGTTTCAACCTGGTGTCCATCGCCACCACCACCGGTTTTTCCAGCACCGATTACAACCTCTGGCCGATTTTTGCGCCGGTATGGATGCTGTTCCTGTGCTGCTTTGCCACCTGTTCCGGCTCGACCGGCGGTGGTATCAAGATGATTCGCGCCGAACTGATGGCCCGCCAGGCAATTCGCGAAATGACGCGCATCGTTCATCCGCGCGCCTATGTGCCGGTCAAGCTCGGCGGTGAGACCATAGAGAACAAAATCATTTTTGCCATCCTCGCCTTCATGCTGGTCTATGGCGCCAGCATCATCGCCATGACCATGCTGCTCACCGCGTCCAAGCTGGACATCATCACCGCCTTTACCGCCGTCTTCGCCTGCATCAACAACACCGGACCCGGGCTCAACCTGGTGGGACCGGCGACGACCTACGCCGTGCTCACCGACTTTCAGACATGGGTATGCACCGCGGCGATGCTGCTCGGGCGCCTCGAGCTTTTCACGCTGCTGGTGGTGTTCACGCCCGGCTTCTGGCGCCGCTAGTGCTGGCCGGCATTCCGGTCAATCTGATCACCGGTCGCGATGCCGCGCTCAAATCGCGCCTGCTTGAACGCCTCATTGCATTGCGTCCCGCCGCCGCGCGCTGGGCGGTACTCCTCAACGAGGCGGGCGCTGCTGCGGCGACAACGGTCACGGCCAACCCCGGCCTGTTTTTCAGCGAGGTCGCCCAGGGCTGTATCTGTTGTACCGCGCAGTTGCCGTTGCGTGTGGCCCTGACGCGCCTGCTCCGAGAAACAGCGCCCGACCGCCTGCTCATCCTGGCTGCGGGGGGCGCGCGCACCACCGAGATCCTGCGCCTGCTCTCGGACCGCTGGTTGTCGCCGGTTCTGAGCTTGCGCGCAAGCATTCATGTGCTGGCCATGGCCGATTTGCCGGCCCTGTCCGGCGATGACACGCAGGCCGGGCAGCTGGCGGCCGCGCAAGTGGTGGCCATTGACGAGGGCAGCGCTGGCGAGGCTGTATACGCAGCCGCTGTCAGGCGGTTGTCAGCGTCAGGCAATACGCCCTTGATACGGCGATTGCGCTCAGGCGCGATAGACCTGGCGCTACTCGACCTGCCCGGTGTGGTGCTGGCGCCGCGATTTCGAAGCATGCAGAGCGCACCCGGATCGCAGCAAGGTCAGAATTGAGTCATTGAGTACTGGAGCGCCCGTGCGCAGGGCGTATCATTGGCGCCGCGTTGAAGCGGCAGTGACGCAACGACGACGCAACGATGACACAACAGCGGCGCAACAGCGACGCAACAATGACGTAACACTGGCGCGAAAGTGACGTAACAATCAGCGCCGTGATTCACCGTCGGAGATAGCATCGATACATTCATGCACGCATTCAGAGTTGCCACCGCCGCCATGCTGGCCTGTGCCGCGGTGGGCTTCGTCGGCATTTTGCTGCACCAGGGGCGCAAAGCCGCAAGCGAGCTGGTGCCAGGCGCCTTTGTTTTCGGCCTGCTGGTCGGTACGGTAGGCGGGCTGCTCGGCGGTGCCTGGTGCTATTTCATCGCCGCCGCGCGCTGTGCGCCCGGCGATGCCCTGCTCGGCGGACCGATGGGCTTCGCCATTGGCGTGCTGTGGTTCCTGTTCTGGTGGTGGCACGAGGCTAGGCCGGACTGACCCTGGCTGACCCGTGCTGACCCCGACCGACATACGACAGTAGCGCAAATCAACGACATTTAAAACCTGAAATCCGCGCCGGGCGGGCCTTAGAGCGCGATTAGCATGACAAATTTGTCACCTCAACGCTGGCGTCACGGCAAGCACGGATGACCTCCGCCGGGGCGATGCGCTCAATCAGGTTTGCGATTGCTTTTTGCCGAGCCCTATTTTTTAGCGGGCGGCGGCGCCATCAGCTTGGACATGCCCGAACGGTTTGACGCGGGTGCGGCGCCCGGCTTTTTGTCCTGCTTGGGCTTTTTTTGTTCGCGGTTGCTGCGTAGCTGACCTTTGGCCATGGTGCTGCTCCTGATGTGTGATGGTATGAAGCGCCGGCAGCGACCGCTGCCCGACCAGTCTACTCCGGGTGGTGTTTTTCAGTTCTGCAGTTTGAACGAACTGAAGAAAGTGTCGAGTTCAGTCTCCGCCACCCCGCCCCTCGCACCCACCGCCGCAATCTGGTAGAGGCGCGTGCCCTCGGTGACAAAGCGTGCGCGCAGCATGAGCACGGCATCGCCATTGCGCCCCTCGGCCAGCAACTCGCGGCTGCCGGCGGCCCCGGTTTTCTCGCTGGTGATGCGCCCTGAAATATTGCGCAGCAAGGCATCGCGCTGCTCGTCGATGTTCTTTTGCACATCGCTGCCGCGCGGGTAATCGGTATACGCAACGCCGAACAGCCAGTCGGCCGCCCGCGCCGACTGCAGGGTCATGCTCACCGCCCCGGCGGCGCTGTTGAGCGTGCGCGTGGTCTGCTGCGCCTTGGCCGGCAGGGTGATGCGATAGCGCCCCTCGCCTGAGGCCACCTCGCGCCAGTCAAGATCGCCATAGCAGCCGGCCAGCGCAAGACATGTGGCAAGGCCGGCAACAACGAAAGTAATCCGGGCGGCACGCATGCGCGGGACAGGCGGACGCCTCAGCGCGCCAGTGTGACGCGATCGCCTTCGCGCACAATGCCGCCGGTGACGATGGTGGCGGTAATGCCGCCGTGGCCGCGCATGGCGTTGAAGCCACCGGGCCCGAGCGCCTCTTCCATGCGCGAACAGGGGTGGCAGTGGCCGCTGCCCTCAAGCAGCACCGCGCCGACGTAAAAGCGCCGGTTGCGCAAAGCCAGCAGATTGATGCCTGACACGACGAGGTTGCGCCTGAGCAGTGTCGCGTCCAGCGATTTGCGCTCGAGCATGGCGGCGACCGCGACAAGATGCTCGGCCTGTATCAGCGTCACCGCGCGTTTGCCGCCGCGGCCATGGTCGCCGGTGAGGCCGCGACCCGCCCCGGCTTCGGCCTCGATAACGCGCACCGGCGCCACGCGCCGCTTTTCGCGCAGGCCTATCCATTCGAGGCGGCCTTGCTGCGGCAGCGCTGCGAGCAGGCGCGACAGCACCGCCGGTTCCTCACCGTTGTCGAGCTCGTCGTCTTTGCGTCCCACGCGTCCCACGGTGCCGGTGGCCGCGCCTACTTCGCCGCGATGACGGCGATTTCGACCAGCATTTTCGGGTCTGCCAGCTTGGCCTCGACCGTGGCGCGCGCGGGCAGGTTGGCCGGATCAACCCAGGCCAGCCACTCGACGTTCATGCTGTCGCGGTTGCGAATGTCGGTGAGCCAGATGTTGGCCGACAGGATTTTCGACTTGTCGGTACCGGCTTTGGCGAGGACTTCATCGATGGTCTTGAGCACCTGTCGCGTCTGGCCGTTGATGTCCTGGCCGAGGTCGGTGGCAACCTGTCCGGCGAGGAATACAAGATTGCCGTACTCGACGGCGTCGGACAGGATTTTGTGCGGATTCTGGCGAACGATGTTCATTGCAGATGTCTCCATCGGGGTTTGAGATTGAGGCGGTGAATGCCGGCGCAATTATCGCCGATTTGCCCCGGCATGGCGCGATGTGCCAGAGACACTTGTACCAGAGACACTTAGCTGGAAAGCCACGCCAGGCAGGCGTTTCCAGCTGGTCAGGCGATGGCGGCGGTGGTGGTCTTGCGCAATTGCGGCTCGTAACCGAGATTGGGCGCGAGCCAGCGTTCGGCCTCGGGGAGGGTCATGCCCTTGCGCCGCGCGTAATCCTCGACCTGGTCGCGCGCAATCTTGCCGAGGGCAAAATACTGTGATTGCGGATGGGAGAAATAGAATCCGCTGACTGCGGCGGCCGGCCACATGGCGTAGCTCTCGGTCAGCGTGAGGCCGATCGATGGGGCGTCGAGCAGGCTGAACAGCGTGCCTTTTTCAGTGTGCTCGGGGCAGGCCGGGTAACCGGGAGCAGGCCGGATGCCGCGGTACTCTTCGGCAATCATCGCCCCGGGCGACAAGGCCTCGTTTGCGGCGTAGCCCCAGAACTCGGTGCGCACGCGCCGGTGCAACAGCTCGGCAAAAGCTTCCGCCATGCGGTCGGCCAGTGCCTTGAGCATGATGGCGTTGTAGTCGTCGTTGGCGTCCTCGAAGGCTTTCACCCGCGCGTCGATGCCAAGGCCGGCGGTCACCGCAAACGCGCCGATGTAGTCGGCAAGCCCGGCCTCTTTGGGCGCGACAAAATCGGACAGGCAGAAATTGGCGCGATCGACGGCTTTTTCCGTCTGCTGGCGCAGGTTGTGGATGGTGGCGAGGCGGTCTTTTCGCGTGTCATCGCGGTAAAGCTCGATGTCGTCACCGACGCGCGCCGCCGGAAACAGGCCGAACACGCCGCTGGCACTGAGCCACTTTTCACCGATTATTTGCCGCAGCATTGCCTGTGCGTCGCGGAACACGCCGCGCGCCGATTCGCCGACCACTTTGTCCTCAAGAATGGCCGGATAGCTGCCGGCAAGATCCCAGGTCTGGAAAAACGGCGACCAGTCGATATAGCGGGCGATTTCGGCGAGGTCGTAGTCGCGCAGCTGTGTCACGCCAGGCTGCTGTGGCCGCGGCGGCACATAGGCCGACCAGTCGGTCTTGAAGGCGTTGGCGCGCGCGGTTGCCAGCGTCGCGAGCGGCTGGCCTTTTTTGGCGGCGTGCTGCGCCCGCACCTTGTTGTAATCGGCGCGGACGCCGGCGATGTAATCATCGCGCAGCTCGGGTGAGAGCAGGCTGGTGCAAACGCTGACGCAACGCGAGGCATCGGGCACATAGACGGTGACGCCCTCGTAATGCGGCGCGATTTTTACTGCGGTATGCACGCGCGACGTGGTGGCGCCGCCGATCAACAGCGGCACGGTAAAGCCGGTACGCTGCATTTCGTGCGCGACATGGCCCATCTCCTCGAGCGAGGGCGTGATCAGGCCCGACAGGCCGATGATGTCGGCGTCCTCGGCTTTGGCGACCTCAAGGATTTTCGTCGCCGGCACCATGACGCCGAGGTTGACGACTTCGTAGTTGTTGCACTGGAGCACCACGGCCACGATATTCTTGCCGATGTCGTGCACATCACCCTTGACCGTGGCGATGACGATCTTGCCCTTGGGTTTTGAATCGCCGATGCGCGCTTTTTCCGCCTCAATGTAGGGAATGAGGTGGGCCACCGCCTGCTTCATCACGCGCGCCGATTTCACCACCTGCGGCAGGAACATCTTGCCGGCGCCAAACAGGTCGCCGACAACGTTCATGCCGTCCATCAGCGGGCCCTCAATCACCTGTATCGGCCGGCCGCCCTCGCGCTCGAGCTTTGCCCGCGCCTCCTCGGTGTCCTCGACAATCCAGTGCGTGATGCCGTGCACCAGCGCGTGCGACAGCCGGCGCTCGACCGGGGTCGGGTTGTCGGCGGTACCGCGCCACTCATGCGTTTGTTCGGCTTTTTCTCCGCCGGCCTTGAGCGTGCCGGCGAATTCGATCATGCGTTCGGTCGCATCCGGCCGGCGGTTGAGCACGACGTCCTCGACGCGTTCGCGCAGCTCGGGCGCGAGGTCGTCATAAACGCCCACCATGCCGGCGTTGACGATGCCCATGGTCATGCCGGCCTTGATGGCGTGATACAAAAACACCGTGTGTATGGCTTCGCGCGCCGGGTCGTTGCCACGGAACGAAAAGCTGACGTTCGACACACCGCCCGACACCTTGGCCTCGGGCAGGTTGGTCCGTATCCAGCGCGTTGCCTCGATGAAATCGACGCCGTAATTGCTGTGCTCGTCGATGCCGGTGGCGATGGCAAAAATATTCGGGTCGAAAATGATGTCCTCGGGCGCGAAGCCCGCCTGCGCCAGCAAGAGGTCGTAGGCGCGCCGGCAGATTTCGATCTTGCGCGCGTAGGTGTCGGCCTGGCCCTGCTCGTCGAAGGCCATGACGATCACCGCCGCGCCGTAGCGCCGGCACAGCCGCGCCTGGCGCAGGAACTCGGCCTCGCCCTCCTTCATGCTGATGGAGTTGACGATGGCCTTGCCCTGGACGCACTTGAGGCCGGCCTCGATCACCTCCCATTTCGACGAATCGATCATGATGGGTACGCGCGCAATGTCGGGCTCCGAGGCGACAAGGTGCAAAAAGCGCACCATCGCCGCCCTGGAGTCGAGCATGGCCTCGTCCATGTTGATGTCGATGACCTGGGCGCCGTTTTCCACCTGCTGGCGCGCCACTGCGAGTGCCTCGTCGTATTGTTCAGCCAGGATCAGGCGCGCAAAGGCCTTGGAGCCGGTGACGTTGGTACGTTCGCCGACGTTGACGAAGAGCGAATCACCGCTGACATTGAAGGCTTCCATGCCCGACAGGCGCAACATCGGTTCGACTACGGGCAGTTTGCGCGCCGGCAGGTCTTTGACCGCCTCGGCGATGGCATGGATGTGTTCGGGCGTGGTGCCGCAGCAGCCGCCGGCGATGTTGACCAGGCCCGAGGCGGCAAACTCCTGCAACAGCGACGAGGTGATGTCCGGTGTTTCGTCAAAGCCGGTGTCACTCATCGGATTGGGCAGTCCGGCGTTCGGATAGACGCAGATGAAAGCGTCGCACAGTGTCGCCAGCTCTTCGATGTGCGGCCGCATCAGCGCCGCGCCGAGCGCGCAATTGAGGCCGATGGTGAGCGGCCTCGCGTGGCGCACCGAATTCCAGAAGGCCTCGACGGTCTGGCCTGACAGAATGCGGCCCGAGGCGTCGGTGACGGTGCCCGAGATCATCAAGGGCAACCGGTATCCGGCCTCGTCAAAAAAACTTTCGATGGCGAACAACGCCGCCTTGGCGTTTAGCGTGTCGAATACGGTCTCGAGCAGGAACACATCGACGCCGCCCTCGGCGAGCGCGCGCGCCTGTTCGAGGTAGGCCTCTACCAGCTGGTCGAAGCTGACGTTGCGCGCCGCCGGGTCGTTGACATCGGGCGAGATCGAAGCCGTTTTGGGTGTCGGACCAAACGCACCGGCGGCAAAGCGCGGTCGCTCCGGCGTGGAGAATCTGACGCAGGCGGCCTTGGCGATTCTCGCCGCTTCGAGATTCATTTCAGCGGCAATGCTCTCGAGGTGGTAATCGGCTTGCGCTATGCTCGTTGCGCCGAAGGTGTTGGTCTCGATGATGTCCGCACCGGCGGCGAGGTATTGCTCGTGAATGGTTGCGATGACGGCCGGCTGCGTCAGCGTCAGCAGCTCGTTATTGCCTTTGACGTCGTGCGCGAAGCCGGCAAAGCGCGTGCCGCGATAGGCCGCCTCATCCAGCCGGTATTGCTGGATCATGGTGCCCATGGCGCCGTCAAGGATCAGGATGCGGCGTTCCAGCAGGGCGCGGAGTTCCGGGGTGCGATCGGCGTGCATAACGCGGGTGCGGCGGCTCACAAAAGAAAAAACCCGTTCGGCTTGAGCGCTAAAAACGGGTTTTCACTCTCTTTAGCGGTATTTGTTTGACGCCGGTCTCGAGCCAACCGGTGGCGCCCGCAAGCTGAACTCAAATCGGCGCTGACAAATTGCAGGATACTTGCTAAGCCACTGTTTGTCAATGACTCTTGCGTGCCTTGTCGTGACTGTTGCGTGCAATTTCAGATTTTTCTTATGTGCCGTTATACTGTGTCCCCGCTATTTTTGTATCCGATTTGACGATGAAGGACCTGCAACCCCGTCAGGCCTATGAATATCTGCAGGCGCATCCGGACGCCGTGTTCGTCGATTGCCGCAGTGAAATGGAGTTCCTGTTTGTCGGGCATCCGGTCGGGGCGATGATGATTCCCTGGAACGATGGTCCGGAATGGGAAATCAATCCGCATTTTGTCGCGCAGGTGAAAAAGGCCGCCAGCATCAACCGGCCGTTGGTCATCATCTGCCGCAGCGGCAATCGCTCCGTAGACGCCGGCATCGCACTGGAGCAGGCCGGCTTCACCGATGTCTATAACGTGTTGCATGGTTTCGAGGGCCCGCTCAACAAACGGCACCAGCGTAATTCCACCTGCGGGTGGCGCCATGAAGGCTTGCCCTGGGAACAGCTCTGAGCGCGGGCGCGGGCTGACGCGCTGCGGTATCCTGCCGTTCAGCCCCCGCCCATCATGTCGCCACGCACTTCTTCCCCGTTGCCGCCGCTCGCACTGGCCTTTCTGGTCTGGGGCCTCGGTGCGGCGCTTTACTTCATCGGCTTTTTCCAGCGTGTCACACCTGCGGTAATCACGCACGAACTGATGGCCGAGTTTGCCATCGGTGCCGCGGCGCTCGGCAACCTGTCGGCATTTTATTTCTACAGTTATGTCGGCATGCAGATTCCCACCGGCCTGCTGGTCGATCGCTGGGGGCCGCGCCGGGTATTGACCCTGGGCGCCGGCGTGGCGGCGTTGGGCACTGCGGTATTCGCGCTGTCCACCAGTTATGCCGGCGCGGGGCTGGGGCGCATGCTCATCGGCGCGTCGGTGGGCGTGGCCTTTGTCTCCATGCTCAAACTCGCTGCGCACTGGTTTGCGCCCTCGCGCTTTGCCATGATCTCCGGCCTCGCGCTGTTGACCGGCATGCTCGGCGGTGTCGGCGCCGGGGCGCCGCTGCGCATCGCCGCCGACCATTTCGGCTGGCGGCCGGTGATGCTTGCCGCCAGCGTTGTCACCGCGCTGCTCTGTGTGCTGGTGTGGTGGCTGGTGCGCGACGACCCTTCCGAACGGGGCTATGCCAGCCATGCGCCGCGATCAGCGTCACCTGGGCAGACGACGTCGATACTGTCCAGCCTGCGCGAGGTGCTGGGCTATCGCAACATCTGGCTGATGTTCGTCATCGCCGGCGGCTTCTCGGCGCCCATCCTGGTGTTCGGTGGATTGTGGGGGGTGCCCTTTCTGGTCACGCACTACGGCGTCAGTACCGCGCATGCGGCACTGATGACCTCCGGACTGCTGCTCTCATGGGGCCTGGGCGGACCGCTGTGCGGCATCCTCTCCGATCGCATCGGTCGCAGAAAGCCGGTTTATGCCGCGGGCCTTGCCATCAGTTTTGTCGGCTGGTCTGTCATCTGGTTGATTCCCGGCCTGCCGCTGGGCGTGCTCTACCTGCTGTTGTTCGTCATCGGCATGGTCTCCGGTGCGGTTATCCTGACCTTCGTCTTTTGCAAGGAATCGACGCCCTTGCGCCTCGCCGGCACCGCCGGTGGCATCGCCAACATGGGCAATATGATGGGCGGCATGTTGTTGCAGCCTGCGGTGGGCTGGGTGCTTGACCGCATGTGGAGCGGACAGTTTGCCGGCAGTGTGCGGGTGTATGACTTTGCCGCCTATCGCGCCGGTTTTGCGCTGATGCTGGTGTGGCTGGTGGCCGGCATGCTGATGCTGGCGTTTACGCGCGAAACCCATTGCCGCCAGACCGGTGCCGGCAGCGGCTAGTGTCATCGCCCGCAAATGCCCGACTGGCGGGCATTTGCGGGCGATGGCACCAGCCTGAATCGGGTAAAGAAAAGGGGGCCACAGCCCCCTTTTGAACGCAGTGCGCAATGCGCAATAGCGTCAGCGCGCGGCGGTGATCTCCACTTTGAGCTCACCCAGGCCGTCGATGCCGGCGACCAGTTTGTCGCCCGGTTTGGCTGCGCCCACACCCGCCGGCGTGCCGGTCATGATGATGTCGCCCGGCTCGAGGTAGTAGTACTGCGACAGGAAGGCGATGGTGTCGGGAATGTTCCAGATCATCATGTTGATGTCGCTTCGCTGGCGCTCGGCATCGTTGACCTTGAGCCATAACTGACCCGTGCCTGGATGGCCGATTTTTGCCGCCGGCGTCACCGGGCCGATGGGCGCCGATTCGTCGAAGTCCTTGCCGAAGTCCCACGGCCGGCCGTTATCCTTGCCCACCTGCTGCAGGTCGCGGCGCGTCATGTCAAAACCGACGGCGTAACCCCAGACGTGCTTGTTGGCATCGGCTGCGGCGATACGGGTGCCGCCTTGCGACAGCACGGCGACCATCTCGGTTTCCCAGTGGTAGTTGCTGGTCTTTGGCGGGTAATGGATTTTTGCCGTGTCGCCGGCATTGACCGGCACCAGTGCATGCGAGGACTTGATGAAAAAGAACGGCGGCTCCTTGCCGTCACCACCCATCTCTTTCTGGTGTTCGACATAGTTGCGGCCGACGCAGAAAATCCGGCGGACCGGAAAGCGGTCGGCTGAACCGATGACAGGAAGTGACGGGGTTTCCCAGGCGGGAATGGCGAGACCCATGGTGTGTCCTTTGTATGTTGGGGTTGGTGAGGGCGGGCTGCAACAGCCGGCCCGGCATTATAAATCGCATTGCCCCGGCCGTAGCGGCGGCGGCGTGTCCAAACACGGCTGCAATGCGCCGACACATAAAAAAAGGGGTGCCGGTCCGGCACCCCTTGAAAGACTAGCCCTTGCGGGCGTCGCCCCTGCTTTGGTCGAAGGGGGCGTGGCCCCCTTCTTTGATCAGGTACGGTAAGCGGACTCGCCGTGCGAGGTCACGTCCAGGCCTTCGCGCTCATCTTCTTCCGAGACACGCAGCCCGACCAGGATGTCGGCGATCTTGAAGGATATGAAGGCGACGACGCCAGACCAGACAATCGTCAGGCCGACCGCTTTCGCCTGCACAATCACCTGCGCCATGATGGAGTACTCGGCGGGTGTGGTCATGACGCCGGTAACCCAGCTGGCCGGAAAGCTCGGGCCGCCAAGGTCGGGCGAATTGAACACACCGGTGAGCAGCGCGCCCAGGATGCCGCCGAGGGCGTGCACACCGAACACGTCGAGCGAGTCATCAGCGCCGAGCAGTTTCTTCAGGCCGTTGACGCCCCACAGGCAGACCACACCGGCGAGCAGGCCAATGACGAATGCACCGGGGATGCCGACGTTACCTGCAGCCGGGGTGATCGCAACCAGTCCGGCAACCGCACCGGAGGCGGCGCCCAGCATCGAAGGCTTGCCCTTGAAGATCCACTCGAACAAGACCCAGGACAGCACGGCGCAGGAGGTCGCGATGAAGGTGTTGATGAAGGCGAGCACGGCGAAGTTCCCGGCTTCAAGTGCCGAGCCGGCATTGAAGCCGAACCAGCCGAACCACAGCAGCGCGGCGCCGATCATCGTCATCGGCACATTGTGCGGTGACAGTGCTTCCTTGCCGTAGCCGATGCGCTTGCCGATCACATAGGCGCCCACCAGGCCGGCGATACCGGCGTTGATATGCACCACCGTGCCGCCGGCGAAGTCGAGTGCGCCCCATTGCCAGAGAAGACCGGCTTTGCCGTTCAGTTCATCGATGAGCTTCGGATCGGTGTAGGCATCCGGACCCATCCAGAACCAGACCATGTGCGCGATCGGTGCGTAGGCGAAAGTGAACCACAGCACGGCGAAGATAAGCACGGCGGAGAACTTCACCCGTTCGGCAAACGCGCCGAGGATCAGGCAGACCGTGATACCCGCGAACGTGGCCTGGAATGCGGCGAACAGGAGTTCGGGAACGACCACACCCTTGCTGAAGGTGGCGGCCATCGCAAATTCGCCTTTTACGCCGTCGAAGGTGCCTTTGAGGAACAGCCGGTCAAAACCGCCGAAGTAGGCGTTACCCTCGGTGAACGCCAGGCTGTAGCCGTAAACGAACCACAACACCGTGATCAGCGAAAACACCACGAATACCTGCATCAGCACAGACAGGATGTTCTTGGAGCGAACCATGCCGCCGTAGAACAAGGCCAGTGCCGGCACGCTCATCAGCAATACCAGGGCGGTACAGACCAGCAACCAGGCCACGTCGCCCTTGTTGGGAACGGGTGCCGGAGCCGCCGCAGGCGCTGCCGCAGCAGCGGCCGGTGTCGCAGCCGCGGGTGTCGCAGCCGCTGCTGCCGGAGACGCTGTAGCGGGTGCTGCAGGGGCGGTCGCGGCAGGCGCCGCCGCCGGAGCCGCAGGCTTGTCCTGGGCCACCACAGTGCCGCCAAAACCGATGGCGCCAACCAGGGCGAGTAAAGCGAATAGTTTCTTCATCATGTGTCCCCTTAGATCGCTTCCGCGCCGGTTTCGCCGGTACGGATGCGCACGACCTGTTCCAGTTCGAAGACAAAAATCTTGCCGTCACCGATCTTGCCGGTATTGGCCGATTTCTCGATCGCCTCGATCACCTGGTCCAGCATTTCAGTCTTGATGGCGGCTTCGATTTTCACTTTGGGAAGGAAATCGACGACGTACTCGGCGCCGCGATACAACTCGGTATGGCCCTTTTGGCGGCCAAAGCCCTTGACCTCGGTTACGGTGATGCCTTGCACGCCGATGGCGGAAAGGGCTTCCCGTACCTCGTCAAGCTTGAACGGCTTGATGATGGCGGTCACTAGTTTCATGTGATGCTCCCTGGGAATTCAGAACTAGAAGAAAGGAGCCGGGTGCCCGGCTCCTTCCGATCACGGCGTATTAGAACGTCTTGCTGAACGTCAGAACTGCGGTGCCCTGGCTGGCGTCACGGAAACCGGAGGTGTTGCCGGCCGAGCCCCAGCAATAGGCGTTGGTGCCACCGGTGCCGCCGCGGCAAGTGCCCTTGGAACTGGTGTCCGAGTAGGCGAGGCCGACGACACCGAGGCCGATGTCCTTGGTCACGCCGATTTTCCAGTCGGCGTAGGACGCATCGGTATCGCCGACCTTGCCGTAGTTTTTGACCTTCTGCTTGCCGATGTGGCCGGTGATGCCCCAGCCGCTGCCCAGATCATAGACCGCGTTCAGTTCGAGATAATCGCTGCCGCGCGTTCCCGTAAGGGTCGTGCCCGGCAGGCCGGTGTTGGCGCCGGCGGGACCGCCGTACCAGCCGATGAAGTGGTTGGACGTGGCGTAGGAGTACTTTGCCGTCAGCCATTTCCAGCCGATGGCACCGTAGAGTTCCTGCGTGTCAGCCTTGGCCGAACCGGTACCCTTGTTTTCCTTGCTGCCCGGGTAGTTGTAGGTGATATAGCCGACGTCATAGTTCCAGTTGCCGCCACCGAAGGTGTTCTTGTAACCACCGTAGATGTCGATTTCGGTCGGCACGGCGGTATTCTGCGCGTCGCTGACCCAACTGATGCTCGAGGCCCAGAGGCCGGCATAAAAGCCGCTTGCATGCGAGTAGTCGAGGCCGCCGGAAATGGCCGGACGGCCGTGCGACTGGCTGATACCGCGGAACAGGTAATCGGAAGACAGACCGACGTTACCGGTGAATGTGTGCGGCGAAGCCGGTTTTGCCTGGGCCAGAACCACGCCCGGGGCAGCCAGAGCGGCCGCGACTGCGCTTACTAGAACTAATTGTTTCATAGGGGCACCCTTCCATGTTGTCAAATGATTGAAATATCAGGGTGTTCCATAGCAGAGGTCATGCCAGCTTTTAAATGTATATAAATCATTATGTTGCACTGGATAAAGTCGAAAGCACGCCATCTTTCGCACCGGGGTGGGGCGCAGATGCTGCGACGCGCACAGAGGCGGTGCTGTAGGCCGAAGTGCCCCGCCGTTCGTTATTGATTCAAGGCGCTACACTCGACCCTTCAACTCGGCCTATCAAAAAGATCTTTTCATTTTTCGGTGAAAACATGGCAAAACCCAAATTCATGGATGACATCAATGCGCGGGTGAGCGAAATTCTTGCCAGTAGTCCGGCGCGCGAGCTCGAAAAAAACCTGCAAGCCATGCTCTCCGGCGCCTTCAACCGTCTCAACCTGGTGACGCGCGAGGAATTCGATGTGCAAGCCAAGGTTTTGGCGCGCACGCGGGAAAAACTCGGCGCGCTGGAGGCAAGAATCAGCGAACTGGAGCAAAAGGCCCGCGGATGAACTGCGGTCCAGGGCGCGCATGCGCATCGCGGCCTTGCCAGCGCGCGTCGTCCGTCGCGCGCTGACCGCGCGTCATGTCACTCGCCGTCCTGCACAGCCGCGCCCTGACCGGGCTGGAGGCGCCGCCGGTGACGGTCGAGGTGCACATCGGTAACGGCTTGCCGGCGTTTACCATCGTCGGCCTGCCCGAAACCGAGGTCAAGGAGGCGCGCGAACGGGTGCGCGCTGCGCTTGCCAACTGCCGTTTCGAGTTTCCGGCGCGGCGCATCACCGTCAATCTCGCGCCGGCGGAGTTGCCCAAAGAAAGCGGACGCTTCGACCTTGCCATCGCGCTTGGCATTCTCGCCGCGACGCGGCAGATTCCCGCGGACGCGCTGGAGCGATACGAATTTGCCGGCGAGTTGTCGCTGTCGGGCGAACTGCGTCCGATACGCGGCGCCCTCGCCATGACCTGGCGCGCGGCAAAAAGCGGCCGCAGTTTCATTCTGCCCAAGGCCAATGCCGTCGAGGCGGCGCTGGTCGGCGAGGCGGTCATTTATCCGGCTGCGAGCTTGCTCGAAGTCGTCGCACACCTGACCGGCGACACCCGCCTGGTGCGCTTTAACGCCACCACTCCGGCCGGGTTTGTGGTCAACGGCTATCCCGACCTGGCCGAAGTCAAAGGCCAGGCCCAGGCCAAGCGCGCGCTCGAAGTGGCGGCGGCCGGGGGGCACAGCGTACTGATGAGCGGACCGCCGGGTACCGGCAAGTCCATGCTCGCCGCGCGTTTCGCCGGCATCCTGCCGGACTTGTCCGACGCCGAGGCACTCGAGTCGGCGGCGCTGCAGTCCCTGGGCAGTGCCGGTTTTCGCCTGGAGAACTGGAAGCGCCGCCCGTTTCGCGCGCCGCATCACTCGGCCTCCAGCGTTGCGCTGGTCGGTGGCGGCAGCGATCCGCGCCCGGGCGAAATCTCGCTGGCGCACAACGGCGTGCTGTTTCTGGACGAACTGCCCGAGTTTGACCGGCGCGTGCTCGAAGCAATGCGCGAGCCGCTCGAGTCCGGGCGCATCGCCATTTCACGCGCCGCGCGCCAGGCCGAATTTCCGGCGCGCTTTCAACTGGTGGCGGCGATGAATCCCTGTCCTTGCGGTTATCTTGGCCATTTTGACGGCCGCTGCCGCTGTACCCCGGACAAGGTTGCGCGCTATCGCGCCAAGATTTCCGGCCCCATGCTCGATCGCATCGACATCCAGATCGAAGTGCCGGCGGTGCCACGCGATGAATTGATGGCGCAGGGTACCGGCGAGACCTCGCAGGTGGTTCGCGCACGCGTCGTCTGCGCGCGCGAACGCCAGATCGCGCGCCAGTCAAAATGCAACGCCGAACTCGGTCCGCGCGAACTCGAACAGTGCTGCCGGCTCGATGCGGCGGGCGATACGCTGTTGCGCCAGGCGATCAGCCGCCTCGGCCTCTCGGCGCGGGCCTACCATCGCGTGCTCAAACTCGCGCGCAGCATCGCCGACCTCGCCGGTGAAGACGGTGTCGGCGCCGCGCATGTGGCCGAAGCGATACAGTACCGCCGCCTTGATCGCGCGGTGGCCGCGGCGTGAAGGCGGTTTGCTGATGTCCACCTACGCCGTCGGCGACGTGCAGGGCTGCGAACAAGAACTGCGCCGTCTCATCGACAGGCTGCGCTTTGATCCTGCGACGGATGTGTTGTGGCTGGTCGGTGACCTTGTCAATCGCGGACCCGGGTCGCTCGGTGTGTTGCGCCTGCTGCAATCACTTGGCGACAAATGCGTCGCGGTGCTGGGCAATCATGACCTTCACCTGCTCGCTGTAGCGGAGGGTCACGCACGACTGCGTCCTGATGACACGCTGGACGAAGTGCTTGCCGCGCCCGACCGTGATGAACTGCTCGTCTGGCTGCGTGCGCGCCCGCTGCTGCATGTGGAGGGTACGCACGCGATGGTGCATGCAGGCTTGCTGCCGCAATGGGACATCGTGGCGGCGCGCACGCGCGCGCAAGAAATCGAAACCGCCTTGCGCGGGCCTGCGTATCGAGAATTCCTGGCACAACTGTATGGCAGCAAACCCGTGCGTTGGGACGCGGCATTGACCGGCGCCGACCGTTTGCGCGTCATTGTCAATGCCATGACGCGCATGCGCTTTTGCACTGTTGACGGTGAGATGGAGTTTGCCAGCAAGGGCGGACTGGAGAGCGCTCCGCCGGGCTACCTGCCGTGGTTCGATGTGCCCGATCGCGCCAGTGCCCGCCACACCGTGGTGTGCGGTCACTGGTCGGCACTCGGCCTGGTGTTACGGCCCGACCTCGTCGCCCTCGATACCGGCTGCGTCTGGGGCGGCAGCCTTACTGCGGTGCGACTGGAGGATGGCTGCGTTTTTCAGCAGCGCGCACTGGGTTCGGGACCGGGGCCGGGACGCCCAGTGCGGCCGCGATAGCCGCTTCGGTGGCGCGCGCGAGCTCGCGCCGCGCCAGACCCGAAGAGGCGATTGTCGGCAGGAACGTCACCTCTGCGCGGATATGGCGCGTCGACACAATGGCCCAGATGGAATCGAGCAGTGAATCGTCGCCGACGTAGGCGGCGCTGCGGCAAGGTATGTCGTGCGTGTCGCGGTAGCGCAGCGTCACTGGCAGCACCTCGGCCGTCGCGTCAACCGCCGGCTGAAACAGCGCGGCGTGAAAAGGCAGCAGTTCGTCGCCGTAACTGGTGGTGCCCTCGGGACAAATGGCCACCGGCGCGCCGGATTCGAGCGCACGCGCGATGCTCTGGTTGGCGCGGCGCGCACCGCTCTTGCTGCCGCGCTCGATGTACAGCGTGCCGGCGCGCGTGCACAACCACCCCACCAGAGGCCAGCGTGCGACATCGGCCTTGGACACAAATGTCGCCGGCAACACGGCATTGATGACAAAAATATCCAGCCACGAAATATGGTTGCTGGCGACAATGCATCGCGCCGGCAGCGTCGCGGGCACGCCATGTGCGTCGAGTTTGATATGCAGGATTGCCAGCAGGCGGCGCGACCAGCGGCGGCGGACGGCGTCGCGCTGTGCCGCAGTCTTTCCGGCGTAAGCGAAAGCGGCGATGAACAGCGCGTGCAACAGATGCAGGGTCAACTGCGCAAGGCGTACAAAGCGTTTGGCCAGCGGTGTGGGTGTGGTCATGGCCCGACCATTTTACCGGTCTGCCGTCGCATTAACGGCCGCCCTGCGCCACGCCCTGCCGCAAATGCGCGCTGGCCGGGCATTTGCAGACGGTGCTGCTGCAAACGCCCGTCGTTCGGGCCTTTGCAGCAGGGCATGGCGCAGACGTCCCGGCGGCGCGGCCTGGCCGTGGTGCGCACGATCAGTCGCCATGCCGCAGCGCCGGCGTTCTGACGCGAACCTGGCGCAGTAGAGCGATTCAGTGCGAAACGCGGGTGACGCCGTTGGACGATAGCAGGCGCACACGCTCGCCCGGTTTGAACGCCTCGTCGGCGTCCTGGGTGATGGCGCGCAGCTCGCCGGACTCGAGGCGCACGGTGATTTCGAGGCCGGCCTTGTTGGTGACGCGCCGCTCGATCGCCTGTCCGGCGAGTCCGCCTGCAACCGCGCCCAGTATCGAGCCGATGGTCGAACCCCTGCCGCCACCGATGTTGGAACCGGCGACACCGCCGACCGCACCACCGGCGATCACGCCGACCGGGCCCTTGCCGCCTTCAATGGTGACCTGGCGCACGCTCTCGACCACGCCCATGCGCACCGTGGCCTCGCGCCGCGACTCCGATGTCGAGTACACGCTGCCCGAGCTGCTGTTGGTGGCGCAACCGGCGAGGATGGATAGCGTGAGTACGGCGACAAGGGTGGCGGGGGCGCGGGACTTGCGGGTATTCATGTCGATTCTCCTTTACGCAGTCGCGGCGTCAAAACGTCGTGCCGAAGGCCTGCTGGTATGTGCTGACGATGTCCTCACGCGAGGGATTGTGGTTCTGTCCGCCGCGCGACGCAATCTTGAGTGAGCCCATCACCGACGCAATCTGCCCGGTGGTGCGCCAGTCGAGCCCGTTTGAAATGCCGTACAACAGGCCGGCGCGGTAGGCGTCACCGCAGCCGGTCGGGTCGAGCACCTCAGTAGCCTTAACGCAGGGCACATCAATGCGTTGACCCCCGCTAAAGATCGATGAGCCCTCGGCACCGCGGGTGACGACGAGCGCCTTGACCGTGGCCGCGATGTTCTCCAGGCTCGTTCCCGTTCTGTCTTCGAGCATTTTGCCCTCGTAATCATTGACCGCGACATAGGTCGCAAGTTTCACGAAATTGAGCAACTCCTCTCCGGAGAACATCGGCAGGCCCTGCCCGGGGTCGAACATGAAGGGAATCTCCTGCGCGGCCAGTTCGCGCGCGTGCTGCAGCATGCCCTCGCGGCCGTCCGGCGCGACGATGGCGAGGTTGACGTCCATCCACCCGCTGATGTGTTCCATGTGCGAGAAGTTCATCGCGCCGGGGTGGAATGCGGTGATCTGGTTGTCGTCGAGGTCGGTGGTAATGAAGGCCTGGGCGGTGAGTGCGTTCGAATGCTGGCGCACGTGCGTGCTGGTCAGTTTGAGTTTGTCCAGTCGCGTCAGGTAGGGGCCTGCGTCGCTGCCGACGCTGGCCATGATCAGCGGTTCACCGCCGAGCAGCTTGAGGTTGTAGGCGATATTGCCGGCACAGCCGCCGAACTCGCGCCGCAATTGCGGCACCAGGAAGGACACATTGAGGATGTGGATCTGGTCGGGCAGGATCTGATCCTTGAAGTGGCCCTGGAAGACCATGATGTTGTCGTAGGCCATCGAGCCGCAAATGAGTGTTCGCATACCTTGCTCCTGATTTCGTCGTTGCGTGATTGTTTTGTGATGGTGTTGCCATCGAGCCGCGGAGTGTAGCCCGCGCGCCCGGGTCAGGGGTAAAAGAGGTACAGGCGGTAGCCCGTCGCCTTGATATCGGTCAGTTGCAGCGTCAACTTGATGGCGCGCTCGGCGCCTGCGGCCACGCCGCCGTCGTTGTCCGGCGGCGCGTCAAGATAGTCGCCCGCCTGCAGCACGCGCCGCGCCAGCGGCAGGTCCTGGCTGTCGGTGAGTGTGAGCTCGAGCGCCGGATAAGCCTGTGCGAAGGCCGCGCGGTTGCGCAGCGTGGTGGTCAGCACCACCACGTTGGGATTGGCGGCATCGGCCTGCAGGTCGGACGCTTCTATGCTCATCAGCTCGGAGCGGCGCGGCAGCGAAATACCGCAGCCGATCATGGTGCAGGCGTCCTTGAGCAGCGGCTTGGCTTCGGGCACGAGCAGGGCGATGTCGTTGCGAAAATGAAACAGCCCCTGGGCGGCCAGCGCCAGCACCAACAGCAGGCTGGCGGCAATCCAGGCTCCGCGCCGGCGCGGTGCCGGTGCCCCCGGCCCGAAGTCGAACGAGGCCTCCTTCGCGGGTCGCGTCCTCGGCGATGCGGCGAACACCGCCGGCGCGGTGTCTGCGGCTGCGCGCGCGATGAGGGGTTCCGCCTCTGCCGGCGAAGCCTCGGGCCCGGGCGTGGGCGTAGTGGCGCGATCCGGCAGATCGGGGACGAAGGGCTCATAACCGGGATCGGAAACGGGTGCAGCGGCAAGCGAAGCCGCGGGTTCGGACTTGGCAAACGCTGCGTTCGCCACCAAATACGCCGCAGCGTCGAAAATATTGGCGCAGGCGCCGCAGCGCACCCGGCCGTTGCGGGCTGCGAGTTGTGCGTCGGTGACGCGAAATGCCGTCTGGCAGGCGGGGCAGCGGGTGATCATGCCCGCTTGACCCCGGTAAGGCAGACCCAGTCCTCTGCCGTGGCAAAAGCCGTCAACTCGAAGGCCGGACGGTAGGCGGCAATGACCTCGGCCGCCTGTGATTCGAGGATGCCCGACAGCACGATGTGCCCGCCGACGCGGGCGTGCCGCGCCAGCGCCGGTGCGAGCAGCACCAGTGGGTTGGCAAGAATATTGGCGACGACAATGTCGGCTGTGGTGTCGAGAGTGGTGTCGGCGGTGCGAAAGCTTGCCGTGACGGCATTGCGCCCGGCGTTGAACTGCGCAGTGGCAACGGCATCGGCGTCGATGTCCACACCGAGCACCGCGCCGGCGCCGAGCTTTTTCGCTGCGATGGCCAGGATGCCCGAGCCGCAACCATAGTCGAGCACCTGCTCGCCGCCGCGCAGATGTTGCTCCAGCCACAGCATGCACAGCCGCGTGGTCGGATGGGTGCCGGTGCCAAAAGCGAGGCCGGGGTCGATGTGGATGTTGATCGCCGCAGGGTCCGGCGGCTGGTGCCAGGACGGGATCACCCACAGCCGGGTCGATACCTGCACCGGCTGGAACTGCGACTGCGTGCGGCGCACCCAATCCTCGTCCTCGATGACTTCGGTGCGATACGCGGGAACCGGGTTCAGCCCGACCGCTGCCGCCGCTATGCCGACCAGTGCTGCGACATCGTCCTCGGGACGGCACAGCATGCGCAACAGTGGGCGTGTCCAGCGCGCACGTTCGTCCGAGCCGGGTTCACCAAACTGCGCCTGTTCGGCCGCAGTGCCGGCATCGGCATCCTCGGCGCTGACCGACAGGGCGCCGGCCTCGAGCAGCGCGTCCGACAGCGACTCCGCATACAAGGCATTGGTCTCGAGGATTACCGACAGCCAGGGCATCACCTTTCCCCCTTGGTCTCGTTGTTCGCCGGGCGTGTTGACGGCTGCTTACTTTTTCTCGGCACGCTTGTTTTGCTGCGCCAGCTTTTGCTCGAGGTAATGGATGCTGGTACCGCCCTTGATGAAGCGGGCGTCAACGAGCAGGTCGCGGTGCAGCGGCAGGTTGGTCTGGATGCCCTCCACCGCCATTTCCGACAACGCGATGCGCATGCGGCGTATGGCCTGGTCGCGGGTGTCGCCGTAGGCGATGACCTTGCCCACCATGGAATCATAGTTTGGCGGCACGAAGTACCCTTGATACACATGCGAATCAACACGGATGCCGGGCCCGCCTGGCGGATGGTAGGAGGTGATGCGTCCGGGCGAGGGTGTGAACTTGTACGGGTCTTCGGCGTTGATGCGGCATTCGATGGCATGGCCGCGGATGGTGATGTCGCGCTGGCGCAGGGTCAGCTTGTTGCCGGCGGCAACAAGGATTTGCTGCTGCACCAGGTCGATGCCGGTGACCATTTCGGTGACCGGATGCTCGACCTGTATGCGGGTGTTCATCTCGATGAAATAGAACTCGCCGTTCTCGTACAAAAACTCGAAGGTGCCGACGCCGCGGTAATTGATGCGTTTGCACGCCTCGATGCAGCGTTCGCCGACGCGGGCGCGCAAGCGCTCGGTGATTTCCGGCGCCGGCGCCTCTTCGAGCACCTTCTGGTGGCGCCGCTGCATCGAACAGTCGCGCTCGCCGAGGTAAATTGCGTTCTTGTGGCCGTCGCAGAGCACCTGGATCTCGATGTGACGCGGATTCTCCAGGTACTTTTCCATGTAGACCATGGGATTGCCGAACGCCGACTGTGCCTCGGCGCGCGTCAGGTTGACCGCCGATACCAGCGCCGCCTCGGTGTGCACCACGCGCATGCCGCGCCCGCCGCCTCCGCCGGCGGCCTTGATGATGACCGGGTACTTGATGGCGCGGGCGATCTTGACGATATCGGCCGCCGTTTCAGGCAACGCCCCCTCGGAACCGGGCACGCAGGGCACGCCGGCTTTGAGCATCGCCGCCTTGGCGCTGACCTTGTCACCCATCAGCCGGATATTTTCCGGCCGCGGACCGATAAAGACGAATCCGCTTTTCTCCACGCGTTCGGCAAAGTCGGCGTTTTCCGACAAAAAACCGTAACCGGGATGGATCGCCTCGGCGTCGGTTACTTCGGCTGCGCTGATGATCGCCGGAACGTTGAGGTAGCTGTCCTTGGATGGTGCCGGACCGATGCACACGGACTCGTCGGCGAGCTTGACGTACTTGGCTTCGCTGTCGGCCTCGGAATGCACCACCACGGTCTTGATGTCCATCTCGCGGCAGGCGCGCTGGATGCGCAGGGCGATTTCGCCCCTGTTGGCGATGAGGATTTTCTCAAACATGGCCACGCGGGTCAGCCGATCACGAACAGGGGTTCGCCGTACTCGACCGGCTGGCCGTTCTCGATCAGGATGGCGGTGATGACGCCTTCTTTATCGGTCTCGATCTCGTTCATCAGTTTCATTGCTTCGATGATGCAGACGGTCTGTCCGGCTTTGACGCTGTCGCCGACTTCGGCGAACGCCTTCGAGCCGGGCGACGCGGAACGGTAGAAGGTGCCGACCATGGGCGATTTGACGACATGGCCTTCCGGTGCTGCGGGTGCGGCCGGCGCCGCCGCGACAGCGGCAGCCGGTGCCGCGGGTGCGGCCGCCTGCGTCATCGGCGCCTGCGCCTGAACATAGACCGTTTCCTGCACCCTTCCACCCTTGACGATCTTGACCTTTTCCTCGCCCTCGGTGACTTCAAGTTCGGCGATGCCGGACTCTTCAACCAGGTCGATCAGTTTTTTCAGTTTTCGCAAATCCATGGGAGTTGCCTCCGGTTGATGCGGCCGGCAAAGCCGGCCAGATGCGCGCTAGGACAGCGCGAGAATGTGATGCAGCGCGGCCAAATACCCGCCGCTGCCAAGGCCGATCACGCTGCCCGCGGCAATGGCGGAGAAATACGAGTGATGGCGGAATGCTTCGCGCGCGTGGATATTGGACAAGTGCACCTCAATGAACGGAATGGCCACACCGGACAGGGCGTCGCGCAGCGCGACACTGGTGTGCGTATAGCCGCCCGGATTGATGATGATCCAGTCAACCTGCTGTTGTCTGGCCGCCTGCACGCGATCGATCAGGTCGCCCTCGTGGTTGCTTTGGAAGATGTCGAGCTGGGCACCGCCTGCTTTGGCTTCAGTTGCCAGACGGCGATCGATATCGGCCAGGGTTTCCCTGCCGTAGATCTCCGGCTGGCGGGTTCCGAGCAGATTGAGATTGGGGCCGTGCAGCACCAGAATTTTCTTGGCGCCACGTGCTGGCGGGGCTACGCCTTTGGTCTTTGCCATGCCCGGAGTTTGACGCAAATCGGCACATTTTGTCCAAAAATTCGCAGGAGTTACGCGAAATATCAGAAGAATCAGCGCGCTAACTCGGCCAGCTTCCTGTCCAGATCCTGCTCCTTGATCAGCCCAAGATGGGAGAGCGCAATGACGGCCTGTTGGTCGAGCACGATGGTGTAGGGCAAACCGCCTGCTTTGTTGCCGAAATCGCGGACCAGCTCAATGCTCTCCAGGCCACCCACAAGAAGCGGGTAGGCGATTTTCATGATTTTGGCGTATTCGCGTACTTTAGACGCAGAATCAACGGCGATACCGACTACTTCAACGTTTTTAGACGCATATTTTTCCCGGAGCCGCTGCAGGCCGGGGATTTCTTCACGACAGGGCTCGCACCAGGTCGCCCAGAAGTTGATGACCAGCACCTTGCCCCGCCATTGCGCCACAGCCTGGCTGTTTCCCGCCGGGTCGGGCAGCACCAGCGCGAACAACTTGTGCACCGGGGCACTCGATATGTCGTTGCTTTGCCGCAGCGCAAAGCCGGCCCAGGCCGCTATCAATGCGACCGCGCCGATGGCGAACGCGGTCGCCGTTTTGCCCGAAGCTGTCATCGCCTGCTCAGGGGTTCAGCACCAGCGCTGATACCGCGTCGAGCCCGGCGCGCTCCATCGGTTTGCCGGCGGCCGACGTGCGCAGGCCGCTGCGTTCGTCATTGGTGGAAAAAACGGACAGATTCACCGGAGTTTCTTCCCAGGTCAATTGCAATACCGATACCGCGCGTACCTGGTCGCCGGCGTAGTGGCGTTGCGCGCTTGACTCATACGGGATGCTGCGGTTGAGCAAGTGCAGTTCCACCGCCTTGCCGTCGTCGGTGAATAACTGCAGATCAATGTCGGCATAGCGTCCCGCCGTTCCCTTGAGCACGGCGCCGGTAAGGTAGGGGCGGAATTGCGCCAGCGCCTGCATCGCCGACAAGGCCACCTGGCGCAGGTGCTGCAGCCGTTGCTGCGACTCTTCGCCCTGATAGAGCGACAAATAAGACCGCAGTTCGGCCTCGATCTCGTCGTTGCCGGGCAGCACCTGCGTGTCCCCGACACCGAGTTGCCGTGCCGCCTTGCGCTTGGCGAGGGCGAAATCCTCGACGCCGTCCTCGGCCATCATGCGCGCCGCCGCAGCCGCGATGCGCTGGCGCATTTGCTGCTGCCTGGACCGGTCTTTCGCCATGTGTGCTCTTGCCATGCCTGCGGTCCCCGAGCCAAGTCGAAACATCGATGGAATCCAAGCCCGCATTCGCCTCCTGCGTGCCAGTGCCGCCGTGAGGCGCGCAGCCCGCATCATACCCAGTGCGCCGATCCGCGGGCAATGCCGCGACTTCGGGACGGTACACTTCGGAACGGTACAATACGCGCCGCTCTCCAAATAAAACGGATAACCCGGCGCGCGCAGCGCCGCCATTCATGCACCTGCATATTCTCGGTATTTGCGGCACCTTCATGGGGGGGCTCGCGGTCATTGCCAAAGCGCTGGGGCATCGCGTCACCGGTTGCGATGCCAATGTGTACCCGCCGATGAGCACACAACTCGAGGCGCAGGGCATCGCGCTGACCGAGGGCTTTGACGCCGCGCAACTGACGCTCAAGCCCGACTTGTGGGTAATCGGCAATGTCGTCGCCCGCGGCAATCCGCTGATGGAGGCCATTCTCGATCGCGGTGATCGCTATGTGTCCGGGCCGCAATGGCTTGCCGAACATGCCTTGCAGGGTAAGTGGGTGCTTGCAGTGGCAGGTACGCACGGCAAGACCACGACGACTGCCATGCTTGCCTGGATACTCGAGGCGGCCGGACTCAAGCCCGGCTATTTGATTGGCGGAGTGCCCGAAAACTTCGGAATTTCAGCGAAAATGACGTCTTCGTCTTATTTTGTGATTGAAGCCGATGAATACGATACGGCATTTTTCGACAAGCGCTCAAAATTTGTGCACTACCGGCCGCGCACCGCAGTTTTGAACAATCTCGAGTTTGATCATGCCGACATCTTCGCTGATCTTGCTGCTATCGAGACACAATTTCACTATTTGATACGCACTGTGCCCCAATCGGGGCTGATCGTCGCCAATGCCGGGGCAGGCGCGCTGGACCGTGTGCTCACACGCGGGTGCTGGTCGCGGCTCGAGCGATTTGGCGCGCCACCCGGATGGCATGCCTCCGGCAATGACCAGTGTTTCGAGGTGTCCTTCGGCGGCAAGCCCCTGGGTGAGGTGCGCTGGGACTTGATGGGCGAGCACAACCGTCATAACGCACTGGCGGCCATCGCGGCGGCACGCCATGCCGGCGTGGCGCCCGCGTCGGCGTTGGCAGCGCTGGGTCGCTTTCGTAACGTCAAGCGGCGCATGGAATTGCGCGGTGAGGCCGCCGGTGTCGCCGTCTATGACGATTTTGCCCACCATCCGACGGCGATCGCGACGACCCTCGCCGGCTTGCGCCGCAAGGTCGGCAAGGCGCGCATTCTGGCCGTGCTAGAACCGCGTTCCAATACGATGAAGCTGGGGGTGATGAAGGCGGCGCTGGCCGGCAGCCTTGACGAGGCTGATCGCGTGTTCTGTTACAGCGCCAACCTGGGCTGGGATCCGGCGGGTGCGCTTGAGGCAATGGGCGCAAGGGCGAGCAACCACGCCGATCTCGCGCAAATGGTGGCGACGATCGTCGCCATCGCGCGGCCGGGCGACCATATTCTGGTGATGAGCAATGGCGGTTTTGGCGGTGTTCACCAGCAGCTGCTTGACCGCCTCGCCGCGAAGCCGTGATCGTCTATCTGCACGGTTTCAACAGTTCGCCGCAATCGTACAAGGCGCAGTGTTTCGAGGCATGGCTGCGTCAACGCGGCCAGCAGGCGCAGTTTGCGTGTCCGGCGCTGCCACACTTCCCGGCCAAGGCCATCGCCGCGGCCGAAACCGCCATGGCGGGCCACAGCGGCGGGGCGCTTTGTTTCGTCGGCAGTTCGCTCGGCGGCTTTTACGCCACCTATCTGGCCGAAAAGCACAATGCGCGGGCGGTCCTGATCAACCCGGCGATTGATCCGCACATCGGATTGCGCGCCTACCTCGGTACGCAGCGCAATCTGTACAGCGGCGCCGAATACGCGTTGACCGAGGCCCATCTTGCGGCCTGGGCGGCGCAGTTTGTGCCCGTCATCCGTCCCGGGCGTTATTTGCTGCTGGTTGAAACCGGCGACGAAGTTCTCGATTACCGCAGGGCGGTGGACAGGTATCGCGGTGCGCGCCAGATCGTGGTCGAGGGTGGCGATCATTCTCTCAAAAGCTTTCCCGACCAGCTCGCCCTGATCGCCGAATTCGCGCAACTGGCCGCGCCGACAGAGCCGCGCCGACTATAATCGCGATTTCGGCGCGCCCATGCTCCTGTGCTTCCCGTTTTCCGGGACCACCGCCGCGCCCTCCCACCGGCCTCTCCCATGAATGTTCTTTACGAAGAAAACGGCGCTTTCAAGGTCGGCGCCGTGCTCGCCGATGCCGATACGTCCTTGCAGGTCGAGGCGCCGCACGGTAAGCGCAGCAAGGTCAAGACGGGCGCGGTGCTGTTGCGCTTTGAGCAACCGGCGTTGGCTGAGTTCATGCCGCGCGCCGAGGCCCTTGCCGCCGATATCGACACCGGCTTCCTGTGGGAGTGCTGCGATGACGCCGAGTTTGGTTTCGCCGACCTCGCCAAAGACTACTGCGGCCATGTGCCGACAGCGCTCGAGGCGGCGGCAATCCTGATCAAGCTGCATGCGGCGCCGGCCTACTTTTATCGCAAGGGCAAGGGGCATTACAAGGCGGCACCGGCCGACATTCTCAAGGCGGCGCTGGCCGCCATCGAAAAAAAACGCATCCAGGCCGAACAAGCGGCGCAATGGACGGCGCAGCTGGCGCGGTTCGAGCTGCCCGAGGCGTTCCGGCCCCTGCTGCCCGAATTGCTGTACAAGCCTGATCGCGGCCGCATCGAAGTCAAGGCGCTGGAGGAGGCCTGCGCGCGCACCGGCCTGTCAGTGGCAAAACTGTTCGAGCGCTGCGGTGCGCTTGCGTCCAGCCATGATTTCCACCTCGGCCGTTTCTTGTTTGAATATTTTCCCAAAGGACCGGAGTTTGCCGGTGCGGCGGATTTCGTCCTGCCCGCCGACCTGCCGCAAGCGCCGGTGCGCGCCTTCAGCCTCGATGACGCCACAACGACCGAAATCGATGATGCGTTTTCACTGACCCGCCTGCCCGACGGCCTGATCCGCGTCGGTATTCATATCGCCGCACCGGCGCTGGGGGTGCGACCTGACTCGGCGCTGGGACGTTCGGCGCGCGACCGCCTGTCCACCGCGTATATGCCCGGCCTGAAAATCACCATGTTGCCGGCTGCTGCGGTGAAGGCGTTCACGCTGGCCGAGGGGCAAAGCCGTCCGGCCGTGTCGCTGTACCTCGATTGCGACCCGGACACATTCGCCATTGTGGCCGAATCAAGCCGTATCGAAAGCGTGCCCATCGCAGCAAACCTGCGCCACCAGCAGGTGGCCTCGCTCGATGACGCCTTTGAGTCGGGCGCACCCGCCGCGGACATCCCCTTTGCCGAGGAATTGCGCTGGTTGTGGCGGTTCGCCAAGACGCTGGAAGCGGCGCGCGGCAAGGCCGGCAACGTGCAGGACCGGCTGGAATACAATTTTTACGTCGAGGACGGCCGTGTTTCGATCGAGGCGCGCAAACGCGGCGCCCCGCTCGACAAACTGGTGGCCGAGTTGATGATCGTGGCCAACCATCGCTGGGGCAAAATGCTCGATGAAAACGGCGTCGCCGCGATTTACCGTGCGCAGGGCGGCGGCAAGGTGCGCATGACGACCTCGGCGTTGCCGCATGAAGGCCTTGGCGTGTCGCATTACGCCTGGTCGAGTTCGCCGCTGCGCCGCTACATCGACCTCGTCAATCAGTGGCAGTTGACGGCGTTGCTGTCCGGCGAGACGCCGCCCTTCACCGCCAATGACGCCGATCTGCTGGCGGTGCTGCGTGATTTTGAACTGACCTACGCCGCCTATAATGAGTTCCAGAACAGCATGGAGCATTACTGGTGTCTGCGCTGGATGGAGCAGCAGGGGCTGGGAGAAACCGGCGCGGAATTGTTGCGCGACAACCTGGTGCGGCTGGAGCGCATTCCGTTGGTCGCACGGGTACCTTCGGTGCCGGAGTTGCCGCCGGGCAGCAAGCTGGTGCTGGAAGTGGGTGAAATCGATTTTATCGACGCCACGGTCAAACTGGTCTACAAGGGATTGGCGCAGCCCGATCAAGCTGAGACAACAGCTTAAAAACAGGCTAGAATCATTTGATTAAAAGGACTTAATTTTCCTTGAACGCGACGGTCTTTCAGGCTTCCCGACTGCGCTGGCCGGTGATCATGGCCAGAATGGACCCCTCTTCGCGCGTTTTTACGCTGGCACTGGCCGTTTCGCTGCTATTCCACGCCGTGTTGTTTTCGCTGCAGTTCAAGTTTCCCGACACCAGGCGGCCCAAAGATGCGCCGCAGATGCTCGAGGTGGTGCTGGTTAACAGCAAGACCAAATCACAGCCGGTCAAATCGGACGTGCGGGCCCAGGCCAACCTGGATGGCGGCGGCAATACCGACGAGAACCGCCGCGCCAGCACGCCGCTGCCGGTGCTGAACGAAGCCGAGCGCGGCAGCGACACCAAACGCGCAACGCGGCGTGTGCAGGAGCTCGAGGCGCAGCAGCAGCGGCTGATGACGCAATTGCAGTCCAAGGCCAGCGTCGCCTCCACCACCGAGGCAAAGCCCGAGCCCAGCGTCGAGCCGCAGCCGCAGATCTCCGGTACCGACCTCGCCAACAGCGCCCTCGCCCTGGCGCGCATGCAGGCGCAGATCAAGCGCAACATCGACGAATACAACCAGCGCCCGCGCAAGGAAATCATCGGCACGCGCGCGCGCGAATACCGCTTCGCCCAGTATGTCGAGGGCTGGCGCATGAAAGTCGAACGCATCGGCAACCTCAACTATCCGGACGACGCGCGCGGCCGTCTTTACGGCAGCCTGATTCTTACCGTGACCATCAAGGCCGATGGTACGTTGCAGTCGGTCGAGGTCAACCGCTCCTCCGGCCACCAGGTGCTGGACCGCGCCGCCGAGCGCATCGTCAGGATGGCCGCGCCGTACTCGGCGTTCTCGTCCGACATCCGCAAGGACACCGACCTCATCGAAATAGTCCGCACCTGGACCTTCGCGCCCGGCGACAAGTTGTTCGGGGAGTAGCCGTTGCGCGCCGATCAGCGTTCCGCGGCGGGCTGCGCGCCCGCCGCCCGGGTGTCGCGATGAGATGGCTGATCGGCGCATGGAAGCTGTTCAGCTACACGCTCGGCGCCATCGTGCTGGTCGTGCTGCTGGTGCAGGCCTGGTTCTTCGGCCATATCGTGTACTGGAAGTATCAGCCGCCGGGCAGCACCAGTTTCATGGCGACGAGGCTGGAGCAACTGCGTGAAAAAGACCCCAGGGCCAGCCTGAAGCAGGTGTGGACCGCGTATCCGCGGATTTCGGCCAACCTCAAGCGCGCCATCATCGCGGCCGAGGACATGAAGTTCGTCGATCACGAGGGTTTCGATTGGGAGGGTATCCAGCGCGCGATCGAAAAGAACCAGAAAAAGGGCAAGGCCGTCGCCGGTGGTTCGACCATCACCCAGCAACTGGCCAAGAACCTGTTCCTGTCGGGCGAGCGCAGCTACCTGCGCAAAGGCCAGGAGGCCGTGATCACGCTGATGCTTGAGGCAGTCCTCGACAAGGAGCGCATTCTCGAGATTTACCTCAACATCGCCGAATGGGGTGTCGGTGTCTTTGGCGCCGAGGCCGCGTCCCGGCATTACTTTGGCGTGGGCGCGGCCGGCCTCAATGCCGAGCAGGCGGCGCGTCTTGCCGCAATGCTGCCGCGACCGCAGTTCTACGATCGCAACCGCGGTTCAGCCTATCTGTCCGCGTATTCGGCGACCATACTCGCGCGCATGCCACAGGCGCAGTTGCCCTAGATGCGGGAGCGGTATCCGGCCCCGGTCATGGTGGCTGCGGCGGGGCAAACCCCCCGGGAAAAGCTCCGCCGGCGAGGCGGCGGCTGCTAGAATCGACTGCCCCCGACGAGGGCATTCTCCCCGCGCCAACGCAGCAAAATTTTCGTGACCACCGACATCGCACAACGCAAGGAACTGGAAGACCTGCAACAGGACTTGCGTGAGGTCCAGGAGTTGTTGCGTCGCCAGCATCTGGTCGAAGTGCTGGTGCGGCGCCAGGACATGCCGAGGCAGGACCTGGTCGAATCCATGGTGCACAAGCAGCATTTTGCCGAGCTGCGCGCCAAGCTCGACGACATTCATGCTGCCGACGTTGCCTACATCCTCGAAGCGCTGCCGCACGAGGAGCGGCTGTTGTTGTGGGACCTCGTCAAGGCCGAACGTGACGGCGAGATCCTGCTCGAGGTGTCCGATGCGGTGCGCGAAACGCTCATCAAGAGCATGGACACCGAGGAGCTGGTTGCCGCGACCGAGCAACTCGACGCCGATGAAATCGCCGACCTCGCCCCCGACCTCCCGGAGGAGGTCATCGAGGACGTATTCCAGTCGCTGCCGGCCGAGGAGCGCGAGCAACTGCGTGAGGCGATGTCCTATCCCGAGGGCTCGGTCGGCGCTCTTATGGATTTTGACCCGGTCAGCGTGCGCGATGATGTCAGCCTTGAAGTGGTGACGCGCTACCTGCGCCGCTTTGACGAGCTGCCCGACAACACCGACCAGATTTTTGTCGTCGATCGTGACGACGTGTTGAAGGGTGTGTTGCCGATCGGCAAGCTCATTGTGTCCGAACTCGACGACATGGTCGGCAAGTTGATGAGCGCGGATGTGGTGACGCTCTACCCGGACGACAAGGCGCAGGAGGCGGCGCAGGCCTTCGCCCGGTACGACCTGGTGTCGGCCGCGGTGGTCGATGAGCAGGGCAGGCTGGTCGGCCGGGTCACGGTCGCATCGGTTGTGGATTTCATGCGCGAGCAAAGCGAGACCACGGCCCTGCGCGAAGGCGGCCTGCGCGAGGAGGAGGATATTTTCGCGTCGGTATGGGACAGCGTGAAGAACCGCTGGACCTGGCTGGCGGTGAATCTGGTGACCGCGTTCGTTGCCTCGCGCGTGATCGGTGCGTTCGAGGGCTCCATCGCCAAGCTGGTGGCGCTGGCGGCGCTGATGCCCATTGTCGCCGGCATCGGCGGCAACTCGGGCAACCAGACCACCACCATGATCGTGCGCGCTTTTGCGCTCGGGCAGATCCAGTTCGACCAGGCGCGCAAGCTGTTTCGCAAGGAGCTGGGCGTGGCGCTGGTGAACGGATTGCTGTGGGGCGGCATACTCGGCCTCGCGGCATGGTGGCTTTACGACAGCCTGCATCTGGGCCTGGTGATGACTGCGGCGATGACGCTCAACCTGATGCTCGCAGCGATCGTCGGTGTGCTGATTCCGCTGACCATGGTGAAGTTCGGGCGCGACCCGGCCATCGGCTCATCGGTGATGCTCACCGCCTGCACCGACAGTGGCGGCTTCTTCATCTTCCTTGGCCTCGCCACCTTGTTCCTGCTGTGACGTTGTAAAATTCACGCTCAGAAGATTTTTGCCGGGGAGGCAAACATGCTCAGGGAATTCAAGGAATTTGCAATGCGCGGCAACGTCATCGACCTTGCGGTCGGTGTTGTCATTGGCGCGGCGTTCGGCAAGATCGTCGATTCGCTGGTCAAGGATGTCATCATGCCGCCGATCGGCCTTGCCCTCGGCAAGGTGGATTTTTCCAACCTGTTCATCGTCATGAAGGAGGGCGCGACGGCCGGGCCGTACGCGACGGTGGCCGATGCCGCCAAGGCCGGCGCCGTGACGCTCAACCTGGGTCTTTTTTTCAACACGCTGATTTCGTTCCTGATCGTCGCGTTTGCGATTTTCATGACAGTCAAGGTAATCAACCGGCTCAAGCGCGAAGAAGCCGCCGCGCCGGCGGCGGCGCCAGAACCGTCCGAGGAAGTGCTGCTGCTGCGCGAAATACGCGACGCGCTGAAAAAATAACGCCGCGCGGTCAGTCTTTGAGCTTGCCCTGCGCGGCGGCGTTAAGTCGCCGCGCCGTGTCCATGTGCGATTTGAGCGCATAGTCGAACAGCGCGACGCGCTCGTTGCGCAGGTCGTCCTCAAACACGCCGAACACGGCATCGCGATCAAAGTCGACGCGCTCGACATGATCACGCAGCGACCCCGATCTCATCGGAATGCCGAAGCGCAGGCGCAGATACTCATTGGGCACTGCGACAAAGTGATCGACCAGCGCCGCGCAATTGCCTGCGTCAAGGCGTTTGGCGGCGACGGTCATGCCGCGCTGATCTGGGCAAAGGTCGCGTCGGCCGCCGTCACCGTCGCGGCAATGTCGGCCGCAGTGTGCGTTGCCGATACAAATCCGGCCTCGTAGGCTGACGGGGCGAAGTAGACGCCGCGCCCGAGCATGGCATGGAAAAAACGGTTGAAGCGGTCCTTGTCCGATTGCATCACTTCGGCAAAGGACTGCGGCACGGCGGGACTGAAGTAAATGCCGAACATGCCGCCCACGGCCTGCGCCGAAAAGGCGATACCGTGTTTTTTTGCGGCAGCGGCAAGACCCTCGGTCAGCGACCGCGTGGTTGTTTCCAGACGCGCGAAGAATCCCGGCGCCGTAATGGCCTTGAGCGTGGCGAGGCCGGCGGCCACCGCCACCGGATTTCCCGACAAGGTGCCGGCCTGATACACCGGACCGAGTGGTGCGATTTTTTGCATGATGTCGCGCCGGCCGCCAAAGGCGCCGACCGGCATGCCGCCGCCGATCACCTTGCCCAGCGTGGTGAGGTCGGGTGTGATGCCAAGGCGCGCCTGCGCGCCGCCCAGTGCGACGCGAAAGCCGGTCATGACTTCGTCAAAAATCAGCACCGCACCGTGCTTTGTGCACAGCGTACGCAGTGCCGCCATGAACTGCGGTGTCGGTGCCACGAGATTCATGTTGCCGGCGAAGGGTTCGACAATGACTGCGGCGATCTCGGCGCCCCTTTGTGCGAAGCAGGCTTCGAGTTCTGCGACATCGTTGTAGGCGAGCACGGTGGTGTGCGCAACCGTTTCCGCGGGGACGCCGGCCGAACTGGGTTGGCCCAGCGTCAGCGCGCCCGAACCGGCCTTGACCAGCATGGCATCGCCATGGCCGTGGTAACAGCCTTCGAACTTGATCAGGCGGGAACGTCCGGTAAAGCCGCGCGCCAGACGCACCGCGCTCATCGTTGCCTCGGTTCCAGAGCTGACGAGGCGCACCATTTCCATGCTCGGCACCAGTTTGCACAGCGTTTCGGCCATGTCGATCTCGATCTCGGTCGGCGCACCGAAGGACAGGCCCAGCACCGCGCGGGCCTGAACTGCGGCGAGGATGTCCGGATGAGCATGGCCGAGAATCATCGGTCCCCAGGAGCCGACGTAGTCGATGTACTTGGCGCCGTCGGCGTCCCAGACATGGGCGCCGACGCCGCGCTCGAAAAAGCGCGGCGTGCCGCCGACGGAGCGGAATGCCCTCACTGGCGAATTGACACCGCCCGGAATGGTGCGCTGGGCGCGTTCAAACAGCAGTTCGTTTTTGGTCATGTTTGTATGGGAATCAAATCAGGGTCTGAAAATAGCGGAAACGCAGCGGAATTTTATTGCAGCGAATCCGCGATGCCGGCCGAAGCCGTTCTACGGGCGCCGGGAATTCTCGGCGAAACCCCCGTCTCCCCGCCAGACGGGCGTTTCCAGACGGTGACTTCCATTGTAAAGGTAGTTGCGCCCGTTCGGGGGCGCTTGATACCAGCGCAGACCGCCGGTGAAGACTAGGCCGGCGTGTCTTCCGCCTGCGGCTTGCTGGCCGTGTAGATCGCATGAAACTGCCGGATGCGTTCAGCCATGTCCGGCGCGTCAAACAGATCGCTGATCACCGCCACCGCATCGGCGCCGGCGGCATAGACCTGCGCCGCATTGTCATGCGTGATGCCGCCGATGGCGACGATGGGCAGGCCAAGCTCGCGGCGCACCGCCGACAGCATTTCAAGTTGTGCGCGCACTGCACCCGGTTTGCTGGTCGAGGGGAAAATACTGCCAAAGGCGACATAGTCGGCACCGGCTTTTTTGGCGTTGCGGGCAAGTCCGGCGCGGTTGTAGCACGATGCGCCGAGCAAGCGCCGCGGCCCGAGGGCCTCGCGTGCCGCGGCAAGGTCGCCGTCCTCCGCGCCCAGATGCACGCCGCCGGCTTCAATTTCCACGGCCAGCGCGAGGTCGTCGTTGATGATGAGCGGCACACCGGCTTCCTGGCACAAGAGCAGCAGTTCGCAGGCTTGTTCACGCCGCAGGCGAAGCCCGGCCGACTTGTTTCGGTATTGCAGCAGCGAAATGCCGCCGGCGAGCGCCTGCCTGACGCGCTCGACCAGCACTGCGGTGTCGATCTGGTCGGGGGTGATGGCGTAGAGGCCGCGCACTTGGCGCTGGGCGAGGGAGGGGGAAGTGGGGGTGGCCATGGCGATGCTCGGTAGGGTTGCCGCTGATGCCGCCCGGACGGCGGCATAGCCTTGAACGTCAAGAGGTGGAACGCGTGGGTAAATTCAGGCGGAGGCCGGGCCTGACTCGCCTTTGTCTTCCATGTCACGCGCCCAGAAAAAGCGGTCAGGAATGTGCTGTCCCATGCCTGGCCGAAAAGCGGCGGCGAGCGACTGCCAGGTGTATTCCTGCGCCTCATGCACCGCCTCGGGGATGTCGAGGCCGTTGGCGATGGTGGCGGCGATCGCCGATGCGAGGGTGCAGCCCGAGCCGTGATAGCTACCGGGCAGGCGGTCCCAGCTGTCCGAACGTTTCAGGCCGTCGGGCCCGTAAAGTGTATTGACCACCTGTGGCGTGTTCTCGTGGGTGCCGGTGATCAGCACGTACTCGGCACCCATCTCGAGCAGGCGCTTGGCGCACTCGTCCAGACTGAGCTCTTCGTCGTCTTCCTGCGCCAGGCGGCGGGCTTCGAGGCTGTTGGGCGTGAGTATGGTGGTCTGCGGCACCAGCAGTTCGCGCAACGCCGAAATCATGTCTTCGGTCGCCATCTCGTCGCCGCGGCCCGAGGCGAGCACCGGGTCAAGGATCAGCGGCACATCCGGATAGTCGGACACCACCTCGGCGATCGCGGCGATGTTCTCGACGCTGCCGAGCAGGCCGATCTTGAATGCCGAAACCGGCATGTCCTCGAGTACCAGGCGGGCCTGGTCTGCAACCCAGTCCGAATCGATGGCGAGTACGTCGTCGACGCCGGCGGTGTCCTGAACGGTGATGGCGGTGATGACCGACAAGGCGTGACAGCCCATGGAGGACAGCGTCATCAGGTCGGCCTGGATGCCGGCGCCACCCGAGGGATCGCTTGCAGCAAACGACAATACGATGGGCGGGGTGGAAGTCATGCTGGGGCGTTACCGGCAGGAGAAGATGCGGCTTGAGGCGAGGCTCAAGAGGGCGGGTCTTCGTCGATCAAAGGGGGCGAACCAAACCTAGAAGCACGGGAGGCAACAAGGTAAGATGCGGGAACCCATTCTAACACCTACCATTGAACATGACCGTCACGACTGAATACAAGACTTGGATGTGCCTGATTTGCGGCTGGATTTACGACGAACAAGCCGGTCTGCCCGATGAGGGCATCGCACCAGGCACCCGTTGGGAGGACGTTCCGATGAACTGGACCTGCCCCGAATGTGGTGCACGCAAGGAAGATTTCGAGATGGTCGAAGTCTAGGCCGGGCCTGTGCGACGCAGGCAAAATGCCGCGTGGCCAATCTGCCAATCTGCTTGCGAAATGTTTCGCAACAATTTGTTTTTTCATCAATTAGGCGTATAGTCTGCGTCGATTGCAGGACGTTGTCATGCGATCGGGGTGGGGGCTCGCGACGGCGCCAGTGGTGGCGCTGGTGGCCGCACAGGGGACCAGAGCAGTGAACGACACCGCCAGTCTATCCGGCGTCAAAGTGATGGTGATCGATGACTCGAACACCATTCGCCGCAGCGCGGAAATCTTTCTCGTGCAGGCCGGCTGCAAGGTGATTCTTGCCGAAGACGGCTTTGACGCCCTGTCCAAGATCACCGACCACCAGCCGGATGTCGTGTTCGTTGACATCATGATGCCGCGTCTTGACGGCTACCAGACCTGCGCACTGATCAAGAAGAATCCGCGTTTTTCCGGTACCCCGGTGATCATGCTCTCGTCCAAGGACGGTTTGTTTGATCGCGCACGCGGCCGCATGGTCGGCTCCGACGAATACCTGACCAAGCCGTTTACCAAGGACAGCCTGCTGCGGACCGTAGGCGCATACGCGCCGCAGCGGGCGGCCTGAATACCGACGCACTGAACACAGAAACCAGGGACACAGGGAAACCGACCATGCCAATCAAGAAAATTCTCGTTGTGGACGACTCCGCGACAGAGCGCCAATTCATGCTCGAAACGCTGACCAAGGCGGGCTTTCAGGTGGTGCTGGCCGAAAACGGCGAAGAGGGCGTCAGCAAGTCGAAATCCGAATTGCCCGACCTTATCCTGATGGACGTGGTGATGCCCGGGCTCAACGGGTTTCAGGCCACACGCACCATCACCCGCGACGATGCGACCAAACATATTCCGGTCATCATGTGCACCAGCAAGGATCAGGAGACCGACAAGGTGTGGGGCATGCGCCAGGGCGCGCGCGAATACCTCACCAAACCGGTCGATGCCGAGCAGTTGATCGGCAAGATAGCGGCACTGGGCTAGGCAAACCGAACAGACGGACACCGGCCATGGCGATCAAGAAAACAAGCCTTCGTGAGTTCCAGCAGGATCTGGTCGCGCGCCTCAAGGGTGCCGCCGACCAGTCCAGCTCGGCGACGCGCCTTGGTGTGCAGGCGGGCAGTGCCAACCTGTTGTTGCGCCTCGATGAGGCCGGCGAGGTACTGCCGGTGCCGGCGGTCACCTCGGTGCCGCTGACCAAGCCCTGGTTTCGCGGCCTCGCCAACATCCGCGGCAACCTGCACGGGGTGATCGACTTTGCGCTGTTCATGGGAGGTGACGCAACACCGCGGTCGGCCGATGCGCGCATCATGCTGGTGGCCGATCGCTACAAGCTCAATGTGGCCCTGCTCATAAGCCGCATGTCCGGATTGCGCAATGTGCAACAGCTGGTGCAGGAGACCAATGCTTCCTCCGCGCCATGGATCGCCGCGAGTTTTCGCGATAGCGAGGGTTTGCTGTGGCAGGAACTTGCGGCGGGCGAGCTGGTGCGGCATGCGGATTTTTTACAGGCTGGGGTTTGAGCTGGGAACGATGCAAGGGCACCGGGCAGCGCAACAAAACACATGTCGGCTACCGACATATTGAAGGCGAATTCTGGGAGGGTGTATGGCATTCAAACTGCCTGAGTTGAAGTTTGGTAAGGGCAAGGCCAAAGCGCAAGACAAGCCGGCCGCGGCCACGGCCGCCGCAGCTGATGCAAAGACGCCCGCAGCGGCGAAACCCGCGGCAAAGCCCGGCGTTGACAGCAAGGCTGCGATGCAATCCACCCTCGTCATCCCGGGTTCGACGACGGTGATGAAAAACGCCGCTCTTGCCGCGTCGCCGGCCGCCGCGCCGCTGCCGTTGATCGGCAAGCTGCCGGTCAGCCGGCAGTATCAGGCGCTCGGAACGCTGATCCTGTTTTTGCTGGCGGCCACCGCGGCTGTGGTTGCCATCGATGTGCGCATGGCGACGCACGGCACCGTCTATGTCGCCTCCGCCGGGCAGATGCGCATGTTGTCGCAGCGCATCGCCAAAGAAACCCAGGGCGGCCTGCAGGGCAATGCCGAGGCGTTCAGGCGCTTGCGCGACTCACGCGATACGTTTGTCAGCCTCCTCGGGTTGCTGACCAGCGGCGGTGATGCGCCGGGCGGCGTCAAACTCCCGGCGACTTCGGACAAGGTGCAACCGGTGCTCGAGGCGCTGACGCAGGAATGGGAGAAGACCAACAAGAACCTCATTCTGGTGCAGGCGCAGCAGAAAAGCCTGGTGACGCTGGGGTCCTCGGTGCGCAGCATCAACTCGCGCAACCCGGTGCTGCTCGACATCGCAGAACAGGTTTCGGCGCTCAAGCTGCAGTCGGGCGCCTCACAGCGCGAGGTGGCCCTCTCCGGCCAACTGGTGATGCTGACACAGCGACTGGCGAAGAACGCCAACAACATGCTTGCCTCCGAGATCGTCGATCCGGAGGTTGCGTTCCTGATGGGCAAGGACACCAATACCTTTCGCGACATCCTGCAGGGCCTGATGAAGGGCAGCGACGCGCTGCGCGTCGGCGCCACCAAGGACAGCGAAACCGCCGACAAGCTGACGGAACTTGACACCGCTTACAAGGAGTTCCAGCCGGCGGTTGCGGACATCCTTGGCGGATTGCAGAGCCTGGTCAACGCCAAGGCCGCGGGACGAGCAGTGGTGGCCGATTCGGAAAATCTGCTCAATGCGACGCAGGCCCTGGCCGACGCCTACCAGGAGGAACTTGCCGGGCGGGCTGCCAACTTCGGCGTGATGGCCTTCCTCGTGCTGCTCATCGTCGGTGGCATCGTGCTGATGATTCGCGTGTACCGCGATGACATCCGGCAACAGGCGGCCGAGTCGGAGCGCCAGCGCCAGGACGCGGCGCGGCAGAACCAGGCCAACCAGGACGCGATTTTGCGCCTGATGAACGAGATGGGCAGCCTTGCCGACGGTGACCTGACCGTGATGACCACGGTCAGCGAGGACATTACCGGCGCCATTGCCGACTCGGTCAACTACACGATTGAGGAATTGCGGGTGCTGGTTGGACGCATCAACAAGGCGGCGGCAGGGGTGTCAAGCGCCACCGATGCTGCACGCCAGACCTCATCCATGCTGCTGGCGGCGGCCGAAAAGCAATCAAAGGAAATTCTCGACACATCGACCTCGGTGCTGTCGATGGCCAACGCCATCAACCAGGTGTCCACCAGTGCGGCCGAGTCGGCGGCAGTGGCACGCCAGTCGCTCGCCGCCGCGCAAAAGGGCACGTCCGCGGTGCAGAACTCGATCTCGGGCATGAGCGAGATCCGTGAACAGATACAGGACACCGCCAAACGCATCAAGCGCCTGGGTGAATCCTCGCAGGAGATCGGCGAGATCGTGGAGCTGATCACCGATATTACCGAACAGACCAACGTGCTGGCGCTCAATGCGGCGATCCAGGCGGCCTCGGCCGGCGAGGCGGGCCGGGGCTTCACGGTGGTCGCCGAGGAGGTACAGCGGCTGGCAGAGCGCTCGGCAGAGGCGACCAAGCAGATCGGCGCCATCGTCAAGACCATTCAGACCGATACCCAGGAGGCGGTTGCGGCGATGGAGAAAAGCACCCAGGGCGTGGTCGAGGGCGCCAAGCTCTCCGACAACGCCGGCCAGGCGCTGACCGAAATCGGCCAGGTATCGACCAAGCTGGCCGAACTGATCGAGAGCATTGCCGGCACGACGCAGCAACAGGCGCAGACGGCAGGTGCGGTCGCCACCAACATGCAGGACATCCTCGCCATCACCAAGCAGACCACCGAGGGCACGCAGCAAACTGCGGTGTCTATCGGCCAGATTTCCGACCTGGCCCAGGAACTCAAGGGCTCGGTATCCAACTTCAAGATTGCCTGAGCGCTTGACCGGACGACGGAGCCGATTGTAAAGCCATGAACACCCGCGCAGAATTCGATGTTGGTCCGCTCTCCTGGGTCAAGGGGGAGATCGACCAGTCGCTTGCGCGCGCGCTTGATTTATTGCGGCAGTTCGAAGCGGATACTTCGGACACCGGCCTGCTCAAGACCAGCCAGGCCAACCTGCACCAGGCGCACGGCGCGCTGCAGATCGTCGGTCTTGACGGGGTCACCCGTGTGTCCGAGGAACTCGAATCGTTTCTGGTCATGCTTGAGCGCGAGACGGCATCCCGCACCGGGGAGAACTTCGCGCTGGCCGGGCGTGGCTTTGCCGCGCTCTCGGGCTATCTCGACCGGCTTGTTCTCGGTGGGGTGAACCAGCCGCTGCGCCTGTTCGGTGTTTACGGCGAGCTCCTCGCCTCGCACGGCGGCCAGGCCGATCCGGGCGATCTTTATTTTCCTGATTTGTCGCGCCGGCCGCCGCATCGTGGAGCGCCGCCGGTGCCGTTGCGCGATGAGGATGCGGCCGCCTATTTTCGCGATCAGCGCGGCCGCTTCCAGCGCGGCCTGCTGAAGTGGATCAAGAAGGATGCGTCCGGTCCGCACGAGATGCGCGAGGCGATTCTCGCCATCGAGGCAACGCAGCAGCAGTCGGCGGCGCGTTCGTTCTGGTGGGTCGCTGCGGCGTTTTGCGATGCGCTGGCGCATGACGCGCTGGCGCCGGCGCTTGATGCCAAGCGCATGTGCATGCGCATCGAGCAGCAACTCAAGCGCCTGATAGAAGGCTCGCCTCTCATCGCCGAGCGCCTGATTCGCGAAGCCCTGTACCTTGTCGCGCAAGCCACCCCGGTCAGCGATTTGCTGCGCGAGGTTCGCGACACCTACGCGCTCGAGGGCAGCGTTCCGGACCGCGATGCCCCTGGCACCGCGGCACCGCCCGAACAGCCGCTGGTGCGCGCCCTGCACGAACAGGTGTCGCAAGCCAAGGACGCCTGGAACAAATACGCCTCAGGCCACCAGCCCAGCCTGAATACGTTTCGTGAGCTTGCCGAGCAGATCAAGACGGGCACCGTGCAGTTGCCCAAGGCCGACATCCCCGCGCTGGCGGGCGAGCTCGCGGCTGTCGCCGACTGGCTTGCCGGCGGTGCGCAAAAATCCAGCGAAGCCGTTGCCATGGAAGTGGCGACAGCGCTGCTGCTGCTTGACAACGCGCTCGACAATTATGCCGGGGTCGGTGCGGAGTTTGCACAGCAGGCGCAGCTGATGGGTTCGCGCCTGAAGGAATGCGTGCTCGGCAAGCCGCCGGCATCGGCGCCTGCCATTCCGCTGCTCGATGAAATGTCACGGCATGCCCAGGAGCGGCTTGCGCTGCACCAGGTCGTCGCCGAAATCCAGGCTAACCTGCGCGTGATCGAGCAGACGCTGGACGGTTTTTTCCGCGACGCGGCCAGGCGCGCCGAACTGACCGCCCTCGACAAGCCCATCCGCCAGGTGCTCGGCGCGCTGTCCATCCTCGGCGAGTCGCGGGCGGGCGAACTGCTCGGCCACTGCCGCGAGGATGTCGCCCGCTTCGCCAGTGACGATTACGTGCCCCAGCCCGCCGACTTCGAGCGTGTGGCGCAGGCTTTGTCCGGCCTCGGCTTTTACATGGAGGCCCTCGCCCACGGCAAGGCCGACTTTGATGCCGCGATGCAGCCGATCAAGCCGAGCGTACCCGAGACGCCGATGGAGCGCACGCAGCGCCTTGGCGGTTCGGTCGAGGCCGAACTCGAGCAGCAGAAAAAAGACGCCGCCACGCTGTTCGAGGCATGGAAAGACAAGCCCGATGACGCGGCGATCAAGCAGGAGTTGCGGCAGAACCTCGAGTCCATCCAGAAGGACGCCGGGCTCGTTGCCGACGCGAAGCTGGAAACGCAGGCGGGCGAAGCCCTGTCCATGCTCGACCAATCGGGGGCAATACCGCATCAGCCGCTGGCCGAGGCGATCGAGGACATCCAGCCCGGAACCGCCGCACCCGAGCCCTCGGCCGCGACGACCAAGCTGATCGATGCGACCGACGAGACCGTGGATGCGGAACTGCTCGGCGTCTATCTAGAAGAAGCCGACGAGGTGCTCGCCAGCATCGCCGGCCATGTCGCCAGCAGCGAGGCGCAGCCGCAGAACCAGGAGGCGCTCACCGTCATCCGGCGCGGCTTCCATACCCTCAAGGGCAGCGGCCGCATGGTCGGGCTGACGCGCCTTGGCGAGGCGGCATGGGCGGTGGAACAAGTCATCAACCAGTGGCTGCAGGATGCGCGCACAGCCACGCCGGAGCTGACCGGGCTGGTGCGCGCCGCGCACGATTATTTCCGCGACAACGTGGCACGGCTCAAGAACGGCGGCAGCACCAGTGACGAGCATGCGCTGGTGGCGCTGGCGGCGAGGGTGCAGGCCGGAGAAGCGGCCGCGGAGCCGGACCTCGCGGGCCTGTCCGGACCCGACGCCACAGTCCTCGACGCAGACGCCGCAACAGCGGATGCTGCTGCGCCCGTGACAGCAGACTTTCCGGTCCTGCTGCCCGCGCCCTCTGCGGCAAGCGAAACGCCGGCCGAAGTAACAGCCGAAGCGCCGATACAAATTGGCGAGATTCGCGTGTCGCCCGCTTTGTACGGCATCTTTGTCACCGAAGCGGCGGTGCACCTGGATGTGATGCGCGCCGAGCTCGATGTGCTCAAGGATCACGGTATTGTCAGCGATGCACTGCTGCGTGCCTCGCACACGCTTGGCGGCATCGCCGGGACCATACGGCTAGACGACATGCGCGAGCTCGGCCACGCCCTCGAACGCAGCCTGCAGCAGTTGTCCTATGATTCGGTCAGTGATTTTGACCAGGCTCTGGTGTCCGAGGCCGTCGCTACGCTCGATGCCATGGCGATGCGCGTCTCCGAATGCATTCCGCCCGATCCGGCACCCGAATTGATCGAGCGGCTGGAGACCGCGGCGATTGCCGCCGCGCAGAACGCGCAAAACGCAGCTAACGCGCTCAGTGCTGCAGCCACCTTGTTGCGTGCCGCCGAACCCGACCACAGCGCGAATACGGTCGAGGCGCTCGCGCCGACTGAAACGCCGCCTTCGTCCGAGGTCATCGATTTTCCCGCCGCAGCGGTGTCGCCGCCCGCGCCCGTCGCTGAAGTGCCCGCCGATCCAATGCCCCTTGCGACGGTACCCGTGGCCGGAGTCAGCGCCGCCGGCGCACCGTCGCCGGTCGAGGGCGAACAGATCGATACCGAGCGGCGGCAGCCGCGCATGGAAGACGACCTCGATCCGCAGTTGCTGCCGATATTCCTCGAAGAGGCGGGTGAACTGGTTCCGTCCATTGGCAACACCTTGCGCGCCTGGCGCGCCGAACCCGCCGATGCGACACTCGGCCAAAACCTGCAACGCCTGCTGCACACCCTCAAGGGCAGTGCGCGCATGGCCGGCGCAATGGGGCTGGGCGAACTGACGCACCACATGGAAACGCGCATCGAAAACGCGGTCGCGCTCGGTTCTCTGCCGGGGGCGCTGTTCGACGGACTTGAAACCTCGCTCGATCGCATGGGCTATCTCTACGAGCGGCTGCAGAATCCGGCCCTGCTCGATCCCGTTTTGGAAGCGTCCCGCGCGGACGAGACCCCGCCGGAGGCGGCTGTCACGGCAGAAACGTTGGCGGCGCCGGCAGAGGCGGCAGAGGTGGCCGAGGCGGCTGAGGTGTCACAGGGGGCCACGCCACGCGACGCAGAGGGCATACGCGCCGGGGTGCTGCGCGTTCGCGCCGATGTCATCGACCGCCTGGTCAACCAGGCCGGCGAGGTCAGCATCGCGCGCACGCGCATCGAAGGCGAGATGCGCGTGCTCAAGACCGCGCTGCAGGAACTCACCGACAACATGGCGCGTCTGCGTGCGCAGTTGCGCGAGGTCGAGATCCAGGCTGAAACACAAATGCAATCCAAGCAGCAGATCGTCACTGAAACAAAAGAGGGCTTCGACGCGCTTGAGTTCGACCGCTTCTCGCGTTTCCAGGAACTGACGCGCATGATGGCCGAGAGCGTTAACGACGTCGGCACAGTGCACCAGAACCTGACCGCCGCCATCGACGAGACCGACGCCGCTCTCGCCGCGCAATCGCGCATGAGCCGCGACCTGCAGCAGGACCTGATGCGCATCCGCATGGTGCCCTTCTCGTCGATCGGCGACCGGCTTTACCGCATCGTGCGGCAGACGGCGAAAGAGCTGGGCAAGCGCGCCAACCTCGATATCCGCGGCGGCCAGATCGAAATGGACCGCTCGGTGCTCGAGCGCATCACCGCACCCTTCGAACACCTGCTGCGCAACGCCATAACCCACGGTCTTGAAGCGACCGACGCACGCCGCGTCGCGGGCAAGGACGAGACCGGGGAGATTCGCCTCGACCTGCGGCAGGAGGGCAACGACGTTGTACTCGCCCTTGCCGACGACGGCGCCGGACTGAATCTGCCGCGCATTCGCGACAAGGCGATCGCGCAGGGTTTGATGCAGGCGGACGAACAGCGAACCGACGGCGAACTGGCGGAGTTTATATTCCGACCGGGCTTTTCCACCGCCGCTGACATCACCCAGCTCGCCGGCCGCGGCGTCGGCATGGATGTGGTGAAAAGCGAGGTGGTGGCGCTCGGTGGCCGCGTCGAGATCAAGACCGAGGCTGGCAAGGGCACCCGGTTTACGCTCTACCTGCCGCTGACCCTGGCCGTGACGCAGGCGGTGCTGGTACGCGCCGGCGGGCGCATGTTCGCCGTGCCCGGCGCCATGGTCGAGCAGGTCATGCAATTGCGGTCCAAAGACATCGCTGCGGCGCGCGAAAACGGCCACGTCGAGCTGCATAACCGCCGTTACGCACTGCACTATCTGCCGCGCCTGCTGGCGCTGCCCCAGGCGGGCAGCGTGGAACCGCGTCGCACCACGCCATTGCTGTTTTTGCGCAGCGGTATTGATGTCGTTGCGATCGAAGTCGACGAAATGGTCGGCAACCAGGAGATCGTGGTCAAGAACGTAGGCCCGCAGATCGCCGGCATCCCCGGCATCACCGGCGCCACCGTGCTGGGCAACGGCGACATCGTGCTGATCCTCAACCCGGTCACTCTGGCCCAGCGGGCGCAGCAGGCCGCCGCCGTCGTTGCGGCTGCCGCGGCTGCCTCGATTGCTTCAGGGGAGGCGCCCGCGCCGGTGGCACCGGTTGCGGCGCCGCCGGTCGAGGAAGTCGCCGCGCCCATCATCATGGTTGTCGATGACTCGCTCACCGTGCGAAAAGTGACCGGCCGCCTGCTGGCGCGCGAGGGCTATCAATTTGTCACCGCCAAGGACGGCGTCGATGCGCTCGAACAACTGCAGACCATGTTGCCGGCGGTGATGCTGGTGGACATCGAGATGCCGCGCATGGACGGCTTCGACCTGTCGCGCAATGTGCGCGCCGATGCACGCCTCAAGCCGATACCCATCATCATGATCACTTCGCGCATGGCCGACAAACACCGTTCCTACGCCAGGGAGATCGGCGTCAACGTCTATCTCGGCAAGCCCTTCCAGGAAGACGAGTTGCTCGGACATATTGCCGCCTTCATCAAGGCGCGGGCCTGAGCTGCCCTAAGTTGGCCTAAGTTGCACTAAGCCCAACGCCAGGCCACAGCGCAAAAGGTGACAAAATTGTCACTTTAATCGACTGCAAAATCACGCCAGGCGCCACTTTTGTAATTTTAAAGTTGAAGATTGTCGCGCGCTTCCGGAGAGGGTCTTCGGCCGCAGCGCGCGACTACCGGATGTCGTACTCGGGTCCAACGCCTTCGAAATGCTGTGCAACTTCGTGCGGACCAGCGACGCCAACACCTTCCAGGTACAGGCCGGCGCTTGCTGTTGCCGGCAATGCGTTTTCTGAAAGCGTTGCGTGCGGCGCCGGAGGCGGGTCGGACTTGAGGGTGTCCATGCGGTAACATACCGGCATAAACACAACAACAAAAGCTGCGGCAGGCCGCCCGGTTCCCGCCCTGACCCCCAGGACCCCTGCATGAGCCAGTTCGACCTTCTCATCATCGGCGGCGGCATCAACGGTGCCGGTATCGCGCGCGACGCCGCGGGGCGCGGCTTGTCGGTGTTGCTGGTCGAGCAGAACGACCTCGCCTCCGCGACGTCCTCATCGAGCAGCAAGCTCATCCACGGCGGCCTGCGCTACCTTGAGTACTACGAGTTCCGACTGGTCGCCGAGGCATTGGCCGAGCGCGAGGTGCTGTTATCCATCGCGCCGCACATCATCTGGCCGCTCGAGTTTGTGTTGCCGCATGAACCGCATCTGCGCCCGGCCTGGCTGATCCGCCTCGGGCTTTTTCTCTATGACCATATCGGCGGTCGTAGCGCGCTGCCCAGGTCACAGGGCATCGCACTCGAGGCCGACGGCCATGGCGCCGGACTCAAGCCCGGGTTTCGCCGCGGCTTCAGTTACTCCGACGGCTGGGTGGACGATGCGCGGCTGGTGGTTGCGAACGCGCGCTCGGCGGTGCAAAAGGGTGCCAGCGTGTTGCCGCGCACCCGGTGCATGGCAGCGCGGCGCGAGGCCGGGGCATGGCGCGTGACGCTAAGCGATGGCACGGGCGAGCGCGAGGTCACCGCGCGCGCGCTGGTCAACGCCGCCGGCCCCTGGGTCAAGCAGGTCATCGACAGGCAGATCGGCATCGGCACGCGCGGCAAGGTGCGGTTGGTCAAGGGCAGCCATATCGTGGTGCCGCGCATCCATGACAAGCGCCACGCCTACATCCTGCAAAACCCGGACCGGCGCATCATTTTCCTGATTCCCTATGAGCGCGAGTTCACGCTCATAGGCACCACCGACGTGGCGGTGGCCGACACCGAGCATCATCCGGAAATTTCCGCGGACGAAATCGCCTACCTGTGCGAAGCGGCAAGCCGCTACACGCGCCGTCCGGTAACGGCGCAGAACGTGTTGTGGGCCTACAGCGGCGTACGCCCGCTTTACGACGACGGTTCGCCCGATCCCTCGGCGGTCACCCGTGATTATCATTTCGAGCTCGATACCGGAGCTGGCCAGCAGGATGCGCCGCTACTGTCGATATTCGGCGGCAAGATCACCACCTACCGCAAGCTGGCCGAGCATGCGCTCGAGAAACTCGAATCATGGTTTCCCGGCACGCGTGCCTGGACCCACACCGAGGTGTTGCCCGGCGGTGATTTCGGCGGGCGTGATTTTCAGGCGGTGCTCGCCGATTTTCGCGCACGCCGGCCGGATCTGGACCGGCAATGGCTGGCGCGCCTGTTGCGCCGTCACGGTACGCTCGCCGATGCCGTGCTGGGCGAGGCGAAGACGGTGACCGACCTGGGCGAATCTTTTGGCGGAGGCTTGTACGAGCGCGAGCTGCGCTACCTTGTTGACGAGGAGTGGGCGCAGGAGGCCGCTGACGTGCTGTGGCGCCGTACCAAATGCGGGCTGCACATGTCCCCGTCCGAGCGGGCGCGTGTGGCTGAATTCATGAAAGCCCTGCCCTGATGCGCGTCAACCCGGACAAACTTGCACCGCTCGCCGGCCTGCCGGCCGGGGGTATCCGTGGTGTGTTTTGTGATATCGACGACACACTGACCACCGAAGGACGGCTGACCCCTGAGGCCTATGCCGCGCTGGCCGCCCTGCAGGGCGCGGGCATGCTGGTCGTTCCCATCACCGGCCGGCCGGCCGGTTGGTGTGACCACATTGCGCGCCTGTGGCCGGTCGATGCGGTGGTCGGCGAGAACGGCGCCTTTTATTTTCAGTACGATCGCAGCGCGCGCAGACTGATCAAGCGCTTTCGCGATGACGAAGCGACCCGCCTTGCCAACCGCGCCCGGCTCGCGTCCATACGCGCGCTGATCCTCAAGGAGGTTGCCGGCAGCGGCATCGCCTCCGACCAGCTTTATCGCGAGGCGGATATCGCCATTGACTTTTGCGAAGACGTGCCGCGCCTGTCCGATGCCGCCATCGACCGGATTGTCGCCATCATGCGCGAGTCGGGCATGAGCGCAAGGATCAGCTCCATTCATGTCAACGGCTGGTTTGGCGAATACGACAAGCTGGGCATGACGCGCACGCTGATGCAGGAGCGCTTTTCCATAGATCTTGACGCGGTCAGGGCGGACTACGTTTTTGTCGGCGACTCGCCCAACGATACGCCGATGTTCGGCTATTTCCCCAATGCGGTCGGCGTGGCCAACGTCATCGATTTTGCATCGCGCCTCGAAGCAAAGCCGGCGTTCGTCACAGCGGCGCGCAGTGGCGAAGGTTTTGTCGAACTCGTCGCCCATTTGCTGAAAGAACACTGATGGAATGGTGGCTCGGTTACCTTGCCATAGGCGCGGCGGTGGGATTTTTTGCCGGCCTGCTGGGCATAGGCGGCGGCGCCATCATGGTGCCGCTGCTGGTGATGTTGTTCGAGGCGCAGGGCCTGCCGCGCGAACATGTGCTGCATCTTGCCGTCGGTTCTGGCATGGCCACCATACTGCTGACCTCGGCATCGAGCGCACGTTCGCACGCCGCGCGCGGTGCGCTGCGCTGGGACATCGTCAAGACCATGACGCCGGGCATCCTGCTCGGCGGACTGCTCGGCTCCGCCGTGGCCGGCGCCATCCCGACGCGCGTCTTTGCGATGCTGTTCTGTGCCACCGTCTATCTCGCCTCTGCCAACATGATGCTGGACCGCAAGCCCAAACCCTCGGGTAAGCCGCCGGGCCGGCTGGGTATGAGCATCGCCGGCTTTGCCATCAGCGCGGCCTCGGCCTTTGCCGCGATCGGCGGCGCCTTCATGACGGTGCCCTTCCTTGTCTGGAGCAATGTGCCTTTGCTGCAGGCCATAGGCACGGCGGCAGCGGTGGGCTTTCCGATCGCGGTTGCCGGCACCATTGGTTTTGTCGCGGCGGGACTGATGCAGTCGGGCCTGCCGGCGGCAAGCCTGGGCTACGTATACCTGCCGGCCTTCGCCGGCATCGCCATCACCAGTGTGCTGGTGGCGCCCGCCGGCGTCGCGCTGGCGCACCGCCTGCCGACGCGGGCGCTGCGCAAAATCTTCGCCGGCCTGCTGTTCGTGATGGCGACCAAAATGCTTTGGGGGCTGTGGTAGCGCCGGCGGGTCTAGCCTTTGCGGCGCAGCTCACCCGGTGTACGGTCGAAGCGCGCCTTGAAAGCATGGTTGAAGTGCGACAAGTCGCCAAAGCCCCGGGCGTAGGCGATATCGGCGATGCGCCGGTTGCAGTTCGCCGGGTCGCGTAACGCGCGGGCGCAGGCCTGCAGGCGTAATTCGAGCACCAGGGCGCCGAAGCTCTTTCCGCCTGGCTCAAGCAATTTGTGCACGCTGCGTAGCGAAATACCCAGATGCGCCGCCGCGCCCGCGGGCGCGAGCGCGGGATCGTGCAGGTTGCGCCGCATGTAAGCGAGCAGGGCTTCGAGGCGGATCACCGCAGTCGTCGGCCCCGCGATCCCATGGTTGCCGCTGCCGCTGACGATGGTCAGCAGATTGCACAGGTTCTCGCCCAGGGTTTCGGCCGTCGTATCGTCGATGCTGCTGGCGGGATCCGACAGGCGCAGCATGTAGTCGCGCAAGAGATCGGCGAAGGGCGCGGTGGCGGCTACCGTTCGCAGCAGCCCGGTGCGCGGCCGTGGCGAGCGGGTATCGAGCATGCGTCGCGGTACTACGGCGAGCACGCGCGACACTGCGCCATCCAGACCTACGGTGAACGGCCGCCAGCCCTCGACGATGGCCAAGCCGCCCGCATCCAGCCTGACTTCGCTGTCGCCCTGGCGTATATTGGCGCCGCCCGAGAGCTGCAGGCTGACAAGATAGGATTCTTCGCCCGAATTGGAAGCTTCGTGCTCGTTGCGCAGGATATCGTGGCTCGAGGAGCGGAAGGCGACGTAGCCCATGGTGGGCGTGCGTCGCGCCGAAATCTGGCCGCGAAATTCGCCGTCGCGCGTGTGCGCGACCGATACGTTGAGCACCGCCCGGCAAACGGCTTCGCGCCAGTAGTCAAAGCTCTGGCGCGGCGGCACGTCCTGGGTCGACCAGCTCAAAAGCGGCATGGGGCGGGGGTTTCCGGGCGGTTTGGCACGATTGCAAGGATCAGCCTACCCGTCTTTGCGCGCTGCGCCAAGTCTGCTGCGCGCCAGGCCAAGACGGTGCCGCGCGCCGGCAGGCATGCTGGCGCGGTGGAAACACACTTCACACCGGAACAACTGAAGAATCCGCAGCTCGCGGAGGCGGACGGCATCATCAAAAGCTGCGAGCACTTCGGCTTTTGCACCGCCACCTGCCCCACTTACGTGCTGCTGGGCGATGAGAACGACGCGCCGCGCGGGCGCATCGACCTGATGCGCGTCATGCTCGAAAACGGCGGCGCGCCCGCGGCCAAGACCGTGGGCCACATCGACCGCTGCCTGTCCTGCCTCGCCTGTATGACGACCTGCGCGGTGCGGGTCGATTACATGCACCTGGTGGACCGCGCGCGCGTTCATATCGAACGGCATTTCCGCCGCCCCTGGCCCGAGCGTCTGCTGCGCGCCCTGCTCGCGCGCCTGCTGCCCCGGCCCGCCCTGTTTCGTTTCGCGCTAAAGCTGGCCCGTTTGGCGCGGCCGCTGGCGCCGCTGCTGCCGGGGCGCCTCGGCAACCTGATGGCGATGAGCCCGGATATCCTGCCCGCCGCGAGCGAGGATCTGGTGCCAGGCGTCCATGCTGCCGAGGGACCGCGCCGCCACCGCGTGGCACTCCTCGCCGGCTGTGCCCAGCGCGTGCTGGCGCCGCAGATCAATGCAGCGACGCTGCGACTGCTCGTTCGTCACGGTTGCGAAGTGGTGGTCGCGCCGCAGGCCGGCTGCTGCGGTTCGCTGACCCTGCACATGGGCCGCGAACAGGAGGCGCTCGCGGCGGCGCGGCGCAACATCGACGCCTGGATCGGCCATATCGAAACAGACGGGCTCGATGCGGTCCTCGTCAATGCCTCGGGCTGCGGCACCACGGTCAAGGATTACGGTCACCTGCTGCAGCACGACGCCGCGTATCGCGACAAGGCGCGCCGCGTCGCCGCGCTGACGCTCGACATCAGTGAATTTTTCGACCGCATCGGCCTCGACATGGACGGGCCGCCGGCCGCATTGCGCCGCCACGCAGTGGCCTATCACGACGCCTGCTCGCTCAAAAACGCGCAGCGCGTCACCGAACAACCGCGCCGCCTGCTCGCCGCCGCCGGCTTTTTGGTGCGCGATGTGCCCGAGGCGCAACTGTGCTGCGGCTCGGCCGGCACCTACAACCTGTTGCAGCCGCAAATTGCGCGACAACTGGGTGAACGCAAGGCCGCGCATGTAAAGAGCACGGGCGCGCAGGTGCTCGCGGCCGGCAACATCGGTTGCATGGTGCAGCTCGGGCGCCATGCCGGCCTGCCGGTGCTGCATACCGTGGAGCTGCTCGACTGGGCGACGGGCGGGCCGCGACCTGGGGTGCTGGCCGGGATCGAACTTGAGGAATTGCCGCCTGAAGCACCGGCGGCGGCAAGCGGAATCTGGTGAGGCAATGAACAAGGGAGACAAAAGATGAGCAACGAAGCATTCTTTAGCGAAGTCGCAAACGAAATCGGCGCACAGGCGGTGGATCGCAGCGACGATACCTGCCTGCGTTACGGCGAAACCACCCTGCCCGCGGGCGACCGTCACCTGCCCGGCGTGCTGTTCCCGGCTTCCACCACCGACGTGCAGGCCATCGTGCGGGCGGCGAACCGCAATAAGGTGCCCTTGTGGCCGATCAGCACCGGCCAGAATATCGGTCTGGGTTCGCGTGCGCCCGTGGCCCCGGGCCAGGTCGTGGTGGACCTGGGCCGGCGCATGAATCGCATCATTGAGGTTAACGACGAACTGGGTTACGCGGTGGTCGAGCCCGGCGTCAGCTTCCAGGCCCTGCAGGATGAACTCGTTCGTCGCGGCGACAGGTTGATGGTCTCGGCCACCTCGGGCCCGCCCCTGGGCGGCGTGCTCGGCAATGCGCTCGACAAGGGCGGCGGATACGGTCCCTATTTCGATCATTTCGGCATGCTTTGCGGTATGGAAATCGTGCTCGGTTCGGGCGATACCATCCGCACCGGCGACGGCAGCCTGGCGAGCGACGAGTTGCTTAACTGGCATGTGTCGAAGTACAGTTTCGGGCCGGTGCTGGACGGCCTGTTCGCACAGTCCAACTACGGCATCGTCACCCGCGCCGGCGTCTGGTTGATGCCGCGCCCGCCGGCGGCGCAGTCTTTTCATTTCGTCTTTCCGGACGACGATGATTTCGGCGCCATCATCGATTTGTGCCGGCCGCTCAAGATGAGCAATTTCGTGCCCACGCTGTTCCGGGTCTGCAATGACAACTACGTCATCGGTTCAGAAGAGACCAATCCCGAATATGCGTCCGGCGGCGGCAAGCGCGCGGTATCGCCCGAGGCGCGCCGCGCGCTGCAGAAGAAGTACGGCCTTGGCGCCTGGATCGTGTCGGGGGCGTTTTATGGTCCGAGCGCGCAGGCCATTGCGCCGCAGATCGAGCGCGTGAAGGCGCATTTCGGCGCGTCCGGGAAGGCCCGCTATATCGCGCACGACGAAGCCGAAAAAATCGTCCCGTTGAAGACCGCCATCGACGCAATGACCGGCCGCCCGACATCGGGCGAGCTCGGTCTGCTCAAATGGCGCCCGGGCGGCGGCAACAGCTGGTTTTTGCCGGGTACGCCCATGCTGGGTGCCAAGGCCGCCGAGCTCGACCGGCTGGCGCGCGCGATTTACGCCGAGCACGGCATGGACTTCATGGTCATGCATGTCGCGAGTGCGCGGTTTGCCCGCGGCTTGCACGTGATGGTGTGGAACCGCGCCGATGCCGATGAGAACGCCCGCGCCGACGCCTGCTACAAGAAACTCGTATTGGAATTCGCCAGGCGCGGCATTTCTGTCGGACGCGCACCGACCGATTACCAGGAGCTGCACGCGGGCATGCTGATGCCCGAGTTCCGCCAGGCCTGCGCAGCGATCAAGAAGGCCCTCGACCCCAACGGCATCATCGCGCCGGGCAAGTACGGCATCAGTTGAGAAAACGCCGCCTCCCGGTGCGGATCCCCGGGGGGCAGTTCAGACGATGCCGTGCGCCCGCAGCCCGGCGATATCGGCGTCGCTTTTGCCGAGGGCGCGCAACACCTCGTCGGTATGCTGGCCCAATGTCGGCGGCGCAGTCTTGTGCTCGATCGGCGTAGCGGAAAAGCGCATCGGGCTGGCAACCAGCGGCATCTTGCCCGCCACCGGATGGTCGAGTTCGATCCTGATGTTGCGCGCCTTGACCTGCGGCTCCTCGAATACCTGGGCAAGGTCGTTGATCGGCCCGTTGGGCACGCCTGCCGCTTCCAGCGCCTCGACCCAGTCGCGCGTCGTTCGCGTCGAGAAAATCCCCTGCAACAGCCGCGTCACCTCGACGCGGTTCTCGACGCGCTTGCCGTTGGTGGCAAAACGCGGGTCTTCGGTCAATTGCACGCAGCCGGCGACCTCGCAGAACTTGCGGAACAGGTTGTCGTTGCCGCAGGCGAGGATGACGCTGCCGTCCGAAGTCTTGAACGGCTGATAGGGCACGATGTTCGGGTGCAGGTTGCCGATGCGCTTGGGCGGCTTGCCGGTGGCGAAGTAATTGGTGTTCTGGTAACTGAGCAGCGCGATCTGCGAATCGAGTAGTGCGAGATCGAGGTGCTGGCCCTTGCCGGTTTCGGCGCGGTTGGCGATGGCGGCGCAAATGGCGATGGACGCATACATGCCGGTGATGATGTCGGCCACCGGCACGCCGGCGCGCTGCGGCCCGCCACCGGGCGCTTCATCGGGTTCGCCGGTGACACTCATCATGCCGCCCATGCCCTGGATCATGAAGTCGTAGCCGGGATGTTCGCGGTAGGGCCCGGTCTGGCCGAAGCCGGTGACCGAGCAATAGATCAGGCGCGGATTGATTTTCGCGAGGTCGTCGTAGCCGAGGCCGTAGCGCGCCAGGTCGCCGAATTTGTAGTTCTCGATCAACACATCGGCGCGCGCCGCCAGCTCGCGCACCACGGCCTGGCCCTCGGGCCTGGAGATGTTGAGGGTGATGGATTTCTTGCCGCGGTTGGCGGCGGTGTAATACGCAGACTCCGTTGTGTCGTTGCCCTGCTGGTCTTTTACCCAGGGCGGACCGAAGGCGCGCGAGTCGTCGCCGATTTTCGGTCGCTCGACCTTGATCACCTCGGCGCCAAGGTCGGCGAGGTTCTGTCCCGCCCAGGGTCCGGCGAGCACGCGCGACAGGTCGAGTACACGGATATGCGATAAGGGACCCGCCATGGAATTCCTTTGAAAAAAGTGAGGGGGCGTCAGCGCCCGACGAATCTCGGTTTGGTCTTGGCAAGAAAGGCATCCATGCCGATGCGATAGTCTTCGGTGCGCATGTGATCGAAGCCGGCGTCGATTTCCGATTCTTCGAGTGCAGCGGGCAGCGCCAGCAGGCGCCGGATGCGTTGCTTGTTCCAGCGCGCCACCAGCGGCGCGCCGGCGGCGATGCGCTTTGCCGTGGCGCAGGTCTCGGCCTCAAGCTGCGAATCATCGACCACGCGCGTCAGCAGGCCCTTGGAGAGGGCCTCGCCGGCGTCCAGCATGCGGCCCTCGAGCAGGATTTCCAGCATCACCGCCTTGCCGGCGAGCGGCAGCAGCGCGGCGAGCTCTTCATAGGCGATCGGAAAGCCGAGGCGGTTGATCGGCACGCCAAAGCGTCCCGAGCTGCCCGAGATGCGCAGGTCGCACAGGCAGGCTATTTCCAGTCCGCCGCCGGCGCAGGCACCCCGGATCATCGCGACGGTCGGGTGCCGGCAGTTGTCGATTGCGCTCAGCGCACCGTACACGTGCTGGCGGTGGTATGTCCGCGCCTGCTCGGCGCTGTTGCGCACTGTCGCAAACTCGGCGATGTCGGCACCCGCGGCAAAGGCCTCGTCGCCGGCGCCGCGGATGACGATGCAGCGCAGGCTGTCATCGTCCGACAGCGCATGCATGGTCGCTGCGAGCTCCAGCCACATCTGCACGTTGAGGGCGTTGAGCTTGCCCGGATTGCTGATCGCGACAGTGGCGATGTCGCCCTCGCGTGTGAGCAGGATGCCTTGTTTCATCGGAAGGCCGTTCGGTAAAACGCCCATTTTAGCCGATGCACCGGCGCCACCCGCGCAGGTTAGCCGCCGGTGCGCAGCGCGGTCAGCGCAATCAGCGCGACAAAACCCGAGCCGATGCCAAAGAACAGGTTGCGCCGGGTCAGCGCGAAATACACGACAAAGGCGACGGCGCAGGCGATCAGCCTGTCGGCGAGGGCGGCGTGTGCAAGCGTGCCGCCGGGCATGACGACGAGGCGCACGGTGAGCCCGGCGATCATGGCGTAGGCGACGCAGGCGACCCAGCTGAACACCGGGCTGGCGGTGTTGATGCGTCCGGACAAAAGCACGCCAAGGCCGCGCCAGAGGTAGCTGGCGAGGCCGCAGGCGATGACGAGCAGCGTCTCAGCCATGGCGCCGCCCGGTGCGCCGCAGCGCAAAGGCCAGCGTGCCGCCGATGAGGCCGCCGGCGAGCACGCTCCACTGCGGGTTGAAGGCATGAATGACCGGGCCGCAGATGGCGCCGAACACCAGTGCCATTGCCATCATGCGTTCGCGCAGGTCGGCCAGCAGCACGATGGCGAAATACAGCGGACTGAGGAACACAAAACCGATGCGCGCCAGCAGCGGCAGCGAGTCGGCGATGAAGAAACCGGCGCCGGTGGCTGCGATCGACACCACCCAGCCGGTGATGGCGAGTCCGGTGAAAAAGGACAGGCGCTCGGCTTGCGGTAATTCGGGGCCGCGGCGCATGACAATGGCCCAGCCGGTCATCGCGATCAGGTGTGCGGCGAAGTACTCGCGCAGGCGGCCGCGCTGCGCGCCGCGCAGGATGGGCATCAGCGTCACCGTCATCGGCAAAAAACGCATTGCCGAGAACATCACCGCGAGCACGATCACCAGCGCCGGCGCACCGACGCCCGACATTTCCATCAGGATGATCTGGCCGGGCAGGGCCCAGATCGCGGCGGTTGAGAGCATCGCCACCAGAACCGGGAATTTCATGTCGGCGGCAATCGCGCCGTAGCCGATGTAACCGGCGGCGAGCACCGCGGTGGGCACGCCCATCGCCTCGCGCACACCACGACAGAATCCGGTTGAGAACTTCATTGATCGCTGCGCCGAGACCCAAAACAAGAGACCCAAACAAGAGACTCAGAGAAGAGACCCAAAGAAAAGGCCTAAAGAAAAGGCCTAAAGAAAAGGCCGCAGGGATTGCCTGCGGCCTTGCAGCGTAACCGACGCGTCGCAGGGGCCGCGTCGCCGGGGCTGCGTAGCTACCGCCGGATCACAGATCGACCTTGACGTTCGCGTCCTTGATCACCTTGGACCAGCGGCTGATCTCGCTGTTGATGAAAGTCCGGAACTCCTCGGGCGGCATGCCGCCTGTGGTGGCAACCTGCGAGGCCCAGATGTTTTTCATATCAGGCAGGTTCATGGCTTTCACCGTTTCCTGGTACACGCGATCAACGATCTCCCTCGGTGTGCCCTTGATCGCCCACAGCGCGTACCAGGTGCTGACCACCATGCCGGGGACGCCGACCTCGTCCATGGTCGGCATGTCGGGAAACTGCTCGGCGCGCCTGGGTGTGGCGATGGCGAGACCGCGCAGCTTGCCGGCCTTCATTTGCGTTGCCGACGTGCCCATGCCGTCAAACACCAGGTCGATGGTTCCGGCAAGAAAGTCGGTCATCATCGGACCCGCGCCCTTGTAGGGAACGTGGGTCATCTTGGTGCCGGTGACGTGCATGAACAATTCCATGGCGAGGTGGTGCGCGGTGCCGCTGCCGGGCGAGCCGAAGTTGAGCTTGCCGGGGTTGGCCTTGGCAAAGTCCACCAGTTCCTTGATGGTCTTGAACGGGTGCTTCGGATGCACCACCATCACCTGCGGTACGTATGCGACCACGGTGATCGGGATGAAATCCTGCTCCAGCTTGTAGGGCAGCTTGGTATAGAGCGTGTCGCCGATGGTGTGGTGGACGGCGCCCATGAACAGGGTGTAGCCGTCCGGCGCCGCCTTGGCGGCGTTGGACGCGCCCACGGTGCCGCCGGCACCGCCCTGGTTTTCGATGTACACCGTCTGGCCGAGCGATTGCGTCAGCTTGGCTGCAAGCGGCCGCGCGAAGGTATCGGTGCCGCCGCCGGCGGGGAAGGGGTTGATGACGCGAATGGATTTGTTCGGCCAGGCCTGGGCCGACGCGACGGCCGGAGCCAGCGCAATCAGGCCCGCGGCAAGGGCCACAGTGATACGGGACAATACTTTCATGTTTCCTCCTTCGTTAATTACCAAAATGCCCGCCTGGTCCGGCGGGTCGCGATGCGATTCTTGTTTCTTCTGCCGCAAATTTTTATTGATGTTGCCTGCTGGATTGCCTGCTGGATTGTGTGCTGCATTGCGCGCTGCAAATAGCAATTTTCAGCCAGTTTGCCACAGCCTGTGGATTTTCTACCGGCCAGTGAATTGCGGTTTTTTCTTGGCCAGGAAGGCCTGATAGCCGGTGCGAAAATCCTCTGTTCCGAAGCAGGTGAAACCCTCGTCGTACTCGGCGTCGCTGAGCGGCCGCGGGTCGGCAAGACGTCTGGCGAACTTTTTGTGCCAGTGCGCCACCAGCGGGGCGCCGTCGGCGATGCGCTGCGCCGCCGCCATCGCCTCATCGTCAACGAAATGGTCGGGCACGACGCGCGTTACGAGGCCTTTCTCCTTTGCTTCCGCTGCGCCGAAAATCTGCCCTTCAAGCAGGATTTCCATCGCCGTGTTGTATCCGGCGAGCTCAATCAGGCGCTTGATTTCGCCGTAGGCCATGACCAGGCCGAGGTTCTTGATCGGCACGCCGAAGCGGCTCGATTCGCCGCAGATGCGGATGTCGGCGAGGCCGGCGATCTCCAGTCCGCCGCCGACGCAAATACCATGGATCAGCGCCACCACCGGATGCGGGCAGTTGGCGATGGCGTCTATGCTGGTATGCATGATGCGGCCGTAGGCGCGCGCCTGCTCGACATTGGAGCGCTCGTTGGCGAACTCGGCAATATCGTTGCCGGGCGCAAATGCGCGCTCGCCCGCGCCACGAATGACGATGCAGCGTATCGACGCATCGGCCGACAGCTCGGTGAACACCTCGCCCAGGCGCTGCCACATCGGCTTGGTCAGCGCGTTGAGCTTGTCCGGGCGGTTGAGGGTGACGGTGACGATGTGGCCGTCACGGTGCACCAGGATTTGGTCGGTGCTCATGTTCCGCCCATGCCTCCTATGCCGCCTTGCGTGCGGGTTTCGCCGCACATTCGACGAGGTAATCGAGCGCCGCCTGGGCGCCGCCCTTTTTGTGCGGCACGCCGGCGAGAGCGAGGCCCATCTCGACGCCCGACAGCGTGCCGGCGAGCGTGAGGTCGTTGAAGTCACCAAGGTGGCCGATACGGAACACCTTGCCCAGCAGCCGGCCGAGGCCCATGCCCAGCGACATGTCGTAGGCATCAAGAATGGCCTTGCGCAGCTTGTCGGCATCGTGACCGGGCGGCATCATCACCGCAGTCAGCGCGCTTGAATACTCCTCGGGTTCGGCGCACAGGATCTCCAGGCCCCAGGCGCGCACGGCGCGGCGCGTCGCCTCGGCGTGGCGGTCGTGACGCGCGAACACGTTGTGCATGCCCTCTTCTTGCAGCATTTTCAGCGCTTCGCGCAGGCCGTACAACAAGTTGGTCGCCGGCGTGAACGGAAAGTAGCCGGTCTTGTTGCTGGCGATCATCTCCTCCCAACCCCAGTACGACTTGGGCAGAGTCGAGGTCGCTGCCGCCTTGCGCGCTTTTTCGCTGACGCAATTGAACGACAGGCCGGGTGGCAGCATCAGGCCTTTTTGCGAGCCGGCGATGGTCACATCCACGCCCCACTCGTCGTGGCGGAACTCGATCGAACCGAGCGAGGAGATGGTGTCCACGAGCAGCAGCGCCGGATGACCGGCTGCGTCGATGGCTTTGCGGATCAGCGGAATGCGGCTGGTGGCGCCGGTCGAGGTCTCGTTATGTACCACGCAGACGGCCTTGATTGCGTGTGTCTTGTCCTCGCGCAGCCTGGCTTCGAGTAGTGCGGCGTCGGCGCCACGGCGCCAGTCGGTCGGTATGAGCTCGGTGACAACGCCCAGCTTGGTCGCCATCTTGTTCCACAGCGCGGCGAACTGGCCGGTTTCGAACATGATGACGCGGTCGCCCGCAGACAGCGTGTTGACCAGCGCAGCTTCCCAGGCACCGGTGCCCGAAGCCGGAAAAATCACCACCGGCTGCTTGCTCTGGAATACCGGCTTCAGGCCTTCGAGCACTTCGCGCCCCAGCACGCCGAACTCGGGGCTGCGATGGTCCATGGTGGGCATGTCCATCGCGCGCAATACGCGGTCGGGTACATTGGTCGGGCCGGGAATCTGCAGGAAATGGCGTCCGCTACGGTAGGTCATGGGGAGGGTTCCTTGGCGCAGCCTGATGTCGAAATTGGACGCTATTTTGTATTCAAAAATTGATTTTAGTCAAGCCTGCAGCAGCTTGATGAGTCAATTCTTCTTTAACGACAGTATATTGCGTCGCAACAACGGCGATGGACAATTTCCGGTTTTGAATGCAAAATACGCACCATGAATCAGCAATTACCGCCCAAACTGGCCCGCCGCCTGCTGCATGAGGACGTTGCCGAGCGCTTGCGTGAGCGCATCGTGCATGGTGAACTGGCGCCGGGTTCGCGCCTGAACGAGCGCGTGTTGTGTGCCGAGTTGCATATCTCCCGCACACCCCTGCGCGAAGCCTTCAAAACGCTGGCCTCCGAAGGCCTGGTGACATTGCACCCGGACCGGGGTGCCAGCGTTGCGCCCATCACCATCGCCACGGTGCGGCAGATTTTCGAAATGCTGGGTGCGCTCGAGGGCCTCGCCGGCGAGCTTGCCTGCCGCAACATCACCGACTCGCAGTACATGGAAATCCGCGCGCTGCACTACCAGATGCTGGTCCATCATGCGCGCCGTGAACTGGCCGAATACTTCCGCTACAACCAGCAAATACACATCCGGATCGTCGAGGCGAGCGGCAATCCCGTGCTCGACCAGACCTATCGTAATCTCAACGCCCATGTGCGCCGTGCGCGCTACATGGCGAATCTTTCACCCGAGCGCTGGGATCGCGCGGTGAAGGAGCATGAACAAATCCTCGATGCGCTGTCCGCCCGGGACAGCGCGCGTCTGCAGACGTTGTTGCGCGAACATCTCGGTCACAAAATGGTGGCGGTGCTCGAAGCGCTGCAGGCGCCTGACACCGCCCGCGAACCCGACAAGGAAGCCCAACCATGACCGAAGCCCTCAATATCGATGTGATCTCCGACGTCGTCTGCCCCTGGTGTTTTGTCGGCAAGCGCCGGCTCGAGGCGGCATTGGAGCTGTACGCAGCAAAATACCCGGAGCGGCCGGCGCCTGTCGTCACCTGGCATCCCTACCAGCTCAACCCCGACCTGCCCATGGAAGGCATCTTGCGCAAGGACTACATCGCGCAGAAATTCGGCGGCCGACCCTACCCGAGCGAACGCCTTGAGGGCATAGGCGCGCCGCTTGGCATCGCCTTTGCGTTCGACAAGATCATCCGCCAGCCCAACACCCTTGCCGCGCACAGCCTGATCGCGCGGGCCGGGCAAATGGGCATGCAGTCGGACATGAAAGAAGCCTTGCTGCACGCCTATTTTCTTGAGGGCGCCGACCTCACCGACGAGGCTGTACTGACGCGCATTGCCGAGGGCGCGGGCATGGACAAGGAGCAGGCCGAGGCCTGCCTCGACAGCGAAGAGGCGCGCGACATGGTTTCCGCCGAAGAAGACAGCGCGCGCCGCATCGGCGTGGAGGGCGTGCCGTTTTTCATCTTCAATCGCAAGCTCGGGGTGTCGGGGGCGCAAGAGGCGGAGACCCTGCTTGGCGCGATGGAAGAGTCCGAGAAGGCCGACGCCGAGGCCTGAGCTGCACTGCACTGCATGAACGCTCCCGCCTCCCCTGTCAGCCTGGTCCGCGCACCGTCCTCGCGCAGCGCCCTCGCCGAGCGACTGCGCCGCGAATTGCGCGGCGAGGTGTTGTTCGATGCCGCCAGCCGCGGCCGCTATTCCACCGACGCGTCGATCTACCAGATCGAACCTGTTGGCGTGGTGGTGCCGCACACCGAAGAGGACGCCCTTGTCGCGTTGCAGATTGCGCGTGAGCAAGGCATCCCGGTGCTGCCGCGCGGTGCCGGCACCTCGCAATGCGGCCAGACCGTCGGCGCGGCTCTCGTTATCGACACCAGTAAGCACCTGAAGAACCTGATCCACCTCGACCTTGCCGCACGCACCGCCGAAGTCGAGCCCGGCATCGTTCTCGACGCCCTCAACGCGCAACTGAAGCCGCACGGGCTGTGGTTCCCGGTCGATGTCTCCACCAGTGCGCAAGCCACGCTCGGCGGCATGGCCGGTAACAACTCCTGCGGTTCGCGCTCCATCCGTTACGGCAACATGGTGCATAACGTCCTCGCCATCGACGCGGTGCTGGCGAATGGCGCGCAGTACCGTTTCGGGCCGGCCGCAGAGCTGGCAGAGGCGCCGGCGAGCTTCAGGAAAATCGCCGATGGCATTCTAGGCATCGTCGATCGCAACGCCGCCCAGATCGAGGCGCACTGGCCCAAAGTATTGCGCCGTGTGCAGGGCTACAACCTCGACATGGCCGGCGCCAACCTCGCGCACCTGCTGGTCGGGTCCGAGGGCACGCTTGCGTGGTCGCGTCGTTTGCACCTCGAGCTGTCGCCGCTGCCGCGGCACAAGACGCTTGGTGTGTGCCACTTCCCGACCTTTCACAAGGCCATGGATTCAGCCCAGCACATCGTCAAGCTCGGTCCTGCCGCCGTCGAACTCGTCGATCGCACCATGCTGGGCCTGGCGCGCGACAACGCCGCCTTTCGTCCCACCGTCGACAAATTCCTGGTGGGCGAGCCCGATGCCGTGCTGCTGGTCGAATTCGCCGGCGAAGACGCGACCGAGCAACGGGTCAAACTCAGACAACTGGTCGAACTGATGGGCGACCTCGGCCTGCCCGGCAGCGTGGTGGAAATCCCCGACGCCGGCCTGCAAAAAGACGTCTGGGAAGTACGCAAGGCCGGCCTCAACATCATGATGTCGATGAAGGGCGACGGCAAGCCGGTTTCCTTTATTGAAGACTGTGCCGTGCCGCTCGAACACCTCGCCGAATACACCGCGCGCCTGACCGCAGTGTTCGAAAAACACGGCACGCGCGGCACCTGGTACGCGCACGCCTCTGTCGGCACGTTGCATGTGCGACCCATCCTCAACATGCGCGGCGACGGCGCCGCGAAAATGCGCGCCATCGCCGAAGAGGCCTGCGCCATGGTGCGTGAATACAAGGGCGCTTTCTCCGGCGAGCACGGCGATGGCCTGGTGCGTTCGGAATGGATCGCCCCCATCCTCGGCGAACAACTCACCGCCGCGCTGGGTGAAGTCAAGGACTTGCTCGATCCGCTCGGCCTGATGAACCCGGGCAAGATCGTGCGCCCGTCAAAAATGGACGACCGGTCCTTGTTTCGTTTCAAACCCGGCTACGAATCGGCGAAATTCGACGCCGCGCTCGACTGGTCGGACTGGGATTCTCCCGGCGCGCAAAGCCAGGGCCTCGCCGCCGCAGTCGAGATGTGCAACAACAACGGCCATTGCCGCAAGTTCGACGCCGGCACCATGTGCCCGTCCTTTCGCGCCACCGGTAACGAAAAAGATCTCACGCGCGGACGCGCCAACACGCTGCGCCTCGCACTCTCCGGTCAACTCGGCGACATGAGTGCTGCGGACGCGCTCGCCTCGACCGAACTGCACGAGGCCATGGACTTGTGCGTCGGCTGCAAGGGCTGCAAGCGCGAGTGCCCGACCGGCGTCGATATGGCAAGAATGAAAATCGAGGTCGCGCACCACTGGCACCAGCGCCACGGCTGGTCGTTCAAGGACACGCTGGTCGCCCATCTGCCGCGCTATGCGCCCTTTGCCCGCGCTTTCGCTCCCCTCGTCAACATGCTGCAGGGTCTGGGCAGGGGCTGGCTGGGGTTTGCGAAACAACGCTCGCTGCCGAAGTGGCGAAGTGATGCGTTCAACACCCGAATCCCCCCTCGCCGCCCTTTTGAAAAAGGGGGGCGAGCGGGGATTTCGAGCAATGACGGCTTTTCACCCCGCGAGGTCGTGCTGCTGGTCGATACTTTCAACAACTACTTCGAGCCGGACAACGCTCACGCCGCGCTGGCAGTGCTGCAGGCGGCGGGATACGAGGTGCATGTGGCCAAATCCGCCGATGGCGACCGGCCCTTGTGCTGCGGCCGCACTTATCTCGCCACCGGCATGCTCGCCGAGGCGCGTGCCGAGGCGGGGCGCACGCTTGCCGCGCTCAAGTCCTATGTTGAACGCGGGGTTCCGGTCGTCGGCCTCGAGCCATCCTGTCTCTACACCCTGCGCGACGAGTTTCGCTCGCTGCTGCCCGGCGCCGACGCCGAAGCGCTTGCCGCCAGGGCCATGCTGTTCGAGGAATTTCTCGCCGCCGAGCACAAGGCCGGCAAGCTCAAGCTGGCCCTAAAACCGATAGAACAAAAGCAAGCCCTGCTGCACGGACATTGCCACCAGAAAGCCTTCGGCGCGATGTCCGCCGTGCAGCACGTGCTGGGCCTGGTACCCGGGCTCAAGGTCGAAACAGTCGAGTCAAGTTGTTGCGGCATGGCGGGCGCCTTTGGTTACGAGGCAGCCCACTACGCGGTGTCGATGAAAATGGCCGAGGCCGCGCTGTTGCCAGCGGTGCGCAAGGCGACAGCGGACACGCTGCTCGTTGCCGACGGCACAAGCTGCCGCCACCAGATTCACGATGGCGTGAACAAGGACGCCGTGCACGTGGCGCAGGTGTTGCGGCGCGCGCTGCGTTAAAATAGCTCATCCATCACAGCAGGTATCGGCTGGAAATGCCCGCCTGGCGCGGTTCTCCAGCCGATGGCACAGCCGGACACCGTCATGACACCCATCAGTTTCAAGGATTTGTTCGACCATATTGGCGACGCGCGCATGAAGTTCAGCAAGCGCGCCGAGGCGCTTTCGGGCACCGAGGTGGAATTGCGCGGCTATCTTGCCGCGATGCACGCCAACCCGAAGCAGATCGTGCTCGCCGGCGAGGCCGGCGTCTGTCCCGACTGCGCCGAATCGCCGGTACCCTTCATCGACCTGCCAGGCTATGCGCCGCGCGGCGAATTGTTCGGCGCCCAGGCGATGCGGCTCAAGGGCACGCTCAGGTTCGGCTTTGAAATCATGCCCGAGGGCTACGCCTCGTTCCTTAGACTTGAGAGCGCGAGTGTGTCGGCAGGACTCAACCAGGGCTTCCTGCTCTCTGGCAAAACCAGATAAGCCAGCGCTGCCGCGGGGGATATAAAGGGAGCATCGCCCCCTTTATCATCGGGAACATAGGGAAGAATGCCGGTGTCGCGGCCCTGAAGCCGGGGTTTTTGCTGTCCGGGAAAATCAGCCAGCGCAAGATCTCCCGCGCCGGGCTGCTCAGGCCGGCACGTCCGGGTCAAGCTGCTTGCATATCCACACGATCTGGTCCTTGAGCAGCAACTTGCGTCGTTTCATGCGGCGCAACGCCAACTGGTCATGTACAGGATCGGCGGCAATGCGATGAATGGCATCGTCGAGGTCACGGTGTTCAACCGTGAGCTCGTGCAGGCGCACCCTGAACTGCATACGCAGTGATTCGTCGATGACCTCGCCCATGGCGCTATGTCAAGCCCGCTTCAGGCGCGCTTGTGCGACCACGCGAATAGCGCAATACCGGCCGCAATCATCGGCAGCGACAGCCACTGGCCCATCGACAGGTTGAAGGTGAGCAGGCCGAGAAAGTCATCCGGTTCGCGAAAGAACTCGGCGATGAACCTGAACACGCCGTAGCCGGCGAGGAACAGCCCCGATACCGCGCCGACGGGGCGCGGCCGCGAAGAATACAGCCACAACAGCACGAACAACAGCATGCCCTCGAGCGCGAACTGGTAAAGCTGTGACGGGTGGCGCGGCAGCGGCCCGCCGCTTGCGAACACCATGCCCCAGGGCAGATCGCTGCCCCTGGCAACGACGCGGCCCCATAACTCGCCGTTGATGAAATTGCCCATGCGCCCTGCGGCAAGCCCGAGCGGTACCAGCGGTGCGATGAAATCGGTGATCGTCAGCCATGACACCTGGTGCTTGCGTGCCACCCAGGCCATGGCCACCAGCACGCCGAGAAAGCCGCCGTGAAACGCCATGCCGCCCTGCCACACCATGGCGATCTCCAGCGGGTGCGCGAGATAATAGGCGGGCTTGTAAAACAACACATAACCAAGTCGCCCGCCGAGAATCACGCCGAGCACGCCGAAGAACAGCAGGTCGTCGATCATCGATTCACTGACCTCGCCCACCGGTTCGCGCCGCGCGCGCATGCGGCCGAGAAAAAAGAACGCGGCAAAGCCGATGAGGTACATCAGGCCGTACCAGCGTATGGCCAGCGGTCCGAGTTGCAGCGCGATCGGGTCGATTTGGGGGTGAATCAGCATGGTCAGTGTCGGGTTTCCAGGCAATGCATTAAAAACCGTCCGTCATTGCGGGCAGAGCAAAGCAATCTCTTCCCAATCGCAACCCGGGTCGCTTCGCGACGCGTTTGCTGCGTCCCCTGCGAAAATTACCTTCGGTGCATCACGTTGCGCCTCGCAACACTGGCGGTGAGGGCGGCGTGGTAACCCGAAGCCGGTGGGGCGAAGCCGGCGCCGCGAAGCCGGTACATGTAGCCAATCATAAACGGGTACAGTCTCGGCTGCCCGACAATTCGCCCATGACGCTCGCCCAAAAATTTGCCGCATACGGCGCCTTGCTGTTGACCGCCGCATTGTGGGGCAGCAACGGTGTCGTGGCGCGCCCGCTGGGCGAGGCCATGGGTCCGTTCACGCTGAGCGTGCTGCGCTGGGTGGTCGTTCTGGCGGTGTTGCTGCCCTTTGCCTGGGCCGAGCGCGCTGCGATGGCTGCGGTAATGCGCCGGCAACTCGGGCTGATGGTGATATTCAGCCTGGTCGGTGGCGCCCTGCAAAGCGGGCTTGTCTATGCCGGGCTCGCCGGCAGCACGGCGATTCACCTCGGCTTGCTCAACTCGGCGGTTCCGGTGCTGATCATCCTCATTACCTGGATCTGGTACGCGAGGCGGCCACGCGCGCTCGAGGGCGTCGGGCTCGCGGTGTCGCTGCTCGGCGTGCTGCTTATTCTCGCCCATGGCGACCTCGCCGCCCTGCTGCGTCTGGATTTCGGCATCGGCGACCTGTTGATGCTGGCCGGCATGGCGAACTGGGCTTTCTACACCATCAAGCTGCGCGACCGGCCGGCGACGCTGTCCTTGTATGCGTTCTCCTTTCTCATCGCCCTCATCGGCACCGGGTTGGCGGTGCCGGCCGTCGTCGCCGAGTACCTGCTGCTCGGCCCGCCCCTGCTGGGCCTGCGCCAGATCGCCGGCCTCGCCTACATCGGTCTGTTGCCGACGCTGCTGGCCATGTTGCTGTTTGCCTATGGCGTGGGGCGCGTAGGCTCGGTGCGGGCCGGGATTTTTTCGCATTTCATTCCGGTGTTCGCGACTGTGTTTGCAGTGCTGGGGCTGGGCGAGCCCTTTCATGCTTATCACGCGCTCGGATTCGTGCTGGTCGCCGGCGGCGCCCTGCTGGCCTTGGCACACGGGCAAGCGCGCGACACGCCGGACGCCTCGGGCGCGGGCAGTGCCGGGTTGTTTCGCGCCGGAGGCGGTGGTAAGGTCTGCGCCTCCCGCCCCAGTGCCCCGGCAACAGGTGCCGCACAGGGTGCGCAGAATTCAAATTTCAAGGAGTAGTGACATGGCTGACAATCTGAACTGGAGAAGCAAACTCATCACCGCCGGCGTCGCCCGCTCGCCCAACCGCGCCATGCTGCGCGCCGTGGGCTTCGGCGACAAGGATTTCGGCAAGCCCATCGTCGGCGTCGCCAACGGCCACTCCAACATGAACCCGTGCAACGCCGGCATCCAGCCGCTCGTCGATCGCGCCATGGCGGCGCTCAAGGCCGAGGGCGCGATGCCGCAGGTGTTTGGCACGCCGACCATCACCGACGGCATCGGCATGGGCACCGAGGCGATGAAGTATTCGCTGGTGTCGCGCGAAGTCATCGCCGATGCCATCGAGACTTCGGTCAACGGCCAGGCCATGGACGGCGTGCTGGTCTGCGGCGGCTGCGACAAGAACATGCCGGCCGGCATGATGGCCATGGCGCGCATGAACGTGCCGAGCATTTACGTTTACGCCGGCAGCATCAAGCCGGGCCGCTGGAAGGGCCAGGACCTGACCATCGTCTCGGCCTTCGAGGCGGTCGGCGCCTTCAGTGCCGGCAAGATGAAGGAAGAAGACTTCATTGGCATCGAAAAAAACGCCTGCCCCTCGGTCGGCGCCTGCGGCGGCATGTACACCGCCAACACCATGTCCTCGTCCTTCGAGGCGCTGGGCCTGAGCCTGCTCGGTTCCTCGCAAATGGCCTCACCCGATGCCGAAAAGGCCGATTCGGCCGCCGCCTCGGCCAAGGTGCTGGTCAATGCGATCAAAAAGAACATCCGCCCGCGCGACATCATCACCAGAAAGTCGCTGGAGAACACCGTCGCCCTGATCATGGCCACCGGCGGCTCGACCAACGCCGTGCTGCACTACCTTGCCATCGCCTCGGCGGCCGACGTGAAGTGGACCATAGATGATTTCGAGCGCGTGCGCCGCAAGGTGCCGGTGCTGTGCAACCTCAAGCCCTCGGGCCAGTATGTCGCGGTGGACTTTCATCGCGCCGGCGGCGTGCCGCAGGTGTTGAAAATGCTGCTCGCCAACGGTCTCTTGCACGGCGACTGCCTGACCATCACCGGCCGCACCATGGCCGAGGAACTGAAAAATATCCCGAACGAGCCGCGCAAGGACCAGGACGTCATCCGGCCGTTCAGCAATCCGATGTACAAGCAGGGCCACCTTGCCATCCTCAAGGGCAATCTTTCGCCCGAGGGCTGTGTGGCCAAAATCACCGGGCTGAAGAAAATTTCCATCACCGGACCGGCGCGCGTGTTCGACTCCGAGCCGGCGGCGATGAAAGCCATCATGGCCAAGAAAATCAAGGCCGGCGATGTCGTGGTAATCCGCTACGAAGGCCCCAAAGGTGGCCCCGGCATGCAGGAAATGCTGGCGCCCACTTCGGCGCTAATCGGCCAGGGGCTTGGCGAATCGGTGGGGTTGCTGACCGACGGCCGGTTTTCCGGCGGGACTTGGGGCATGGTCGTCGGCCATGTTTCGCCCGAGGCCTTCATGGGCGGCACCATCGCGCTGGTGAAAGAAGGCGACTCCATCACCATCGACGCGAAAAAGCTGTTGATCCAGCTCAACGTAACCGCGAAAGAGATCGCGGCGCGGCGCAAGAAGTGGAAGCAGCCCAAGCCACGCTATACCCGCGGCCTGCTCGGCAAGTACTTCAAGCTGGTGTCCACGGCCAGCATCGGCGCCATCACCGACGGCGGAGACAAGTAACGCATGCCTGCAAAGCCGACCTTCGATTGCAGCAAATGCCCCGGTTTTTGCTGCAATTACGAACTCATCCCGGTCAACAAGCGTGACCTCAAGCGCCTGGCAAAGCATTTTGACGTACCGGTCGCCACAGCCGAGCGGCGCTTTACCAAGCTCATCGACGGCGAAATGGGCTTGCGTCATCGCAAGGACCACATCTACAAATCGACGTGCATGATGTTCGACCAGGAAAAGCGCTGTTGCACCATTTATGCAGCGCGGCCCCAGGTCTGCCGCGAGTATCCGGACGGCAAGACCTGCGGCTATTACAATTTTCTGAAGTTCGAGCGGGCGATACAGGGCGACCCGGAGTTTATTCCGGACGCTTAGAAAGCCAATTACCGGCATCACGAGCGCAGTGAGGGATCTGCTTTTATATCCGGGCAGCAGGCGAAAAGCAGATTCTTCGGGCTGCCCCCTCAGAATGACAGGCGGGGAAGTTGTCGCTGAACCTACCGTTCCAAGCCTTCGCAAGACAAGAACGAGCACGAGGAGACCACCGCATGGCCATAAACCGTATCAACCACTACTCGATCCGCACCACCGATCTGGACGCCTCGGAGAAGTTCTACACCGAGGTCATGGGCTTTACAGTGGGACCGCGCCCTCCTTTTGATTTTCCGGGGCTGTGGTTGTACAACGGCGACCATGCCAACTACGACAACGCCGTGGTGCACATCATCGGTATCGATCTCGACAATCCGGAAGGGCTAAAGGCCTACCTCGGCGAGCGCAGCCCCGACAGCCTAAAGGGTACCGGCACTGTGGACCACATCGCCTTCGCCGCCACCGGCCTGCAAAAAATGCTCGCGCATCTCAAGGCCAAGGACGTGGCGCACCGCGAGCGCACCGTGCCCAGCATGGGCCTGCACCAGATCTTCCTTGACGACCCGAGTGAAGTGGTCATTGAGCTCAATTACCCCGCCGTCGAACCGGCCTGATCGCCTGAACAAGTGACCTGGACAAGTGACCTGGACAAGTGACACAGGCGGGCGTTTCCGTGTAGCATGGTTGCGTCACGGCCCGAAGAGGCAGGCGCCAAATGAATTTACTGTTCCTGAGGAGGAAACATGAAATTTGCCAGGCTGTTCGCACGGCTTTTCGGAGCCATTGCGCTCGCCGCGTCGGCGGCGGTATTCGCGCAGCAACCCATCAAGATTGGTCTTTCCATGCCGCAGACCGGCCCGCTCGGTGGCGGCGGCAAGGCGGCGCTGCTGGCGCTGCAAATGTGGCGCGACGATGTCAACGCCAAGGGCGGCATGCTCGGCCGCAAGGTTGAGCTGATCTCCTACGACGACCAGGGCAATCCGGCGCTGACCCCGGGCATTTACACCAAGCTGCTCGACATCGACAAGGTTGACTTGCTGATCGCGCCTTACGGGACGGTACCGACGGCGCCGCTGATGCCGCTGGTGAAGCAGCGCGGCCTGCTGCTGATGGGCAACTTCTCCTTCCAGGTTAACCACACCGTCAAGCACGACATGTGGTTCAACAACGCGCCCTGGGCCGACGCCAGCAGCTGGTTCGATGGCTTCTTCCTGGCGAGCAAGGGTCTCAACGGCAAGACTGTCGCCTTCCTCGCGGCAGACCAGGAGTTTGCACAAAACCTGGTGGGCGGTGCCAAGGAGCAGGCGAAAAAGCTCGGCCTCAAAACCGTGTACGAGCAAAACTACCCGCCGGCCACGGTTGACTTCTCGGCCATGATGCGCGCGATCCGTGCGTCCAAACCCGATATGGTGTTCGTCGCGTCCTATCCGGGCGACTCGGTCGCCATCGTGCGCGCCGTCAACGAAGTCGGCGTCGGTCCTTCGGTCAAGCTATTTGGCGGCGGCATGGTCGGCCTGCAGTTCACGCCGATCATGGAATCCCTCGGCTCGCAACTGAACGGCATCGTCAATTACACCAGCTTCGCGCCCGGCATGGACTTCCCCGGCATCAAGGACTTCTTCGACCGCTACGCCAAGAAAGCCGGCGACGCCAAGGTTGATCCGCTCGGCTTTTACCTGCCGCCCTTCAACTACGCCATCGGGCAGATGCTCGAGCAGGCGGTCGGCGCAACCAAGAGCCTGGACCACAAAAAGCTCGCCGAGTACCTGCGCAAGAACGAGATGAAGACCATCGTCGGACCGATCGCCTTCGGCCCGGACGGCGAGCGCGCCAAGCCGGTGGTGCCGATGATCCAGTTCCGCGGCGTTGTTGACAAGAACCTCGACCAGTTCCGCCAGCCGGGCAAGCAGTTCATCGTCTATCCGTCGCAGTACAAGAGCGGCGAGGTGACGCCTTTTTCGTCGAAGTAGGCGGACAGTCCGGTTTTTTCGCATTGCAAACGGCGCGGCCGGGTCGCGCCGTCTTGCCCATCCTTGCATTGACCGCCCCTAGTCGTAAAAGGAGAACGCTTGTTCTCGTTTGACCTGCTTTTCGACGCCATCGTGTTCGGCCTGCTGCTTGGCTGCTTCTACGCCGCCGTCAGCATCGGTCTGTCGGTCTCCTTCGGCCTGCTTGATGTACCGCATATCGCCCACCCGGCCTTTGTCGTGCTCGGCTCTTACGGCACCTACCTGCTCGGCACCTACGGCATGGACCCGATCGTATCGGGCATCACGCTGATGCCGCTGTTCTTCCTGTTCGGCGTTCTCGTTTACCGTTTTTACTACGAGACCTTCGAGAAACGCGGCGGTGATGCCGGCGTGCGCGGTCTGGCGTTTTTTTTCGGCGTCGCTTTTATTGTCGAAGTCAGCCTGATCCTGGGTTTCGGCGTCGATCAGCGCATGGTCGAGGCGAGCTACATCGGCAAGAGCCTGACCCTTGGCGAAATGCGCATACCGATACGCATGCTCGTTGCCTTTGGCATGGCGCTGATACTCACCGTATCGCTGACTTTGTATTTGTCCAGGACCTTCACCGGCCGCGCCATCAAGGCGGTGGCGCAGGACGAGCCCGCGCTGCGGCTGATGGGCGCCAACCCGGTGCGCATCAAGCAATGGGCCTTCGGTATCGCCACTGCGGTGGCGGCACTGGCCGGCGCGCTGCTGATCATCATCGGGCCGGTCGAACCGGGCATGGGCCGCGTCTATATCGGCCGCACCTTCTGCGTCGTCGTGCTCGCTGGCCTTGGCAGCATGAGCGGCACGCTGGTGGCCGGCCTCATCCTCGGCGTGTCCGAATCCATCGTGCTGACCCTGCTCGGCGCCTCGTGGGCGCCGGCCGTGTCTTTCGGCCTGCTTCTCATCGTGTTGGGACTGCGGCCGCAGGGACTGTTCGGACGATGAGCCTGCGATGACCAAGCGCATAAGCATGTTCTGGGTCGGCGCCGCTGCGGCGCTGGGACTCGCGCTGTTCGCGGCCTTCAGTATCAAGAACGAGTACTTTTTTTTCGCCGGCTACGTGGTGCTGCAATTCGTCGTGCTCGCCACCGCCTGGAACATCCTCGGCGGCTATGCCGGTTATGTGAATTTCGGCACCAGCGCCTTTTTCGGCGTCGGCGCCTATATCGCCGTCATGCTGATCAAGTTCATGAACGCGCCGCTGGCGCTGCAGATTATCGCGGCGGCGGGGGTGGGCGCGCTGATGGGGGTCAGTTGCGGCCTGCTGACGCTGCGCCTGCGCGGCATCTTTTTCTCCATTGCCACCGTCGCCGTCGCCATCATCCTCGAGACCGTCATCAACAACTGGCGCTTTGTCGGCGGCGCCACCGGCGTGCAAATCCTGCGCCCGCCGGTGATGGAGCCCTTCGACTCGTACACCAAGATGATATTTGTCGTGGCGGCCCTGCTGGCCATTATTGCCGTGGCCACGGCGCGCTATATCCAGACCTCGTGGATAGGGCGCGGCCTGCGCGCCATCCGTGACAATGAAGAAGCCGCCGAGTGCGCCGGCGTGCCGACGCTCAAACTCAAGCTGCTCGCCTGCGCCGTGTCGGGCGCGCTGATGGGGGCGATAGGCGCACCACTCGCCATGTACCAGAGCTTTGTCGAACCAGCCTCGGCCTTCAACCTCAATTATTCGGTGTCGGCGCTGGCAATGCCCATCATCGGCGGCACCTCGCACTGGATAGGGCCGGTCATCGGCGCATTCCTGCTTGGTTCGGTACAGCAGATTGTCACCGTCACCATCACCTCGGAACTCAACGTCATGGTGGTGGGCGTACTGCTGGTGGTGTTTGTCGTGGCCGCACCCGACGGCATTGTCGGCCTGTTCAACAAGCTCTGGCGCAAACGTCCCGGCGCGGCGAAGGCACCATGAGCGTCGCCGTGCCTGAAACCCTGTTGCACGTCGACGGCGTGTCGAAAAACTTTGGCGGCTTTGCCGCGTTGTCACAGGTCAGTATCGAGGTCGCGCGCGGCGAGCGCTTTGGCCTGATCGGCCCGAACGGCTCGGGCAAGACCACGCTGATCAACTGCATTTCCGGCGCGCTGCGCAATGACGGCGGCAGCATACGCTTTGCCGGCGAGGAGATTTCCGGCCTTCCCGCCTACCAGCGCACGCGCCGCGGCATCGCCCGCAGCTTCCAGATCCCGCGGCCGTTCAAAAGCATGTCGGTGGTCGAAAACCTGATCGTACCGCTGGAATTTGTCGCGCATCGCGGCTCGCTGCACAAGGCTGATACGCACGCCGAGGCGATGCACATTCTCGAGGGCATGGGGCTTGCCGACAAGGCCGACACCGCCTCCAGCCAGTTGTCGCAGGTCGAGTTGCGCAAAATGGAGCTGGCGCGGGCGATGGCGGCGCGGCCCAAACTGCTGATCTCGGACGAGGCCATGGCCGGGCTGTCGGGCAACGAAGTGACCGAGGTGCTCGACATCCTGTTCAAACTCAACGACACCGGCATCACCATCATCATGATCGAACACATCATGCAGGCGGTGATGCGTTTTTCTCAGCGCGTGATCTGCCTCGACGCGGGTGCCATCATCTGCCAGGGCACGCCCGAATCCATCGTGCAGGACCCCAATGTACAAAGGGCTTATCTTGGCGTCTGACGCACAATCACTGCGGCTTTCGGTGCGCGACGTCGATGCCGGCTACGGTGCAGTGCGCGCGTTGCACGGGCTGTCGATGGACATTGACTTGGGCGAGACCGTGGCCCTGCTCGGCACCAACGGCAACGGCAAGAGCACGCTGATGAAATGCCTGATGGGCATGGTGCGGCCGACCCGCGGCACGCTGGAGCTGGAGCTCGACGGTGCGCGCCACGACCTCGCGCGCCTGTCCACCGAAGAGATTGTCAACCTCGGTGTGGCCATCGTTCCCGAAGGCCGGCGCCTGTTTCCCAAGCTGACTGTGGAAGAGAACCTGCTGCTCGGTGCCTTCCGGCCGGCGGCGCGCCCGCACATCGCCAAGAACCTGGCGTTCAGCTTCGAGGCCTTTCCGGTGCTCAAGGAGCGGCGCAACCAGCTTGCCGGCTCGATGTCCGGCGGCCAGCAGCAAATGCTGGCGATTGCGCGCGCGCTGATGTCCTCGCCGCGGCTGTTGCTGGTGGACGAACCCTCGGTCGGCCTGTCGCCGCTGCTGGTTTCGACCACCATCACCACGATCAAGGAATTAAAGGACAAGTACGGCCTCACCGTACTCATCGCCGAGCAGAATTTCCACCAGGCCATCCGCATTGTCGATCGCGGCTACATCATTGTTCATGGCGAAATTGTGTTTGAGGGCAAGGTAGCCGAGTTGCAGAATAACGACCTGGTGAAGAATTACTACCTCGGTTCGGCGGCCTGATCCCGGCGACCGCCGGGGCGGCGCTCAGGCCGTCGCCGCTGCGAACAACCTGTCGTCAACAATGGCCACGGCGCGCGTCCAGCCGGCCGAAGCCCCGCGAATCTTGTGCGGAAAGCACGAGACAATAAAACCATCGTCGGGCAGCGCTTCCAGGTTGTGCAGTTTTTCAAGGTGGCAGTAGCCGATATCGCGGCCGGCTTTGTGCCCCTCCCAGATCAGGCTGGCATCACCGGTCTGTTTGTATTTTTCGGCGGTATGGACAAAGGGCGCATCCCAGCTCCAGGCGTCGGTGCCGGTGAGCCGCACGCCGCGCTCGAGCAGGTACATGGTCGCGGCGTAACCCATGCCGCAACCGGCGCTGACATAGTCGTTGTGGCCGTAGCGCACGCCGGCGCCGGTGTTGACGACAACAATCTCCAGGGGCTTGAGCGTGTGTCCGATGCGCTGCAATTCCTTTTCGACATCATCGGCGGTGACGACATAGCCGTCGGGCAGGTGGCGGAAATCCAGTTTCACGCCGGGCTGGAAACACCAGTTGAGATCGACTTCATCAATGCTGATCGCGCGTTCGGGCTTGCCCGTACTGGCGTTCATGGTCGGATGAAAATGATAGGGCGCATCGAGGTGGGTGCCGTTGTGGGTGATCAGCTCGACTTTTTCGATGGCCCAGGCGGCGCCGTCGGGCAGGTCTTCCTTTTTCAGGCCGGGGAAAAACGGCGCCATTTGTGGAAACGTCGTTTCGTGGTCCATATAGGTGATCCTGGGCCCGAATGCAGGCGGGTCCGACACCACGTCGTTTTCCAGATAAATGGACAGGTCGATGATCTTGCGTGTCACGGCAAACTCCCGGGTTAAAGCGTCGGACTACCGGCTTCGCCGCCCAGCGCCACCAGGCCCCAGGCCGAGACCTGCGCGTCGAAGCTGAAACTGAAATGCCCGGCGAGGGCGTGCGCGTCACGAAAAATACGCTGTATCGGATAGTGGTCGTAAATACCGTTGGCGCCGGCCATGCTGTGCAGCAGGTCCACCGCCTCGGTGCACAATTGCACGCCGTAGGCGAGGTTGCGCTTGAAGCGCAGCTTGGTCGCGGCGTCGGGCACCAGGCCTTGCGCCGCGATGGCCTGGCCTTCGATGCAGTCGGTGCGCATCATCAGCGTCGCCGCGTCGATTTTTGCGCTGGCCGCGCCGACGCGCAATTGCACCGCCTGGAAGTCGCGCATTTTTGACGCGGTATAGCTGGTGCTGCGCTCCCTCACAGTCGCAATGGTCAGTTCCAGCGCGGCCTGTGCGTTGCCCGCGGCCGCCCCGCCTATGCCGTGTGCCCCGAGCGAGGACATCGGCACGCGATAGGCCGGGTGCGGGTTGGCGCGCGCGCCCGGAAAGCCGCCGCCGCCGCGCGCATCCAGCGTGCACAGCGCGCGATGTTCGGGCACCAACACTTCGTTGGCGACCACGGTCTTGCTGCCGGTGCTGCGCATGCCCAGCACGTGCCAGTCGTCTATCACCTCGTACTGGGATTTGTGCAGCAGGCACATGCGGTAATCGGTGACGGTGTCGCCGTCACGGATCATCGCCGCCAGCATGTTCCATTCGCTGACATCGACGCCACTGGAAAAATTCCAGCGCCCGCTGATGACAAAGCCGCCATCGACCCTGCGGCCGCGCCCCTGCGGATAGGCGATGCCCGAGGCAATCAGCGCCTCCGGGTTGTCGCCCCAGACTTCATCCTGGGCGCGCTCGTCGTACAGTGCCAGCATCCAGTGATGAATGCCGAGGTTGGCGACATTCCAGCCGGTCGAGGCGCAACCGCGCCCGATTTCGGCCGGCACGTCAAAAAACGACACATAGTCAAGCTCCATGCCGCCGTAACGCGCCGGCTGCATGAAGCGAAACAGGCCGGTGCGGTGCAGGTCGGCCTCGGTGTCGGGCAGCATGGCGCGTGCCGCGTCGGCGTCGTTCGCACGCGCGCGCAGCGCCGGCACCAGCTCACGTGCGCGACGGACCGCCTCGTCCAGGCTGACGCCGGCGAAGCCCGGGGTGGTGCCGACGGGGGCGTTCATTCCGGAACGCTATGAAACGCGTGGCATGGCCGCATAGTTTTCGCCGCCCCAGTCGGGCGCGTCCTTGATACCCTGGAAATTGAGCTCTACGGTTAGGCCGTCCGGATCTTCTATGAACAGCTGATAGAGCTCGAACTCGGGCAGGCTGCGCGGCCGAACGCCGACGCCCATTTGCCTGAAGCGGTCGAGAAAGGCCTGCGGGTCGGTGGCAAGAAAGGCGATGTGGTCTATGGTGCCCGAATTGTCCTTGGCCGATTTGGGCGTTGTGCCGAGGTAATAAAGCCCCTCATTGTCGATGCCGGCCTGGCCCATGTGCACCTGGATGTTGCCGTTGACGCCCAGCCAGTACCCCTTGAACGGAAAGTTCGGCCGCGGCATGACATCAAAGCCCAGCGCCTTGACGTAAAAATCCTTGGTGCGTTCGAGGTCGTTGGCGCGCACAAAATAGTGGTTCAATTCGGTGACTGGCATGTTCCCTCCTTTGTATTGTTGCGGCGTGATGCGATTGCGTGCTGCGGCTATGCGCCTTTCACATTGACGTACAGCGAATACAGCGACGTCGTCGCGGTGATGAACAAGCGGTTCTTCTTCGCGCCGCCAAAACACAGGTTGGACACCTGCTCGGGCAAGGCAATCTTCCCGAGGCGCGTACCGTCGGGTGCAAACACCTGCACGCCGTCGCCCGAGCTGCACCAGACATTGCCCGTCGTGTCGCAGCGAAAGCCGTCCGGAAACGCCGGGCTGACCTCGGTGAACAGGCGCCCCCCGGTGAGGCGTTTGCCCTCGATTACATCGAACGCGCGGATATGGCGTTTGCCCTCGGGGTCGTGGGTGCGGCTGCTGTCGGCGACATAAAGGGTTTGTTCATCCGGCGCAAAGGCAATGCCGTTGGGGCGTACAAAATCGTCCGCCACAATGGTCAATGACGCATCGGCCGGAGCAAAGCGATAGACATTGCAGGCGCCGATCTCGCCCTCGGCCTTGAGGCCTTCGTAGTCCGAATCGATGCCGTAAGACGGGTCGGTGAACCAGATCGTGCCGTCTGATTTGACCACCAGGTCATTGGGTGAATTGAGGCGCTTGCCCTGGTAGCGATCGACCAGCACCGTGACGCGGCCATCGGTTTCGGTGCGGCTGACGCAGCGCCGGCCGTGCTCGCAGCTTACAAGCCGGCCTTCACGGTCGCGCGTATTGCCGTTGCTGTAGTGCGCGGGCGCGCGGAATTCGCGCACGCCCAGACCCTCTACCCATTGCAGCATGCGATCGTTGGGAATGTCGGAAAAGAGCAGCGTGCGGCTGTCGCCAAACCACGCCGGTCCCTCGGTCCAGCGTCCGCCGGTCCACAGTTTTTCCAGCGCGGCGGGCGGGATGACGAGCGCGTTGAAGCGCGGGTCGTAAACGTGAAACTCCATCGGTAGGCGGTGCCTAGAGCAGCAAGCCGCCCTGCGGCTGCAGGCCGAGCGCACTCTGGCCGTAGGCTGCGGCGTGCACGTCCCAGGTCAGGGCGATATGCGATGACGCGGCATGGATATCGCGAAACTGCCGTTGCAGCGGCAGGTGCAGCGACAAGCCGCCGGCGCCCGCTGCGGGCATCAGCGCGTCGATGGCGCGCACTGAAAGCTGTGTCGCAAACGCGGCGTTACGCTTCCAGCGCAATTTGGTTTCAATGCTGGGGAACTGGCCGCGCTCGACGCTCGCCTCAAGCTCCTGCCAGTCGTTGCGCAGCACGGTTTCGGCGAACTCGACGCAAGCCGCGGCCTCGGCGATGCGCGCCTGCACCGAGCTCAGTTCGGCCACGCGCACGCCGGTATAAGTGCCGGCACGCTGGCGCATGCCCTTGGTGAATTGTTCCACCGCCGCTTTGGCGGTACCCAGCGGCACGATCGACAGCACATAGGCAAACGCCGCGAACACCGGCATCTGGAACAGGCGGTTCTTGTAGAGTTTCGCCCCCGGCACGTTCTGGCCCGCGGCGAATATTTCGGCTGAGATGCTGCGATGCACCGGCACGAAGGCCTCCTTGATTTCGACGTCATGGCTGCCGGTGCCGGTCAGGCCGAAAGCCTGCCAGTTGTCGAGGCTCACGAAATCGGCCTGCGGCACCAGGAAAAAGCGCCGCTCCGGTGCGCCGCCCGCTTGTTCAGCCATACCACCGACAAAAATCCAGCTCGACGCGTCGATGCCGCTGCCAAAGGGCCAGCGCCCGGTAAGCCGGTATCCACCCTCGACCGGCGTCGCCTTGCCGCAGGGGAAGGCCAGCCCCGTTGCAGCAATCGCGTCCGGGTCGTCGCGCCACATGTCCTCCTGCGCCTGCAAGTCCATTTGCCCGATATTCCAGGAATGCGATGCGAGGTTGGAGTAAATCCAGGCCGTTGACGCGCAGCCCTTGCACAGCTCGAGCACCACATGCATCAGCGTGTCGAGTCCGAGTTCCGAACCGCCGAAGCGCGTCGGTTGCATCAGGCGCATCAGGCCGGAGGCATGCAACTCGGCAACGGTGGCGTCCGGCATGCGGCGCAGACGCTCGCATTCGGCGGCGCGCTCTGCGAGGCGCGGCGCGATCGCAGCGGCTGCAGCCAGCGCCGATTCATGTGTCAGGCGCACCGCCTGTGAAGCGGCGTTTCTTGGAAATGGCAATGTATTCATGTTTAACCTCGTCCTTGAATGGTTACGCAGCACCGCCCGTCGCCGGCATCTTAGCCGCCGGTTTTTTTGACACGCCGATTGTAGCGCGTTGATTGTAGCGGGTTCGGGCACCCGCATGGCGTCGGCGTGCGCCGCCTGAAATGATGCGGGCGCCCTGTCGGCGCAGGGCCGTCTTGCTGCTGTCGCCCGCCACCAATTTGGGTCAGAGGCAGACGTGCCTACCGCCGAAGTTATGCTTTAACCGTGCAACCGGGCTTCTTGCGCAATGAACGGCACGGCCACGGGTGGCAGGTAACGAGGGTAACGGCTCATAGCAGGTACAACACCTCCGGCCCCGGCAGCCAGCGCCACTGCCCCGGCGCGAGATCTTCGGGCAACAGCAGCGCACCAAAGGCGCTGCGATGCAAGGCCGTCACGCTGTTGCCGGCCGCCGCCAGCATGCGCTTGACCTGGTGATACTTGCCCTCGGTCAGCGTCAGGCGCAGGCGCTTGTCGCCGAGCATCTCGCAGGCCGCCGCGCGCACCGGTGTGCGCTCGTCGCTGAGCATTACGCCATCGAGCAGCATCTTCACCTGCGCCTCGTTCACTGCTTCGGCGCAATCGATGTCATAGACCTTGGGCACATGGTGCCTGGGTGAAGTGAGTTTGTGAATGAGCTGGCCGTCGTCGGTCAGCAGCAACAACCCTGTGGTGTCCTCATCCAGCCGCCCGACCGCCTGCACCTCGCGGTTGCGCAAGGGCGCCGGCAGCAGGCTGTAGACGCTGGCATGGTGCTTGGGCTTTTGCGAACACTCATAACCGGCCGGCTTGTTGAGCAGCACCAGCGCCCTGGCATGGTATTGCCACAACTCGCCGCGCACGCCAAAGGCGAGTCCGTCGGTTGCCACATCATGGTCGGGGTCGTCGCACACGGCACCGGCGATGGTGACCTGTCCAGATGCGATCAGGCCGGCGCATTCGCGGCGCGTGCCGAAGCCCTGGGAAAAAAGGATTTGCGATAGTTTCACGGTGCGCAACTTTAACACCGGCCGAACGAGCGTCGCGAAGCCGCCACCCTCTCCCGCGGGACAGGGTGAGAACGGCACTTATTCGCTATCGCGAATGAGTGCAAGTTCTACGGAACCCATATAATCGGTCGCGAAGAATTCCCGCCAACGTGCCGGCCCATCGCGCCGGCATTCTCCCAGGAGAAAAGTCCGTGCCCATCGCTGAAATCCGTGGCGTCAAGATCAATTACAAGATCATCGGCGAACAAGGCCCGTGGCTGGCGCTGGTTACCGGCGGCCGGCGCGATCATTCCGAGTTCGTCGATCTCGCCGGGCTCATCGCCAGGGCCGGCTTTCGCGTCGTGCTGCATGACAGGCGCAACACCGGCGCCTCGGACATCCTCATTGCCGGCGACGAGGGCGAAGAGGCGATCTGGGCCGACGACCTGCACCTGCTGCTGACGCAGCTTGGCGCGTTGCCGGCCTTTATCGGCGGCGCCTCGTCGGGCTCGCGCACTTCGTTGCTGCTCCATCGCCGCCATCCCGAAGCGGTGCGCGGTCTGTTATTGATGCAATGCACGGGCGGCCCATTCGCCGCCGGCCGCCTGCCCGAAAACTATTACGGCCAGTACATACGCGCCGCCGAAAGCGGCGGTATGGCCGCGGTCTGTGCTACCGAAATATACAAGGAGCGCATCGCCGCCAACCCGGCCATCGGCACGCGCATGATGGCCATGGACCCGCCCGAATTCATCCGCGTCATGAAAAAATGGCTGGAAATTTTCATGGCCGGCCCAAAGGAACCGCTGATCGCCATCGGCGAAGACGAATTGCGCGCCATCAACAAGCCGGTCATCGTCATTCCCGGCAACGACAAGACCCACTCGCTGAAAAGCGGTCTTGCCGTGCACCAGCTCGTTCCCGGCGCGCAACTACTCCGCCTGCCGGTCGAAGACCAGGACGTGCCGGTCATACAATTCTCCGGCTGGAAAGAGCACGAGCCGGCCATCGCCGCCGCGCTGGTCAAGTTCATGAACGAGCAGTCGTAGCGCAGCTGAATACCCGTTTCAACATGAACCTGCCACAGCTTGTCATTCCGAGCGCAGCGAGGAATCTGCTCTTCAACAACAGATCCCTCGCTGCGCTCGGAATGACACCAGCGATGCTGACGCGCACCTTCGGCCCTTACAACCTATTTTCCCGGTGACCATTCCATGTACGCACAGGTAAACGGCATCAGAATGCATTACAGCGTCGACGGCCCCATCGATGCGCCCGTCGTCACCCTGGTCACCGGTATCGCCAATGACGTCACCATGTGGGACGGCCAGGTCAAGGCGCTCGCCGGCAACTACCGCGTGCTGCGCTACGACTTGCGCGGCCAGGGCAAGAGCGAGTCCACGCCCGGCCCTTACTCCATTGCTTCGCTCGGTGACGACCTGATCGCGCTGTTGAACGCACTCAAGATTCAGAAGACCCACCTCGTCGGCCTCGGCCTCGGCAGTTGCGTCGCCATGCAGGTCGCCATCAAGGACCCGCAACGCCTCATCAGCCTCATCCCCTGCTGCTGCCGCGCCAAGATGGTTCCCGACTTTGACGCCATGTGGCAAAAGCTGTCCGACACCGTCGGCGCCGGCGGCATCGAGCCCATTGTCGAGCAGACTGCGCAGCGCTGGTTCTCCGACGATTTCAAGGCCGCCAACCCCGAAGTGATCGATCGTGTGCGCGCAATGATCCGCATCACCAGCAAGGAAGGCTACCTTGGCGTGGTCGCCGCCTTTCGCGGCCTCGACCTCGAAGACCAGTTGAAGAACATCAACACCCCGGCCCTGTTCGTCGGCGGCGCCGAAGACCGCATCGGCGGCCCGGCCGACATCATGCAAGGTATCGCAGCCAAAGTGCCGGGTGCGAGCTACGAGCCGGTGCCGGGCGCGGCGCATATTGCGAACCTGCAGAATGAAGCGGGCTTCAACGCAATTATTAAAGCTTTTCTGGACGCCCACTAGGGAAGTCCGCTAACGCGAGACCCGATCCCTCGCGATGTATCCCCTCGCCCCCGTGCGGAGAGGTTAGGGGTGAGGCGGGGAACTCGCGGAGCATGCTCCGCGCCCGCCGAACGGCGACCCGGTGCAACGGGTCGCGCGCCCTGCAAGGGAGGCGGGGAACTCGCGGAGCATGCTCCGCGCCCGCCGAACGGCGACCCGGTGCAACGGGTCGCGCGCCCTGCAAGG
>ENA-ORBV01000096-ORBV01000096.1-microbial-mat-metagenome-genome-assembly--contig:-NODE-96-length-172440-cov-26.574926_pt1 | contig 172440 bp, 146 predicted proteins | sample MGYA00237777_ERZ505514 | MGnify/ENA primary metagenome ERZ505514 (study PRJEB26160, sample SAMN06269048) | microbial mat metagenome | isolation source: Oligotrophic lake microbial mat | place...
TGTATTGCAGGGATATTTCTCCGTGGGCGCCTACGCAGCGGCCGGGTCTAATATTCAAGCGAACAAGGGGTCGCAGAGCGTTATCGGAGGGGGGTATCAAAAGATCGTATCGCTCGCCAGCCTTGCGGATACCGACGACTATCAGATCGTCGCCAATTCGCAGCGACATTCAGCCAACGAAGTCAACATTTTCATTGAAGATCAACCCGACGTCTATGGCAACGGGGATTGGTTGGGTCAGCGTCCTGATAGTAGTGCCGCCGCCGCCCTTGGCGGCAAGGACCCGGGGGACTTCGCCACCACGCATTCGATAGTGCTGCTTATCGATACGTTGAGCGTGGTTCAAGCGGTGCAACGAATTGCGCCATTGCTTTCCCTGGAGACGATTTCCGCATTGCTCTCGGCGTCTTCAAACCAGCGCGGCGAGAGCAATTTCGCACTGCTTGGCGACGCGGCCTCCAAGCCCGGCCTGGCTGAAGGCGATTCACTCGAGAATCTGCTTAACGCGCTGCGCAAGGCGTTCTACTCGAGCGCGGAATTCAATGCGAGCGCAAAAAGGTTTGCCTCAGGTATAGACAGAATCAATGCGGGTTTCGGCAACTACACAAACCGAACAGCGTTTTACCGCAACATTGAGGATCTGGCACAACGTGCATCTGGGCTCGGATCAGCGCAACAGGCGTTTGAGTTGTTTGCGTTTGCGAATAAAGGATCTGATGGAAAGACCACTCTCGAAGCGGCAGCTGAACTTAAAGCGATAGCGCAAGGGGCGGACCTCAAGGCCATCGCGTACCGCTACGCTCTGCAGGAACTCAATCCGTTTGCGCTGGTTGGCGCGGCTTTGTATGCGGACCGGATCGCGGCTGGCGAGCTTGGCCTCTGGAACGGCAAGAGCCAATCGGGAGAGATGACGCTTCAATACCTGGACGATCGCGCGAATTTTCTCGAGAAGCGCATGCTCGGGAACGTGCGCAATCTGGTCAACGACATACGGAACCCGCTTACAACAACGATTGATGCGGCACAGAACGTGGATGATCCCGCGAGGACAAGCTATGAGGATCGGGCGATACTACAAACCGTGATTCCGGATCGCAAGTTCGTCAATCAAACAAAGGAGATTCCTTTCGTATTGCGCTGGGCATATGACTCAACCACCGAGCCGCTAAAACGAGTCGTGTTTGGTTCGGAGGGCGTCGATTCCCTTGAGGGCGGAACAGCCACCGTTGACAACGGTTTCGCAGACCGACTGTACGGCGGCGCAGGTAACGATATTCTGAACGGAAGAAAGGGTAATGACTATATCGAAGGCGGAAGTGGAGTAGACATCTATGAATACAGGGCTGGGGATGGCAACGATGTCTTGCTCGATACCGACGGCAGAGGGGTTGTCCGCTACATTTATCGAGATGCCAACAATGTCGAACAAGGCACTTTGGTCAGCGACGGGTCAATATCGCTCGCGGAGGACCGCTGGGCCAGTATCGACAACCGGATTGTCTATACAAAGGTAGCCGCGCTGGATCAACAGGGTGGCGTGTTGCCGGAGCGCTTCAATCTGGAGATCAATTTGGCTGGCGCTTCCGGGAACATTTACGGAGGCCTGATAACGGTCAGGGACTTCGATTTCGCCAAGGCGCAGCGCGGCAGTTACCTGGGTATTCACCTCGGCAAGCCGGGCCCGAAAGACCCGGTGACGCCGAACGGTGGGCCGATACTGGGTGGTGAGGTGGTAAGCGGTAGCGTTCCCGATGGATTGGGCAACTACCCTGTCAAGCCAGGGTCGTTGAATGACAACGTGGCCAATGTCATGTACGGGTCGGCGGCCGGCGAGTCGCTTTACGGTGGTGGGGGTGACGACACCATCCACGCCAATCGCAATGGGGTCGCCGATGTCGGCGACAGCGCCACTGCGGCTGACCTGGTGGACGGTGGTTCCGGCAACGACCGGTTCTTCGCCGGCGCCGGGGCGGACCTGCTGTTGGGTGGAGATGGCCGCGACTATATTGACGCGGGCGCGGGTGACGATCTGGTTGAAGGCGGCGGCGACGGTACGTTTGCGAATCTTGCCGGCGGCGAGGTCATGTTCGGTGGTGCTGGAGCGGACCGGATTTTTGCCACATCCAGAGTTGCTCTCGACGTGGCGATCGGCCGAGGTGATGCCGGCGCAAATCCGGCAGTTCAGTCGGAGGTTGGTAGCGGTCAACGAGGGGAACTCGCTGGCGGGGGCCAAGGCGACGATGTCATCGTGGGCGGTGCTGGCGACGACGCGATTTATGGCGGCCTTGGCAGCGACGTTTTGCTAGGCGGGGCAGGCGACGACAATATTCTGGGCGACGACGATTTGACGGCCGCGCAGATGGATTGGTCGCAGGTGCGAACGCTAAGTGTCGATTCAGCTGCCAATGTAACCACGTTCCGCCTTGTAGCCACGAACTTCACTTCGTACTTCGCCTCAGGCAATCAAGGCGACGCGGACGCAATTTATGGCGGTAGCGGAAACGACTGGGTATTCGCCCACGGCGGCGACGACTATGTCGATGCCGGCAGTGGCGATGATGTCATTCTCGGAGGCGCTGGATCCGACGTGCTGCTGGGGGGCAGCGGCGACGATTTCATCGATGGCGACGACGCGGATTCCGGAGACTCAGGATTCGCAGGAGATGATTTCGTTGATGGCGGGGAGGGCAACGACCGCATTTTCGGCAACAAAGGCGATGACGTGTTGTTCGGCAGCGCCGGCGACGACAGCATCAACGGCAGCGACGGCAACGACCTGCTAGACGGCGGCATTGGTCGTGATGGCCTGTTCGGGGGCAAGGGCAACGACCTGGTGCGTGGTGGCGACGGCGATGACCGACTTGAAGGTGAGGACGGCGATGACACCCTGATCGGCGGCATGGGCAACGACATCCTGCGTGGGGGCAAGGGTCGCGATACCTATGTGTTCAATCGCGGCGATGGCGTTGAAACGATTTTTGACCCCGACGATCAAGTAGTGGACGAGAACGGCACCGTTCTCCAGAAGTCAGGTGACGACAAGAGCATCATCATTTTCGGCGAAGGCATTCGCAAGCAGGATATCAAGTTCGGCTTGGGGAGTTTGCTGATCGATCTTGGACCGAGCGACGGCGCCGATCCGAATAGCCCGCATGACGCGATCCACATTGAGGGCTTCGACTACGCCCGAGCGAACGCAGGTGCGATGTTCGCGCGCCTTGAATTCGCCGACGGCCGGATCATGAGCTTCGATGAGGTGCTGGCGCAGGGTTTCGACATCAACGGCACCGATAATGCGGACACTCTGTTTGGCACCAACAATACCTTGAGTGGTGACCGCATTCACGGCTTCGGTGGTGACGATTCGATTCATGCCCTGGCGGGCGGCGATACGTTGTACGGCGATGATGGCGCCGATACTCTCGATGGTGGGGCCGGCAACGACCAACTGTGGGGCGGTGCCGGGGACGACACGTTCATTTACGAGCGGGGCGGCGGCAACGACGTGATTGTCGATTTCGAAGGCCGCAATGGGGTGCGTTTCGGCGCGGGGATCGGCTTCGAGGATCTTACGACCCGCTGGACTGTTGCGGCGAATGGCGTTCATCAAGACCTCAATATCGAGATTTATGCCGATGCCCAAGAACGCAACGCCGGCTCTCTCTACATCAATCGGGCGGACGGCGCGGGAAGCATCGCCGAGTTTCGCTTCGCAGGCGGCCTTACATACACGCAAGCGGAGTTCCTTTCGGTTTTGGCCTCGCGTTTTCTCGGCGGCACCCCGAACGACGACACCCTAACCGGCGGCAGCGGCGCCGACGTTCTGAATGGCTACGCCGGCAATGACCTCCTCATCGGCAAGGGCGGCGACGACACCTTCGACGGCGGCCCCGGTGTCGACCGCATGGAAGGCGGGCGCGGCAACGACACCTACTACGTCGACAACACCCAGGACCAGATCATCGAACTGCCCGGTCAGGGCGTCGAGAGTGTCGTCAGCCGCGTCAACTACACGCTCCCGGACGAGGTGGAGAACCTCACGCTCGAAGGCGGGTTTTTCTACTATGAGCCGCCCGGCCCCACCTTCGGCGGCGGCAACGCAGAGGCCAACCGGCTTGTCTCCTACAACACCCGCGCCAGCACCACGCTGCGCGGATTCGGCGGCGATGACTTTCTCACCGCCTATGGCAACGCGATTCTCGACGGCGGCGCCGGCATCGATACCTTCTACGCCAGCCGCAGCGCCACCTACGTGTTCGCCGCGGGCGATGGCACGGATGAAACCGGCAGCGTGCAAGTCGAAACCATCGCTGCGCAGGCATCGGGCAATACGTTGCGCTTGAATGCAGCGGGCAGCGTAACGGCCTCCCAGATCGACGCGAGCGCGGACTTGCTGATCGAATACGCAGGCGGCGCCATACGCTTGGTCGAAGGCCTGGGCGACGGGCTTGACGGCGTCGTTCGCGCCGACGGTACGCAGCAATCGGTGCAACAGTTTCTCGATTCCACGGTTACCGCGCCGGTGGTTTTGTCGGCTTCCACCTTGCGCTCCGGCAGCAACGTGCTGCATGGTGGCGGCGGCGCCGATACGCTCACTGCGGGCGCCACCAGCTATGCCACCCTGCAGGGCGGCCGCGGCAACGACCTGCTGCTCGGCGCCAACCCCAACACCAACACTTTCCGTTTCGGCGCTGGCGACGGCACCGACCGGGTGCGCGGGCAGGCGCGCGCGGATTTCAGTTTCAGTGCCGATGCCGGGTCGCTCAGGTTCACCCGTGTGGCCGCAGGCGACCCCGATGCCATCACCCCGCGCGATCTGGTGCTGCACTACGGCCAGGGTGACAGCATCCGCATCGAAGACAACGCCGCCAGCATCGATCGCACTTACCGGGTCGATGCCCTGCCGGGTAGCAGCAGCACCTACCTGTCGCATATGGAACTGCTCGATCAGTCCGGCCTCAATCTTGAGTATTTGGGCGACGCGCGCGCCAACAGCGTCTACGGTACCCGTTTCGGTGACCTCATCTCCGCTGCGGACGGCAACGATTCCGTCGATGGTCGCGGCGGCAACGACGCCATCGACGGCGGCGCCGGTGACGATAACCTCATCGGCGGCGACGGCGATGACAGCCTCGTCGGCGGTGCCGGGCGGGACATTCTCACCGGCGGTGCCGGGCGCGACCTGCTCGAAGGCGGTGCCGGCAACGATCAACTGCGCGGCGGTGCCGGCGACGACAGCTACGTCTTCTCAAGCGGCGGCGGCATCGACGCGATCGACGACGCCGAAGGCGACAACAGCGTCATGTTCGGCAGCGGCATCAGTGCCACGCAGATCAGCGCCGATCTTCTCAACGACGAGTCCGGCAGAATCCATCTGGTCATCACCACGGCGCCCGGTGAAGGTCTGTTGATCAAACAGAGCTTCAGCTCGGCAGCGGTAACGGCGTTCAGCTTCCGCTTCGCCGACGGCACAGAGCTGAGCCAGGCGCAACTGATGGAGCAAACGCTGACCGAAGCGCTTGACTTCCGTGCCGGTCAGGGCGCGGTGGCGATCACCGGCAGCCGATTCGGTGACACCCTCATCGGCGGTGCGCTGGGCGACAGTCTCGACGGCGCGGCGGGAAACGACAACATCGCCGGTGGCGACGGCGACGACCGGCTCTCCGGCGGGGAAGGCGACGATCTGCTGGTCGGCGGCACCGGCAACGACGAGTTGCGCGGCGGTGCCGGCGCCGACACCTATCGCCTGGAAATCGGCATGGGGCAAGACCGCATCAGCGACGTCGCAGGCGACACCAATACCCTGCAATTGGCGGATGGCCTGGCGCTGGATGACTTCCACGCCTTGCGCAGTGGCAATGACCTGCTCATCACGCGCAAGGACAGTCGTGACGGCGTGCGCATCGGCGGCTATTTCGCAGGCGGTCAGGCCTGGCAGGTCGCCGATGGCCATGGCGCCATTGTCGCGCTCGAAACCTGGATCGGTAACCTGACAGCACCGCCGCGGCCGACTGATGTGGGCGCCGCCTTCGCAGCCTTCAGCGCGCGCAGCATGCGCAGCATCCGCGACGGCCTGACCGCCGCTGGTTTCTCACAACAGCCCGCTGGCGGCTGGTACCGGCAAACCGTGCGCGCAGGCGACAGTTTCAGCGACACGCAGAATCTATACATCGACGCGATCGCCGCCGCGCAGCAGACTGGCAGTGGTGCTTCGATTGCCTCGGTGCTGCCGTTTTCCGAAACCATCTCATCGATATCGAACACCGTATTCGTCGATCACACCGTCAACTACAGCTACGGGCCGGGCATGCGCTCGGTCGGTTTTGGCAATGGCGGCAATCTCGGTGCCGTAACTTCCGGTGCGCCGCGGGCGATCAGCTTCAACACGCTGTTCAATAGCGCTGGCGGCGGCCTGGGGGCTTCGAGCTTCGGCCTGCCGGGCTACGGTGCGGGCAGTCCGCAATATGGCGATCGCAGCAGCCGCAACCCGCTGACCGGCGCGATGGAGCGCGAGATCATCGGCCTGGTATTCACACCGCAGGCGGCCGCCGGTGGTGGCGGTGGCGGCGGGGCGCTCGCGGTGTATCAGGGCTCTTACACAGTGCGCCGGGCAATCACCACCGGCAGCACCCATTTACGCGCCAACTTAGTCGAGCTTGTCGGCGATGGTGAGGCCAACAACATCACCCTCAACCTGCCGGGCATGGCCGATGGCGGTGGGGGCGACGATCTGCTGCAGGCGGGCTATGGCAGCTACCGGCTGGGCGAGACTTCGCTGGGCGGCGCCGGCGCGCCTGGCGCGCTGCTGTATGGCAACGAAGGCGATGACCGTCTGCTTGGCTCCAGCCACGACGATGTGCTGATCGGCGGCAGCGGTGATGACTTGATGCGCGGCGGCGCCGGCAACGACACCTACCTGGTGTTCGCAGGCGACGGTCACGACACCATCGTTGACTGGAGCGAGGAGCCGGACGCCGCGCGCGGCGATACGCTGATCCTGCCGCTCGGCGTGGCTCTGGCCGACCTGCGCTTCGCCTGGAGTGAAACCCTGGAACAGACGCGCTATGTGGATTTCGGTAGCCGCACCAGCAACGCCCTGATGGTGCACGCCAGCCTCACCATCAGCTGGGGTGTGGCAAATAGCGTGACAATCCTGATCCCGCATACCGAGTTGGGCGCCGGTTCCGGCATCGATTTGCTGCAGTTCGGCGACGGCGCCAGCTTGACCATCGGCCAAGTGTTCGCCTTGGCGCCGCCGCAAAACCTCGATCCGCAGGAACTGGACAACAACATCGACGCCGGCGCCCGCAACGCGGCGGTGGCGGGGGCGGCGGGCGACGATGTGATCGCAGGCGGTGCCGGCCCCCAGACCCTGATCGGCGGCAGCGGGCGCGATACTCTGATTGGCGGCGCCGGCGACGATACTTTGGTTGGCGGATCAGTCTACAGCCAGTGGGATGCAGGCAACACCTATCGCGGCGGCACCGGCAACGACATTCTGTTCGGCAGTGGCGGCGCGGACATCTATGAATACGCTCTGGGTGACGGCTATGACGCCGTTACCGACATTCAGCATGACCCGGTCTACATTTACTACGGCGGCAATATAGATGGTGGCGATCCCGACGCCGACTACGGGATCGAGCAAATTTTCTTCTCGGGATACGATGATCCGCTCTCGCGCAGGCCCGGGAATCGGGCCTCGCTTTTGGGCAGCACCGACACGGTGCGCTTCGACGCGGGCATCGCGCCCGGCGATGTGCGGGTCAAGGTGTCGGGCGACAATCTGTTCCTGACGGTCAATTCACCGGGAGACGTGATGCCCTGGGACTGGCCCGGGTTTTACTTTTACGGCTACTCACACGGCTATTCCCGGGGCGCGCCCGTCGATTCCGGCGGCTTGATGTTCTCAAACTACTTCAGCGCGCAGGTCAACCAGTTCAAGCGTGTCGAATTCGCCGACGGCAGCAGTTGGGACGCCACGCGGATTCAGGAGCTGATCGACAGCCAGATCAACCATGCGCCGGTGGCGGGGCCGGTATTGCCGGCGCAGACCGCCAATTTTTTGCGTGAATTCCGCTTTGCCTTGCCCGAGAATGCATTCACCGACCAGGACGCCGGCGATCATCTCTCGTATGCGGCGTTTCGCAGGTTTTATGACGCGGAGGTGGGCGAGGTGCTGCGCCCGCTGCCAGACTGGCTACGCTTCGACCCGGAATCGCTGAGTTTCAGCGGCGCGCCCGGCAGCGGCGATGCGGGTGAACTGCAGGTGGTGGTGCGCGCATACGACCGCGCCGGGGCCAATGCGCAGAGCGGTTTCGCGCTGCGAATAGAGGAAGGCGTCGCCGTCAATCATGCCCCGGCCCTGGCGCGGCCGATCGGCGTGAGGACGGTGGCGGAGGACCAGGCCCTTGACCTCGTCATTCCGGCCGATACTTTCAGCGATGCCGACAGCGGCGACACGCTCTCATATCGCGTGGCTGCGCTTGACGCCAACGGTGCCCCGGTGGCCCTGCCGGCCTGGCTTGGTTTCGACACGGCCACGCGCCGCTTCAGTGGCATGCCGGACAACGCCGCCGTTGGCGTCACGCGCCTGCGGCTGACAGTGACCGACGGGGCCGGTGCGCTTGCAACCGACGAGTTTGCGCTCACGGTGGCCAACGTCAATGATGCGCCCGTGGCCGTGGCGGACGTCATCGGCGTGGAAGCAGGCGTGACCAGCGGCAATCTTGCGAGTGCGCTACTGGCCAACGACACCGATGTCGATTCCGGCGACGTGCGCCAAGTCGAGTCGGTGGATACAAGCGGGACGCTGGGCGCCCTTTCTTTCGACCGAACCACCGCAACGCTGATCTACAGCGCGACCGGTGCGCGCCTGGATGCGCTCGGGGCGGGCGCCGTTGCTGTCGATCGTTTCCGCTATGCGGTAGCAGACGCGGCGGGCGCATCGTCGACTGCCGAAGTGTTGGTGACGGTAACCGGCGTCAACGATGCGCCTGTGGCGCAGGCCGACCTGCTCGGAATCGATGCGGGTGGCGTCAGCGCGAACCTGGTTGCAAGCTTGCTGGCCAACGACAGCGACGTCGACACCGGCGACACCTGGCGTATCGACGCAATCGACACGAGCGGCACTCTCGGCACGGTGAATTTCGACCGTGCCGCCGCGACACTGACCTACAGCGCCGGCGCAGCGCGCTTCACGGCGCTGGGCGCTGGCGCGACCCTTGCTGATCGCTTCACTTACGTCGTCGCGGATGCCGCGGGTGCCGCAGCTAGCGCGGAAGTCGTGGTAACGGTTGCCGGCGTCAACGATGCGCCGGTGCTGACGGCCCCGCTGCCCAGCGGCAGCGGATTCGAGGGAAAAATGTTCAACTATCAGTTGAGCGCGAGCGCTTTCCGGGATGTCGATGAAGGCGATGTCCTTGGTTACCGTGCCGCGCTGGCGAGCGGCGCCCAGTTGCCTGTCTGGCTGACATTCGATCCCGTGACGCGCAGTTTCAGCGGCACGCCGCCGGTCGGCGTGAGCGCGCGCATCGACCTGCAGGTAACGGCGACCGATGCGGCGGGGCTTGGCGCTTCAGGCTCGCTGGTTCTCGGCTTCGGCCGAATCGTCAATGGCGGGTCGGGTAGCGAGACCTTGTCGGGCACTCTCGGCGACGATGTGCTCTATGGAGGAAACGCAGGTACCGACACCCTCTCGGGTGATGCAGGTGATGACACCTTCCTGGTGCGCGCGGGTGACACCGCTACCCTGGTGGTCAAGGGAGGCTCCGGATTCGACACCCTCCTAGGCAGCACGGGCAATGACGTTTTCCGGCTGCGCGCCTTTTGGCCCGGCGACAGCGTCGAGCTGATCGATGGCGGTGCGGGCGTAAACGTCATTCTTGCGACGCCTTTGCCCATACGCATAGTTGTGCCGCCGGTGGCCTATGGTCGCGGCATCGTCATTCCTTCCTATTCGTACATTTCGCAGACCGGGTTTCTCGACTTTTCGGCGACCGAACTGCGCGGCATCGCGGCGATCGAAGGCGGGATCGATAGTGACATTCTGATCGGAGGCGCCTCCCGTGACGTGATTTTCGGCGGCCCTGGATCGGACCGGCTCAACGGCGGCGGCGGACTCGATCTTCTGCAGGGCGCCACCGGAGCCGATCAGTTCGACGACCTCAGTGGCACCGGCTTGTTCGACGGCGGCGCCGACAACGACATGATGACCGGCGGCGCGGCCGCCGACCTGTTCGTCGGTGGACGCGGTAACGATACGATAACCACCGGCCTGGGTGCCGACGTTATCCTGTTCAATCGCGGCGACGGCGCCGATACGATCAAGGCAAGCAGCGGGCGCGACAACACCCTTTCCCTGGGCGGCGGTGTTTCGTATTCGGGCTTGAACCTGCGCAAGGCGGCCAACGACCTGGTGCTGGGGGTAGGCCCGGCGGATCGAGTGACATTCCAGGGCTGGTACAACGGCACGGCGAACAAGAGCGTGCTGAATTTGCAAGTCGTAGCCGATGCGATGGCGGCCTTTGATGCCGCCTCAAGCGACCCGCTTCTCAACCGCAAGGTGCAGCGCTTCGACTTCGCCGGGCTGGTCGGCGCGTTCGATCAGGCGCGCGCGGCGACGCCATTCCTGAGCCAGTGGGACGTGAGCCAGGCCCTGATGCAGTTTCACCTTGGCGGCAGCGACAGCGCAGCCATTGGCGGCGATCTCGCCTATCAATACAGCCGCAACGGCAACTTCAGCGGATTCGGCGTTGCAGCGGCGCAGACGGTGCTGGGCAGCCCGTCCTTCGGCATCGAAGCGCAGGCCTTGCATGCTGTGGGCGAGGTGTTTGCGGGCGCAACCCGCCTCAAATAGGCGGACAGTGCCGCGCGTCCTGATCGCCTGGGAACTGGGCGCGCAACTCGGCCATGTGTTGCGCATCCTGGGTGTGGCGCGCGAACTGCGCGAACGCGGTGCTGCAGTACTGATTGCGGTGCGCGACCTGCGCGCTGCCTCTGCCACGCTGGCCCAGCACGGCTTCGCTTGCGTGCAGGCGCCATGGATGCCGGCACCGTCCAGCGAAGCGGCCCCGGAGCCGCCCGGCTATGGCGGTATTCTCGCCGCCTGCGGTTTCGGTGAAGTCAGTTCGCTGCGCGCCCTGGTGCAGGGGTGGGACAGTCTGATCGAGCTTTTTTCACCGCAGGTGTTGTTGGCCGATCACGCGCCGTCGGCCTTGCTGGCGGCGCGCATGCGCGCGCTTCCGGCCGCACAGATCGCACTCGGTTTCGAATTGCCGCCCGCAACCGTGCCCCTGCCGGTGTTGCGGCCCTGGACGGCGCACCGACCCGCCGACATTCTGGCCCAGGAGGCGCGTCTGCTAGGAGTGATCAACGCCCTTTGCCGCGAGCGTGGTGCAAGCGGTCTGGATCGCCTTGCGGACCTCTATGCCAGCGCCGCGCCGCTATTGGCCACCGTCCCCGAGCTGGACCATTTCGGCGCGCGTGAAGGTGGCCAATACGTGGGGCCGCTCTTCACGCTCGATGACGGCGAAGCGGCGCTCTGGCCGCAAGCGGACCACCCTGGCAAGCGAATGTTCGTCTACCTGCGTCCCGGTCCGGCGGCGGAGCATGCGCTCGCGGCGATCGGCCGGCGTGTGGCGGCCGATGCGGGTGTGCAGGTCATCGCCGCTGTGCCGGGGTTGCGCCGGGAGATGGCGGCGCAATTTCACGGTGAACGATTTGCCGTGCACGTCAACCCGGTTCGCGCGCGCGTCGCCCTTACAGCCGATCTCGCAATAACCAATGGCGGCCACGGATTGACCGCTGCCGCCTTGCTCGCCGGCGTACCACTCCTCGCGCTGCCGACGCATGTCGAGCAATGGATGCTCGCCAGGCGCGTGCAGCAACTGGGCGCAGGGGTTTTTCTCAACCCCAACCAGGTGGAAACAGGGTTCGCTGCAGCGCTCGGCGCCATGCTCACCGATGACAAGTATCGGCAGGCGGCACTTGCCTTCGCAGCGCACCATGCGGGCGTGGACCAGGGGGCGACACTGCGTCGCATCGCCGACGAAATCGAACGCATATCCGCCGCGCCAGCTGCATGCGCCGGTTAGCGCAGAGCAGTAATGTCCGGTTTCTCCAAAGCAGAAATCTTCGCTTCTGGAAAAGATGGGGGCACTTTAAATCGAGGCAAAGACGGGGATGAATGAGGCCATGCGGCTGGAGATCGTGCTCCAGGTGAAGAACCGGACGATCAGCGGAAAAATGGGGCGAGACCGCTGAGGGTAAGCGAACGGCAGCTACATAGGATCAGAGAGTGTCATGAGGCGCAAGGGCCAGCGGGGCTCGTCAGCTGGCGCAAGGGCAAGCCGACCAGGAGCCGGGTCGCAGAAGAGGTCGAGTCTGGCCCTCGGCCCTGATCTCGGCCGCGACCGGCGGCAAGAAGCAGGATTGGGCGTTCAACAAGACCGGCGTGGCGGCCAACGCGGCCGGCAACTGCGTGGACCTGTGGACCCTCGGCAGTTCGCCCGCAGCAGGGGCCGCGGGCGGCGCGGCGCCGACCGGATCGACCGACACCAGCGCGACCATCGGGGCCATGCCGTTCGGCTACCCCGGCAATGCGAACCCCTGCATTTCGTCACCCGCTGCGTGAGTGCCAGCGTGGCGGCCAACGCGCTGCTGCTCTACGATCGCCTGTTCTCGGTGGCCAAGACCATGAACAGCACCGCCGTGGAGGCCGTGAGCGGCACCTTCACGCGCTACCAGAGCGCGGTGGCCACCGACGCGAGCTGCGTGGGCCGACGCTGCCCGTGTATGCGGCCAACGAAATACCGTCGTTCCTGCCGGCCTTCGTCAACATCATCACCGGGCGGAGATTGCGCTGATCGAAAACGGCATTGTTGGGTCGCTTCAGCCGGCGCCGTTGCAGCATTTTTTTACGACAGCAAGCTGCAGAAGCTCTTGCCGCTGCCGTTCGTTTTCGCGAGCGGGAACTACACGAAATACCTCATTGACAACAAGAACCGCCGCATGCTGATGGATCGGCGTATGGAAAAAAAGAAGATCGTGGCGTTCTCGGTGGGTGCCCAGGGCGATCTGGTGCGCACCAATTTCGCGATGCCATCTACATACCCCACGCTGACCTTCAGCGGTTTCTACGCTCTGGTCGAGAACGGCCTCATCGCCGCATACGGCACCGATGGGCTCACCAAGCTGGCGCTCGGCTCGGCCGGCGTCACTTTGACCAAGGACGCCTACAAGAAGCAGCGCGACCCGGTGGTGAAGGACGGCGAGACGTACACGTTTGCGGAGCTGGCGTTTTCAGGGAATCCACATCACTTGGGCTAATTCGGCCCGAAACCTGTTTCGACCATTCACTATTTCGATACGGCTCGAGCAACCGCCCGGAAGCCTAGTTCGCATTGGTAAACGCAATCGGAGCCGTCAGGGGCTGCTGCTGCTTTTCTAGCGCAACCCTCCCGCATAACAATGGATGGCAAGACGTCCGCGTTCGCTAACGTAGAAAAGTTGGCGACGTATACGGTGGCCAATGATTGGCCAGCTGAATAGCAACTATTCTTCACATTTTCGGAGTTCGTTTGTGCCGCCTTGCCTTCAACGGCATTAGGTGCGCCGACAGATTTAGTCGATTTGTTATCTGCGCTTACTTCTGGCGATTTTGTGGTGATCAGCAAAGCGGAGAACGCAATTGCCGAAAGAAAAAAACCAAGTGTGCCGAACACAACTGGCGGCACGATGGCGTTTTTGAGTCTTAAGGCGAACCCCTTTGGCGGATAGGCGGGGCGGTCTATCCTCATCAGAACGTAGGAGAGAACGAATATGCAACCTAGCAAGCCAAGCATCGAATATGAAAATGTTCCGAACGACTGAATTGCAAAAAAATAGGGGAGGGAAAAAACAGCAAACGATACGAGGGTAATTCCTTCGAGAGATAGCTTTGTTTTGCGCAGCCACACACGTATTCCAAGAGAACGTATCACGGAGATTCGTTTCAGGAGCGTCGCGACGCGACCAGGTCGCGCTTCCGCTGCTTCCAGAGTTGGCATCGTTTCGGATTGGTTCGCCTTCTCCGCTTCTGTGGCCGGTGCATATGGCGCTAGGCCAGCAGTCACCGCCGTGTGCTCAGCCTTTGACGTGCTGGATTTGAGGAATTTGTCGTATGCCGTCCGCTTTTCTATGTTTCCCAAGACCGCATAGATTTTCATCACTTGATCGTGTTTGACAGCGGCCTCAAGATCACCGTTATCTGCGCGGGTCTTGTACTGATTTGCAATTGCAACGCACCGATTGCGAATCTGTTCATGGCTTGCCGCTGCGGTCAAGCCGATTTGCTCAAACAGTGATTTCGCCACTTCGCGGCCCTCCTGCGAAATATCTCTCTTGTTCTGACAAGACTACCAGCAGCGTGTCGTACAGCGCTATAGCGTGGTGCGTTTTTCTATTTTCCGAATTTGCTTATCGAGGATAACGTATGGCCGATGCCAACAGCATCATAGCGAAAGCACAAGCACAAGCCTACGCCGATAGACTACAACAACGGGCGGAAGCGTTCGTCGCCACGTTGCAGAACATCGCGCAGCCGACCGACCCGCTGGTGATCGCGAGCGGGTCGGGGCTGTCGATCCAGGCGGCGCCGTTCATTGACTCGATTTCCGCCATCCTCGGCCAGTTGAACGGCCAGACGCAGACCGCGCCGACGATCGTCACCCCCAACGCGCAGGCGCCCGCGGCGCCGACCAATATTGATTTGGGCCTGACGTCGATCGCTACCACCGACCTCACCAACCTGCAGGTACCGGACTTCACGGCGGCGGCCCCGGTGCCGTGCGGGTGCCACTGAGCGATTGATCGATTTGGCCTGAGCCAGCGATTCGGCCACCATGTCCGACAGTATTCTGCGCGGCCCTTGCTCCGCTCTTTGGACGACACTGGTGGGTTTAGGGACCAGTGCCGTGCTCTTTCCTTTGGCTGGTGATCCGGTTACTTTTCGTGTTGTCATTCAGATGGCATCTCGCAGCTCCTCATAATTGGCTGTGTTACATACTGGTCGACCGTAGCCCTTCCAGATGATCCCCAAGCAGGCTTCCGTAGCCCCGCCTGAAGCCCGCCCCGCGCGGGTTTTTTTGCGTCCCGATTTTCCGCAACACACCCGATCCATCCTTCACGGGACGCCCACGCATGGCTCTCAAGGCATTCAACGGCACGCTGGATGCGGCGCCCGGCTTGTAACCGTACAACGGCCCGCTTGACGCCGAGGAGCCCAAGGCCACGGCCGGCGGGCTGATCCGCTCGCTGGCGGCATCCGCCCTCGACGCAGGCGTAGGCTATCCGCTGCAGGCGGGTGGCGAATTGCTTGCGGTCGGTCTCAACCGGGTGACCGGTACCGAGAACTTCCGCCCCGCGAACCCGCTGGGGCCGATCTCGGCCCTGATCCGCGAGGGCATGTCGGGCGGGGACCAGTTGGCGGCGCAGGAAGGGGTCAAGGGTGATGTGCTGGCGCCGGCTACCTGGGAGATGCCCAAGACCATTTCCGGGCTAGCGTACCAGTTCCCGCAGGGGGCAGGATCGCTCGCTTCGATGGCGGTGCCCGGCGTGGCGGCGGTGCGGGCTGGCCGGCTGGTGGTGGCTGCAACGACCATTGCGGAAAAGGCGGCGGCGGAGGCCGCAATGCGCGGGGCGGCGGGGATCGGCGCGGTTGCTGGCGGTGCCACCACGGCGGGTGCGGTGGAGTCTAGCCCGACGAAACCCTTGCGCACATAACGGTTTCCAGCCTGCCACTACGCCCTGTAATTACACCCTATGATTGCGTTCTATCCGGCGTGCCTGAATCCGGCGGCGGCGAAATGGTGATCAAAAGTGAGCGCGATGCGAATCCGCACACGCTGCATGATCGAAAAACTGGTGGCGTCAACGGCGGATAGTTTGTGCAGATCCTTGCGCTGAAAATGGCGCCATGCATCGTTCAGATCGCGCGCCTCGCAGGGAAGGATGGTTGCCGCACCGCAGCGGCCTGCACTGCATCCCACTGGCAGAGCGCGCGCTCGTGCAGGGGATCGCGGGTAGGCGCGAGCGCAATCCGGGCGCCGCTATCGATGAACACCGCCTCACGCTGACGCATCAAACCCGGTCGTAAATGCTGTCGTGATCGGCCGACGTGCGCTTTGGCTCGCCGTCCCACAGCGCCACCGGGCCCGTGCTGGCCGGCTTGAGTACGGTCTTGCGGACGGCTTCGCGCACCAGATCAGCCACGCTGCGTCCGCAGCGAGCGGCGGCTGCGCGCAGGGCTTCCAATTCTTCTTTGGGAAAGTACACCTGGGTGTTTTTCATATACGTCAGGCTAGCATCCATATCGACATATATCAACGGTGCGGCTCATGCCGCAAAGAGAATCCGGCGGCCCGGATACAGTGCCTACTTTTCGGTCTCCGGATTGATTGTTACCACCAGATGCATCACCGACGGCCACCGGCTACAACCGCAAAGCGTCTCAAATCTCCGTTCGCACGGCCGCTTCTGCGCAGGCGACGCAAACTCATCAGCGCCTGTGGGTAGTAGAAATCGCCTCGCATCGTCGATTCGTCGATTCCAAGCCCGTGAGGCAGATCTGCAGTTGCTTGGAGCAATTGCCCTGCGCGATTCTGCACGCGATGCTCACATGTTTCGACCAAGCGGCGAGCAAATGAACGGATGCGTCCAGCGACGCCAGGTCGCCGGTTATGCGGACACCCAACTATGGCACGGCGTGGGTCACAAGGTGCGATAAGGGGCGACAATGCCGTTCAGATGTGTGTCCGCGTCGGTGCCGGCCGAAGCGGTGTTTGCGCAGCGCTTTGGAACCATCTAGAGCTGCGTCCCGGTGGCATGGTTGTTAATCGCAACATTGTGAATCGCAACATCATCAAGCGCGCCGGCGTTACGCTTGAAAAGGCCTGCCTTTGCAGCGATTCATTCAAAAGGAGAACGTTTGTGCCCTGGCAGGAACAGATCGACGAGTTGAATACCCGCAGGCACCTGGCCCAGAAGATGGGGGGCGAAGAGAAGTTGCAGCGCCATCGCGACAACGGCAAGCTGCCGGTGCGTGAACGCATCGCGCAACTGGCGGATTCCGATTCCTTTGTCGAGGTCGGCGCGTTGGCCGGCATCGGGCGCTATGACGAAGCCGGCAAGCTGGTGGACTTCACGCCCTCGAATTTCCTCATGGGGCGGGCGAAAATCGAGGGGCGGCCGGTGGTGGTGACCGGCGATGATTTCACCGTGCGTGGCGGCGCGAATGATGGTGCTGTGGGCGACAAGCTGATGGTGGCCGAACAGATGGCGCACGACCTGCGCATTCCGCTGGTGCGCCTGGTCGACGGCACCGGCGGTGGCGGCTCGGTGAAGAACATCGAGACCAAAGGCCATACGCTGTTGCCCAAGCTCAAATCCTGGCCGCTGATCGCGCGCAACTTGGGCACCGTACCGGTGGTTTCTCTGGCGCTCGGTTCGGTGGCCGGCATGGGCGCGGCGCGGGTGTCGGCGAGCCACTATTCGGTGATGGTGCGTGAAATTTCGCAGGTGTTCGTCGCCGGGCCGCCGGTGGTCGAGCGCATCGGCCAGAAGCTCACCAAGAATGAACTGGGTGGCAGCCAGATCCACACGCGTAACGGTGTGGTGGATGATGAAGCGGAGACCGAAGCAGAAGCCTTTGCGCGCGCGCGGCGTTTTCTTTCCTACCTGCCGCCTTCGGTCCACGCCCTGCCGCCGCGCGCCGAAGCGGGCCGTGAATCGAGCGCAGACCAGGAAAAGCTGCGCCGCGCGATTCCGAAAAATGCCCGCTCGGTCTACAAGGTGCGGCCGATTGTCGAGGCGGTAGTCGATGATGCTTCGTTCATGGAAATCGGCCGCCACTGGGGCAAGGCGCTCGCTGCGGGTCTCGCGCGCGTCGATGGCTGGCCGGTGATGGTGATGGCCAGCGATCCGTATCACTATGGCGGCGCGTTTGATCGCCAGACCACCGAGAAGTACATTCGCATGATCGACCTGGCCGAGTTGTTTCATCTGCCGGTTGTCAACTTTGTCGATGTGCCCGGGTTTCGCGTCGGTCTCGAAGCCGAGGAAGAGGGCGTGATGCGCGCCGGGGTGCGCGCCCTGACGGCGCTGGCTCAAACCACGGTGCCGTGGTGCACCTTCATCATTCGCAAGGCTTTTGGCGTCGCCGGCGCGTCACACCAGCACCCGGACCGCTTCTGCTTCCGCTATGCCTGGCCTTCGGCGCAATGGGGCTCGCTGCCGATCGAAGGCGGCCTTGCGGTGGCCTACAAGGCCGAGATCGAGGCCGCAGCCGATCCGGCGGCGGCCGAGTCGCGTATCGAGGCACGGGTGCGCGGGCTTACCTCACCATTCCGTAGCGCCGAAGCGTTCGTCGTCGACGACATGCTCGACCCGGCCGATACGCGCAAGCGCGCCGTCGAATTCGCCAACCTGGCCGCGCCGGCACGGGTGGCGGGGATGACGCGCTTCATGTATCGGCCGTAGCAGGCTGCCGGATTCGGATCCTGGCGCCAGGCAAACCACCGAGGGACAAGCAGCGCTGAGCACCGCCGGCAACACCGCGACTCCCACAGCACCGCTGTCGATCGAGGAGATCGCGCAACGCATCCTGATCGTGCGCGGCAGGCGCGTCCTCCTCGATGCCGATCTGGCCGCGTTCTACGGCGAGACGACCAAGCGGCTGAACCAGCAGGTCAATCGCAACCGCGAGCGCTTCCCGGGCGACTTCATGTTTCAACTGAGTGAAGAGGAGTTCGCCCACTTGAGGTTGCAAATTGCAACCTCAAGTTTGCAGGGTGTCGGTCATGGCGGCCGCCGTTACGTGCCCTTCGCGTTCACCGAGCATGGCGCGATCATGGCTTCGATGGTGTTGAACAGCGCCCGCGCCACCGAGGTCAGCGTCCACGTGGTGCGTGCGTTCATCGAGTTGCGCAACCTCGTCGCCGGCAACAAGGAGCAGGCTTCGAAGCTCAGACGCGTGGAACGCAGCGTCGATTCGCATGCCCATGCGATCACCGGCTTGATCGAGTCGATGCGCGAACTCATGGCGCCGCCAAATCCGAAGAAACGGCCTATCGGGTTTGTGATTCCGGAAGAAACGCCGGAGCGGAAACCAGGCGCGAAGTCGGCGAAAAAGAAGTAGCCACGCCACGCGGCTAGCAACGACGACGCCCGCGAATGCGGGCAAGCCAGTTTCGGCGCGCGTATGCATTGCATGCCGTGCCGTCTCACTTCACTCGCATCCGGTTATTTTTTGGATTGTGCAGAAGCTCGCACAGGCCCAGCGCTTCCATCAGCGGCGGCAGATAAACGCCGAAGCGGCCGCGCAACCCCTTTTTCAAGCCATACCAGCCGCCGATGGGGTTGGCGGGCGAACGACCCCAGGCTTCGACCGTGCCTTCCAGCCTTGTCGTCCACATGCATGGTGTATTCGGATGTTCCCGGCGGCGTCTTCAGTTGCCAGGGATTCGCCTTGCCGTGATCAAGTATTGCCATGATTCACCTCCTGAGAAAAAGGGCGGACAGATGCGGCGGCCATGCTGGGCATGCACACCGAATCGTGGCACATGCGCCCGTTGCCTTGCAACACCGGCGTGCACGGGCGGAAGCACTGCGCAGCGCCGTTCGCAAGAGAACCGGCGCAGGTGACTGCTGCAAGCGCTTGCCGGCCCGACGCGGCGCGTCAGACCTGGCGCAGCGTAGCGTTGATCAGGTCCAGGTCGAGCGTGACAAAGGTGGCGTTGTGACTGTCGGTGAGCGGTCCGCCGCCGGGAAGCACTTCACCATTGCTTGCGTAACCGATGGCCTTGAATTTCCAGACCCCGCTAATCCATTTGAGGTTGCCCACATGTTCGCCGCCCGCGGCCATCACCTGATGGATGCCGGCGTTGAGTGGGTGGAGTGTGAGTTTGGTCGGGGCGGGTTTCACAACTGGAGTCTACGTCACACCGTTGCGGGCAGGGACAGTTCAAAGCGCTGCGCGCGGATGCCGGGCGGAACAGGCGATAATCGAGCGGCCTTGCGGTGCGGGCGGCAGCGCCGGCATGCCACCCCGAATGCTTCCACTGCTTGAAGCCTCGACCCCATGCCACGCATACTGATCCTCAACCCCAACACCACCATCAGCGTGACCGAGCTGGTGACGCGCCATGCCCGCGAATTGTTGGGTGATTCAGTCGAATGCATCCCGGCCACCGCGCGCTTCGGTGCCAACTACATCTCCAACGAAGCCGCCTACGCGATCGCCGGGCATGCGGCGCTGGATGGTGTGGCGGAATATGGCCAGGGCTGTGATGCGGTATTGCTGGCCTGCTTCGGCGATCCGGGTCTGTTTGCGTTGCGTGAGGTATGTGCCATGCCGGTGATCGGCCTGGCCGAAGCGGCGATGCGCCAGGCTGCCATGCACGGGCGCTTTTCGATCGTCACCGGCGGCGCCCTGTGGCGGCCCATGCTGGAGCGCCTGGCCGCGGCGCTTGGCTATGCCGGGAAAGTGGCGCGGATTCGCACCATTGCGTTGACCGGTGCCGAGATCGCGTCCGACCCGCAAGGATCGATCGCCTTTCTTGCCGCCGAGTGCCGCGCTGCGGCGCTTGAAGACCACGCGCAAGCCGTGATTTTGGGCGGTGCGGCCTTGGCCGGCATGGCCGCACGCATTGCGCCGCAACTCAGTGTGCCGGTGATCGACAGCGTGCATGCCGGCGCACGGGTGGCGGCGCAACTGGCTACCGATTACGCGCGTGGCGCCAAGCCGCCGCCCATGCATTACGCGACGCCGACCAGCGGCATCGGCACGGCGCTGGCGCGCTTGCTGGCCTGATGCCATGGGCGTGATCGTCGATTGCGCGTTGGCAGGCAGCGATCAATTGGGCGAATGCCCGCTCTGGGATGAGCGCGATCAATCCCTGTGGTGGGTGGATATTCGTGCGCCGGCGCTGCGCCACTGGAAGCCGGGCGCGCCTGCGGCGGCGAGCTTGTTGTTGCCCCAGGCAGTCGGCTCGATCGCCTTGCGCCTGCGTGGCGGGCTGGTTGCGGCGGCCAAAGCAGGCCTGCACGCACTCGATACAAGCACCGGCGCGCTTACGCCCTGGGTTGATCCCGAGGCACACCTGGCGGATAACCGCTTCAATGACGGTCGCTGCGATCGCCAGGGACGGTTCATTGCCGGAACCATGGCCGAGTCCAGCCGCGAGCCCACGGGCTCGCTGTACCGATTCGATCCGGATGGCGGATACAGCACTTTGCTTACCGATATCAGCGTGCCCAACAGTCTGGCCTTCAGTCCGGATGGTTGCACCCTTTATTTCGCCGACACCCATCGCAATCGCATATGGGCGTTCGACTACGACCCGGCCAGTGGCGGCATTGCGCGCCAGCGCCTGTTTGCCAATACGGAAGGCCACGCCGGCCGGCCGGATGGCTCTTGCGTCGATGCCCAGGGCTACCTGTGGAACTGCGAGTATGGCGGCTGGCGGGTGGTGCGCTATGCGCCCGACGGGCGCATCGACGGCGCGATCCCGCTGCCGGTGGCCAATCCGACCTGCTGCTGTTTCGGCGGTGCGGACCTGGGCACCCTGTATATCACCTCGGCGCGCCAGCGCCTGACGCCCGGGCAACTGGTGGACCAAGCGCTGGCGGGCAGCCTGTTCGCGGTGCGGCCTGGCGTCACGGGTTTGCCGGAGTCGCGCTTCGCAGGCTGAACCCTGCGTAGCACGTGCGCCGCGGGTTGCACAGAGCCGGTACGTCGCTTCCAGCGTGAAGCCGTGCCCGGTTCCAGCGCGTAGCTTCAGTCGGCCAGCGTTGGCACTTCCTCGGTGGCGAACTTGCCCGGCATCACGATTTCGAGCATTTCGATATCCGCGCTGTGGCCGATTTCGCGATGGCGAATCGAAGGCGGCTGATGCACGCAGGAGCCCGCTTCGAGCCGCACCTTGCCATGGCCTTCATACTCGAATTCGATCCAGCCCTTGAGGATGTAGACCATCTGGAAATCGGTGCGGTGCAGGTGCGGCTGGCCGGAAAATTCCGCGCCCTTGGCGGCGCGAATCACATGCGCCACCACGCGGCCGTCGGTGGCGTTTTCGATGCCTAGATCACGATAATCGAAAAACTCACGCAGCCCACTCTCGAATTTCGTGGTGCTCAGGTGGCTGATGGAAAAGCCCTTGGTGGTCATGTCGGTCTCCCGTGGGTGGTGTCGCGCCGCAGGATGTCGGGCGCCTCGGTGAATGTTACTGCAGCGACGCCGCTTTGGCGCGCCGCAGCCGCATTCAGCCGCGAATGCAATGCACCTGATGCGAGGCGCTGGCCGCAGCCGCGGGCGGAAAGATCGTGCCGCAGCGTTCTTCCGCATACTTTCAGCGTGGTGCGAAAGCACAGCCCTCCGGTACCTTGGCCATGTTGGGCGGGCTGCCGGGAATCGCCTCGATGCGCTCGCGTGCCGCGCCGACGGCGCGGTCGGCCATGCCGGGCAGCACGTTGGCCGCCAACAGGCCCTGGCTATAGGGGTGGCGCGGGTTGCGGATGATGTCGCGCACGCTGCCGGTTTCGATAAAGCGCCCGGCGTACATCACCGCCACACGGTCGGAGACTTCGACTGCCACGCCGCCATCATGGGTGACGAAAATCACCGCCATGCCGAACTCCTTCTGCAATTCGCGCAGCAGCAGCAGAATCTAAATCTGCACGGTGGCATCCAGCGCCGTGGTCGGCTCGTAGGCCAGCAGCAGTTGCGGCTTGCAGGCCAGTGCCAGCGCGATCATCGCGCGCTGGCGCATGCCGCCGGCCCCACCTCGGCGATGCGCCCGAGGTACATCACCATCACGCGGTCGCTCATCTACTGCACCACGTTCAAGTCGTGCAAGATTGAAGAGGTAAGTGAGGCCGAATTCGGCCTTGAGGTCGGCCAGCAGGTTGAGTACCTGCGCCTGCACCGACTTGTCGAGCGCGGATCCCGATTCGTCCAGTATCACAAGCCTGGGTTGCAGTGCCAGCGCGCGCGATGTTGACGCGCTGGCGCTGGCCGCCGGAAAGCTCGTGCGGATAGCGGCGGATGAACTGCGCCGGGTTCTTGGCCCACCTTGGCCAGCAGGTCGCGCGCGCGGCTGCGCGCCTCGGCCTTCGGCACGCCGTGCACCTGCGGGCCGAAGGCGATCGATTCCTCGATGGTCAGGCGCGGATTGAGCGAGGCGAACGAATCCTGGAACACCATCGGCATCTGGCGCCGCAATTCCTATAGCGGCATGTGCTGCGAGCCTACCGTCTTGCCGTCGAAGGCGATGTTGCCTTCGTCATGGTCGATCAGGTCAGGGCAGCCTCAAGGCGTGTGGCTCTAACCGTGGGCGATGCGCTCCACTTCGGTGCGTGCGAGGCCGGCCTTCTCCCCCGCCTTGACGATCTCGCCCCAGGTCACTTCGTCGACCGGTACGCCATTGGCCAGGCGTTCTTTTTTCCACTCACGTTCGGGTTCGCCGGCGATCTTCACGTGCGATACGCCGGCAGCCGGCGGCGATGCGGTGTGCCACGCCACGAAGTCTTCCAGTTCGCGTGAAAGGTTCTCGGCCGTGCCCATTTTTTTCGGGTCGATGATGATCGAGAACATGCCATTCAACACCTGGCGGCCGCGCGCGCAATCGCCCTTCTCGGTTTTGCCGCCGGATAGCGCACCACCCAGCAGTTCGCAGATCAAGGCCAGGCCCGAACCCTTGTGCTCACCGAAGGGCAAGATCGCGCCATAGGGTTCGACCACGGTGAATCGCGGGTCCACGGTGGGATCGCCGGCGGTATCGATGATGGTGCCGGGTTCAAGCGCGACGCCCTTGTTGAAGGCCACGCGGGTCTTGCCCTGTGCGATCTTGCTGGTGGCGAAATCGAGCACCAGCGGATCGCCTCCGGCCCGCGGCACGCCGACGCAAAACGGGTTGGTGCCGTGACGCGCGTCGCGCCCGCCCCAGGGCGCCACGATCGGGCGCGACAGCACATTGACAAAATGGATCGACACCAGGCCATGGCCGATGCACTGCTCGGCCCACGCACCGATGCGCCCGATGTGATGCGAGTTCGACAGGCCGACCACGCACACGCCATGGCGCTTGGCGCGCTGCGCACCCAGTTCCATTGCTTCGTAGCCCATCACCTGGCCATAGCCCTGATTGCCGTTGAGCGTGAGGATCGCGTTGGCGTCCAGCGTGATGCTGACATGGGCGTTGGGCGTCAGGCCGCCTTCCTTCCAGGCATCGATGTAGCGCGGGATCATGCCCACGCCGTGCGAATCATGTCCCTTCAGATTGGCTTCGACCAGGTTGGTGGCGACCAGGTCGGCTTCACGGTCGGTGGAACCGCTGCCCTTGACGATGGCGCGGATGGTCTGGGTCAGTGCTGCAGCCTGGAAAGTGTGCGTGGTGGCCATGGAAGGTTGTGTGTGAGTGGGTCGGATGGCTGAAACTGCTGGTTACGGTTCTAAATGACTTTGCCCGGGTTCATGATGCCCCTGGGGTCGAGCGCGGCCTTGATGGCGCGCATCAGATTCAATTCGGTCGCGGACTTGTAGCGCTTGATCTCTTCGCGCTTCAACTGCCCCAGGCCATGTTCGGCGGAAATCGAGCCGTTGAAGCGATGCACGCAGTCGTGCACGATGCGATTGACCGCTTCCGACTCATGGGCCATCCAGTCGCCTTCGGTATAGCCTTGAAGCGGGCGGGTGATGTTGTAGTGCAGGTTGCCGTCGCCCAGGTGGCCGAAATTGACCGGGCGCACGCCTGGATAGGCGGCTTCAAGCGCCGCGTCCGCCGCGTCGATGAAGTCGGCGATTTTCGAGATCGGCAGCGAGACATCATGCTTGATGTTGCGGCCGTCGATCGACTGCGCCTCGGGCAGGGTCTCGCGCAATTCCCACAGGCGCCTGGCCTCGCTTTCATTCTTCGCCAGCGCCGCGTCGCTGACCAGTTCGGCTTCCATGGCGCTGCCAAGCGCAGCCTCGACATCGTAGGCCAGCGCCTGCGCGTTGCGGCTGTCGGCGATGTCGGTCAGCACATACCAAGGGTGGCGCGTGGCAAATGGCGACTTCAGGCTGGCCGAAAAACGCTCGACAATCGACAGTGCGAAATCCGACAGCAATTCAAACGCGGTGATGCGTTCGCCCAAAGCACCCTTCATGTGGGTCAGCAGGGCCAGCGCCTGGCGCGGCGATTGCAGCGCAATAAAAGCGGTTTGGGTGGCGGCAGGTGCGGGATAGAGCTTGAGCACAGCCTTGGTGATGATGCCCAGCGTGCCTTCGGCACCGATGAACAATTGCTTCAGGTCGTAACCGGTGTTGTCCTTGCGCAGGCCCTTCAAACCGCTCCAGATCTCGCCCGAAGGCAACACCACTTCGAGGCCCATCACCAATTCACGAGTGTTGCCGTAGCGCAGCACCTGTACACCGCCGGCATTGGTGGCAATGTTGCCGCCAATCTCGCACGAGCCCTCGGCGGCCAGCGAGAGCGGAAACAGGCGCCCGTGCTCGGCGGCGCTTTCCTGCAGGACCTGCAGGATGCAGCCGGCCTCGACGGTCATGGTGTTGTTGACAGTATCGACTTCGAGCACGCGGTTCATGCGCGAGACGTTGATGATCACCTGCGTGCCGGAGCCGTCGGGCACGCCGCCGCCAACCAGGCCCGTATTGCCGCCTTGCGGCACGATGGTCGCGCCGTTTGCAGCGCACAGCCTGACGATGGCCGCGACCTCCTCGCAAGTGGCCGGCTTGACGACCGCGAGCGGCTTGCCGAAGTACTTTTTGCGCCAGTCATTGGCGTAGGCGGCGAAATCGGAGGTGATGACGTGGTCGGCGCCGACGACCCGGGCGAGCTCGGTCAGGAGTTGCATCTCAATAAACCGCGCGTCCCCCGGAGATATCAAACACCGCCCCGGTGGTGAACGAGCATTCTTCGCTGGCCATCCAGGCGATCATCGCCGACAGCTCCTCGACCTTGACAAAGCGGTTCATCGGAATCTTCGACAGCATGAAGTCGATATGCGACTGGCTCATCTGCGCGAACATTTCGGTCTGCGCCGCCGCCGGGGTGATGGCGTTGACCCGAATCCCGGTGCCCGCCAGTTCCTTGCCCAGCGATTTGGTCAGCCCGATCACTGCTGCCTTGGAGGCGCTGTAGGCCGGTGCGTTGGGGTTGCCGTCCTTGCCGGCGATCGAAGCGATGTTGATGATGCGACCGTAGTCGCGCTTCATCATGCCGGGCACCAGTGCCTTGCAGCAATGAAAGGTGCCCATCAGGTTGACTTCCTGTACCGCGCGGAAATCCTTGGACGAGTATTCCCAGGTTTTCTGATTCGGGCCGGTGATGCCGGCGCTGTTGACCAGGATGTCCACGCGGCCTGTAGCTGCGGCGGCGGCGAGTACCTGGGCTTCGTCGGTGATGTCCAGGGTGGTGGTGGCCACCGACCCGAGTGCGGACAAGGTGGCTTTGGATTGCTCCAGCCGATCGCCTGTCATGTCCCACAGCACGACGGCGGCGCCGGATTGCAGCATGCGTTCGGCCACCGCATAGCCGATGCCGCGCGCGCCGCCGGTGATGACGGCGGTCCTGCCTTTCAAGTCGATCTGGTTCATGGCGTTTCTCCTTTTGGTTGTGCCTGTGCGAGTTTCTTCAGTGGCCGCAGGATCGCGGTGGCGCAAACGAAGTAAATGGTGGCAAGCGCGATCTCGACGCCTGCCAGCAGCATCGAGGCGCCGGCGTCGCTGCTCACGCGCACCAGGCCTTCGGTGATGTAGAGCCAGATCAGCAGCACCGAGCATTGCAAAGCGTAGTTGCGAGCGGCCAGAACGCCGCGCAAGATCAGGAGCAGCGGCAGCACTTTCAACACCAGCCAGGAGCCGCCCGGACGCAAGGGTGCCAACCACAACTCCCATGCCACGCACAGCACGATGAGGCCGATCAGGGCGGTGCTGGCGCCGCGCTGCCAGGGGAATTTCATGCGGCGAGTTTCAGTGCGATACCGGTCAGACGTCGTCCGAGCGCGATGGTGAGGCGCTTTTCATCGTCGCTCAAGGGCCGATCCGGCCCGCTGCCGGCGACATGGCTGGCACCGTAGGGTGTACCGCCGCCAGTGGTGGTGGCGAGCGCCGGTTCGGTATAGGGCAGGCCGACGATGAGCATGCCGTGATGCAGAAGTGGCAGCATCATCGACATCAGGGTGGTTTCCTGCCCGCCATGCTGGCTGGTAGTCGAGGTGAAAACGCAGGCAGGCTTGCCGACCAGGCTGCCGTTCTGCCACAGTGCACCGGTCGAATCCCAGAAATGCTTCATCGGTGCGGCCATGTTGCCGAAACGGGTTGGCGATCCCACAGCAACGCCAGCGCATTCCTCAAGATCTCGCATCTCGGCATAAGGAGCACCGGCCGGCGGCACCGGCGGGGCCGCCACGCTGGTGATGGCCGCCACCGGCGGCACGCAGCGTACACGGGCGATCGCGCCCGCTACGCTTTCGACGCCTTGCGCGATGTGCTGGGCTAAACGGCGGGTGGCACCGTTGCGGCTGTAATAAAGGACCAGGATATCGGGCATCGGAGAGGAAAATGCGGTCCTGCTTGCGGCTGCTAGGCCAGGCGTCAAGCGGGATGACGATCAGTGCGAGGGTATTATACGGAGTCAGTCAGCAGGGAGAATCCAGGGCGTGTCGGCGAAACAGCCATCGGTGGTGCGGCGCATTGAACAGCAGGTCGATCAGGTGTCCGGCGCCGCCGCCAATGCGATCTCTGGAGCTGTCGCCAGTGTGGTGCATGCTGCCGGGGGCGTGGCCGACGATATGGTGGGCGGCTCGCGCCAGGCGCGCTATGTGTTGTATCTGCTGAAACGGGCACGCGAAGACCAGTTGGCGCAGGTGGCCGGCAGCCTCACATTTACGACGCTTTTGTCACTGGTGCCCTTTCTGACGATTGCGCTGGGAGTGTTTGCTGCGTTTCCGATATTCGACGAGATGCGCGATGCGCTCGAAGAGTTCCTGCTCGACAACGTGTTGCCCGAGCAGGCCAGCGACGCCTTGATGACGCATGTGGGCGCGTTCGCGCAAAAGGCGGCCGGCCTCACCATGGCTGGTGTGGTCGTGCTCGGTGTGACCGCAATTCTCTTGTTGCAGACCATCGACCGTGCGCTCAATGCCATCTGGCGCGTGCCGCGGCCACGCCCGCTCGGGCAGCGGGTGCTGGTGTACTGGACGGTGGTGACCCTGGGGCCGGTATTGATTGGCGGTGGCCTTGTGATTACCTCGCTGGCCGTGTCCGTGTCGCTCGGCTTCATGCCGGGCAGTCAGTGGGTCTCTCACCTGCTGTTGGGCGTGGTTCCACTCTTGCTCACCGCGCTGGCGTTTGCGATTCTGTATGTGGCGGTGCCCAACCGCGATGTGCAGTGGCGACACGCGGTGATCGGTGGTGCGGCGGCCGCCCTCGGTTTCGAGGCGATGAAGAATCTGTTCGGGCTGTATGTCGCCAGCTTCCCAAGCTACCAGCTGGTTTACGGCGCGTTTGCCGCGATTCCGATTTTTCTGCTGTGGATATACATGTCGTGGCTGGTAACCTTGGGCGGCGGTCTGATCGCCGCGACCTGGCCACTGGTGGGCTACGAGCGTGCCGATACCCACAAATGGCCGGGTCTGGCGTTCACCGAAGCCATGCGCATCCTGTTTTTGCTGCACCGGAGCCGTGCCGGCGGCGGCGCCACGCCGCGCCGCATTCGTGCCGAGTTGCGCACCGGATTCTCGGATTCCGAGACCCTGCTGGAGCGGCTGCGCCACGCCGGCTGGGTCGCGCGCGTCGAGGGTGCAGACGGCCAGCCGCGCTGGGCCATGCTGGCCGATCCCGATGCGCTACTGGTGGCGGAGGTGTTTCGCCGCTTTGCCTTCGATGCCGGCATGGCAACCAAGACCCTCGACGTCGATCATCCGCAGCACAGCTTCGGCGTGGCACGTTTATCTGCGCTGATCGAGGGTAGCCTGGATCTCACGCTGGCCCAGGCGTTTGCAGCGGGGCCAGCCGTCCCTGAATCGCACGAAACACCTGCAGGCAAACGCAGCGCATGAAACCTTTCACCCAGAAACTCGAAGCCGCCTGGCGCAGCAACAATTCCCTGCTGTGCGTCGGGCTCGACCCGGATCTCAAACGCTTTCCGGCGCATCTAGGCCAGCGATCCGGCGCGATCGCCGAGTTTTGCCGCGCGATCGTGGATGCAACCGCCGATCTGGTATGCGCCTTCAAGCCGCAGATCGCCTACTTCCATGCCGAGCGGGCCGAGGATCAACTCGAGGACCTGATCACCTATATCCACGATCGCTATCCGCAGGTTCCGGTGATCCTGGATGCCAAGCGCGGCGATATCGGTTCGACCGCCGAGCAATATGCGCGCGAAGCCTTCGAACGCTACCGCGCCGATGCAGTGACGGTAAGCCCGTTTCTCGGTCACGACTCGATCACCCCCTACACCTGTTACGCCGAGCGCGGTGTGATCGTGCTGTGCCGTACTTCCAACCCGGGCGGCAGCGACATGCAGTTTCTCGAAGTCGATGGTCCGCATGGCCGCGAGCGCGTCTATCAACGCATCGCGCGCACGGTTGCGACCGAGTGGAACCAGAACCACAACTGCGGCCTGGTGGTGGGCGCCACCTATCCGGCTGAATTGGCCGAGGTGCGCCGGATTGTCGGCGACCTGCCACTATTGGTGCCAGGCATCGGCGCGCAGGGCGGCGATATCGTGGCGACGGTGGCCGCCGGGCGCAGTGCGCAGGGGGCGGGTCTGATCATCAATTCGGGGCGCGCGATTCTCTACGCATCGGGTGCCGAAGACTTCGCCGCTGCGGCGCGCCGGGTCGCATTGGAAACGCGCGACGCAATCAATGCAGAGCGTTGAGCGCGGCGGTTTTCGCTTCCGCAGCAGCTGCACTTTCGTAGAAGGCATCAACCAACACAGGACTTCATCAAAATGACGACAAATCTGGAAATCGCGACCCTGGGCGGCGGCTGCTTCTGGTGTGTGGAAGCGGTATTCGACGATCTCAAGGGCGTGCACGCGGTCGAATCGGGTTACATGGGCGGGCATACCGTGAACCCCAGCTATGAGGACATCTGCGGCGGCGATACAGGGCATGCCGAAGTGATCCGCGTGCGCTTCGATCCGGCCGTGGTGAGTTTCGCCGACATCCTGCGGGTGTTTTTCACCGTGCATGATCCGAGCACGCTCAATCGCCAGGGCAATGATGTCGGTACCCAGTATCGCTCGGTGATTTTCCATCACTCCGAGGCGCAGGCAGCGACCGCGCGTGAAATCATCGCGGAGATTGACGGCGAAGGCATCTGGGGCGGCAAATGCGTGACCGAGGTGAGCCCGGCAGTAACGTTTTACGAGGCCGAGAAATACCACCAGGAGTACTACGCGCGCAACCCCAACCAGTCGTATTGCATGTTCGTGGTGGCGCCCAAGGTGCAGAAGTTCCGCAAGAAGTTCGCCGCGCGATTGAAGAAGTAACAGTAGCGCGTCGCCGCGCCGGCCTCAGGAAGCCTGATCGACGATTGCCTGGGCCAGCTTGAAAAGGGTCAGCGGTGCCGACCCTTCTGCCTTGTTGTTGGCCACGATGGTCACCGGGTAGCCGGCGCGCGCGGTGGCGGCCGCCACCCGGGCCAGGGTGGCGCGGGTTTGCGGATCGGCATCGACGATTCGGTTGAACGGTGCGTAGGCCTGTTTGGCCTCCTGGTAGGCGAAGCCGGAATGCAGGTTCCAGCGCGCCACCATGGGGCCGGGCCACAGCGCACGCAGCAGCGGCAACTGCGCCTCGACCGCCGGCATGCGTGCGTGCACACCCAGGCAGTAGCGGGCGCCGGTGTCCTTGAGGGCATCGGCCAGGTCGCGCCCCAGCAGTTCCGCATCGCGCACTTCGACGGCGAACTGCGGTGGGTTGGCAAAGCCTTCGCACATCTTGTTGAGCGCCCACAGAAATGCATGCAGCCGGGCTACAAACGCCGGCACGTCGTCGAGCGTGCGGCGCGCCAGCGGCGAGAACTGAAAAACCAGCGGCCCGGCTTTCTCCGCCAGGCCCGCCACCGCGGGTTTTGCGTACTGCTCGAACGCGACCTGGGCGTCGAGAAACTGCGGGTTTGGCGCCGTGGCGCGCCCGCTCTGGTCGCGCCGCATCTGGTCGGTGACCAGTGCCGGGCCCTTGACCAGGAAGCGGAAATCCGGCGGCACCTGGGCCGCATAGGCCGCGTACTCGGCGGCCGCCAGCGGCTGATAGAAGCTGCGGTCGATGCCGACGCTGCGCAGTAGCGGATGGCGGGCATAGGCGGCAAGCCCGCTTTTCGCCAACTGCGATTCGCCGGCCACGGTGTCATAGACGATCCCGGCCCAACCGGGGAAAGACCATGATGAGGTTCCCAGATGAATCCGCGCCGGCAAGCGCCGACCAAGATCAAGCGTGGCGGCATCGGCAATCGCCGGGCCGATCGGCTTGGCCGGCGTGCGCGTTCGACCTGGGTTGGCCGGGGGTTCGGGCACGGCGCCAAAAAGATCGTCGCTGCGTGTCATGTCGGCGCAGGCGTCTCATCCTGATTTCGCGAAAGGACGATTATCGGCGAGAATCACGCTTTGCCAACGATTTCTGCGCAGCCAGCAAGACCCATGACGATCGACCTCATCGACTACGAGCACGGTATTTCCGCGCTCGATTCCGGCTTTCACCGGCCGCGTCTGGATGCAATACACCTGCTGATCGAAAACGGGCGCGCGGTCATCATCGATACAGCGACCACCCATTCGGTGCCCCTGGTGCTCGAAGCCCTGCACAGCAAGGGCCTGGGGCCGGAGCAGGTGGACCATGTGCTCCTGACGCACATCCATCTGGACCATGCCGGCGGTGCCGGCGAGCTGATGCGCCTGATGCCCAATGCCACACTGACTGTGCATCCGCGCGGCAGCCGCCACATGGCCGACCCGTCCAAACTGTGGGCCGCGACGGTCGATGTGTACGGCATCGAGCTCGCCCGGCACAACTATGGCGTGGTCGCGCCGGTTCCGGCCGGCCGCATTGTTGAAGCCGCGGACGGTTTCCGTCTCGATTTCCAGGGCCGTACCTTCACCTTCTACGATACGCCCGGCCATGCGAAGCACCACGTGTGCATCCATGATTCGCGCTCCGGGCATGTTTTCACCGGCGATACTTTTGGTCTGGGTTATGTCGAACTTGAAACGGATGGCCGCCGCTTCTGCTTTCCGACCTCCAGCCCCTCGCAGTTCGACCCTGCGGCACTGCATGCATCGATCGAACGCATCACGGCCTTGAAGCCCGGCGCGATTTATGTGACGCATTATGCCCAGGTAACTGATGTGCCACGCATCGCCGCCGATCTGCACCGCCTGATCGACGAGCACGCCGCTTTGGCCGAGCGCGCCGCCGCCGCCGGACTGGCCGGCGACGCCCGGCACCGCTTCCTCAAGGACGGGGTGGGTGGATTGATCCTGGCCGAGCGTGATCGGCAGGGCTGGCGCTTGTCGGATGCCGAGGCCCTTCAGGTATTCGAGATCGACCACGAGCTCAATGCCCAGGGCCTGGCCAGCTACATCGACGGCCGCAGGAGCTGAAAGTCACCATGCAGACCGACCCCCTGCTTGCCAGAGGCCTGGCCGGCCGCTATGGCCGCGCCGATCGCGAGATCCGCAAACTGTTGGCCGCCATGTCCAACGTGCGAGCTTCGGTCGGCAAGAAGACCATGTTTGGTGGCGACAAGCATGAGGTGGCTATCAAGGCTTTTGTCGAGCAGCTTTTCACCACCTGCGCGGCATTGGTTGAAACCCGCGTGCTCAATGCGGCCAGCACCAAGGCCCAGGGCCTGAGCGCACTCAACTCGGTGCTGGCCAGCTATCGGCTGGCCTATGCGCAGGATGCCGAGGCCTTCAAGGTGTGGGACGACTTTTTCAAGTATCAGGTGACCGTGGATCCCGAGAAACCCTGGTTGAAGGCGGTGATCTGAGCTGTCTGAGCTGTCCGGCTAAATGCGATTGCGATCCACCAGCTGTTTGGCGATCACGGTCTTCAGCACTTCGTTGGCGCCTTCGCCGATGACCATCAGCATGGCATCGCGATAGAACCTTTCGATCTCGTATTCGACCGAGTAGGCATAGCCGCCGAAGGTGCGCATCGCTTCCTGCGAGCAGAACACCCCGGCTTCGGATGCGAAGAGTTTGGCCATCGAGGATTCGAGATCGCAGCGTTCGCCGGCGTCATATTTGCGGGCGGCGGTCTCGATCAGGCCCATCGAAGCCTCGACCTGGGTCACCATTTCGGCCAGCTTGAACTGGATCGCCTGGTGCTGCCAGATCGGCTTGCCGAAGGTTTCGCGCTCCTGCGCATAACGCAGCGCCATTTTCAGGGAGCCTTGCGCGATGCCAGCGCCACGCGCCGCCACGTTGATGCGCCCGAGTTCAAGTCCGCCTGCGGTCTGCTGGAAGCCATGCCCTTCTTCGCCGCCCAGCAGGTTCTCGACCGGCACCTTGTAATCCTCGAACGACAACTCGCAGGTATCAATCGAGCGATAGCCGAGTTTCTTGAGCTTGCCAACCACGTTGAAGCCGTCGGTCTTCTCGGCGATCAGCATGCTCATGCCCTTGTGGCGTGGCTGCGCGGCCAGGTCGGTCTTGACCAGCAGCAGGGTGCCCTGGCCATACATGCTGTTGGTGATCCAGGTCTTGGCGCCGTTGACAACATAGTGGTCGCCTTCGCGCCGCGCCACCGTACGAATCGCCTGCAGGTCGGTGCCGGCATTGGGTTCGGTGAGGCCCAGGCTGCCGCGAAACGCGCCCGACGCCATCAGGGGCAGGTATTTGCGCTTCTGCGCCTCGGTGCCGCTGCGTTCGATGGCGGACGCCATGATCAGGTGTGAATTGAAGATGCCCGAGGGCGCCATCCATACCGAGGCCACCTTGATGACGATCTGCGCATAAGTCCAGGCCGACAATCCCAGGCCGCCGTATTCGGTGCCGATGGTGGCGCCGAAAAGTCCGAGCTCCTTCATCTGCTCGACCAGATCGTGCGGATATTCGTCGGCCAGATCGAATTTCTTGGCGATCGGTCGCACTTCCTTCTCGACCCATACTTCTATGGCGTCGAGGATTGCCTTTTCGTCTTCATGGATCTGTTGCGAATGATGTACGTTCATGGTTGTTCCTGATTCCAAGATGGCCCGGTCGGGTTCGCCACGCTGGGCGCATGCGCTTCATTGGGGGGTAGCTTTCGCATCACCGGTGGTGGAGCGAAAGACTTCGCGGCCCGCTTCCTGCCGCGCGAGCCGCCAGCGTGACGCAGACCGAAACAATACTCCAGTGACGCCCGTCCCGTCAATATGTCCGGACATATGCGCCGCGCTGGCGCATGACATCAGGGATGCAGCAGGGCGATGGCTGCGGTAAGGGGCGCGATCTGTTCAAGCGACTCCAGGCTGCCTACACACTGTTCGACGCTGCGCGCCGCCGGCCCTGCGGCGTCGCAACCCGCGAAGCCCAGGCAGGCGCGAAACTTGGCCAGATTTTCACTGTTTGTCAGCGGCATTTCCGGATGACCCGGCGCATACGGAACCTCGCGCTCGATCACGCGGCCGTCGCGGGTTTCGACGCGCAGGCGCTGCGGGTAGAAGGCGTTGGGGTCGGGGTATTCGAATTCGCCGGTGCTAAAGCGTGACCCCAGCGCGAATACGTCCGCGGCAGCGACAGCCCCGGGAAGAAAGTCTTCGAGCCCGATCGCGCCGCGTATCAGGGCGGCCGCAGCCACGTAAGGCACGCATAGCCTTGCATAGTTGGGCGTCATCTCGGCCTTGATCGGCCTGCCCACCAGGCGAAAACCCAGCGGCGGCATGGCCACATGCACGCGCGCGATGGCGTCGGCCGTCAACTCGCCGCGCAGTGTGAGCATGGCGTGTGCCATGCCGTGCGTGACGCGGCCGCTCGGGTAGGGCTTGTGCGACAAGCGGGTGATCTTCCAGGGCTTGGCGATCTGCGCCCATGCGGCCGCAATGTCGCCTTCGGATTCGAATACCGGGAAGTAGCCAAAGCGGCCGTCGAGTATGCGTTGCGGCCCGGACAAACCGGCGCTTGCCAGGTCGAAGGCGGTGAGGGCGGCCCGTGCGTTGAAGCCGATCTGCATGGCCAGCATCGACGAGCCTTCTTCGTGCGATTGCATGCTGCCGCTGATTTGCGAGTAAACGATGCCGAAGCCGCGACGTACGAAGTCACTGTCGGCCCCGTCGATTACGCACAGCGCAGCCAGCGCCGAGAATCCGCCGGTGGTGCCGGGCCGGAAGAACTTCATGGCGCTTTTGGCCGCCAGGCCCAGCGTGCAGGAAATCTCGACGCCAACCACCAGCGCCAGAATCAGCGCGCGCCCTGTCACGCTCTCGCCGCGCGCGATGCGGCGCTCGACATGTGCCAGGATCGCGGCAACCAGCGGCCCCAACGGGATGATTACGCCTGGTTCAAACACGCAATCAAATTCCTGCGAATGGATGCGATAGCCGTTGACCAGCGCTGCGGACGGCGCCGGCAGGCGCAACTCACTGCCGAGCACGCTCGCATCCGCCGAGGCGCCCCAGCCAAGCGCCGCCTGCAACACATCGGCGCTCAATGGCGCGCGATTGCCGGCGATGCCCACGCCCACGGTATCGAGCAGGAAGGCTTTGGCGCGATCGATGGCCTGCGCCGGCAGATCTTCGTAGCGGGTGTCGGTCACCAGCCTTATCAGCTCGTCCATCGGGTTCGCGGTTGCTGGATTCATGCTCGGTACCTGGTTGTGAAGCAGCGAAAACTGCGGCCGTCACCGGTTGCACGATGGGCAGCGGGCAGGTGAACTGCGAAAGCGTCGGGTTTCAGTCGATCTTGGCGCCGGAGGCCTTGACCACCCTGGCCCATTTCACCAACTCGGACTTGTGAAAGGCGCTGAAGTCCTCCGGCGTTCCGCCACCGGGCTCGGCACCCATGCCGATGATGCGGTCGCGGATTTCGGGTGTTGCCAGGCCTTTGTTGATTTCCGCGTTGGCCCGCATGATGATCTCGCGCGGGGTGCCGGCCGGCGCCAGCATGGCGACCCATGCGGTGGCATCAAAGCCCGGTACGCCGCTTTCGGCGACCGTGGGAAGATCGGCTACAGCGGCGCTGCGTTTGGAGCGCGATACGGCCAGGGCGCGCAATTTGCCGTTTTTCACGTGCGGCAGCGCGCCTACAATGGTTTCGAACATCACCGATACCTGCCCGGCGATCAGGTCGGTGAGCGCGGGCGGGCCACCGCGGTAGGGAATGTGCACCAGGTGCAGACCGGTGGCCGACTTGAACATCTCCATCATCAGATGGTTGGTAAGCCCGCTGCCGCCCGAGGCGTAATCGATCTTGCCTGGGCGAACCCTGGCGTAATCGATCAATTCTTTCACGGTTTTGACCGGCAGGTTGGGCGTGACCACCAGCATCTGCGGTACATCGGCCATCATGACCACATGGTTGAAGTCACGGTTGATGTCGAATGGCAGTTTGGCGTAAAGCGCCGGATTGATCGCCGCCGTGCCCGACGAACCCATCAGCAAGGTGTAGCCGTCGGGTGCCGCGCGCGCAGCCATCTCGAAGGCGATGTTGCCGGAGGCGCCGGGGCGGTTCTCGACAAAAAACTGTTGCCCGGTCGCATCCGAGAGCCGCTGCGCGGCCATGCGCGCGAGCACGTCGGTGGCCTGACCGGCAGGAAAGCCGACCAGGATCCGCACCGGCCGGTTCGGCCAGGCCTGCGCGTGCGCCGCAGGCAGGGCCGCGGTGAAGGCGGCGCCGGCCAAGAGCAATCGAAGGGCAAATCCGGCCCGTTGGTGAAGTCGCATGGTGTCTCCGTTATGGCCCGTTGCGGTAGCTGGTACGCCACCGGCAAGTCCTTGGCCTCTTTCTGTGGCCGCGTAGTTTGGCATCCGCGGGCTGAGCGGTCAACCTTGGGCGATACCCTATACTTGTTTCTATGTACGGACATATGGACCTGTCTCGATGAACCTTCCCGAGTATCCCGAATTCCGCTGGCCGAACGGCGCGCGGCTGGCGCTTTCGCTGGTGATCAATGTCGAAGAGGGCGCTGAAGCGAACATCGTCGATGGCGACAAGTACCCTGAAGCGGTCGACGAATTGGGCATGATGGTGAAAAAGTCGGTGCGCAACTTTCCCAACGAGAGCAACTATCGCTACGGCTTGGTGGCGGGCGCGCCGCGCGTCATGCGCCTGCTGGAACAATCCGGCCTGGTTGCCACTTTCACGGCCTGCGCGCAGGCGCTGGAACGCGCGCCACAACTGGCTGCGCGCATCGCCGGCGGTGGACACGAGGCCTGCTCGCATGGCTACCGCTGGGCGCCCCAGTACCACTTGAGCGAGGATGATGAACGCGCCTACATCCGGCGCGCGGTGGCGTCGATTGCGCAGACCATCGGCAGCCGCCCGTACGGCTGGCTGTCGCGCTATCTCACCAGCGCCAACACGCGGCGACTCCTGGTCGAGGAAGGCTTTCGCTACACCATGGACGACTTCAGCCACGACCGCCCGTTCTGGGACGAAACCCAGAGCGCGCCGCTGGTGGTGGTGCCCTATGCGCTGGATACCAATGACATGAAGTTCTGGACCGATCCGGCCTATACACCTGAATCCTGGCTGCGCTATGCGATCGATACCTTCGACTGGCTGTACGACGAGGGCGCCGAGGCGCCGCGCATGATGTCGCTCGGCTTGCACTTGCGCATCATCGGCCGCCCGGGCCGCATGGCGGCGTTCGAGCGATTTTTAGCGCATGTGGCCGCACAGCAGAATGTATGGGTGGCAACACGCCTGCAGATTGCCGAGCATTTCGCCCAATGTGTGCCGCACGGCGCCGGCGCGGCTGCTGCATGATGAGGCAGCTCAATGGTGCTGGTGCGCGCCGGTGGCGCGCTGTGCTTCACACGGGGATATTGAAGGTATGACGATGAGCCGGCGCGTGGAACCGCAGGCAGTGCCGCTTGCCACGCTCGATTTTGCCACTCTCCTGCGCGCCGGTGACGGCATCGTGATCGGCCAAATGGCGGGTGAGCCGCTGGAGTTGTGCGAGCACCTGTTTGCCGCCACCGGGCTGCCGTCCGGCCTTTCGGCTTTCGTCGGCGGCAACATCAGCGGCAGTCCGCTGGCCGCGCGCCCCGGCAGTTTTCGCTTTTCGAGCTATGGCGCACTGTTTCGCACCGCCGAAATTGGGCGCCACGCGCCGCTTGACATCTACCCCCTGCACTATTCGCGCATTGGCTCGGCAATCGCAGCCGGTGACGTACCCTGCGACGTGGTGTTGATGCAGGCGGCGCGCGATGAAACAAGCGGGCAACTGTATGCCGGTGCCGGGCGCAACTACATGTTCGAGGCGGCGCGCCGGGCGCGGCTGGTGGTGGTCGAAGTCAATCGCCATGCACCGATTGTTGCGGGTGGCGAGATCCCCGCCGACCTGCCGATCCACATGCTGGTTGAAAGCGATCGCCCCCTGGCCCAGCAAGCGTATCCGCCGGCCGGGCCGGAAGAGGCGCAGATCGCCACACATGTTGCCGGGCTGGTGGCTGAAGGGGCTACCCTGCAAGTCGGCGTCGGTTCATTAGCCGGTGCCCTGATCAGCTCGGTGGCGGGCCATCGGCAGCTTGGGTTTCACTCCGGCTTGATGAACGACGACGTGATGCGCCTGATGCAAAGTGGGGCGCTCGACAATTCGCGCAAGACGGTCGACCCCGGCATCAGCGTTTTCGGCAATCCGGTCGGGACTACCGCTCTGTATGAATTCGTCCATCGCAACCCGGCGCTGCGCATGGCGCCGGGAGCATATACGCATGCACGCGAGGTGCTGGGGCGGATTGATCGCTTGACTGCGCTCAATTCCGGTTTGCAGGTTGACTTGGCCGGCCAGGTCAATGCCGAGTCGGCCGGCAATCGTTATCTGGGCGGCGTCGGCGGCTTGGCCGATTTTGTGCGCGGTGCACTGGCGGCGCGCGACGGCCGGGCCATCATCGCCATGCCTTCATGTGCCAAGGGCGGGCAGGTTTCGCGCATCGTCGCGCGTCTCGACGGCCCTGCTACGCTGGGCGCCTGCGATGCCGACTGCATCGTCACCGAATGGGGCGTCGCACATCTGCGCGACAAGTCCTTGCGTGAACGCGCGCGCCGGGTGATCGGCATTGCGCATCCGCAACATCGGGCGGCGTTGCAGGCGCAGGCGCAGGCCACCGGCCTTGGCTGAGCCGGCCCACGCCGGGGCCCGTCGTGTCGTGAATGCTCAGCCGGATTTGGTCAGCGTGGTCGAATAGCTGAACAGGTCGCCGGTGTGCCAGGTGGTCGCCGATGCGGTGATGCGGCCGCTATTGCCGACGTAGATGCGCATCGACTTCAACATCGCGGTTCCGGGCCGCACCGCTAAGATCGCTGCCAGCTTTTTCGATGCCGCTTCAGCCATCAGGGTCTGCTCGATGCTCGAAAGGTGCGGCGTATCCACCTTGCGCACGAACCAGAGCGTGGCAAGGGCGGGATCGAGCATGCGGCTGCGTTGTGCTGCACTGGCGACCGGGAAGTGGATTTCGGAGTAGGCAAACGGCCGGTTGTCGTGGCGTTGGTAGCGGATGCCCTTGAGCAGCATGCAAGGGCTGCCGGCCTTCTGCTTGAGCAGGGCTGCATTGGCCGCGTCAAGCAGCACCACACTCGATTCGATGACTTTCAGGCGCGACGCGTTGCCGTATTGCAAAACATCGCCCACCGACTGGATGCGCTGGTTGTAGCGCATCGGCAACTGATTGCTGACAACCGTGGAGCCGACGCGGCGCCGGCGCGTGATCATGCCGGTCTCTTCGACCAGGCGCATGGCGTCGCGCGCGGTGTGGCGGCTGATGCCTTGGTGCTGCGCCATCTCGGTCTCGCCGGGCAGCACCGCGCCCAGCGGATACTTGCCGTTCAGTATGTCCTGAATCAGGGCGTCGGCGATCACGCGGTAGCGTGGTGGTGCCGGTTTTTTGACTCGCCTGGCAGATCGGGAGTTGGACAAAATGCTTGCGGGTTCAAGGGTGAGGTCGGGCGCTGGCGGAGTCCGGGCGGATCACAAGCATGCACTTAGCGGCGATTGCCGCTGCAGAAGGCCTGTGGAATAATATGTCCGTACATATTGCCACAGTCTGCGGGAGTCGCACTGCCCGCACGGGATGATCAGAATGCGTGCCGCCACCTATTATCAGGCCATCGACCTGCCCGCGCTGGCCGAACAGTATCCGGTCGGTGATGCCTTCGTGCGCCGCTTCGCCGCGATGGGTGCGGATGCGCTGCGGGCGCGTCAGGATGCGCAGTTCATGCGTGCGCTGGCGCGCGCCTGGCAGATTCCCTTCTATCAGCGCCTGTGGGGCGAGGCCGGCGTGGTACGCAGCGATATCCGCACGCTTGACGACATTGCACGCCTGCCCACCTTCGGCAAGGACGAAGTGATGGCCAGCATCGCCAGGCGTCCGCCGTTTGGCGATCATCACGGGCGCGATATTGCGGTAGACGGCCAGTTGCTGCCGATGATCGTGCACACCACCTCGGGTACCACCGGCACACCGCAGCCGCTGATCTACAGCCCGAAAACCCGCGAAGTTCAGAACCTGCTGTTGGCGCGCCTGTACCGGCTGCAGGGCATGGGGCAGCACGACGTGGTGCATTCGGTTTATGGGCACGGCCTGATCAACGGCGGCCATTACATACGCGAGGCGATCACCCATTACACGCAGGCGATCTTCCTGTCAGCCGGCACCGGCATCGAAACGCCTTCGGCCAAGCAGGTCGAGATCATGCGTGATTTCGGAGTGACCGTGCTGGTGGGCTTTGGCGACTATCTGAAGCGCCTTGCACAGGTGGCTGTTGAACAGGGCATCGACCCGCAGAAGGATATCGGCTTGCGCATGATCTGCGGGCATCTGAGCGACGAAGTGCGTGCTTCACTGGCCGGCGCCTGGGGCACGCAGGTCGAGCTGTTCGACTGGTATGGTGTAGGTGATACCGGGGCGATTGCCGGCGAAGGGCCGGATCATGATGGCTTGTACCTGCAGGAAGATGCGCATTTCGTGGAAATTGTCGATGTCGACAGCGGGCGCGAGTTGCCGGCCGGCCAGATCGGCGACATGGTCGTCACCTGTCTGTTCATCGATGACCTGTTTCCGATCATCCGTTTCAACACCCACGATGTCACTCGTGTGCTGCCCGGCGCTTCGGCGCTGAAGCTGCCGTTCCGGCGCATCGCCGGCTTCCTCGGGCGCAGTGACAGCATGGTCAAGATCAAGGGTATCAATGTGTATCCGCAGGCGATCGGCAATATCCTGTCGGAGATGGACGATTTCGCCGGTGAATACCTGTGCGTGCGGGGTGCGGCGGCCGACGGCCGTGAAACCTTCACGGTACGCATTGAAGCGCGCGGCCCCGCCGATGCCGCGCGCACCGACGCGTACCGCGCCTTGCTGCGGCAACGGCTGGGGGTCGACGTCGGCGCGGTGCTGGAGGCGCCCAAGAGCCTGTCGGCACTGACCGGGGTCGAGACACGCCAGAAGCCGGTGCGCCTGATCGACGAGCGCGCCAAGGCTGCATCTTGAGCCAGGCTTCGAGCATGGCGGTGTTAGCGCAGGGTGAGACCGGCGATGTCGCAGTAGCGAGGCCGGGTTGACTGGCGCCCGCCCTGCCGTCAGCGCAAGCGCGCTGCCGGCATCGCTCACGCAAATCCTCGTGCAGCGCATTGACCGCCCGGTGGATGCACGCGCGCGCCGCCGCGCGGTGCTGCATTGGCTGGACTGGATGGCTTGCGTGGCCGCAGGCGCGCGTGCACCGGTCGGCGCCGTGTTGCGCGACTGGCGCTTGCAGCCGGGCATTGCGTGCAATACGCCAAGCCTCTTGGGCATGGCCCAGAACGACTATCACGCGATGCTGCTCGACGCCGGGCCTGCGAACGTCGAAGAGATGGACGACATGCATCGTGCCGCGATCCTCCATCCCGGACCGGTAGTGATCCCTGCACTGGCAGGTGTGGCGCGGCGCCAGCAGCCGAGCGCGGCGGCGACCCTCGATGCCCTGGTGCGCGGTTACGAGGTGATGATCCGCATAGGCCGGGTGGTCGGGCCGCGACACTATTTCTTCTGGCACAACACCGCCACCGTTGGCGTATTTGGTGCCGCTGCGGCCTGTGCCAGTGCGCTCGGATTGAGCCCCGAGCAGACTGTCTGGGCCCTTGGCAATGCCGGTACGCAGGCTGCCGGCCTGTGGCAGGTACGCCTGGAGCCGGTGATGTCCAAGCAACTGCATACCGCGCACGCCGCCTGGAGTGGCATGACCGCGGCCTCGCTGGCGCAAGCCGGCTTTACCGGCCCGGCATTCATTCTGGAGGGCGAGCGCGGCTTCTTGGCCGCCATGTGCGAGGGCGCGGACCCGGCGGGCATCACAGCGCTTGAGCCCGATTGGCTGATTCACGACACCAGTTTCAAGCCTTGGCCGGCCTGCCGCCATACGCATGCGAGCATCGATTGCACGCTGGCCGTGCGCTCGCAGGAAGGTGAACAGCCGCTGCACTTCGAGACTTGTGTGGTGGAAAGCTTTGCGGACGCGGTCGGTATCTGCAACAACCCGTGCCCGACAACGCGCACCGAAGCCAAGTTTTCGCTGCAATACGCGGTGGTGGCCGCCGCCGAATTCGGCGCCCTGCGACCGGAGCATTTCGATGCAGCCAGCTTCGCGCGCGCCGACCTGCGCGAGCGCATGCAGCGGGTGCGGGTGCAGGTCGCGCCCGACATCACGCAACGATATCCGTCGCATTACGGCGCGCGCGTGCGCATGACTTTGAGCGACGCTCGTGCGGCCTGCCACGAGGTGCGGGATTCGCTGGGCGATCCGGAGCGGGCGTTGTCTCCGGAAGCGGTGCTTGACAAGGCCCGCAAGCTGATGGCCTATGGCGGGGTGAGCGAGCAGCGTATCGGCCAGGCCATCGATGCGGTCACGCGATTGCTTGATGAAGACAACGCGGCGGCGCTGGCAGCGCCATTTTCGGCGGGGTTGTTGCAAGCACTGGTGTGAGGCCTGGAGGTACGGTCAATGAAAGCGAAACTGCAATGAGCGAAGTCAAGGCGGCCGATGCGCGAAGCGGGTGGGCCGTTGTCGAGGAAGTCGGTCAGGCCGCACTCGATGCCGCCGGCCCAGAGGATGCCATGCGCATTCTCGCGCGCGGTTGTTTCGATGCGCTGGGCGACCGCCTGGCGCACCTGCGCCCGGGGGCGCTCAAGCCCGGCGAGCGCCAATACTTTGTTTCCGGCACTTTTTTCGTGACACCCGACAGGCAGCATCACATGTTGGTCGGCAGCCTGGGCTTTCCGCCCGAACAGGAACGCCTGATGGTGCCGATCGACGGCGGGCATCCGGGCTGGGTCCATGCGCATCGTTCAAAACTGATCCTCAAGAACACCGACGAGCACGGCGCGTTTCGCCAGTACCTCAAGTCATCGCGCATGGGCTCGGCCGTTTTTGCGCCAATCATCTGGAAGGGCGAGTTCCTGGGGCAGTTGATCATGGCTGCGCAGGCCCGTCACACCATGCGCGATGCCGACCTCGAGTTGATTGTGGCGCTGTCGCGCGTGGCCACTGGCGCCTGGGTGGCGCACGGCGGTCCGGCGTGGCTGGCTGCGAACTATCCGCCGCCTGCTGCCTTTTATGTCGGCAAACAAGGCGTGGATGCCTTGCCGATACTTGCAGGGCTTGAGCAATCCAGCAACATCGCGTCGCCATAGCTGAAGAAGCGGTAACGCCGAGAGATCGCGTGCGCATACGCACGGCGCATCAACCCATGGCCGGCGAAGGCCGACACCAGCATCATCAGGGTCGATTTCGGCAGGTGGAAATTGGTGATCAGGCGATCGACCACGCGAAACTCGAAACCGGGCGTGATGAAGATGCTGGTGTCGTCCGCACCCGCTGCGAGCAACTGCCCGGCACTGGCGCGCAATGCCGCCGATTCAAGCGCGCGCAGGCTGGTGGTGCCCACGGCAATCACGCGGCCACCGGCCGCCCGCGTGCGCTCAATGGCCTGTGCGGTCGAAGGCGAGATCTCGTACCACTCGCTGTGCATGACGTGTTCCGCGATGGATTGCGCGCGCACTGGCTGAAACGTGCCTGCGCCAACATGCAGTGTCAGTGCCACGCGTCGGACGCCGTGCGCCTCGAGTGCGGCGAACATCGCCTCATCGAAGTGCAGGCCCGCGGTCGGTGCCGCCACCGCGCCGGGCGTCCTGGCGTAAACCGTCTGGTAGCGCGTTTCGTCGACATTGCCGGCAGCGTGCTCGATATAGGGCGGCAGCGGCAGGGCACCATATGCCTCCATCAGCGCGAACACCGATTCGCACTGCTCGAAGGCCAGCAAAGTCAGGCCCGCGCGACGCTCCATGACCATTGCCTGCGCACCGCCTGCAAGTGTGATGATGTGGCCCGGGGTGGGCGCGTGGCTCGCACGGATATGCGCCAGAGCCAGGTGTGGCTCCAGCACCCTTTCGATCAGCAGTTCGACCTTGCCGCCTGAATCCTTGGTGCCGAACAGGCGCGCCTTGACCACGCGTGTCTGGTTGACCACCAGCAGGTCGCCTGGCGAGAGCAAGGACGGCAAATCGCGAAAGCCGAGGTCGCGCATCATGCCGCTGGCAGGGACCAGCAGCCGGCTGCCGGCGCGCTCGGGCGCCGGGAACTGCGCGATCAACTCAGGCGGCAACTCGAAGTCGAAATCGTCGATGGTGTAGGCGGGGTGTTGCATCGGGCCGCATTGTAGCTTCGCGCTATACTTTGCCACTGGATTGCGTCTGCACAACGAGGCGCGACACCATGGCCCGGGTGGCGAAATAGGTAGACGCAGCAGACTCAAAATCTGCCGGCCGCAAGGCCATGCCGGTTCGATTCCGGCTCCGGGCACCAAAGCGAGATTCCAAGAGACTCAAGCAAGCCAGGAAGACCCGCCTTTCTCCTCGGAAGCGCGGGTTTTTTCGCTTCAGGACGTAGGCCCCCTCAGTAAGACCAGTTGTGGGCGAACTCGTCCCAACCGAGCTCCGCGATGTGTCGCAGTGTGTGCGCATCTTCGGGCAGCCCAAACGTGTCCTGATACCAAATCAACACGATCGATGAGGAATGACCGTCTCCGTCGGCGTCGCGTGCCATCCGGCTGGTATCGAAGCAGCCGAACGCAGTGCACCGCGGCAGGATGCACCAATCTTCGATGTCCTCGAAGTCTTCGCGTTTGGTGACTCTCCTGCCGCGATGCATGCGCGGTGGCACGACGTACGGCAGGGCGGCATGGTTCGGAAATATCGTGGCGACATAGTCAATATCGCCTTCGATATGGGATGCCGGATCGAACGGAATGCCATTAAGCACGCCGGCATAGGTGCTGAATTGGAAGAGGCTGGCGAGATAGAGAGTGTCCCCCGCGATGGTCTTGATTGAAAACCCTTCACCGATGGATAGCGGGCGCCTCAGGTTGCCATGATCGATCGCCGGGAGTTCGTCGATCGTGAAACGCATCGACCGCTTGATCTTGGCTTCGTGCTCTGGATCCGGCTCGAAATCAAGGGATGAAATGTCATCGGGCGGAACGTCGTCGGACATGATGGGTCGTTCCAGGTGGTGAGTGCCCGATATTAGGCGTGGCCAGGTTCACCGGGTGAGCCTGGCCGCAAAAATATTTGTACGGACATGCCAAAGTTCTGCCGCTCGGTGCGGGTGCGTCCTAACCTGCGCCACACGGCGGCCCCGATCAGCTTGCAGTCGAAGGCGGGGGCACAATTGGGGGCATATTCGCTGATCGCATTGGAGCAGCACAGTAAAAACAATGGATTGCGGTAAGACTGCGGATGCGGCTCCGGCACCAAGGCCATACTCAGACTTTCCTTCACTGCTGCAGGTGGCGGACACCGCCTGTGGAAACATCGCCATGCGAGGTTGATCCGATTGCGCAAGGATCATCGGGCGCATTGGCGGGCATCGCGCCGGCGGCAGTTTTCCGCAACTCGGTCCGTTTCCTTGACAAAACAATCAAGAAGGCGGGAATCCAATTTCGTGACTTTTGCGCGGTACAGGCGCTTTGTCTTGCCAGGCCCGGTCAAGCATCACGTAACGCCACGATACTGGTTTCGCAAGATTGCTAACGCCAGGCCGCGCGAGCCCGGTCGCGGATGTTGATGGTCATAGGCAATCTCTGACTTACCTGTGGCGTCGACAAAACCGCTACCTGCGGCCAGACCACGGTCTCGAATCTCGCCGCATCCGCATCCGAAATGAAGCGCGTACGCGAAGCATAAACATGCCGATCGCCGCGCGCGGCCTGGTGTGTGACATAGAAGCGGTGCGGCACCAGCAGGTGCAGGTGCTCCTTGGCGCGAGTCATGGCGACGTAGAGCAGGCGGCGTTCTTCCTCGATTTCGGCGGCGCTGCCGGCGGCCATGTCGGACGGGATGCAACCGTCGACGACGTTGAGCACATGCACCGCAGTCCATTCCTGGCCCTTGGCCGAGTGGATGGTTGAGAGAATCAGGTAGTCCTCGTCCAGTGATGCGTTGTCGGCGCGGGCGCTTGTGAGTTCCGGCGGATCCAGTGTCAGTTCGGAAATGAAGCGTTCACGCGAGCCATGGCCGCATGCCATGGCTGACAGTTGCTCCAAGTCGCCGCGCCGGGCCAAGGCGTCATCGTGCAGCCGTTCCAGGTGCGGCAGGTACCAGCGTGTGGCGATGTCCAGATCGGCCGGCCAGGCGAGTTGGCCCGGGCGCAATGCGGCGTACAGATCGATGAAAGCCTGCCATTGGGCGCCGTCCACCGCCGCTGGCGGCACAAATTCGGCGAGCGCGCCCCATGGCTCGGCCGCTTGGTCCATTGCGTCGAGCAGGCGCGTGGCCGTCGCAGGTCCGATGCCGGGGATCAACTGCGCGACGCGAAAACCGGCGATGCGACCGCGCGGGTTCTCGGCGAAGCGCAGGATCGCCAGCATGTCCTTGATATGCGCGGCCTCAAGAAACTTTAGCCCGCCGAACTTGACGAACGGAATGTTGCGTCGCGCCAATTCCAGTTCCAGGGCGGCACTGTGGCTGGAGGTACGAAACAGCACCGCCTGTGACTTGAGCCGCAGGCCGGCCTCGCGTTGCGCCAGCACGCTGTCGGCGACCCAGCGCGCCTGCTGCGCGTCGTCCGGCACCAGCACCAGTTGCGGTCTGCAGCTGGTGGAGCGATCGGTCCAAAGTGCTTTGGCGTGACGCTCGCTGCTTGCTTCGATTACCGCATTGGACACGTCGAGGATCGCCTGGGTCGAGCGGTAATTGCGCTCGAGCGTGACGATGCATGCCGGCTGGCTGAACTGGTGCGGAAAATCGAGGATGTTGCGCACCGTTGCGCCGCGGAAGGAGTAGATCGACTGTGCATCGTCGCCGACCACCGTGACCCCTTTGCCATCGGGTTTCATCGCCTTGAGGATGGTCGCCTGCAGCAGGTTGGTGTCCTGGTACTCATCGACCAGCACATGGTCGAATTCGCCGCCGATAGCGTCGGCCAGTTCGGCGTCGGTCAACATTGCGGACCAGAACAGCAGCAGGTCGTCGAAGTCGAGCACGTTCTGCATGGCCTTGGCTTCGACGTAGGCGCCAAAAAGCCCCTTGAGTTCGGCCTCCCACTGATCGCACCAGGGAAAGTGTTTGTGCAGCACCGTAGCGAGCGCTTCGGTGCTGTTGACCACGCGGGAATAGATGGCCAGGCAGGTACCCTTCATCGGAAAGCGCCTGGATTTTGACGACAGTCCGAGCTCATGGCGCACCAGGCCCAGCAGGTCTTCGGAATCGCCACGGTCGTGAATGGTGAACGAAGGGTCGAGGCCGATGCGCAGCGCATGCGCGCGCAGCAATCGGGCGCCGATGGCGTGAAAGGTGCCGGACCAGGACAGGGTTGGCTGCTGCTGCGACAAGCGCAGGCCCAGCACCCGGCCTATTACCTGGCCGGCGCGGCGCTCCATTTCAGTCGCGGCGCGGCGTGAGAAGGTCAGCAGCAAGATTCGATTGGGGTCGCTGCCCTGGAGAATCAGGTTGGCAACGCGATAGGCAAGCGTGTTGGTCTTGCCAGACCCGGCGCCGGCTACCAGCAGCAGCGGGCGGTGGTCGGGCGCGGCCAGATCCATGCCATGGCACACCGCTTCGCGCTGGCGCGGGTTGAGCGTGGCGAATGGGTCCGGCGGTTCCTGGGTACACGCGCGCATCGGGGCTTTTCAGACATCACTTTGGAATGTGTATAAATGTACAGCATTCTGCGTTGATGCCTCGTGTTGGCAAGTTTGGCGACCGCCATGCCTGGTCTGCTTGCGGTGGCGCGGCACCGGCGCAGCGGTCGCGCAGCGCACGCCAAAGAAAAGCGGCAGAGCGCAATCGCGCCCTGCCGCAAATGATGCCAGAGGAGACAAATCGGTCTGGACGGCCTTGAAACCTTGGAAAACCCTGAACAAATCCCTGGAATTCGGACCTTCTCGACCTGCGGACTTGTTCGGTGTTTCCCTTATATCGGCGTTCTCTGCGCCAACTTGAAGCGATCGTTTGCTTGCTCGCCTCGACCCGCTCTACGAGGTGCGCTCGATTATTGTTCGGCCTGCTGCAACCGCGACTACCTGCCGGTCTTGATCACGCGGTCGTTCTGCGCCTGCAGCGGGCGCGCGTTCATCGGGTAGAGGGCGGTGAAATGGGCGATCTGCTCACGTGAAATCTCGACCGGGGTTTTCATCACCAGCCATTGCACGCCTTCAGTGCATGGCGGTGTGGTGAGGGAACCCATGTAGCTGAAGTATGCGGCGTCGGCCGGCAGCATCTGCCGGGCGTTGATGGCGACATCGAGGCGCTCGCGGGTGCGGTCGCGGGTGCCCGGCATGGCTGACCACACCGCCTGCAGCATGGAATGCTCGCGACCGGCCGTGAACATGACGGCCACCACCGCCAAACGACCCTGCGCGCTGCGATGCACCAGATGTGCGGCCATGTCGAAGACGCGCCCGTTGATGCGGTTTTCGGCCGGCGTATGGAAATGGAATTGCAGCAGTTCGTAGCGTACGCCGCCATACAGGATGAAACTGCCGGGCGCGTAGTCGACCTCGATGGTGTGGCCGTTGTTGGTGACCTTGAGGGGCGCGTCTTCGTAGTTGAAGAGGATCGGTTCGACCTCGGAAAGCAGGGGATTGCGAATGTCGATCGGCGATTGGCGTGAACCTGTCTTGCAGGCGGCGAAGTCGGGTTTCAGATCACCCCAGCGGTAAGGGGCGTTCTCTCCTTCGTAGCTCCAGTGTGCCTCGTGGCCATGCGCGGAGCGGCTGGTCGTGGCAGTGCCCCCATGCGCGCGCGCGCCGATCGACCCGGCAGACGAGGGAGCGTCAGCGCGCGACTTCATGACGCGCGCCACCACCATCTGGCGTGTCTCCTGTGGTTTGGCCGGCGCGTGGGCGATCGCCTTGGCCTGGGCCATGGCGGGGCTGAGTGCGGCCGCCGCAGCGGCGGTTTTGTCGGCGCTGACGCTGGCTGCCGCTGCGGTTTTCGCAGATGTCTTGTCGACGGAGTTCAGGTCGCCTTTGTCGCCCGGTTTGGCCAGTGCCGCAGCGGCGGGCGCTGCCGTGGCGGGCGCATCCGCCTTGGCGGGCGCATCTGCCTTGGCGCGGATGATCCCGGATTTGAGTGCGCTTGGCGCAGGGCCATCCAGGTAGCGAGCGTCGGCACCTGGCGTCGCCGCCGCTGCAGGCGCCACGACGCGCGGGCGGGTCGGCTTGATTTCGGCTGTCGGGTTGCAAAAACGCGCAAGAACTCGCTGCTCGCCGCTGTCGGGCATCACCGTGCGCGCCTCACCGTTACCCTTGATCGAGGCGATCTCGCTGCCGTCGTCGTCGAAATAGCCGCGCATCAGCACCGTCGCGGTCTGCTGCGCGCAATGCACGCGCACCTGCTCCTTCAAGGTACGGTAGGCGAAATAGGCACCGCTCTGCGTGGTGGTTTTCCTGGAGTGGGTTTGCTGCACCCAACCGGTCACCACGCCGTCTTTGCGTACTGCCGTGGCCAGATCAATCTCGGTCTGCACCCCGGCTCGGGTATCGATCACCTGCCAGGCGGCGGCGAAAGTTTGTGTGCTCGTGATGAGAGCGAAGCCGGCAGCGGCCAGCAGGGCTGTGTTGTAGGTCCGCATGGTTCCCTCCATGAGTGCGCAATCGAAATGCATGACTCGGCCAGAAAGGCGCGCCGACCTTCGGAATATCGGCTGTCGCGGACGGAAGTTGAATTGTTGGCCCGGCACAGCCTTCGCGTAACATTTGGTTGCACGTTGGCGACCAGCCCGGAGTTGCAACGCATGGACTTTCGCGTTGACGCGACATCTTTGGCGAAGGCTGCTTCGGCTTCGTGCAGTACCGCTTGCACGCCGACGGCCCACTTTTCAACCGAATTTTCAATGCCATGAACCGGACGCATACAACTGGGCGCAGCAGCGGTTCGCCCGCGACAGCGACGTCGCGCAGGCTACGCGCCGCCACTGCCGCCGCACGCCGCTTCAGTTTGATGCTGGCGCTTGCTGTGGGGGCCTGCGCCACGCCTGGCAACCCCAATTACGAGCGCAGAAAATCGCACCGCAGGCCAGACGGGTTCCGCAACAACTACATCGACGGACTTGGCAATAGCGGCGGCAGCTTCTGGAAATGGCAGTGGGAGCGCTGGCGCGACGGCTTGCCCTGACCGCCCGAGAACGGTTATAGCTTCGCGCAAGTCAAGCCGGATGTCGTTGGGCTCAAGGCCAACCGGAGCGAAACGGCGGCCACCTGGGTTGGTCACGCCACCGTGTTATTGCAGGTTGCGGGCGTCAACATCCTGACCGATCCGCACTTGACCGAGCGCGCCTCGCCGGTGTCGTTTGCGGGGCCGCAACGCCGGGTGCCGCCAGCGCTGGATTTCGCGACCATGCCGCACATCGACATGGTGGTGATTTCGCACAACCACTACGATCATCTTGACGAAGTGACAGTGTTGCGCTTGTCACGCCAACCCGGCGGCAGCCCGCGATTCTTTGTGCCCTTGGGCAACAAGGCATGGTTCGCCGAGCTGGGCATCACCGATGTGGTCGAAATGGACTGGTGGGACAGGCGTGACTTCAAGGGCCTGGAAGTGCACTTCACGCCGGTGCAACACTGGTCTGCCCGCAGCCCCAATGATCGCTTCCGGACCTTGTGGGGGGGGCTGGTATATCAAGGCGCCCGGCTGGCGCGCTTTTTTCGCCGGCGACACCGGGTATTCGCGGGATTTCGCCGACATCGCCGCGCGCCTTGGCCCGGTCGATTTCGCCATGTTGCCGGTGGGTGCCTACGAACCGCGCTGGTTCATGGCGTCGCAGCACGTCGACCCTGCGGAGGCGATTCGCATTCACCTGGACCTCAAGGCGCGTTTCACTCTCGGTATCCATTGGGGCACGTTCGAACTGACCGACGAGCCGCTGGACGAGCCGCCCAAGCGTCTGGCGCGCGAATTGGTGCAGGCCGGGCTCACGCCCGATGTGTTTGCGGTGGTGAAGCATGGCCAGACCCTGCATCTTGGCGCCAGGCCTTGAAGCTCTGCCGCCATCGCGAACGTCAGCCCCCGCGCTCGCAGCCGTCGATTCCCGCGCAACGTTGAGCTTTGGCTCAAATGCAGGTATCTTTACTGTCGTTCGTTCATCCAAGGGGCACGCCATGCCGGTCACCGATCTCAATCATTACTTCATACGCGCCAACGATCTCGAGGCGACCAAACGGTTCTATTGCGAGGCGCTCTCGCTCAATGAAATGCCGCGTCCGCAAGTGCCGTTTCCGGGCTATTGGCTGGGTCGGAACGACAAGGTGTGGGTGCACATGGGGCCGCACGGCATTCCCAACCACGGGTTGTACTACCCTGGCTCGCCGTCGGATGCAGCCATCGATCAGTCCGGAGTGATTGACCACATCGCGTTCGGTGCCAGCGATCCTGACGAGTTTCGCGCGCGCCTGAAAGGCATGAGTTGCAAGTGGTGGTCGCGCAAGCTGCCATCGTTCAACTTGTTCCAGATTTTCGTCAAAGACCCCGACGGGCTGACCATCGAGCTCAACTTTTTCAACGTCTCGCAAATGCCGGACTGGGACGAGACCGAGGATTACGACGCCATGCCGCGCGTGACCGCCTGAGGAGATCGACATGAACGCTCCTGAACGTGTACGAGCACGCGGCGATTTCTCCAATGTCACTTATGCCCAGGCGATCGAAAGTGCGCTGGCGCTGATTCCGGTTTTGCGTGAGCGCGCGCCGCGCTGCGAGGAAGCCGGCGAGCTGCTTGCGGAAAATGCCGCGGACCTGCACCGCACCGGCCTGGCGCGGATTCTGCAGCCCAAGCGCTGGGGCGGCATGGAGTTGCCTTTCCAGGCGATTTTCGACATTCCCGAGATCATCGGGCGCGGCTGCATATCGACCGCATGGAACCTGTCGAATCTGCTGGCGCACCATTGGATGCTGGCCTTTTATGAGGAACAGGCGCAAGCGGAAATCTGGAATGCCGATCCGGACGCGATGATCGCCTCGGGTATCGCCTTTCCGCAAGGACGCGGGCGTGCGGTTGATGGCGGCATCGAGATCTCCGGGCACTGGAACTTCTCGTCCGCGGTAACGCCTTCGACCTGGAACATGCTGGCCTGCGTGGTTCGCGATGGCGAAAAAATCATCGATTACCGTATGTGCCTGGTGCCGGCGCACCAGTACGAAGTGCTGGACGACTGGCATGTGATGGGCCTCAAGGGCACGGGCAGTCGCTCGGTGAAATGCGACAAGGTGTTCGTGCCGCAGCATCGTGCGCTATCGATGATCCATCATCGCCGCGGCGAACCGTTCCCGGGCTGGCGTACCAATCCGCAGGCGGTGTTCCGTGTACCTTTCGGCGGCCTTTCCGGGCATTGCCTGCTGGGTTGTCTGGTCGGCAACGCGCAAGCGATGTTCGATGCCATCAGCGACATGGTCAGGGAGCGCAGCACCAGCTACACCACGCTCAAGATGCGCGATCTGGGCACGGTGCAGGCGCGCATCGGCTTGGCCGGTGCGCAGATCGACGCCGCGCGCACCATGGGGCATGCCGATTGCGCCGAAGGGCAGCGCATGGCCGAAGCCGGCATCGAGGCCAGCCTCGAGCTGAAATTGAAGCAAAAGCGCAATTGTGCCTTTGGCGCCAAGCTCACCACCGATGCGGTCGATACCCTGTATGCATTGGCCGGTGCCAACGGCCTGTATACCCGCGGGCCGATGGAGCGCATTTTCCGCGACCAGCACGCCGCGGCCAGTCACATCAGTTTTTCGATCGACGCGCAGACCAGCGCCTGGGGTCTGGCGGCTCTGGGGGGCGAGATCACCAGCCCGGTGCTATAGGGCCGGCCGCCGGCGGCCACAAATAAGGCCCGGGAAACCGGGCCTTATTACCTCTTGCGAACCACTGCAAACAAAAGTTAAGGCTGGGTGCCGCGGGTGTGATCCGAAGCTACTTGCGGGCTTTCTCGTAGGGGTACTTGAGTTGCCCGGTCTTGTACTTGTCCGGCGCAAGGATGACCTGTTTGCCCGGTTGGCGGAATTGCTCGACATCCTTGTCCTTGACGCCACTGAACTGCACCAGCGGTACGCGTCCCTCGGACCATTCGCCATTGCGCGCATACTTCACCGGCCCGACGATGGTCTTGTGCTCGTTGTCGCGAATGTACTTGGCCAGTGCTTTTTGATCCAGGCCCTTGGTGGCGGTGATCGCCTGCTCGAGTATCTGGCCGATCGCGTAGTTGAACGGTGGCAGGTAGTAACCAAGAGGGTCGACTTTTTCAGCCTTGGCTTTGGGCGTGTAGCGGGCCAGGAAATCCTTCATGCCGGGGAATTCCAGCGACTTCTCGGGCACGTAGGGGTTGTAGTTGACAATCCCGTTCAACTGCGAACCCAGGCTTTCCATGATGGGCGCGAATTGCAGGCCAACCATGCCGCCACCGAACATCTTGACGCTCTCACCGACGCCAATCTCGTTGGCCGCCCGTACGATGGCGACCGATTCGCCCGGATATGAGGCCACGTACACCAGATCCGGCTTGCTTGCCTTGATGGCGCGGATCATCGAGGAAAAGTCCGCCGTGTTGGGCGGGTATTTCTGGTCATAGACCACCTTGAAGCCCGAATGGGTTGCCAGGTTGCGCGCGCCGGAGGCGAGGCTTTGCGCAAACTCGGCGTCTGCCGCCAGAAACGCCACTGTCTTGGCGCCGATTTTCTTGGCGATATCGAAGTAGCCTGAGGAAAACGTTACCGAATCGGTCAGCGGCGAATTGTTGAACCACATGTCGTGCTGGATCCGATCGTTCACCTCGAACGAAAAATTCCCCATCAAGAGCAACCCGCGCTGCTTGACCAGCGGCATGATCGGCGCTGTCGGGTTGGTGCCGTAGGGGGCGATCAGCAGATCGACCTTGTCGACATCGAGCAACTTGGTATAGATGCCCGGTGTCAGTGCTGGATTGCCTTGATCGTCATAGATGATCATTTCGACCTTGCGACCAAGAATGCCGCCCTTGGCATTGACGTCGTCGCGCCACATTTGCAGGGCGATCAGGCCGGCCTTGCCGCCGGCGCCCAGCGGGCCTGTCTGGGCGATCGAAAACCCGATCTTGATGGGGGCGCCCTGGGCTTGTACCACAGAGGAAAACCCGGTGGATAGCGCCGCCGCTGTGGCTACAAACTCGCGTCTGGTGACTGTTGCAGAAACTGCCGACTTTGACATTGCGTCTCCTTTGGTTGTGGGCTCGCAGGCGACTTCCCGGGCAAGCTGGCCGTGCGGGCGTAACCTGGCTCGGCTAGGGCAAAGCCGATGAGGAATACCGGTTGCGAAACGCCCGAAGATTAGCAGGTTTTGCGCCCCGGCAAACCACTGCGGACGGCATTCGCGCCCGCACCGCAGGCTGTTGGACAGGGGTGATCGGTATCGCTCGACTCGATGCCGCGGGGTCGCCAGGTCAAGCCCTTTGCTAGAGCATGCACTCCACTCCGGCGGTATCAAGTGGCCTGCCGGAGGCTTAAACTCGAACGGTTGAAACAATGAGGCCGGGGAACATCCGCGTTGCAGGCATGGGGCCATGTCTTGCGAGCCTATCCGTGGTTGAAACCGAAAGGGTTTACGAACGATGGAATTCGACTATGTGATCGTGGGTGGCGGTTCGGCTGGCTGTGTATTGGCCGCGCGCCTGACAGAAGACCCGGCAAACCGGGTTTGCCTGCTCGAGGCCGGCAAGCCCGACGACTCCGCCTTGATCCATACCCCGGCGGGCGCGGCGGTGATGGTGCCGTTCAAGATGCACAACTGGGGCTTCGAGACCGTGCCCCAGGCCGGCTTTCACGGCCGCTGTGGCTATCAGCCGCGCGGCAAGACCCTGGGCGGCTCGTCCTCGACCAACGCCATGATCTACATCCGCGGTCGCGCTTCGGATTACGATCGCTGGGCCGCGCCGGTGGACGCGGGCGGCCATGGCTGTCCCGGCTGGAGTTGGCAGGAGGTTTTGCCGTATTTTCTCAAGTCGGAACACAATGAACGCCTGAACGGCGCGCTGCATGCGCAGGGCGGGCCGCTCAATGTGGCGGACCTGCGTTCGCCCAATCCTTTCGGGCGCCGCTTCATCGATGCCGCGGTACAGACCGGTTTTCGCGAGGTCAGTGACTTCAACACCGGCGACCAGGAAGGGGTGGGTCACTACCAGGTCACGCAGAAAGGCGGCGAGCGCTGCAGTGCCGCGCGCGCCTTCCTGCATCCGGCCATGCAGCGGCCGAACCTGACGGTTTTGACTCGCGCGATGGTGCTGCGCATCCAGGTGCGCGGCAAGCGCGCCAGCGCTGTGGAAGTTCGGCATGGTGGCGCCGACAAGGTCGTGACGGCGCGGCGTGAAGTGATTCTGTCGGCCGGTGCCCTGCAGTCGCCGCAGATTCTGATGTGCTCGGGGATCGGGCCGAAGGCCCACCTGTTGGAGCACGCCATCGCGCCGCTGGTGGATGCGCCCGAGGTGGGCGCCAATCTGCAGGACCATGTGGACTACATCCTCAACCGCAAACACTCGTCGCTCGACCTGTTCGGGGTTTCGCTCGGTGGCGGCCTGCGTATCCTGGCCGAGGTCGGTCGTTTTCGGCGCGAACGGCGCGGCATGTTGACCTCCAACTTCGCCGAGGTCGGCGGCTTCGTCAAGACCTCGCCCGACCTGTCCGAACCCGACGTGCAGTTCCATTTTGTCATCGGCATGGTTGACAATCACAACCGCACCCTGCATTTCGGGCACGGTTACTCATTGCATGCCTGCGTGCTCAATCCACGTTCACGCGGTGCGCTCAAGCTGGTGTCGGCCAATGCGCTGGATGCACCGGCGATCGATCCGGGTTTCCTGTCCGATCCGGACGACATGGCTACCCTGGTGCGCAGTTTCAGGCTGATGCGCAAAATCCTCGATGCACCGGCATTCGCATCGATCAAGGGGCGCGAACTCTATACCGCCAAGCTGCGTGACGACGACCAGGCCGGCATCGAGAATGCGATCCGCGAGCGTGCCGACACCATTTATCACCCGGTCGGTACCTGCCGCATGGGCAGCGACGAACGTTCGGTGGTCGATCCGCAATTGCGGGTGCGCGGCATCGCGGGCTTGCGCGTGGTCGATGCCTCGGTGATGCCGCAACTGGTGTCGGGCAACACCAATGCGGCGACCATCATGATCGCGGAAAAGGCGGCCGATCTGATCCGCAGCGCACCGGCTTGATGGCCGGGCCCGCAAGCCGCTGATCGCGGCTTTGGAGCCGCACGTTGCCACGCGGTGGCGCGCCATCAGGCGCGGTACACCGGCATGCGCCGACCGATCGCCACTGCAACCACCACTGCAACGGCAAAGCCCAGCATCAGCCACGTGACCTTCTCGCCCAGCAGCAGTGCGGCGAACATCATGGTCAGGAACACCTGCGTCAACTGCACCTGCGACACCCGCGCGACGCCGCCCAGGTCGAGCCCCTTGTACCAGGCGAAAAACCCGAGGTACTGGCTGAAGATCGAAACGTATGCGAAGCCCGCCCATTCGACGGCCGTGGCGGCCGCGAAATCGCCGCGCACCGTCACCAGTACAACCGGTGGCAACAACAGCGGCACGCTGATCACCAGTGCCCAACTGATGGTTTCGCGCCCCCCCAGTTCGCGCGTGAGCAGCGCCCCCTGGGCATAGCCGAATGCGCCCAGTACCACGGCGCCGAAAAGCGCCAGGTCGGCCAGGTGCAGTGCGCCGCCGCCGTTGAAGGCGGCGAAGGCCACCACCAGAGCGCTACCCGCAGCGGCGGTGATCCAGAAGCCGACCGACGGCCGTTCATGGTGAACCCACGCGCCCATCATCGCGGTGGCCAGTGGCAACAAGCCCACCACGATCGCGCCATGGGCGGAGGGCACGTACTGCATGGCCCACGAAGTGAGTACCGGAAAGCCGAAGATCACGCCGGCCGAGGTAAGGCCCAAGCGCACGCATTGCTCGCGGGTCGGAATCCTGGCGCGGGTGACCAGCAGGAACAGCGCCGCAGGGATTGCGGCGACCAGCGAACGTCCGAGGGCTACGAAGATCGGATCGAGATGGGTGATCGCCAGTCGCGTGGCCGGCAGGCTCAGGCTGAAAATCAGGACGCCGATAAAGCCGAAAATGAGTCCGCGCCTTTCAGTCGCATGGTCGACGCCGCTCAAAAGCTCCATTCCTCGTCAAGCGACTGGCCGACGGCGAGAACCGCGCCGAAGCCACGCGCAATAATGGTGTTCTGCCCGAACACCACGCCCAGGCGCGGGTCGTTGCGGTACTGCGCCAGGATATCCAGCGGATCGGCGCCGCGCGTGCCGTTCGCCTGGTCGATCGAGGGGATCGGGCAGCGCGGGCAGGGCTTGACTGGTTTGAGTGAGAAGTCCGCGCCGGACAAGGAGAGCAGGCGGTCTTCGTCGAACGGGCCGGTATCGCCAAGCACGATGTTGGGCCGGAAACGGTTCATCGGCAGCGCTTCGCGTCCGGCCAGGAGAAGGCGGTCGTTGAGGTCGGCCAGCGAGGCTTGCGAGACCATCAGGATCGGGTAGCCGTCGGAGAAGCGGTTGTGCGCCTCCGCGTTTTGCGTCCACTCGCGATTCGACAGCCGCCTGTGGGCCGGATCGAAGCGAGCCAGCCTGAGTTTACGTCCGAGGTAATCGGACAACCAGGTGGCAGCGCCATCCCCTTCATCAAAGGCGCGGCAGGCGTGGTTCCACACCCGCACGGCAAGCGTGGCCGAGCGCAGGCTGAATTCGTCCAACGCGACAGCGAGTGCCGGCATGCCGGGTGCATGCAGGATGAGACTGCCGGCAACAGTGGCTGGCGTGATCAAGGCCATGCGCGCGTCTTCGCGCTGCGTCAGGAACTGGCCGCTGCCGGCTTCGACCACCATCCATTCACGATCGCCGACGCCGCCGGATTCAAGCCCGGCGCGCCCGAGCGTGGCTTGCCGCAAATCTATGGCGGCGCAGCTTTTGACCGGATAAATGTTCAACGCGGAAATGCTCGCCATGTCAGGTCGCGGACCTTTCGCGCGCCAGACGCGCCTCGCGTGCCTGCAGGTGGGCCCACGCGATTGCCAGCAGCCGCGCCGATGAGCCGGCCGCGCGTGCGCGTGCCAGCATGTCGCCCACGATGTGCGCGCCTTCGGTGCGCCCCCCGGATTCGAGGTCGCGCAGCATCGAGGCGGTGAAGGTCGAATCGCGCGTGCTGAGAAGTTTCGCGGTTGCCGCATGCACCTGCGGGCGCGATGCGTGGCCCGCATGTGTCGCAGCCCTCTCGCACTCGGCCAGCATACCCTGCATCAGTGTGGTGCCTTCATCGGTAGCGACAATATCGCCTACCGCGCCGCGCATCAGGCAGGTCATGCCCGCCAGTGTGGCCAACAGAACGAACTTCTCCCAGATCTCCTGCAACACCTGATCGCTGTGACGCAGATCAACCGGCGTCTGGCGAAACGCGTCCGCCAGCGCGTTGAGGATGGCCTGGCCCGCGGCTGAATTTTGCGGGCGCAGGCCGAAAGTGATGCGCTGCAGTTCGGTCATCTGGCGCACCAGGCCTTCCGGCGTGAGGTTGCCGGCGATATGGCAGCAGCCGCCCAACACGCGCAGGGCGCCGAACTCGCGGTCCAGCCGGTCGAAATGCGCCAGCCCGTTCAACACCGGCAACACGCAGGTATCGGGCCGCATGCCGGGATAGATAGCCAGGATCGACGACTCCAGATCGTAGGCCTTGCACGAAAGCAGCACCAGGTCGTATTCGGGCTTGAGTTCGGTGTGCAGCACCGTGCGCACCGGAATGTCGAAGCTGCCCTGTGGGCTCTCTACATTCAGGCCGCGCGCCTTGAGCGTTTCGGCGCGCCTGGGCCGCACCAGAAAGCTGACGTCTATATCGGACTTGCCCAGATGCGCCGCCTGCGCCAGGCGGCCGCCGAAATAGCCGCCAGTCGCGCCGGCACCGAGAACCAGGATTTTCAGGAGCATGGGGTGGGTTCGAAGATGGTTGTTGCAGGAAGAGGCGCGATACTAACGCTGTCTTGCCCCGCCTGGCTCAAGACTCTGGTTTGCGGGCGGCCATGGCGCCGCCACGATGCACGCGTGCATTGGGGCGCACCGGGTTGGTCATCGCGACGCACAGCATCAGTTCGTTGGCGAACCGCGCGTCGGGTACCCGCACCTCGACGCTGTGGTCACTGGTCTGGTCGCGATCCTGCGTCTTGTGGGCGACCGGAATCTCGATGCTGCTGCCGGCGGCGCCGGGCTTCTGTATGGCGCTCACGGCTTTCGAGTTTCAGGCTTGGAAGCGATGTGCTTGTAGCGCAAGACAAGGCGCCGCTGATGCCCTTCAGCACACGCGCAGTATGCGTGCCTGCACAGCACTGGCGAGCACGCGCGGGTTGACTGCAAAGCCGGTGTGCGGATGGCCGGCGGCCGGATAGATCAGGTCGAAGGCCATCAGTGATTCGTCGAACAGGGTGATCGGTGGTGACAGGTGTCCCAGTGGCGCCACGCCGCCGATGGAGAAGCCGGTGCGCGCCTTGACATAGGCGGCGTCGGCGCGGCCGATCGGCTCGCCAATGGCAAGGGTGACGCGGGCTTCGTCGACCCGGTTGGCGCCGCTGGTGATCACCAGCACGACCCGGTCGGAGAGGGTGGCGCGAAAAATCACCGATTTGGCGATCTGCGCCACTGCACAGCCATGCTTGACGGCGGCTGCTTGCGAAGAGGGTGTCGCCTCTTCGGTGACGATGATGCCGGCATCGATCCCCGCCGCTGTCAGAGCGGCTTGCACGCGCTTGACACTGGAGTTTGCCAGAACTTTCTCGATCATCTGGGTGGGCTTGACGTGTGACTTGGATTTGTGCGGCACGCGAGTGTATGGCGCGGGTCGGCGGGCCGCAGCGCGGCTCAGGCCAGGGTCTTCTGCACGACCTCGCGGGTATCCTTGGACAACGCCGCATGACCGGCGATCTGCAGCAGTCGGGCATGCAGCAGTTCGCGTCGCCGCGGTTCCAGTTTGCGCCAGGTGGCAGCCGCGCGCGCCAGGCGCGCCGCGACCTGCGGATTGAAGCCGTCGATCTCGATCACGCGTTCTGTCCAGAAATCGTAGCCGCTGCCGTCGCTTACGTGAAAGCAGGCCGGGTTGCCGTGGCAGAAGGTGCCGATCAGTGCACGTGCCTTGTTCGGGTTCTTGATCGAAAACGCGGGATGCGTCATCAGTCCGCGTACGGTTTCAAGCGTCGAGGTGCCGCCGGCACCGGTGCGTGCGCCTGCCTGCAGCGCCAACCACTTGTCCATCACCAGCGCATCGTCGTGGAACTGCTGGTGAAAGAAATCCAGTGCTTCGGTCCGCTCGGGCGAGTCGTGCAACATCAGGGCCGCCATCGCGTTGATGCGGTCTGTCATGTTGCCGGCGGCATGCAGTGCCGCAAATGCCGCGCGGCGCATCGGTGCATCATCGAGTTCGAGCAGATAGCCGAGCGCCAGGCCTTGCAGCGAGCGCCGCCCGGCCGATACCGGGTCGGGCGAGTACTTGCCCTTGACCGCGTGAGACAGCCACACCTGGCGCAACTCGGGCGCGGCCGCCCGTGCCAGCGTGCGTCGCACGAACACGCGGGCAACGTGGATCGCCCGCGGATCGACCTCGCTGAACTGTTCGGCGATATAGGTTTCGCTGGGCAGCGCCAGTGCTTCTGCCTTGAATGCCGGATCGAGATTTCGATCGGACAGGATGCGCTTGAACGCGGCGCTGACGGCAGCGGGTACTGCCAGCGACTGGCCGGCGCCGACTTTTTGCGCCAGCGTCGTGAGCAAACGCAGGAACAGGCGTTGACCGGCTTCCCAGCGATTGAACGCATCACTGTCGTGCGCCATCAGGAGCGTCAGGGCGGCGTCGCTATAGTCGTAGTCGAGGATCACCGGCGCCGAGAAGCCGCGCAGTAATGACGGCACCGGGCGCTCGGCCACGTTGGTGAAGACAAAAACGTTGTCCGTGCCGGAAACCAGGAGTTTGGCTTCGGTTCCGCGCGAGCGTGCCTCGCCGGCCAGATGCAGCGGCAAGGCAGTGCCTCTTGCGCCGATGAGTCCGAGTGCGAGCGGCACCACGAACGGCATCTTGTGTGTCTGGCCGGCGCTGGGCGGGCAGCTTTGCCGCAGCCGCAGCGTGTAGGTGCGCAGGCGCTTGTCGTATGCGTCGCTCACGTTCAGGCGCGGGGTGCCGGCCTGGCCGTACCAGTTGAACCATTGCGCGCGTTCAGTCGCAGACAGCATGCCCGGATTGGCGTCGGCCATGGCGGCAAAAAAGTCATCGCAGGTGACGGCCATGCCGTCGTGTCGCCTGAAGTACAGGTCCATGCCCTTGCGGAAGCCGGCGCGCCCGCACATGGTCTGATACATGCGCACCACCTCGGCGCCTTTTTCGTAGATCGTGACGGTGTAGAAATTGTTGATCTCGATGTAGGCATCCGGCCGTACCGGATGCGCCATTGGCCCGGCGTCCTCCGGGAACTGTGCGCTGCGCAAGAGGCGCACGTCGCCGATGCGCTTGACCGCTCGCCCTGACGCGGAGCCGGCCATGTCCATCGAGAACTCCTGATCCCGAAACACGGTCAGGCCTTCCTTGAGCGAGAGCTGGAACCAGTCGCGACAGGTGACGCGATTGCCGGTCCAGTTGTGGAAATATTCATGGGCGATCACCGATTCGATGCCGTCGTAGTCGGCATCGGTCGCGGTGCTTGCATTGGCCAGCACGTATTTGGTATTGAAGACGTTGAGGCCCTTGTTCTCCATCGCCCCCATGTTGAAATCACCGACGGCTACGATCATGTACTGATCGAGGTCAAGTTCCAGGCCGAAGCGCTTCTCGTCCCAGCGGATCGACTTCTTCAACGACTCCATCGCATGTGCTGTCTTGTCGGCATCCTTCGGCTCGACATAAATCTGCAGGCGCTTCAATTTTCCTGACGCCGTTCTGATCGTGTCTTCGTGGCAGGCGAAGTGGCCGGCTACCAGTGCGAACAGGTAGGAAGGCTTGGCGAATGGGTCGACCCATACGGCCTCGTGGCGACCGTCACCGAGGTCACGAGTGGACACGCAATTGCCGTTCGACAACAGCACAGGCACTGCATCGCGTCGACCAACCATGGTGACCTGGTACTTGGCCATGACGTCGGGGCGGTCGGGAAAGTAGGTGATCTTGCGAAAGCCTTCGGCTTCGCACTGGGTGAAGAAATTTCCGCCGGAACAGTAAAGCCCCATGAACGAAAGGTTTTTCGCAGGCCGGATGCGGGTGGTGATTGCGATGGTCGCACCAATGCCCAGGTCGCGCAGGGTCAGCGCTTCGTTGGTGTGTTCGAAATCGCCTGAGCCGAGCATGCGGTCGTTGACTTGGACGGCGACCAACTCGAGTTCGCGCCCATCCAGTGGCATGACGGAAGCGCCCAAGTGCGCCGGATTCCGGCGCACCTTGAAATTCGATGTCACCAATGTCGCTTCAAAGTCGAGGTCGAATCGCAACTCAACGGTATCGACAAGATAGGCGGGAGGCGTGTAGTCCTTGAGGAGGACGGTTTGTGGCGCAGGGTGATCCATGGGGGCGGTCGGTTCTATGGCAAGGAGCGGAAAATAACAGAAAGGGCGAATCCCGGAGGCGAGTGGCGACACAGGGTTTTGGCGAGCGTCGCAAGCTTGTCAGGTGCGTGGCATTCAGGCAGGCTGTGCCGGGCCGACAGCATCGGCCTTTCGCTTTCAGGGCGCCGCCGCTCTCTGCGTACTAGGTCTTAAGCTTGCTCGCCCGCTCCCTTCCTGTCGGCGGAGGCGCAGTCAGCCACTCCTGCCGGCGCCTGCAGGCGCCGACGCACATAGTGCACATGCTGGCGCAACGTATAAACCCTGTCCGAGAACGCCAGCGGTATGGGCAGGCGAGCGGCGTCATTCTCGATGCGATCGAGACGTGCCATGATCTTCGCCTGTTCGTCGCCGTTGACGGCCTTGAGGTCGACGTCGCGCTCAAGGAACTTGAGTTCGCCATACCAGCGATTGACACGCGTGTTCTGGCGCCAGGAAAACAGCGAGGGCAGCCATTTCACCAGCGGCACCACCACTGCGATGATCGGTACCAGCAGCACCAGCATGCGTTCGACGAAATTGGCCAGCCAGAACGGCAGGTAACGCTGCAGGAACGGGCGGCCGGACTTGAAATAGCGCTGGGCCTCGTCGGCCAATGGCCAGTCGGTCGCCAGCGGTGTCGGATATTCCCCGGGCTGATGAAACAGGCCCGGCGTGCCGTGCACTTCCACTGCGGCTTCGAGCAGCAGGTAGGCGAGCGCCGGGTGCAGGTCTTCGCGGATCACCAGGTTCGCCTGCGTGGCCACCATGCGCACATCATGTTGCGGCAGGTTGGCCTTGAGATCGAATACGCCCTGTGCCAGCACGGCCGGTTTGAGATAGGGAAAGCGGCGCGACAGTGCCAGGGTGTTGTCCAGATCGAGCAATTTGATGCCTGGGGTGTCGAGCAGGCGCCTGATCACCGGCGCCTCTGGTGCGGCGATGATGAAGACCGCGTCGATGCTTCCTGCCAGCAAGGCGTCGACTGCGGCGCCGCCCCCAAGTTCCTTGAGATTGCCGGCCTTCTCGTCGATGCCGTGCGCGCCCAACATTTCGAGTGCCACCTTGCGGGTGCCCGAGCCGGTCTGGCCGATCGCCACCTTGAGGGGCGCCAAGTCGGTCAGCCGGGTCATCTCCGATCTGGAGCGGTAGAACACCCAAACCGGTTCCTGGAACAGGTTGGCAAGAGACAGTACGCGGGTCTCCTCGGGCGGCGGCGCCAGCGGCGTCAGTGTCAAGAGGCCCAAGCCGCTCTGCACGAAGCCGACGTCGATGCCGGCGTCGTCGTCCTTGAGGCGTTTCAGGTTTTCCACCGAGCCGGCGGATGGCTTCAATTCGAGGGTGACCCCGTCGCGTGCGAGAATCTCTCGGTATTTGAGGGCGAAACGATGATAGGCGCCATCTGCGGCGCCGGTGCTCATGGCAAGCAAGCGGGGCGGCGCCGGTTGCACGAAGCGGAAGGTGAGCCAGAATGCCGCGACAATGATCGCCAGCGTCGGCAAGACGAACAAGAGCCACTCGCGGCGGCTGGCGCGGCGCGCGAAAAAGCGGGCGCGGGCTTTGTCCGACGCTGGTTGTGAAGGCATGCAATATTTAAGCACGGGTAGTGTCTGGAGTTTAAGCACGGGTAGTGTCTGGAGACCGAATTGCCATCCAAGCGTTGGGACATTTTCTGCAAGGTGATCGACAACTACGGCGATGTCGGCGTGACCTGGCGTCTGGCGCGCCAGCTGGTCGCCGAGCACCGTCGCGCCGTGCGCCTGTGGGTTGATGACATGGAGAGTCTCGAGCGCCTGTGCCCCGCGGTCGATGCGGGTGTCGATGCGCAAACCACGCAAGGTGTGGAAATTCGGCGCTGGGACGCCAGCGCCGGCAGCGCACGGCCGGCGGACGTGGTGATCGAGGGTTTCGGTTGCGAACTTCCCGAAGCGTATTGCGCTTCGATGGTGGCCAATGCTGCCGCCGGCGACCGCCCGGCGTGGATCATTCTTGAATACCTGAGCGCCGAGGAATGGGTTGCCGGGTGTCACGGCTTGCCCTCGCCGCATCCGCAACTGCACCTCGATCGGCACTTCTTTTTCCCCGGCTTCACATCCGGTACCGGTGGCTTGTTGCGCGAACGCGGCTTGTTCGAGGCGCGCGATGCCTATCAGGCCAACCCGGCCACGCAGGCTGCGTTCTGGCAACGTATCGGCGTGCCGTCCAAGGTGCGCAACGAATGGCGCGTTTCCTTGTTTTCCTACCCCAAGGCGCCGGTACACGCGCTTCTCACCGGCCTCTCGGCGCACCCGCACCCGGTACGCCTGATCGTGCCGCGCGGACCATCGTCGATGATGGTGGCCGACTGGTTCGGCATGGCCGATGCGGTCGGGGCGCAGGGCTATCTCGGCAATGTTGCCGCCTCTATCGTGCCGTTTGTCGAGCAGCCCGACTACGACCGCCTGTTGTGGGGTTGCGACCTCAACTTCGTGCGTGGCGAGGATTCGTTCGTGCGTGCCCAGTGGGCGGGTAGGCCGCTGGTATGGCAGATCTACCCGCAGAATGAACAGGCGCATGCGGCCAAGCTGGCCGAATTCCTGCGCCGCTATTGCCACGGCTTGCATGAGCCGCGGCGCCAGTCGGTGGAGCGTTTCATGGCCTTGTGGAACGGGCTGGAGGCGGGTGGCGACTCGCATGGCGGTGCAACTGCCGACACGGCGTTCAAGCCCGAAACACCCTGGTCATTTGAAGAAGTGTGGCGTGGCTTCGCCGCGAATCAGTCGGCGTTGCGCCTGCACGCCGAGGAATGGGCCTGGAAACTGGCCGAAGCGCGCGATCTGGCGGCGCAACTTGTTGAGTTTGCTGGAAAGATCGAGGCGAACGGGTTAAAATAGAGGGCTTTTTACAACGGAAGCTGCGGTCGGATCCGCACCGGACTCGCGTGCATTGGGCTCCCGATTCCTCTTCCAGCTCTCGAAAGATCAGTTATGAAAATCGCACAGGAGCTCCGCGCGGGCAATGTCGTGATGGTCGGCAGCGATGCCATGGTGGTGCTCAGGGCCGAGTACAGCAAGTCCGGCCGCAACGCGTCAGTGGTCAAGATGAAGCTCAAGAACCTCTTGACCGGCACCGGCACCGAATCGGTCTACAAGGCCGACGACAAGTTCGAGACCGTGCAATTGGAGAAGAAGGAAGTTAGCTATTCCTACTTCGCCGATCCGCTGTATGTGTTCATGGACGCCGACTACAACCAGTTCGAAGTCGAGGGTGAGAGCCTGGGTGATGCGCTGAACTACCTCGAAGACGGCATGGTCTGCGAACTGACCATCTACAACGATCGCGCCATTTCGGTCGAGTTGCCGACCTCGGTGGAGCGCGTGATTGTCTACACCGAACCGGCGATTCGCGGCGATACCTCCGGCAAGGTGCTCAAGCCGGCCAAGCTGGCGACCGGTTTCGAGGTCGGCGTGCCGCTGTTCGTGGCGCAGGGCGACAAGATCGAGATCGACACCCGTACCGGCGAATACCGGCGCCGGGTTTAGCAGCCCGTCCGGCTTAGGAAGCGTCGGCTGCAAATCGGCGGAAGCGGTCCATTTTCACCGCCTTCTTGGCCCGTAGCCGGGCTATGGACCTGCGAATCCGGAAAAAAACGCTCCTCGCTGGGGCTCATTTTCGCTTTCGACGTCTTAAGTCCTGCAGGCTGCCAGATTCGCCTAGACGGCAAAGAGCCGCCCCAGTGCGGCTGGTTGCAGGTGTCAGCTTTTCTCGCCTTTGGGCAGACGCTCGATCGCTTCGTCGAAATAGAAGAATATCTCGCGTCTGTCGTTTGCATGAATCTTCGTTCCCTGTTGCCTCACCTGCATCTTGTAAGTGGCAGTGACCTTGTAGTCACCTGGTTTGAGATTGACATACAGCCATGGGCCGTCGGCAGTGGTACCGAGCACGGTTCTCGCCGCCGGGCCGGTTCGGTTGGCCGATTTCCGCTTTTCTGCTGTCCGATGTCAACATGCATCATTGCCAAGCGGCGCCGCGCTCGATCCGCTCGACTGGCGCCTGAATCATTTGCGCGACCCGCGGCACGCGCCGTACTCGAAGCGGCCGCCGCCCGCGCCGGTTGGCGCAACCGCGCGCCGCGCGAAAACGCGGGCTTCGGCGTGGGGTTCGCGAAATACAAGAACACCGGCGCCTATTGCGCAGTGGTGGCCGAAATCTAAGCCCTGCGTGCAATCCGGGTGCGCCGCCTGTGGATAGCGGTCGACTGCAGGCGCGCCGTCAATCCCGATGGCATCAGCAACCGGATCGAGGGCGGGGCGATCCAGGCCACAAGCTGGACCCTGAAGGAAGCGGTGCGCTTCGACCACACGCGCGTTTCAAGCGATTGCTGGGAGAACTATCCGATCCTGCGATTCTCCGAGGTGCCGCAGGTCGAGGTGGAGATCCTGGCAGACCCGGAGTTGCCTTCCTGCGGCGCCGGCGAGGCGGCCCACGGTCCGACCGCGGCGGCGATTGCCAATGCAGTGCGTGACGCGCTTGGTGTCAGGGTGCGCGACCTGCCGATCACGCTCGAACGCACGCGCTGGCCGCAGAGTAAAAGAGCCCGATACGTCGCGGCAGCGCCCGTTGCCGGTGACCGCCGGCGTGCTCAGGGGGTGGAGCGGCGCACCGTGGAGGGCGTCTGGGCCAGAACGAATGCAGGGGGAATTGCCGCCGGCATTTCCCTTGGAGCCCACTTCTTCTGCGCAGGTGTGCCGGAGAGTTCGGTCAGCAAGGAAGCGGCCAGGTCAATGCCTTGCGCCTCCACAGCTTGCCGGAAATGCGCCAGGGCGGAGGCCACCCCTTCCTGGGTCAAACCCTTCGCTTGCGAACCAAGAACGGATGCATCGCGCTCCAGCGCGGTCGCGTCATGTCCGCAAGGCAGGAGCGCAGGCTCGCGGGCAGGACCGGCGCCGCTACGCTCGAGTTCCGCGGCCAGGAACAGCAATTGCGCGCCAGTCAGCGCTGCCGAGCGCGCGGACAGCCGGTCGTGATAGCCGAACGCAAGCATCGAAAGCTCGTAGCATGCAGCGGCGCGGGCAGTAGGCACCGGGTCGGTGCCGGCGCAGCGCAGGATCGAACGGACATGGTGTTCCGCAGCCGGCAGGAGGGGCAGAAGGGCAAGCGGGCCTGGCTGTTTGGGTGTGCGGCGCATGGTGACCTCGAGGGCACATCAGTAGCACCTGATGGTCCTGCAGGCCAGCCGGTTTCGATCCACGAAACAGAGTGGCTTTCCGCCGGCTGCGGCTTGGATTGGCCGGAAATTCTCTGCCCCGGCATGCACGGCGCGCCCTGCTTATGCGATGATTGCGGCAACGCCTCTGTGCGCTTGTGCACGTGACCGCAGACATCTATTTTGTCGACAATCGCGGCGCCATCGGCGTCTTCGTATTCCATTCAAGGAGAATTGCATGCCCCTGGTAGATCTCAACCATTACCTGTTGCTGGCCAACGATCTCGACAAGACCAAGCGCTTTTATCGCGATGTGCTCGATTTGCAGGAAATGCCGCGGCCGGATTTTCCGTTTCCGGGTGCGTGGCTGGGCCGCGCGGACAAGATCTGGGTGCACATGGCGCCACGCGAAGTACCGAATGCCGAGGTGTATTTCAAGGGAACGCCCAAGCATGCCGCCCGCGACAACACAGGCGTGCTCGACCATATCGCCTTCGCAGCGGCCGACCCGGACGAGTTCCGTGACCGCTTTACGCGCCTGAAGTGCGACTGGTGGGCGCGCGCGTTGCCGGAGTCGAACCTGTTCCAGATTTTCGTGCGCGATCCCGACGGGCTCACGCTCGAATTGAATTTCTTCGATCTCGTGACCATGCCGAACTGGGCCGAAAACTACGGCGAGATGCCGCGTGTCAACTAGGCACACCTTTCGAGAAGCGCAAAGGAAATTGCATGAACGCACCCGCCACATCACGGCTTGAGTTCGCCGGCGTCTCTTATTCGGAGGCCGTCGAGCGCGCCCTCCACCTGATCCCGGTGTTGCAGGAACGGGCGGCACGCGCCGAGGCCGCGCGCGGCTTGTTGCCGGAAACCGTTGCCGATCTTGATCGCAGCGGCTTGATGCGCATTCTGCAACCGCGGCGCTGGGGCGGCATGGAACTCGATTTCGTGGCTATCGTCGACATCACCGACATCCTCGGCCGCGGTTGCGCCTCGACCGCATGGACGGTGGCCAATATCGCGGCCCATCACTGGATGCTGGCCTTGTATGACGAACAGGCGCAGGAAGAAATCTGGGGCGGCAATCCGGACGCCTATATCGCCTCCGGCATTGCCTACCCACAGGGGCGCGGGCAGGTGGTGGACGGCGGCATCATGCTCTCGGGCCACTGGAATTTTTCGTCCGGCGTCGGTAACTCCAGCTGGAACATGCTGGCGTGCCTGGTGCGCGATGCCGACAACAAGATCACCGACTATCGGATGTGCGTGGTGCCGCAGGCGCACTACGAGATCATCGACGACTGGCAGGTGATGGGACTGGCCGGCACCGGCAGCAAGTCGGTCAAGTGCGAGAACCTGTTCGTGCCTGAACATCGCGCCTTGTCGATGCTGCGTGGGCACAGCGCCGGGGGTTTTCCAGGCTGGGCCGGCAATGGAGCACCGGTGTTCCGAATTCCTTTCGGCGGGCTGGCCGCGCATTGCATCCTGGGGGCCACCATTGGCAATGCGCAGGCGATGTTCGATGCGGTGACCGCGATGGTGAGGGAGCGCAGCACCAGCTACACCACGCTCAAGATGCGCGACTTGGGCACGGTGCAGGCACGCATCGGCCTGGCCGGCGCGCATCTGGACGCGGCCCGATTGATGGCGCGCAGCGATTGCATCGAGGGCCAGCGCATGGCGGAGGAAGGTGTGGTGCCAGACATGGCATTTCGCCTGAAGCAAAAGCGCAATTGCGCTTACGCGATGAAACTGGCCACCGATGCGGTCGACACACTGTACGCATTGGCCGGCGCCAACGGGCTCTACAGCCGCGGGCCGATGGAGCGCATTTATCGCGACCAGCATGCCGCCGGCGGCCACATCAACTTCAGCCTCGACGCGCAGTCCAGCGCTTGGGGCCTGGCGACCCTGGGCGGCGTGATCAACAATCCGACCTTGTAGCGCGGGCAAGGGTCACCGGCAAGCATGGCGCGGCCATGCGTAAAATGCCCGATCATCAACCCGGCGGGCACAGGCATGAAACGCACCGATTTGCACAAGAACGAAGGGCTGAAAATCGCCAGCCGCATCAAGCCATTCGGCAATTCCGGCAAGCCCGGCGGCGAGGCGCCCTTGGCGGACCGGCGCGAACAGCGTCGCCAGGACCAGGCACGCGGCCTGGTGCCGTTTGCCTGCAAACTCAACGTCGACCTTTTGGCGCAACTGCGGGCGCTGTCGCTGGCGCGCGATACGGACTTGAATGAACTGGTCGCCGACTTGCTGACCAAGGGTCTCGCGCAGCCCTGAGTCTCGCTTATTCGCCAGCGCTTGCGAGCGCGGCTCACGGGCGCAAAGCCGGTTGAAACAAGCGCGCGGACAACGCCGGTCTGTGCGCGGCGACTCGAACGTGTGCCTGCTGTTGCAACTGTGCCGGCCGCGCCAAGGCGGCCGGCACGCATGGCATGACGCTCAGAGCCCGATCTGGGTGATCAACTTGGTATTGAGGTAGGCCTGGATCGCTTCGGATCCGCCTTCGGAGCCGTAGCCGGAATCCTTGACGCCGCCGAAATGAATCTCGGGCAGCCCCAGGCCGTGATGGTTGATCGACACCATGCCTGATTCGAACGCTGCGCCAATTGCATTGGCGGTTTTCAGGTTAGAGGTATAGGCATAGGCAGCCAGACCCCAAGGCAGGCGGTTGGCTTCGGCCACCACCGCATCGAAATTCTGGAAAGAGAGCAGCGGCGCGATCGGGCCGAAGGGTTCATCGTTCATGATGCGCGCATCCTGCGATACATGGGTCAGCACGGTCGGCTCGAAGAAGTTGCCGGCGCTGCCGATGCGCTTGCCGCCGGTAGCGATTTTTGCACCTTTGGCGACGGCGTCTTCGACGATGCGCTCCATGGCCGCGACGCGCCGCGTGTTGGCAAGCGGGCCCATTTGCGTGGCGGCGTCCAGGCCACTGCCGACCTTGAGGCTCCTGGTTGCCGCGACGAAGGCCTCGAGAAACTTGTCGAATACCGTTTCCTGCACCAGAAAGCGGGTGGGGGAAATGCACACCTGGCCTGCATTGCGGAACTTGGCGCCAGCCAGCAGCTTGGCGGCACGTTCGATGTCGGCATCCTCGAACACGATCGCCGGCGCATGGCCGCCCAACTCCATGGTGGCGCGCTTCATGTGGGTGCCGGCCAGTGCGGCGAGATGCTTGCCCACCGGGGTGGAGCCGGTGAAGGTGACCTTGCGGATGATCGGGCTGGCGATCAGGTATTCCGAAATCTCCGCCGGTACGCCGAAAACCAGGCCGATCACCCCGGCAGGTACGCCGGCGTCGACGAAAGCCTGGATCAATTGCGCGGGCGAGGCCGGCGTCTCCTCGGGCGGCTTGACGATGATCGAGCAACCGGTGGCGAGCGCGGCCGACAGCTTGCGTACCACCTGGTTGATCGGAAAATTCCAGGGCGTGAATGCCGCCACCGGGCCGATCGGTTCCTTGACCACCACCTGCTGAATGCCGTCGGCGCGTGACGGCACCACCATGCCGTAGGCGCGGCGCCCTTCCTCGGCAAACCAGTCGATGGTATCTGCACCGGCCATGATTTCCACCTTGGCTTCGCCCAGTGGTTTGCCTTGCTCCATGGTCATCAGGCGGGCGATGCCGTCGGCACGCTCGCGCATCAGGTCGGCGGCACGGCGCATCATTTTGTAGCGGTCATATGCCGATACCTTGCGCCACAGCTTGAAACCCTTGTCGGCCGCTGCCAGTGCGCGGTCCAGATCGGCGATTTCGGCACGCGCGACCGTTGCGATCTGCGCCCCGGTGGCCGGATTGACTACCGGCACGGTGCGCCCACCGCTGCCGGCGACCCAGGCGCCGTCGATGAACAGGTAGGTGTCGGAATAGGCAACTTCGGCCGTAGCCAGGAGTTTGGGGTCGATGCGGTCCATGGTGTCTCCGTGTGTGGTCGAGGAAACCTGTAAAGATACTGCAAATCGCTGCCTGCCGCGCTCGCGGAAGCGCAGATTGGCCAGCATGTGCCTGGCGCGACCTCCACGATTTTCGCAATGCCGCCACGGAGCTGTGTCTGGTCACGCACAATTTTTTTGCAACTGTTGTGGAGTCTGGGGTGCCATCCCAAACTGATGCGTTGACGCGATAATGATGCCAAGACATCATTTCTTTTATTCGAGAATGTCGCGCGCAGCGCAGTGCACGGATCTGCGCCCAAGCATCTGCGCCTGCTCTGATTGCCACCCAGGAATCGTTCAATTCAGGTGATCCCGCAACGACGCGTTTTCCCGACATCAACGAAAGAGCACATGGCCATCTACCAACTCGGCGCCAACGCGCCACACATCCCGGCTTCCGCCTGGGTCGCCGACGAAGCCACCGTCATCGGTCGTGTCACGCTGGGTGAAGGCGCCAGCGTCTGGCCGGGCGCCTCGATTCGTGGCGACAACGAGCCAATCACGTTGGGCCGCGCAGTCAACATCCAGGAAGGCGCGGTACTGCATGTCGACACCGGATTTCCGCTTTCCATCGGCGCTGGCGCCTCGATCGGCCATCAGGCCATGCTGCACGGTTGCACCATCGGCGAGAACAGCCTGATCGGCATTCAGGCGATCGTGATGAATGGCGCCGTGATCGGTCGCGACAGCCTGGTGGGCGCCGGTGCTGTGGTGACCGAAGGCAAGGTGTTTCCCGAGCGCTCGTTGATCGTTGGCGCGCCGGCGCGGGTGCTGCGTCAACTTACCGACGAGCAAGTGGCGATGCTGAAATTCAACGCAGAGCACTATGTGGGCAAGCAGAGCGAATACAAGACGCAGTTGAAGCGGCTGGATTGATGCACGCCTACCCGGTGCAGTCGTGCGATTGATTGCTTGGCCGGACCGGTGCCAAGGTTGCCGAAAGCGGGATCGGCGGTTTGAGTTACCTTGCATCTTGCGATGTCCATTGTGCGATCATCACACACCGGGCGTGTCACGAACGCGGCGGCAACGGTAACGCCGCTTGGGTATCAATGAAGGTGCGGCAATGCGATGCACTGATGCATGGCCAACTCTCACGCAATCTAAAGGAGGAACATCAATGTCATTTTACAAAGGCATGACCTGCGAGATCGTCACCATCAACGGTGATACGGGAACCCCGATTCCCGCTTACGTGGCCAAGCCGGCTGGCGCGGGCCCGTTTCCGGGCGTGGTGCTGATCCATCATCTGCCAGGCTGGAGCGAGCTCTACATCGAGACCACGCGCCGCTTCGCGCATCACGGCTACCTCGCGATCTGCGCCAACCTGTATGAGCGCGAGGGCCAGGGCAGCCCGGACGACGTCGCCGCCAAGGTGCGCGCCGAAGGCGGTATTGCCGACGCCCAGATGGTCGGCGATACCGCAGCGGCCGTGATGTGGATGCGCGCGCAGCCCCATCACAACGGCAAGGTCGGCCTGTTCGGTTCGTGTTCCGGTGGACGGCACGCTGTCATCTACGCCAGCCAGAGGAAGGATGTCGATGCCTGCGTCGACCTCTGGGGCGGGCGCGTGGTGATGGGGCAGGAGGAGCTCAATGTCAAGACGCCGGTCGCACCGATTGACATGACCAAAGACTTAGGCTGCCCGTTGCTCGGCCTATTCGGCAATGACGACCGTGCGCCCAGCCCCGAGCAGGTGAACCAGCACGAGGCCGAACTCAAGAAGCACGGCAAAGCGTACGAGTTCCATTGCTACGACGGTGCCGGCCACGGATTCTTCTATTGGCACCGGCCGCTCTACCGGCCTGAGCAGGCGATGGATGGCTGGAGCAAGGTATTCGCCTTTTTCGGCAAGTATCTGGCGAAGTAGCGGGGCCGCATATGTGCACCTCGATCATAGAGATCGCGCGCGCGGAGGGCATGGCCAAGCGCGGCGACGAATGGTTTGCGCTGTCGCAAGCTGTGGTTGCCTATGACCACGCGCGCCATGCGCCGCTGGGAGATGTCATCACGCTCGACTTCATCAACAGCGGCCTGGGCGCCCAAGCGCGGGCCGGGATCGAACTGACGCTGGCGTCAGCCAAGGAGTTGCGCGCCGCGCTGGACCGGGCGATTGCCGCGGCGGATTTCGAAGAGGCGGAAGTCAGGGGAAAGGGAGCTGCGCCCGGGTTCCTGCGGGCGGCTTGACCCGCGCCGGGGAATGTCCGCCCCGCAACTTGTACACGCGGCGCCCGGGTGCTACACCTTGCCCAGTGCTTTGAGCAATCGTTCCGGCGTGAATGGCTGATCGGTGACGCGCGCCTTCAACGGTGCCAGCGCATCGTTGATCGCGTTCATCACTGCCGCCGGCGCACCTGCTGTTCCGGCTTCGCCCGCGCCCTTGGCTCCCAGTTCGGATGAGCGGGTTGGCGTCGCCACATGGCCGATCACCATGTCGGGCATTTCGGCGGCCATCGGCACCAGGTAGTCGGCCATGGTGGCGTTCTGCAACTGCCCTTCGCTGTCGTACAGGCACTCCTCGAACAGCGCCGCGCCAATACCCTGTGCGATGCCGCCGCGCAATTGCTCGTCGACCAGGAGCGGGTTGATGATGGTGCCGCAATCCTCAACCATCCAGTGCTTGAGGAGCTTGACGAAGCCGGTGTCGGTGTCAACCTCGACGTAGCTGGCCTGGATGCCGTTGGTAAAGACGAAGGGCCAGTCGCGCTGACCGTACTGGCGCGTGACGCTCAACTGCGGCTGAAACTCGCGCGGCAGGGTGTCGGGCCGGTACTGTCCGATGCGCGCCGCCTCCGACAGCGGCAGCACGATTTCGCCGCTGATGTTGTCGACGATCTGCGCCTGCCGCAGGTCCAGCCCGACGGGGTCACGCGTGAGGATGGCGCCGGCCAGTGCCAGGATGTTGGCCTTGAGTTCGCGGCTCGCCTGCAGCGCCGCTTCGCCGCCGATGCCGGCACCGCGCGAGGCCCAGGTGCCACCGCCGTAGGGCGTGGTGTCGGTGTCGCCGGTGATCACGCGCACGTGTTCGACCGGAATGCCGACGATCGATGCCACCACCTGCGCGATCATGCCTTCGGTGCCCTGGCCCTGCTCGGTGACGCCGGTGAGCGCCGTGACCCAGCCGGTGGGCTCGAGCCGCAGGGTGCAGCCGTCCTGCGCCGAAATGCGTGCGCCGCCAACGCCATAGAACAGGGCCGAAGGGTTGGTCACCTCGATCAATGCCGCCAGGCCGATGCCGCGGTAAATGCCCTTGGCGCGCAAAGCCTGCTGCTCGGCACGCAAGGCCTTGTAATCCATCAAACCCAGCAGCTTGTCCAGGCAGGCGTGATGCGACAGGGCCTCGAACTTCATGCCGGAGACCGAGGTGAACGGATACTTGTCGTCGCCGATCAGGTTCAGGCGGCGGAATTCGGCAGGGTCCATGCCGAGCTTTTGCGCCGCATGATCCACCAGACCTTCGGTCACGGCCACGGCGATCGGGTGGCCGACCGCGCGATACTGGCAGGTCGGCGTCTTGTTCTGGAACACCACCTTGAGGTTGGCAAGGTAGTGCTTGAAGTCATAGGGGCCGCCGGTGAGGTTCACCACCTGGTTGCCCTCGACCGCGCTGGTGCGCGGATACACCGAATAGGGGCCGATGCCCGTAAGGTCATCGATCTCGATGGCGATGATGCGGCCGTCGCGATCGACGCCCATTTTGGCCCGAACCCGATGCTCGCGCGCATGGATGTCGGTGGACATCGATTCGAGCCGGTCGGCCGCATAGCGGATTGGCCGGCCCAGCAGCTTGGCAATGCCGGCGACCGCCATCTCGTCGGGGTACACATGCACCTTGATGCCGAAGCTGCCACCGACGTCGCGCGCGATGACGCGCACATGGGCTTCGGGCAGGTCGAGATGTTTGGCGAACAGATCGCGCATCATGTGCGGCGCCTGATTGCCCAGGTACACCGTCAGGTGCTGCTCGGAGGCGTTGAAGTCCGCGGTGATGGCGCGCGGCTCCAGGCAAACGCCGGTGTGGCGGCCGAAGCGGAAGGTGTCTTCCACAACCACATGCGCGCCGGCGAAGGCCGCAGCCACCTGGCCGGTATCGATGCCGCGGGTGAAGGCCAGGTTGTCTCCCAGCTCCGGATGGATCACCGGGGTGGTGGCGTCGAGCGCGGTTTCCATGTCGGTTACCGCAGGCAGGGCTTGGTAGTCGACTTCGATCAGTTGCACCGCATCCTCGGCCTGGGCGCGGGTTTGCGCGACCACCACGGCAACCGCCTCGCCCTGCCAGGTGGCGCGCTCGATCGCCACCGCGTACTGCGGGGCCGACTTCATGCCCTTGAAATGGGAGAGTGTGCCGACCCAGGGCGAAACCGCGCGCGCCACATCGATGCCGGTGCCGCACCAGAAAACGCCTTTGGCCTTGCGCGCTTCGGTGAGGTTGATGGAAACGATGCGCGCATGCGCGTGCGGGCTGCGCACGAAGGCGGCATGCAGCTCGCGCGGCAGGCGCAGGTCATCGACATACTGGCCGCGGCCGGCGAGCAGGCGACGCGCGTTGGGCCGCGGTATGTCCTGGCCGATATAGGTGGTGGGCTTAAGGCCCGGGGTTGGCGCGTTCATGCTTTCACCTTCGCAAGTTCTTGGCCGGCGGCGCGATTCTTCGCTGTCAGTTCGATGGCGTCGACGATCGCTTCATAGCCGGTGCAGCGGCAGTAGTTGCCCGACATGTATTCACGGATTTCCTCGCGCGAGGCCTGCGGTTGCTCGTTGATGAGCGCGGAGGCGCACACCAGCATGCCCGGCGTGCAGTAGCCGCACTGCAGCGCGTTGCGTTGGTGGAAGGCGGTTTGCAGGTCGGCGATGGCACCCGATTCGGTCAGGCCTTCGACGGTTTCGACCGCTGCGCCTTCAAGCTGGCAGGCCAGGGTCAGGCAGCCGCGCACGATTTCGCCATCGACCAGCACCGTGCAGGCGCCGCACACGCCGTGCTCGCAGCCGGCATGCGAGCCGGTGAGCGAGAGTTCGTTGCGCAGGAAGTCGACCAGGTGGGTGCGTGGTTCGACCGCTTTGGTCACGGCCACGCCGTTGACCTTGAGATTGATTGTGATCAGGTTTTCCATGATGGTTCTTTCAAGCGGCGAGCTTGGCTACGAGACGGCCGAGCAATACGCCACACAGGTGCAGCTTGGTGGCGCGGCCGTTGTAGAGATCGGCTATCGGGTCCAAGTCGGCTTCCAGACAGGCGCGCGCGGCCGCCAGTGCCGCGGCGTCGCCAGCGCTGCCGTCGAGCGCTGCCATCGCGCCCTTGGCCAGCAGCGGTTGTGCGGCAACTGCGAAAAACGCCACGCGCGGCGCGGTAAGCTTGCCGCCGCTGATGCCGGCATTGACGAAAGCGCCGACGATCGCGTAGTCGCCTCTACGCCGCGTCAGCTCGCCGAAGGCCGCACGCCGGTTCGCACCGGGCAGTGGCACGTGAATGCTCTTGAGCACTTCGCCCGGTTCGAGCGCGGTCTCGTACAGTCCTCTGAAAAACTCAGTCGCGGCAAGCATGCGCTCACCCTTGCTCGATACGGCGGTAAAGCGCATGTCGAACGCCAGCGCGGCCGCCGGCCACTCGGCGGCCGGGTCGGCCAGGGCAAGTGAACCGCCGATGGTGCCGCGGTTGCGGATGGCCGGGTGCGCGATGTGGCGCGCCGCTTCCGCCAGGGTCGGAAACAGGCGTCGTACGTCTTGTGAACGCTCGATGTCCGCATGCCGTGTCAAGGCGCCGATAACCATTTCCGTTGCCGTGACGCGAATGCCGCGCAGGTCGGCCAACTGCGAAATGTCGATCAGCAGTTCGGGTTGCGAAAGGCGCAGCGCGAGCGCAGGAATCAGGCTCTGGCCGCCGGCCAGAATGCGCGCGTTGCCGGCATGCGCGTCGAGCATGGCGCAGGCGTCCGCCAGGTTTGATGCACGCCGGTAGGCGAAGGGTTGGGGTTTCATTGCGTCTCCGTTTGGGTGTTTCGACTTGGCCAGCCTGATATTACCCAAGCTTTGAGCAGGTAAGGCGAAATGCTTGGCGCTGCCGGCTCTTGTCGACAGGGTCGTCGACGAATCGTGTCGCGATGGTAGCTGATGAGGACGCGGCAGGTACGCAAGCGCAGGTCAGCGTGTGGCGCATTGAATCGAAATTTCCATTGTGCAAGGCGCCGCCCACGTGTCGAGACCAGTGCGGCACGCGGCAACACCAAGACCGTGCGGCTTGCAGGCCCAGCCACCCGTGGGGTGGCGGGATGCCTTCACTTGATCTTCAGCAGCATCTCCGCGGTACCGCCAAGAATCGCCACACGCTCGGCGTCGGACAAGCCCGGCGTAGCCAACACCTCGTCGACGGCTGTCTTGGTCCAGGGGTACGGATAATCGGTACCGACCATCAACTGGCTGGCTCCCATTTCGGCCGCCAGATGGCGGATCGCTTCGGTTGAAAACACCATGGTGTCGTAATACATCTGCTTCAGGTAATCAGTGGGCTTCTTCTTGATGCCGCCGTAAGTGCCTCCTTCGCAGGCCGCAGGCAGGGTCAGGCAGCCATGGTCGGAGCGGCCGGCATAGGAGGGCAGAAAGCCGCCGCCGTGCGCACTGCAGATCTTGAGGTCGGGAAACCTGTCCAGCGTACCCTCGAAAATCAGGTGCGACAACGCGATCGAGGTTTCGACCGGGAAGCCGATGATGTTGGAAAGATAACCGTTACCCTTCAAGCGGCGTGCCAGTTCGGTGGTAACGCCGGTGGCCTGCGGATGAATGAACACCAGCACGCCCAGTTCCTCCACCTTGGACCAGAACGGATGGAGCCTGGGATCGGAGAGTTCCATGTCGTTGACGGATGCGCCGATGGCGGCGCCGCGCAGGCCGTACTTCTTGACGCCATCTTCAAGTTGCCGCGCCGCCATATCGGGGTGCTGCAGCGCCACCGAGGCGAACGCGACAAAGCGATCGGGGTGCGCGGCGCAGGCTTCAGCCAGCTTTTCGTTCTGGATCCGGATCACCGTATCGGCCACCTCGCGCTCGGCCGAGTACCAGAAAGGGTTGATCGACAAGGCCTGCATGTCGATGCCTTGCGCGTCCATCGTGGCCAGGCGCTGGTGCACGCTGGTGCCCATGTGCAGGTCGGCCTGCAAAGGCGGGCCATCCATCTTGAGCCCCGGAACGGCCATGGCTTCCGGCACAGCGCAATGCGCGTGCACATCGACGACCCGCACACGTTTGCCGTCGACCACAGTCGCGCGGCGCCCGGTCTGCAGGCCGGCGCTGTGCCCGTCCTTGAGGTCGCAACCGACAAAGCTCAGGCCAGCGGGTGTGTCTGTGCTTGCGCCCTTGACCTGATGGTGTTCCGTGCCCATTTGTAACCCATCCCTGATGTCTTGATCTGATCCGACTGCAGCCTACCACCGGCATTTTGCAGGCAATCGGTGCGCCGGATCCAGGCTCCGCGGGGGCTGTGACCCTGACTCCACGCGCGCGGCGCCAGGCGATCCGTACCCTGGCAACGCGATTGACGCTACGGCTGCCACGCAATGACGCGAATCGGCGTCGGGTTGTAGTCGTTCACCGGGTTATTGATTTGCGGGCAGTTTGAAATCACCGCCAGCACGTCGTGCTCGGCGCGCAAGTCGACATAGTCGCCGGGCCTGGAAATACTCGGGCCCATGTCCATGTCGCCGTCCGCGCCAACCGGTACATACATGAAGAAGTTGACGTTGGCGGCCAAATCCCTGGGCCCCAGGCCGACCTTGGCAAGCTCGCGCAAAAAATTGTCGCGGCAGTTGGGCTGATAGCCCACGCCATAGCGGAACTTGTTGAGGGCGGCACTGCAGCAACCGCCGATGGTGTCGTGCCTGCCGCAGGTGTCGGCGACGATGGTGAACAGTGGCGTGAGCCCTACGCTGTAGAGTACCGTGCCTGTCGAGAGGAAGATGCCGCTCTGGTTGATCTTCATGGTGTCGGCCGCAGCGTAGCGATCGGCATGGTCGCAGGCGTTGTAGCACAGGAAGTCGACCGCCTGCTTGCCCTCCAGATCGATGATTCGCAACATTTCGCCTTTGGAAATGGTGCAACTCCACGACCCTCCGGCAGGAACTATGGTGTCTTCGACGAGCGTACCTTGAAACGCTTCGTATGGTTTGGTTAAGGTCATGGATTCACACGTTCCTTAGCAGCGGGGATTTGGAATTGCTGTGGCTTGACTGATTCTACTTTCATCATGCGGGTTGAATCACGTCGTGCAGGCAACTGCGTTCGCTTGGGCTCAATGCTGCCGTGATTTGACGTCAAATCAGGGAAACCAGGCAACGCGTCGACGTCGCGCTGCTAGCCAGAGCGAAGTTCGAGGCCGCTTCGGTGCGCGAGCTGGTGGCGGCGGCGCGCGCCCGGCCCGGCGTCATCAGCTATGGATCCATCGGCCAGGGAACCCTGGCACACATGGTAATGGAGCACATGGCCGCGCGCACCGGTAGCGGCCTTCAGCATGTGCCCTACAAGGGCAGCAACCAGGCCTTGCCGGACCTGATGTCCGGCAAGGCCTCGGTCATGCAAGAGGTTGCGCGCGTCGCCAAGGTCGAGGCGATTCAGCAGGTCAGGGTAACGGCGCCAAAAGCCCCTTCTCACGAAGGCAGCGTCACCCGGGACGGCAGAGGCGCTGGCGCCCCCTCACGCCGGCGTGGTGATCGCCCCCACAGCCTGAAACAGTCCGCGAATCGAATCGGCCGAAATCGCGCGCGTGATGAACACCAGCCGCGTGCCGTGGTCTTCGCTGGGCCAGCGGTCCAGCGTCACCGGCGGATGGAAAATGTGCTGCACGCCTTGCACCACCACCGGCTTGCCTTCCACGTTGACGATGCCCTTGACGCGCAGCATGTCCGGTCCGCGCAGGTTGGTGAGCAACTGCAGTGCGGCCGAGAAGGTGTCCCAGGTGAAAGGTGCGTCGAAGCGCAGCGAAAGCGTGCCGATGCGCGGGTCGTGGCGGGTGGTGCGCGCGCCGAGATAGCGTTCGCCTTCTGCCGCACCCGCATCCAGACTTTCGCCGAGAAAGCGCAGGGTTGAATCATTGGCTCGCGCACTGCCCAGGCCCAGGCCGATCAGCTCCGACGGTGCGATCTCGCCCATCCGCACATGGCGGATGTCAGTCTGCTGGTTGATGGCGTGGATGGTGGCTTCGAGGCTGGCGATCTGCTCTGCACTCGCCAGATCGCCTTTGGTAATGAGCACGCGGTCGGCCAGTGCGACCTGCTTGCCTGCTTCCGGCTGATGTTCCAGCAGGTAGGCGCCGTTGACGGCATCCACCAGGGTCACCACACCATCGAGGCGGAACTGCGCCTGCAGCAGGGTGTCGCTGACCATGGTTTGCACCACCGGTGCCGGGTCGGCCATGCCGGTGGTCTCGACGATCACGCGGTCGAAGTCGGCCATCAGCCCGGCGCGGCGCAAGTTGAAGAGTTCGCGCAGGGTTTCCTGCAGGTCGGTGCGCACGGTGCAGCAGATGCAGCCGTTGGCGAGTAGCGAGATGTTCTCGGACGACAGGGTGACCAGGTCATGGTCGATGCCGATCTCGCCGATCTCGTTGATCACCACCGCCACCCGGTTCATGTCCGGGTGGCGCACCAGTTTCGAGATCAGGGTGGTCTTGCCGGCGCCGAGAAATCCGGTGATCAGCGTGACCGGCAGTTTGCCGGCGAGCGGATCGCGACCTGAGGCCATGCCTATATGTTCATCTCGAGGACATACAGCCCGCCGCCGAAGCGATCCACCGTATAGACGATCTGCTTCTCGTCGACGAAGACGTCGTTCAACTGGATCGCACCGGCCGGGGAGAGCGGCGGCGCGCCCGGTACGTAGTAGGCGATCTCTTCCACCTGATACGGATTGGTGGTGTCATAGACGCGCACGCCGGCATTGAAGAAGGTGCCGACGATGATGGTGTCGGAGCGGAACGAAGCCGGGCCGGGCAGGTTCTCGTGCATGTTGTGCGCGCCGAAGCGCCCACCGCGCTTGGCGAAGGCGTCGTAGGGCGCGGCCGGGAAGGTGCCGATCGGCACCGGGTTGGCTTCGTTGCGCGAGTCGATCATCCACACCAGCTTGGGCCAGTCGGCGCCGCCGTCCTGCACGCACTCGTCCGACACCACCCACAGGTTGCGCTCAAACAAGGGCAGCAGTGTGTGGATGAAGCCGTTGAAGGGCGGCGAATGGTTCCAGTGCGACTTGACCTTGATGTTGGACATGTCGGCGATATCGAGCACGAAGGCGCCGCCGTCGATATAGCCGATATAGGCGCGGTCCGGGCGCTGCGGGAACACGTTGGTGTTGTGCGCGCGGAAGCCGGTGTCGAACCTGGAAACCAGGCGTTGCGGTGCGGGCTCGGCGTCGCCTTCACGCGTGCCGGGGTACCACCAGCGCCCGGCCTCGACCGGCTTGGACGGATTGGAGACGTCGAGGATGCGGTAGAACTGGTCATCCAGCGGGTTGCGCGGCTGAAAGTCCGGTGCGCCCGAGGCCATGTGCACATACTTGCCGTCGACGAACCACACCGCGTGCACACCGCGCGAGTAGGGGCCGGAGCAGTCGAAATGCGAAATCAGCTTCGGTGTCTCCGGCGTGCTCACATCGAACAGGTCGACGCCGGCCGGCTTCATGCCCGGCACCTGGGTCTGGTAGGCCACCGCGAGGATGTCGCCCACCACGTCGAGCGAGTTGGAACGCACCTTGGCATGCGGCAGTTCGGTCTGCACGATCATGCGCGGGCTTTTCGGATCGGTGACATCCACACCGGTGAAGTTCTTCGGCGCCGACTCGTGCGCCAGCCAGAGGATGCGCCGGCCGCCTGCGGCGACCTGCATGGAAATGCCTTCGCCCATGCCGCCGAAGCCCGACAGGTCGTTGTGCGCCAGGAGTTTCATGTTGCGCGCCAGGGTCTGGTCGGCGCGCGCCGCCTGTTGCGGCGCGGAAAGGGATGCCATGGGGTTTGTCCGGGGTGTGTTGTTTATTTAGCAAGCGATAATATAGACTATCGCAAACGCTGGCACTGACAACTGGTTTGGTCGATGCCACTGACGACCACCAAGGATCGACCAAAGGAGTAATGCAATGAGGCAGATGATCAAGCTTGGCCGGCTGGCACGCCGCCTGTCGCTGGCGCTCGCGTGCCTGTTCCCGGCGGCGCTGCTGGCGCAGGCGTTTCCGGCCAAGCCGGTGCGCCTGATCGTGACCTATCCGCCGGGCGGCAGCTCCGACCTGATGGCGCGCATCATGGGACAGAAGCTCAACGAGTTCTGGGGTCAACCGGTGGTTATCGAAAGCAAGCCCGGCGCGGCTGGCTCGATCGGCATGGAATTCGCCGCACGCCAGCCCGCCGACGGCTATACCTTCGTCATCGGCAATTTGCAGCCGGCGGCCGTCAACCCGCTGATTTCCAAGGTGCCGTACAGCATTGATCGCGATTTCATTCCAGTGGCGCTGACCACGACCGGCCCGAACATCCTGGTTGTGCCGGCAAACTCGCCCTACAAGACCCTGGCCGACCTGTTGGCCGCTGCGCGCGCCAAGCCGGGCGCCATCAATTTCGCCACCAGCGGGCCCGGCAGCCTGTCGCACCTTGCCGGCGAGCTGATGATGCGCCAGGCCAACATCAAGATGACGCATATCCCTTACAAGGGCGGTGGTCTGGCGATCATCGACGTTATTGCCGGCCAGGTGCAAATGATCGTGTCCGACGCTTTGCCGGTGGCGCAGCACCTCAAGTCGGGCAAGGTGCGTCCGCTGGCGATTACCAGCGCCAAGCGTTCGCCGCTGTTTCCCGACATTCCGACTTTCGCCGAGGCCGGCCTGCAAGGCATCACCGTGGTCAACTGGTGGGGTGCGTTCCTGCCGGCCGGCACGCCGCAGGCGGTGGTCAACCAGTATCAGACAGCGCTTGTGAAGGTGATGGCCGACCCCGACTTGAAGGAGCGTTTCGCCGGTCTCGGCGTCGAGGCACATGCCAGCACACAGGACGAATTTCGCGCGTTCATGGCGAGCGAGAAAGTGATGTACACCAAGCTGATCGCCGACAACAACATCAAGGGCGAATAGCACTGCCTGCCGAAGGCCGACCGATGAGCACCATGCTTCCCAGCCAACGCGTACCTTATTCCGCGATTGTCGACCGCCCCGCGTTGGTGGTGCCCGACGGCGGCCGCATGCTGGTGTGGGTGATCGTGAATGTCGAACACTGGAGCATGGAGCGGCCGATGCCGCGCACTGTGCTTTCGCCACCGATGGGACAGCCGCTGCAACCGGACCTGCCGAACTGGGCCTGGCACGAATACGGCATGCGGGTCGGCTTCTGGCGCCTTCACGAAGCGCTCGTTGCACGCGGCATCGTGCCGACCCTGGCGATCAACGGCATCGTCTGCAAGAGCCATGAGCGGGTGGCGCGTGCGGCGCTTGATGCCGGCTGGGAATTCATGGGCCACGGCTACGTGCAGGGGCCGATGCACGCAGTGTCCGACCAGAAACAATCGATCATCGACACGGTCGAGGCGATTCGATCGTTCACCGGCCGCGCGCCGGTGGGCTGGGAAAGCCCCGGCCTAACCGAGACCGCCGACACCATTGACTACCTTTCAGAGGCCGGTATCGAGTATGTCGCGGACTGGGTATTCGATGACCAGCCGGTGTGGATACCGACGGCGCACCGGCCGGTGCTATCGGTGCCCTACAGCGTGGAGATCAACGACATTCCGATGATGGTTCTGCAAAGCCACAATGGTGCAGAGATGTATGAGCGCGGCGTGGCGCAAATCGACCGCCTGTGGCAGGAGAGCGCGCGCATCCCGCGCGTGATGGCCATCAGCGTGCATCCCTATATCACCGGCGCGCCACACCGTATCGCCATGTTCGAACGATTGCTCGACTACGTGCAGTCGAAGGCGGGTGTAATAATCCGTACCGGCGCCGATATCGCCGCCTGGTACAAGTCGCAGGTGCCGCCACCGGCCTGAGGCAGGCGCCGCGCAAGGGCGGCTATGTCTCTCACTCACCCCGAGCTCCGGATGGCACTTTCAAAGTCCGCGTCTGTCAAGTCATCCACCGGCGTGCCGCCGGGCCCGCGATCCCGCGCCCAACCTGTCGCGCGCAGGGCGCCGGTCAAGGTGCGCCTGTCGCCGGCGGAGCGCGAGAAGCAAATCATCGACGGCGCGATCGCGTATTTTTCCGCAGTCGGCTTTTCTGGCCAGACGCGCGAGTTGTCCAAGCGTCTGGGCATTACCCAGCCACTGCTGTATCGCTACTTCTCGTCCAAGCAGGCCTTGGTCGAAAGGGTTTACAAGACTGTGTTCGAAGGCCGCTGGAACCCGGCCTGGGTGTCGTTGATCCGTGACCGTTCGATTCCCCTGCGCGATCGCCTGATCGAGTTTTACCGCCAGTATTCGGAAGCCACCTATCGGCCCGACTGGATGCGCATCTATCTGTATGCCGGCCTTTCAGGCCCGCTGCTCAATCAGCGCTACATCGGCTTGCTGCAGCGCGAGTTGTTGCCTGTGTATTGCCGCGAGGTGCGCCACTATTGCGGCATCGAGTCGCCCGATTTGCCGGTATCGAGCGAGGAAATCGAATTCATCTGGAGCCTGCATGGCGGCATGTTCTACTATGCCGTGCGCCAGCACGTTTACTTGTTGCGCATGGACGTCGATTTCATGTTCAAGGTCGAATACGCGGTCGACAACTTCCTGGCAGGCGCGAAGACCACCTATCCCCGGCTGTTGGCGGCGCTTTCCGGCAGCGCGAACTCGCCGGCGCAGAAAAGCAGGGCATCGCGGGCGCGCTGAGCTTGCTGCGGCGCGCGGGCAGCAAAACTCATGCGCGCTTCCCGCGTGTGGGGGCTTTGCCTTTCCGCGAGGGCCTGGCCCCGTTTACTGCCGGGGTCTTGGCATCGGTGAGCCGTTCGAGCACCGCATAGACCGCGCCGGTGTCGTCGCTGCCGTGGCCGAGGGCCATCGCGGCGTTGTAGATCGGCATGCAGGCGGCAAACAAGGGCGCCGGTGTGTCGCTTGCCGTCAGCGCATCATTGATCAGCCGCATGTCCTTCTGCCAGGTCGACACCTTCATTGTCGCCTCGCCCCACCTGCGCTCGACCATCATCGGGCCGCGCACCTGGAACATGCGCGAGCCGCCAGCGCCGTCAGCCACCACCTTGACGATCTGGGCGGCATCGAGGCCGTTGCGCACGCCCATCAGGATCGCTTCGGCGGTTGACACATTGTGGATCGCCACCAGCAGGTTGGCCACCAGTTTCATGCGGATGCCATTGCCAAACACACCGACGTCATGGCGCACGCGCGCGAAGCCTTCGAACACCGGCGCGAATTCACGAATCGATTTTGAGTCGCCGCTGGCGTATACCGCCAAATCGCGGGTCAGTGCCTGCGCCCCGGTGCCTGACAGCGGGCAATCCAGCAGGGTGATGCCGTGGGCTTTGAGCAACTTGTGCGCACGCTGCTTGGCCGCCAGTGGCAGGGTGCTGGTCTCGGCGACGATCAGGCCGCGCCTGCCGGCGCTGATCAGCTTGCCGCACACGGCATCAAGCGCAGCTTCCGAGGGCAGGGAGAGCACGATGAACCGGCAACGGGCGGCGACTGCGGCGGCATCGTTCCAGGGCTGGCCGCCAGCGGCCCTCAAGCGCGCACGCGCGATCGGCAGCGGGTCGAACCCGTGGACGGCGAAGCCGGCCTTGACCAGGTTGGCCGACATGGCCGAGCCCATGATGCCCAGGCCGATCATGCCAGCGCTGATTGCCGGTGCCGCCGCGGATTTTTTTGTTGCCATGCGGAAATGTCTTTGCCCGGATCTTATTGAGCTTTTGATAAATGGAGATTACCATACAGCAGCAAAAATCATCACAATAATGCATCGGAAAAGCGGGCGAAACCGGGGTTGCGTCAAGCGACTGCGGCGGCGGCATCCCTGACTTCCCTTTCCCAAGAAGTATCGGCGACGCAACCGGCGACCGACTAACGGAGACCATGCATCATGGCGATCAAACCTGTTCGAATTGCGGTGATTGGTTACGGCTGGTGGGGCAAGAACATTACCCGCACCCTGGGTAGCAGCGATCTGGTCAAGGTGGTCCTGGTGGTTGAACCCGAGGCGGCCGTGCGCGAGCTTGCACGTGCCGACGGGGCGGCAGGCGGTTTCGCGATCGCCGACCGCTTCGATGTGGCGCTTGCCGACGACAGCGTTGACGCCGTGGTGCTGTGCACGCCGCACAAGGCGCATGCGGCGCAGATCATTGCCGCAGCCGCTGCCGGCAAGCATGTGTTCTGCGAAAAGCCCCTGTGCCTGACCTATGCCGATGCGCTTGCCGCGATCACTGCCTGCGGACGTGCTGGCGTGATGCTAGGCATCGGGCACGAACGGCGCTTTGAGCCGGTGATGATCGATCTGCGCGCCCGCATCGCGCGCGGCGACATCGGCAGCGTCCTGCAGATCGAGGCCAATTTCAGTCAGGACAAGTTTTTCGCACTGCCACCGGACAACTGGCGCCTGTCGAACGAACATGCGCCGGTCGGTCCGCTGACAGCCACCGGGATCCATCTGGTCGACCTCGCGATCGCCATCATGGGCCCGGCCGAGAGTGTCTGGGCACGCCTGGCCACGCGCGGCAGCAACTTCGCCAACGGCGACACACTGGGCATGATGCTGGCGTTCCCCGGCGGTGCCAGCGCGCTCATCAGCGCCATGCTGGCGACGCCGTTCGAGGGGCGAATGGCGGTCTACGGCTCGCGCGGCTGGATCGAGGTTCGCGATCGCGCCCATCCCGAGACGCCGCGCGGATGGGACGTCACCACCTGCCTGAGCGGGCGCGAACGCGAGACCGTTTACGTATCGCCGAACGACAGCGTGCGTGCCAACCTTGAGGCATTCGCGACAGCCGCCGCCGGCGGCGCCGCCTACCCGGTGACGCGACGCGAGATGCTGGCCAACGTGGCGGCGATCGAGGCCATCATGCGCTCGGCCGGCTCCGGACGCGTCGAGCCGATCACCCAGCCCGTGACCGCCTGAGCGTGGCCCCCGATTTCGCGCGCGGCGCCGCAGCTGGTGCATGGTGAAGTCACTCTACAGAGCGCAGGCACAAACCATGGACACCCTTAGCGTTGGCAGTTACACGATGGAGTTCATGCAGGCTGGCGTTCAAATGGCCCTGGCGCACATGCGGCAGCACCGAGGGAATGCTGCTGTCGGGCAGCTACACATGGCCTGCGATCAGGTCGGTGAGCGAAGGCCCCTGGCGCTTGTACGGCACATGCGCCTTCCGCACCGCTGCCATGCTGTTGAAGAGTACGCAGGCAGATGGCCGGAATTGCCGCTGCCGCGCGGGCGGGGCAAGATCAGGTGCGCCGGTTTCGCAGGCCAGGTTTTCGCCGGCGCGATGCCGGCGGACGTTGTCGCAAGCAGCGCCACGCACGCCGGTGCGCCGCGCCGCGTAGTCATCATGGCAAAACCTACTGCGCGGCGGTGACGCGAGTGAGAAAGTCGCGTACCGCGATATTGAAGATGGCAGGCTGCTCGATGTTCGAGATGTGCGCGGCTGACGGAATCACCAGCAGTTCGGCGCCGGGCAGATTGGCCTGGATCGCTTGCGAGGCTGCCACCGGAGTGCCAAGGTCCTGCTCGCCTACGATCACCAGTGTCGGGCACTTGATTTCCTTCAGGCGGTCGGTCAGGTCGATTTTCGAGATGCCGGCGCAGCAGCCGGCGTAGCCGGCGGCAGGCGTGGCGCGAATGACGGCGGCGATCTTCGACATCATCTGCGGCTGCGCCGCGCGAAAGCCGTCGGTGAACCAGCGCGCCAGGGTTCCCTCGACCAGCGCGTCCATACCCTTGGTTTTCGCAACCTGGATGCGCTCGCCCCACATCGCTGCGCCGTTGGGCGGCTGGCGGCTGGTGGTGTCGGCCAGAATCATGCTTGCGAACATGCCCGGATACTTGAGGGCGAAGGCCTGGCCGATCATGCCGCCCATCGACAGGCCCATCCAGTGCGATCGGGTGATGCCGAGGTGGCCGAACAGGCCGTGCACATCGTCCGCCATCTGTTCAAGAGTGTAATCGGTGGCAGGTGCCGCAGATTGTCCATGCCCGCGGGTGTCGAAGCGCAGCACCTTGAACTGCTTTTTCAGCACCTCCATCTGCGGATCCCACATCGAGGTATCGCAGGCGAGCGAATGCGAAAGCGTCAGCCATGGGCCCGCGCCTTCGATGCTGTAGTTGATATCGACGCCATTTACCTTGACTTTCATGATCTTTCCTTCACGGTGGTTGGGTGGCTGAAAATGATTCGATTCTGATGCTGCCCGGGATACACGAGCCCTAAGTGCCGGTTCAGAACTTGATCTTGAGGAGTCGTGCGGCATTGCCGCCGGCGATCAGGGCAGCGTCGGCGCGCGACACCTTCGACTTCGAAATGGTACCCAGCGGATCGTAGTCACCCATGTCATAGGGATAGTCGGTACCGAGCACCACATGGTCGGCGCCGAAGCGTTCGACCAGGCGCTTCAACATCAAGGGATCATGCGTGATGGTGTCGAAGTAGAACTTTTCCAGATACGAAGAGGGCTTCTTCTTGATCACGCTGCGGCAATCGGGCCGTGCGCGCCAGGCGTGGTCCATGCGGGCCCAATAGTGTGCGACATAGGCACCGCCGTGGGCGATGACGAAACGCAGTTTCGGATAACGGGCCAGCACGCCGTCGAATATCAGATGTTCCACCGCAACGGTGGAGTCGAGAGGGTTGCCGATGACGTTATTGAAGTAGTGATGGGTCAGGCGATCGGCCTGCGTCCAGCCCAGCGGGTGCATGAAGATCACCATGCCCAGCTCCTCGGCGCGGGCGAAGAACTTGTCGAGGCCCAGTTGCGGATCGGTCAGGTCCTTGCCATTGACGTTGGTGCAGATCTCGATGCCGCGGAATCCCAGGGTCTTGGCGCAGTAGTCGAGTTCCTTGATCGCCAGCTCAGCGTTCTGCAGTGGTACCGAGCCCATGCCGACGAAGCGGTCGGGGGTGTCGGCGGCGATCTTGGCGATGCCGTTGTTGACATCGCGCGCAAGTTCGGCGCCGAACTTCGCTTCAGTCCAATAGAGGAAATGATAAGGGGCCGCACACACGGCCTGGATATCGATGCCCATCTTGTCCATGTCCTTCAGGCGCTGCGTCACGCCGGTGAGCTTGGGCGCGAGGGTGGCCATCTGCTTGACGTTGGTTTCGCGGGTGATCGCATCGGCGAACACGGTGGTCGGATCGTATTGGCCTGGGTTGAGATGGGCGATCTTCTGGTTTACCGCCGGGTTGAGATAGTGGCAATGCATGTCCACCACTTTCGACTTGCCTGCTCTGGATTTGACCAGCGGGCGGGTCAGGCGCGCGGCGGGCTTCTTGATTGCCGCGGCACGCGCGGCGCTGTGTTTGTGGGTTGGGTCGGCGCAGCCAGGGGTGCAGGTGTAGAACACGCGATGCTCCTTATGATGGACGATTCGGAAGATTGGATTGACGGGGTTCAGATTGGAAAACGCTGAACATGTCCGTCGGGTAGCTGCATGCCCATTGCATGGCTGTCACGGAGCAAGTGCACGCCATGCGCCGTTCAATCCGGTGGCCATCGCATCAAGACCCGCTGTACCTGGAGCAAGTTATATTGCTGCACTGCACTGTGGATTTTTGTTTATCTTTTGATAAGTTATGCTGTACATTTAACTGTGGATCGTAACGCATGTCAATCGCCCGCTATGCGGTTGCCGCACATGCGGCGCATATCGGCGTCGTCTTGGAGAGAACACCCATGCATGTAGGAATCGCCGGCACCGGCCGGATGGGCAGCGCGATGGCGCGCCGCCTGATCGGGCTTGGCCATCGCGTTTCTGTCTGGAATCGCACGCCGGCGGGCGCGCGCGCAGCGCTTGACGCCGGTGCAGCCCAAGTCGCTACAGCCAGGGAACTGGCGCTGGCGACCGACATGGTGATCAGCATCCTGTCCGACGCTGCCGCGCTTAAGGCGGTGTATGGTGGCGCCTCCGGGCTGGCTGCCGGTGCCGCCGGCAATCGCCTGTTCATCGACATGAGCACCGTGCGCCCGGAAGTGCAGCGGGCAACCGGGCAAGCGGTGGTTGCCGCCGGCGGCGCTTATGTCGAATGTCCGGTTGGCGGATCGGTGGGTCCGGCGCTGGAGGGCAAGCTGATCGGTTTTGTCGGTGGCGCCGACGCGGACGTCGCACGGGCAAGACCGTTGCTCGAACTGTTGTGTCGTCGCCTCGAACACTTGGGTCCGATCGGTGCCGGGGCGTCGATGAAGCTTGCGATCAACCTGCCGCTGCTGGTGTATTGGCAGGCCTTCGGCGAAGCCATGTCGCTGATCGATGATCTGGGACTGGATTCCCGGCGGGTAGTCGATATCTTCGCCGACACCTCGGGCGGCCCGAACATGCTCAAGTCGCGCGGCCCGGCGATCGCCAATGCGCTTGCCGGCGGCGCCACCGGTGCATTGAGCGTCGATGTCGCCACCCTGCGCAAGGACTTGCGGACGATGCTCGCCGAAGGCGCGGCGTTGCGGCGCGAACTGCCGGTGACAGCCCAGACACTGGCCTGCCTCGATCGGGCCGCCGCCGCCGGCGTTGATGGGGCCGATTGCACCCAGTTGCCGGTGTGGTGGCTGCGTGAGGGTGGGCGATCCAAGTGATTGGGCGGCCATTGCCCGCCTGACTCCGAAGGGTTTTCCCGCGTCAGTGAAGCTGGCAGTTCACTGCCGCGAGCAAATCTGATAATCTTCCACCCGATTCGCGCCGCTGGTGAACATGATTGTGCGCACACGCGCAGCATGACGACAGTTGCAGGCACGGAAAACCCGATTCACAGGAGACAAGCAAATGACCTTGCAAAAGCGCGGTTCGGTGACACGCCGCAAATTCCTCGCGGCCACAGGTGGCGCGGCCGCCGTTCTTTCAACCGGCAGTTTCGCGCAAGGCGCGCCGATCAAGATCGGCCTGTCGATTGCGCAAACCGGTGGCTTGGGCGCCGGCGGCAAGGCCGCGCTTCTTGGGCAACAGATGTGGCGCGACGATGTCAATGCCAAAGGCGGGATTCTCGGCCGCAAGGTCGAATTGGTCGTGTATGACGATCAGTCCAACCCTGCCAACACGCCGGCGATATATACCAAGCTGCTCGACGTCGACAAGGTCGACCTTCTGATCGCGCCTTACGGCACCAACCCTACCGCACCGATCATGCCGCTGGTCAAGCAACGCGGTCTGATGCTGATGGGTAATTTTTCGTTCGAGGTCAATGAGCGCATTCAGCACGACATGTGGTTCAACAACTCACCGTGGAACGATTCGGTCACCTGGTTCACCGGGTTCATCGAACTGGGCGTGAAGCGCGGGGCCAAGACTATTGCTTTCCTGGCCGCCGATGCCGAGTTTTCGCAAGCATTGGCGACCGGGGCCAAGAATCTTGCCAAGCATCAGGGCATGACAGCGGTTTACGACCAGAAGTATCCGCCCAATACCACCGAGTTTTCTTCGATGATTCGTTCGATCAAGGCCACCAAGCCGGACGTGGTGTTCGTTGCTTCGTATCCTGGAGAGTCGGTGGCTATCGTACGCGCGGTCAACGAGATCGGGATCGGCAGCAGTGTCAAGTTGTTTGGCGGCGGAATGGTAGGCCTGCAATTCGCGCCGATCATGGAAAGCCTGGGATCGCAACTCAACGGGATCGTCAACTACAACACGTATGTGCCGGAAAAGACTGTGGATTTTCCCGGCCTCAAGGATTTCCTCACGCGTTACGCGGTCAAGGCGAAGGTGGAAAAGGTCGACCCGCTGGGCTTCTATTTGCCGCCATTCAATTACGCTATCGGCCAGATGCTGGAAGCGGCCGTCACCGCAACCAAGAGCCTCGATCACAAGGCGCTGGCCAAGTACATGCGCGAGACCGAGCACAAGACCATCGTCGGTCCGATCAAGTTTCAGCGCAACGGCGAATGGGCCAACGCGCGGGTGCTGATGGTGCAGTTCACCGGCATCAAGGACAAGGACGTCGAGCAATTCCGCCTTCCCGGCAAGCAGGTGATACTTGCGCCGACTCAGTACAAGACCGGCGAACTCAAGTTCCCGTACGAAAAGGCGCGTAACTGATTGGCACGTCGTGCCGGCGATGTCGGGTGCGTCGCGGCAGGCGCGGGCCTGCCTGCGGCTGCCGGTGGTGTCGAAAACGGCGCTGCCGGTGGCGTTTGGGTGTCTGGCCATCCGCAGGCTGCATGAACCGGCGCCGCGCCCACTTCTCGACCAGTTCGATTACTCCAAAACTGTGAAGATATAGATCGTGTTCTCCTGGGATCTCTTGTCCGGCGCCCTGGTTTTCGGGCTGTTGTTGGGGTGTTTCTACGCGGCGGTATCGATCGGCCTGTCGGTGGCTTTCGGTCTGCTCGACGTGCCGCATATCGCGCATCCGTCGATGCTGGTTGCAGGTTCGTATGCGACTTGGTGGTTGTGTGGGTACGGTTGGGATCCCATCGTGGCAGGCCTGTTCCTGTCACTGCCGTTTTTCGCCATCGGCGTACTCATTTATCGCGGCTATTACGTGATGTTCGAGAAACGCGGCACCGATGCCGGCTTGCGCGGTCTGGCGTTCTTTTTCGGCTTCGCCTTCATTCTGGAAGTTTTGCTGATTCTGGCTTTTGGCGTCGACCAGCGCCTGGTCGAGGCCGCGTACATCGGCAAGAGCATCGATCTGACCGATGATCTGCGCATACCCTTGCGCCTGATCGTCGCCTTTGGCGCAGCTCTGCTGCTGACCATCGGACTCACGCTGTATCTGGGCAAGACTTTCATGGGGCGCGCGATCAAGGCTGTGGCGCAGGACCAGATCGCCTTGTCACTGATGGGCGCCGATCCGGTGCGCGTCAAGCAATGGGCGTTCGGGATTGCCACGGCAGTGACCGCAGTGGCGGGCGCGCTCCTGATCATCGTCGGGCCGGTCGATCCGCAACTGGGCCGCGTCTACATCGGGCGGACATTCTGCGTGGTGGTACTGGCCGGTCTGGGCAGCATGAGCGGGACCCTGGTTGCCGGCTTGATTCTGGGGGTTGCCGAGACTCTGGTGTTGACGTTTTTCGGCGCGTCATGGGCGCCGGCGGTGGCCTTCGGATTGCTGCTGGTGGTGCTTGGGGTGCGCCCGCAAGGCTTGTTTGGCCGATAGCCCGGCCTGAAAATTCGGCGCATTGAAGGATCGAACGTTGAAAGGAGTCGTCATGGACTACAAAGAGCAATTGCAGCGCAAGCGTTTCTCCCGCCAGGAAATGATGAAGCGGGTGGCGCGTTTCTCCAAACTCAAGGGTTTCGATGGCGGCTTGCCCGACAGCAAGTTTCCGGGTGCCGAGCGCACGCTCTTCAATGTGATCGGCTTCCAGCCACCCGAAGGCGAGAGTGAAGGCATGCAGTCGCCGGTTGGTGCGGAGGCTTCGCGCATGGCCGCCATCAAGATCACCGAAGGCTTCAATCTTGGCTATTGCAAGGCCTTGCCTGGCAAGGGCCCGATGCTGCACAACCATGACACCAACGAGACCTTCATCGCGATGACCGGTATCTGGCGTGCCAGCTGGGAAAACGAGTCGGGCAAGCTTGAGCATGTCGACCTGAAACCACTGGACGTCATTTCGTTTCCGCCCGGCGCCTCGCGGCGTTTCATGAACGTCACCAAAGGGCCGAAGAATCGTGAATCGGTCCTGATGTTCGTCATCGGTGGTGACGCACCACGTGCGGAATTCACCAAGGAGAGCATGAATGCAGTGGTTGCCGCCGGCGTGTGGCCGCCGGATGCCAAGAAGGCCGCGGTGAAGGGGACGGCGACCAAGAGACCGGCTGCGAAGAAGTCCGCGGCAAAGAAACCCGCCACTCCCACGCTGCGGGCGCGGGCTGCCAAAGCCAAGGGCCCCGGGCAATGATCAATTTTCGGTGCGGGGCAGGCGCGCGATGAACGGCAATTCACTCAAGTTTTACCTGGGTTGTGGCGTTGCCTTGCTCGCCGCGCTTGGCGTGTTGGCCGGCGTGCAAAATGAGTATGTGTTTTTCGCCTCGTACGTTGTGCTGCAGTTCGTCGTGCTGGCAACCGCCTGGAACATTCTTGGCGGATATGCCGGCTACGTGAATTTCGGGACCAGCGCATTTTTCGCGCTGGGTGGTTACGCAGCTCTTTTCATGATCAAGGCCTTTGCCGCACCCCTGGTGGTTCAGATTGCGGTCGCCGCTGTTCTCACCGGGATTCTGGGCCTGGCCATTGGCCTATTGTCATTGCGCCTGCGCGGTATCTTCTTTTCAATCGCCACTGTTGCCTTGGCGATCATTTGCGAAACCGTCATTCTCAATTTCGATTACCTGGGTGGCGCCAAAGGCATGCAATTGCTGCGCCCGGAGCCGATGGCGCCGTTCACCAGCTACACCAAGATGCTGTTTTTCGTGATGGTTGTCATTACTTTGCTGGCATTGGCCATTGCGCGCTACATCGAGAAATCCTGGATCGGACGTGGGTTGCAGGCGATTCGAGACAACGAGGAAGCGGCCGAGTGCATGGGCGTGCCAACCTTGAAGCTCAAACTGATCGCGACCGTCATCTCAGGTGCACTTATGGGCGCGGCCGGTGCGCCGTTTCCGATGTACATGAGCTTCATCGAGCCGGTCAGCGCCTTCAGCCTGAATTACTCCGTCTCTGCGCTGGCCATGCCGCTTATAGGTGGCACCTCTTCCTGGATTGGTCCGGTCATCGGCGCGGTCTTGCTGGGCACCGTGCAGCAACTGGTCACGGTAACGATTTCCTCGGAGATGAATGTGCTGATCGTAGGCGTGCTGCTGGTGTTTTTCGTGGTGGCCGCGCCGCAGGGCATTCTCGGGCTGATCAAGAAACTTTCCAGTCGGGGCGGAGCCTCCGCCGGCGGAGCTGGACGATGAGTGACATTCTGCTGAAGGTTGACGACGTCTCCAAGCATTTTGGCGGCTTCACCGCCCTGTCGCATGTGAGTGTGGAAGTGAAGCAGGGTGAACGGCTGGGCCTGATCGGGCCCAACGGCTCCGGCAAGACCACGCTGATCAACTGCATTTCCGGTGCGCTGAAAAACGAATCCGGCACCATCGCCTTCAAGGGCGAAAACCTCAACGGCATGGCGCCGCACCAGCGCACCCGACGCGGCATCGCCCGCTCGTTCCAGATTCCGCGGCCGTTCCACAGCATGACCCCGGTCGAAAACCTGGCCGTGCCGCTGGAGTACGTGACCCACCGCGGCGTGGTGCACAAGGCCGACATTCGCGGCGAGGCCGAGGCCATCCTGGCGGAGATGGGTCTCGGTGAAAAAATGAATGCCTCCTGCGCCGGTTTGTCGCAGGTTGAATTGCGCAAGCTTGAACTGGCGCGCGCGATGGCGGCACGACCGGCGCTGCTGATCTCGGACGAGGCGATGGCGGGTCTGTCCAACACCGAGTGCGACGAAGTACTGGCGATCCTTTTCAAGCTCTCCGACAAGGGCATCACCATCATCATGATCGAGCACATCATGCACGCGATCATGCGCTTTTCCAATCGGGTGATCTGCCTGGATGCAGGCAAGCTCATTGCCGGCGGCACGCCCGGCGAAGTGGTGAAGAACCCGGACGTGCAAAGGGCATATCTTGGCGCTTGAACTCAAAGTCGAAGCTATCTCCGCCGGCTACGGCGCGGTGCGCGCGCTCGAAGGCGTGTCTATCAACGTCAAGGAGGGCGAGACCGTGGCCCTGCTGGGCACCAACGGCAACGGCAAGAGCACTCTGATGAAATGCCTGGCCGGGCTTGTCACGCCCCGAAGTGGCAGCATCATCCTGGAAATCGACGGGGTGGTGCACAACCTGATCGGCAAGGGACCACAGGAGATCGTCGATCTCGGCGTGGCGATGGTGGCCGAAGGTCGGCGCCTGTTTCCCAAGCTGACCGTGGAAGAGAACCTCTATCTCGGCGCCTATCGGCCGGCGGCACGCGCCACGCTGGAGAAGAACCTTGAATTCTGCTACACGACCTTTCCGGTATTGAAGGAGCGGCGGCGCCAGCTGGCCGGCAGCATGTCGGGCGGGCAGCAGCAGATGGTGGCGATCGCGCGTGCACTGATGTCGGCGCCGAAGCTGCTGTTGGTCGACGAACCCTCGGTCGGTTTGTCGCCCCTGCTGGTGTCGCAGACCATCGAGAAGATCGGTGAGCTTAATCGCAAGCACGGCATGACCGTGCTGATGGCCGAGCAGAACTTTCACCAGACCATCAAGATCGCGCACCGTGGCTACGTGCTGGTGCACGGTGAGATCGCCTTCGAGAGCCGCGATGTGGCCGAGCTGGAGAACAACGATTTGGTGAAGAACCTGTACCTCGGCGCCTGATTGTTTTGGCAGCCGGAGCTGACAGGCGACTCTGTCTGTCGGACCCGCGCCCTGCCGGCGAAGACCTGGAACCAATACGCGGAAGGACCATGACGCGACGCGCAATCATTGTCGGTGGATCGGTCGCGGGCTTGAGTGCGGCAGCCATGCTGATACGCTCCGGCTGGCAGGTGGAGTTGTTCGAAAAAGCCGGCACCGAACTCGAAGCTCGGGGCGCGGGTATCGCCACCCACCTTGAACTGCATCGCGCGATGGCGCGTGCCGGTTGCGATGTCTCGCAACTCGGGCCGACGGTTGCCGACCGTGTGGTCTTCGATCTGCAAGGCAATGTGATCGAAACCTGGCGCTACGATCAGGTGTTCACCGCCTGGGGCCGCGTCTACAAGTTGCTGCGTGCGCAGGTGCCGGCTGCTGCCATGCACTACGGGGTTTCGTTCACCGGATTCGCATCCCCGCCCGGCGCCGGCGTGCCGTTGCGCGCGACTTTTTCCGACGCTCTGACTCGCGAAGCCGACCTGCTGGTGGCGGCCGACGGTCTGCGCTCGGCAGTACGCAGCATCCTCGCGCCCGAGGTCAAAGCGGAATACGCGGGCTACGTCGCCTGGCGCGGCATGGTCGAGGAAGATCGCATTTCACGGCACACGCTCGATACCCTGGTGGGCAAGTTCGGTTTTTGCATCCCGCCTGGCGAGCAGATGATCGGCTATCCGATTGCCGGCATGGATGGCGGCGTTGACACCGGCTTGCGCCGCTTCAGCTTCGTCTGGTACCGCCCGGCGGACGAGGAAGTGGCGCTGCCGCGCCTGATGACCGGTACCGATGGCGTGACCTACCTGAGCGGCATCGCGCCACATCTGCTCGACCCCCGACATGTCGCGCAAATGCGCGCCGATGCGCGACGCCTGCTGGCGCCGCAGTTCGCGGAGATCGTCGATCTCACGGCGCAGCCGCTGATCCAGCCGATCTTCGACCAGGTGGTGCCGCGCATGGCCTACGGCAATGTCGCCATCATGGGCGACGCGGCATTCGTCGCGCGGCCGCATTGCGGCATGGGCGTGACCAAGGCGGTCAGCGACGCTTGCGTGCTCGCTGACGCACTGGCCGAATGCGCTTCGATCGCGCAGGCGCTGGCACGCTTCGAAGCAGAGCGCATGGTCGAAGGTCGGCGCGCGGTGGACTTGTCACGTCAGCTTGGTGCCTACATGCAGGCGCAGACCAAGACCGACGACGAACGGGCGCAGGCCGAGAAGTACCGCACACCGCACGCGATCATTCGCAATACGGCGGTGGCGCTGCACTGATTCCGCAGTTGCGTGCGTACCCAGCAGGCTTAGCGCGGGTTGCGGACAAAGTCCAACAGTTCGCGCCCCAGGGAATCCTCCCCCGAATCGAAATGCGCCACGATCGACGTATGGTTGTGCCCGCGCATGTGCATGAAGCGCGGCATGCGGCCGCGCGCCATGCCGACACGGTGGGCGAATTCCGCTGTGTAGGCGTCGAGGTAGGTGTTTTCGAATTCGGCGGCCGCGAGGAACACCGGTACCTCAAGCCGCTCGGCATGGGTGGTGACCGAGCGTGCTTCATGCAGCGCTTCGTCATCGCCGTAATAGGCGCGTACCGCCCGCGCGTTCGGGTTGCCGGGCAAGACATCGGCGCGCAGGCGGCTGCTGATCAGCACCAGGCCGGCGATGCCGGGGCCGTCAGCCGGCCGCACGGCGGGATCGCAGGCATAGGCGCCGCCATGTGCACCGCCGGCCGAGTGGCCGATGAGGATGATGCGGTGCGGATCGCCGCCATGTTCATGCGCATGGGCGCGCGCCCATGCGACCGCCAGCCCGGTGTCGAGGGCGCCGCCGGGATAGACGGCTTCGGGTGCCAGCCGGTATTCGATGTTGATACCGACGCAGCCGTGGCGCGCGAAGTAGCGCGGCACGTTGGCGTAGATCTCGGCGTTGGAATCCTTGTCGCCGCGGACAAAGGCGCCGCCGTGGACAAACACCACCATCGGTGCGCCGGCAAGGCCCGGGCGCCGGTAGACGTCAAGCCGATGCCGCGCGTGCGGTCCATAGCGGACGTCGCGCAGGCTTTCGATGTTTTCGCGCGGCACGCCGGCCAATACCGGCGTGTACGCATCGAGTACCAGCTTGCGGTGACCGGTGATGTCTTCCGACCAGCGCGGTCCGATTTCCAGCAGGCGCCGCCTCCAGTGATCCGGCAGCGAGCAAAACGCATGATTGTCGCTGCAAGCCGGTGCGGGCGAGTGCACTGTTTGTGCCGGTGCGGCGATGGCTTTGGCCACGGTGCTTGCGTCGGTGCCTGGGTTTGCGGGAACACTGGTGCTTGCGAGCGACCACGAAGTGCCCGGGTTTGTCGCCGGCATCGGTGGCGGGGTCTTGGGGCGTGGCAGCCAGGACACGCTGACATCGCCATTCACGAATGTTTGACAGGCCATCCGATAGCCATTGGCGAAGTCGGCATCGGTCAGGTGCTTGCGTTCGCGGTCCTTGATGGCATCCGTGTTCTCGATGCCGGCTTCGATCCTGCATTTGCAGGTGCCGCATAGTCCGCCGCCACACTTGAAGGGTATCCCGCCCTGGTCACGCAGGGAGACGCGCAGCAGGTTGCTTCTTTCCGGCGCGGCAACGACTTTGCCGTTGTTGCTGATGAAGGTGACTTGAATCATGAGCACTGGAGTGACGGCGTGTCCATTTTGTCACGGGGCCACGCAGTGAGAGGCGGCTTCAACTTACAGTTTCACCAGCGCGATGTCCATGCTGCGGAAGGTTGCCAGTCTTCGCAGTTCGGCGCGCGCGGCTTCGAGCGTATCGAACTTTGGCAGGAACTTCGATGGAACTAGGTTCACAGTCTGGCTGCCTGATTCGTCGACGATCCTGACCTTCACGTCGTGTTCCATGCTGGCAATCACGTAGTGCGCCCGCTTGCGGCCGTAAAACAGATAGTCATACGACTCAAGCAGTTGCAGCCCAGGCCCGGGTTCGGTCCTGAATTGACCGGGTTTGCTGGCCAGTATCACGTAGATGGGCAAAGTAACTCCTGGTTCGACCGGCACAAGGGCGGCAGTCACGCTGGCTGGCTGGATCGACCAGTACTGATAGTCGCTGTAGCGCGTGTTGTGCCCTCTGCAGGGCCAACGCCATCCTGGGTAAGTTCAAGGTCGTGATCAATCCATATCTGGCACAGCAGTCGACAACCCCGATCGAGTTTGGGGCCAAGGGTTTTTTGCTCTTTCCAGTTGGCTGCTGGCAGGTGTTCGGCACCCTTCAAGATCAGGCTGGTGCATTTGCCGCATTTACCCATGCCACAGCCATAAGCCAGGTTGGGAAACGGGAACTGGCGGATGCCCGCACGCACCACGAGGTTGGAATTTTCCTTCACTTCGCCCTCGAAGGTGCGGCCCTCTTTGTGGATCACAACGTTGGGCATCGTGCTCCTCTCCAATGTGCTCGTGGCGGCAAGTCGCGCGCAAGGTGAACGGTTCTCGGCGCTGAGCGACGGTTTCGCCAGGTTTGTTTGGCTGCGAAAGACACGTGTGCCGATTTGACAAAATTGTATACGAAAAATTCAAATCCTGGCGAAGAGATCCCCGATCTTCAGCTATTCCGTCAGCCAGAATTTGTTTGAAAAGTTTATCATGTTATTGATTTTACGATAGTAAGTTTATTTTTCTCCAGTGTTCGCCGCACCAGATCATTGACCTCAGGCTTGCGGTTCTCTATTTTATGTATACTATATGTATTCTTTGCGCGTGAACCGCCCGCTTTCCAGAGATTGTGTTTCGACCACTTGTCCTCACAAACCAGCCTGCCTAAGGAGCCACGCAATGCCCGCACTCATGGATCGTGACCAGTTTCGCACCGCACTTGAAAATACCATCAAGGGCAAGAGCGCCAACCAGGCGCCATTTTCCATCGCCTGGGCCAGCGGCAAGTTGAGCCGTGCGCACCTGTCGCGCTGGGCGGAAAACCACTATCACTATGTGGGCCCGTTCGCCGACTATCTGGCCTCGGTCTACGCCAACATGCCGGCGCGCTATGTCGAGGCCAAGGATTTCCTGCTGGCCAACATGTATGAGGAGGAAATCGGCGGTGATCGACACACCGATCTCCTGATCCGCTTCGCCGAGGCTTGCGGCACCACGCGCGAGCGGGTCACCAATCCCGACAACATGTCGCCCACCACACGCGGCCTGCAAAGCTGGTGTTACGCGGTGGCCATGCGCGAAGACCCGATCGTGGCTGTTGCGGGCCTGGTGGTCGGTCTTGAGTCGCAGGTGCCGTCGATTTATCGCAAGCAGACCCCCACCTTGCGCGACAAGTACAAGTTCAGCGACGAAGAAGTCGAGTTTTTCGACCTGCATATCGTGTCCGACGAGATTCATGGCGAACGTGGCTACCAGATCGTGCTGGAACACGCCGACACGCCGGAACTGCAGCAGCGCTGCCTGAAGATTTGCGAAATCGGCGCGCAGATGCGCCTGCTCTACACCACTGCTCTTTATCACGACTATGTTGCCAAGGACATTCCGCTTTCCGAGATCGAGGATTCGGCGCGGCAGGTGCCGCAGGAAGAACGTGAATTGGTGCAGGCGTGACGGCGGTGGCTTGACCCCCCCCCGATGCTGCGCTCGGCATCCCGAGCCTGGCGGGTTTCCACTACGGCTGCGGGTGCCTGCCTGACCGCAACATGACTGCTTGCAAGGAAAAAAGGAATTGAAAAAATCACAAAAGCTCGAGCACGCCGAGGCGCGTGCGATGGCGGCGGCCGCGCTCACCAAGGCAGCCGCCATCGGTGTACCTGAAACGGTGTGTATCGTCGATGACGGTGGCTATCCGATGGTTCTCGAAAGAATGGACGGCGCACGCATCACCGGGCCGCAGATCGCCTGGAACAAGGCGTTCACCGCTGCCGGCCACAAGCGCTCGACCCACCTTTTCAACACTCCGCCCAACGGCCCGGCGTTGCCGGGCAACGAAGCCTTCGGCATCCAATGGAGCTTCGACGGAAAGTTCGCGATTTTCGTCGGAGGATTTCCGATCGTGGTCGACGGCGAGGTGATCGGCGGGGTTGGATTGTCCGGCGGCAACGGTGAGCAGGACATTGCCTGCGGCGTGGCGGCCCTGCAGGCGCTGGCCGACTTGCTCGGACCGCAGGGGCACGCGGTGCAGGTAGCTGCGGACATCAAGAAGTAAGTCTTCACAAGCGACATATGAAGGCCATTCGGCATTGCGTGCATTCCTTGGGCTCCCGCCTATCGGGCCTGGCCAGACCGTGAACGGCGCCGCCGCAGCGCTTGCCGGCAAGCCGGCGTATCGCGCCTGATGCAGGAACTCGCGTCGCCCGGCACGTTGTTCTGCATGCTTGCAGTGATGCTTGGCGCCTGCCTGCAAGGCGCCGTCGGCATCGGCTTTGCACTATTCGCGGCACCGATCGTGGTGTTGGTGCAGCCAGACCTCGTGCCTGGGCCAATGCTGGTAGTTGGCGGCGCGGTGTCCCTGCTCGCAGCGCTGCGCGAATGGCGGCGCATCGATGTCCGCTTCGCCTTGATCGCTTTCGCCGGCCGCGTGCCGGGGTCGATTCTCGCCGGGCTGGTCATTGGTTTCCTGCCGCGCAACGCATTTGCGCTGCTTTTCGCGGTTCTGATTCTGCTTGCGGTTGCCCTGAGCATCGGCAGCCAACAGGTGGCGCCGCGACCGCGCTTGCTGGGGATAGCGGGCTTCGCCTCTGGCTTCATGGGCACCATCACTTCTGTCGGTACGCCGCCGATGGGCCTGGCGCTGCAAAGCCTGGACCCGGCGCGCATGCGCGCGACCATCGGCGTTTTTCTGGTCGCCGGGTCGATCGTTTCGCTGGCCGTGCTGGCGTTTGCGGGGCGCTTTCACTGGCGCGAGTTCACCCTGAGTTTCCTGCTGTTGCCGCCGATGGCCCTGGGCTTTTGCGTGTCGAGCCTTTTGGTCGGAAAAATCAACCCCGCAGCGGTGCGCCGCGCGGTTCTGCTCGTCTCGGCGCTCGCGGCGTTGTTGCTGATTGCCAAGGCCTTGCATGCCTGATGCGGCGGCCGCCATGCGCGACCTATAATTGTCGCATGAGCAAGCTTGTATCGATTGAAGCTCCAGTGCCGCCCGGCGCGGCACGTGGTGCCCTGGGTCGCGACCATGCGTCGCTCGGCCAGCAGGTCACCGATGAATTGCGCCATGCGATCCTCACGCGGCGGCACAAGCCCGGCGACCGCCTGGTCGAAGACCGCTTGTCCGAGGAGCTTGGCGTATCGCGGGTGCCAATCCGCGAAGCCTTGCGCGCACTCGCCGCCGAGGGCTTGGTCGAAGTGCAGCCGCGGCGCGGGGCCTCGGTGGCCGCTGTATCGCCCGAGGTGGCGCGTGACCTGGTCGAGGTGCGCGCCACCCTCGAAGGACTCAATGCGCGCCTGGCCGCACGCCACCGCGATCCGGCGATTGTTGCCGAGTTGCGCAGCGTGCTGGAAAGCGGCAATCTGGCCGCCGGGTCAGGCGATGTGGACGACCTGGTGCGCTTGAACGGCGCCTTTCACGACAAGCTGGCGCAGGCCGGTGGCAATACGATTCTCTGGGACATCATGCGCACCCTGCGCGAGCGCACCAGCCTGGTGTTCGCGGCCAACACCACGCAGCGCGCGCGCGAGGATTGGGATGAACACTCACGCATTCTGGCCGCTGTCATCGATGGTGACCAGGAACTGGCTGCCATGCTTGCCACGCGCCATGTACGGCGCGCCGCCGAAACTGCATTCGCGAGGCTGGATTTGCCGCCCGCGCCGACGCCGCTCTGAAGCCTGGCGACACGACGTTGCGGCAGTGCGCACCTGGCGCGCATCTGCGTGTCAGGCCGCCAGCACTTTCTCCGCCTTGATCGCCTGGTTCACCCGCGGCATCACCTTTTCGGCCATCAGTTCCATCGAGCGCCGCCCCAGGGCACCGTCGGCCCAGTCGATGCCGCAATAGAGCAGGGTACCGAAGTCGCCGGTTTCCTTGCGAAAGGCCATGATCTGCTCGGCCACTTCATCGGCTGTGCCGGCGATCACCAGGCGGTCGACCACACCGTCCAGCGTGACGGACTCATCGGGCGCGTCGCGGCTTTCCTTGAACAGGTTGCTGCGGCCGGCGCGCTTCAGTTTGTAGAGCAGTTGCTTGTAGTAGAAGTGATACGGCCCGTCCTCGCCCTTGCCGTACTTTTGCGCCACCGCGCCGTCGTCGGCCACGAACACGGTCTTGGCTACGCGCCAATTAGCCGGGTCGGCCGGGCGGCCGGCTTCGGCACAGCCCGGCACATACTTGCCCCAGTGCGACTTGACCCACTGCGGCAGCAGGAAGTTGGCCGATATCGGTTCCCAGCCACGCGCCGCGGCGGCGGTCACACCTGACGAGAATGGTTCCACCGCCGTGATCACGATCGGCGGGTGCGGCCGCTGGAAGGTCTTGAGGATCGTGCCCTGGCCGATCTCGGTGATCAGGGTGCGTTCGGTCGAAAGGTTCCAGAACCTGCCCTTGAAGTTGTAGGGCGCCGCGCCGGTCCACAGCGCGATCATTTGGTTGATGCACTCCAGGAACATCGCCTTGCGGTCACGGTCGAGGTTTTCGAACATTTCCATGTCCGACGGCAGGCCGCCGGGGCTGATGCCGACGATGAAGCGCCCTTCGAGCATGTTGTCGAGCATGGCAACGTTGGCCGCGAACGCCGCCGGATGGCCGTTGGGCAGGTTGAGGGTGCCGGTGGCAAGCTTGATGCGCGAGGTCGCATGCACCAGCGACGACAGGAACATCAGGCAGGAGGGAATAGTCTCGGCCAAGTCGGTGGTGTGCTCGCCCACATAGGCTTCGGTGAAGCCCAGGTGGTCGGCCATGATGATGGCTTCGCGGTCTTCCTTGAGCGTTTCGAGATAGTTGCGCCCCGGGGGGTGCAGCGGCATGGTGAAGAATCCGAGTTCCATGGTGGTCCTTTATGCTCAGACGGATGTGCGGGGTAGGTGAGCGTCGGCGCGAGATGCGCATTCGACGAACGCGGATTATCCTTTAATTATCACTTTATAAATTAAAAGGAAAGCCGTTGCAAGCGGCGCGTCAAGAATGCTGCGGCCGCACATCGATTGCCTGGAGAAGCGGGCGGCTTCGCCTGTCGTGCGCGCATGCATTGCGCATCCAAGATCGCAATCGATGCGCCGATCGGCTAAAGTAGAACAGGCCATGTGACGGCGACAACGACGCGGCGACGACAACGCCCCGCAACCATGGAAATCAGGCATGCCATCCATTTCAAGAGAGTCCCGCTGTGCGGTACTCATCGCCGCTTCAGGGCTTGCGGGAAGCCTTGCTAGGCGGTATGCGAAACCGGCGCCAGGAACCCAAAACCCGCTTCTTGACCACCATGGTCGTCACCAGCCCGGCTGCGACCACGCCGCCCGCCAGTACCATGGCCGTGTCGCCGCCGCTCTTGCTGGCCCACCATAGAAACAGAAGGCCGACCGCGGGGATCGCCAGCTGCCAGTATTCAGCGGGATGTACATCCATTTCGACCTCCTGGTCGCACGCCGGGCACAGCATCGCGCGGCGCCCGTCTTCGGCCTCGAGCTTGACCGATTTGAGGGTCTTCGGAGTGATCGGATGGTTGCAGTAGGGGCAGTTCCAGAGCATGGTGGATGACAGGCGTTGGGTTCGAGGCGTGGTTGTCGACGGTGGTGCAAAAAAGGCTAGGATGCGAGGCAGGGCTATGCGGTTTTTGCGCAGTTTAACGTTTGGCCACCGAGCGACCTGCGCTCAGGCGAAATGCTGCCGATAATACAAATATCCGCTGCTCCGAGTACAGGCCTGGCCGCGCATTACTGGCGCCGGCTCGTACAGGCGACTTTATTGCTGTCGTCGGTTCGGTCCGGCCCGCTTGGCGCGGCGACTGGCCGCAACCCCGTTGGATCGGTTCAGAATCAGTCGATGCGTCTCCTGTTGCTACTGTTGTGCCTGCTTCTGCCCGTTGCCAGCGCCCACGCGCTGGTGCGCGAGCCGGTCTGCGCGCGTCAGGACACCATCAACGGCTGGTCGCGCCAGCATATGGTTGATGCCCTGATCCTGCGCGGTTCTGAACTCAATGAAGCAAAGAAAAGCATGCTTTTCAGCCCGGCTTCACTTTACGTGGTCTTGCTGTGGGACGAAAGCCGGGTTACCGCGATCCAGCTGGACGCACCGGTGTTGCGGCCGGTCGGGCAATCAGGCCGCGACGAGCGTGGAATCCGCTGGAAAGTGGCAACCGGCCGGTTCTGCAAGTAACGGCGGGCGCTGGCATTGGCGCCGACTTCATCGGCCACGGACCGCGATTGGTTTGCGACCTGCGCTAACATTGCGCGCTTCGCAATCCGCTGACTATCAAGGGCCGCCATCATGTTCGACGCCACCATCGCCGGTAGCCTGCCGAAGCCCTTCTGGCTGGCCGAGCCCAACAAGCTGTGGCCGCAATGGGCCGTGTCGGGCGACGACCTCGTTGCCGCCAAGCGCGACGCCACCATGCTCTGGCTCAAGGAGCAGGAAGACGCCGGGCTGTCGATCGTCACCGACGGCGAGCAGTCGCGCCAGCACTTCGTGCACGGCTTTCTCGAATTCGTCGAGGGCATCGATTTCGAGCACAAGGTAAAGATGGGCATCCGCAACAATCGTTACGACGCGATGGTGCCGGTGGTGGTCGGGCCGCTCAAGTTGAAAGGGCGGGTGCATGAAAGCGAGGCGCGACTGGCGCGTGCGCACACCGGCAAGAAGCTCAAGATCACCATGCCGGGCCCGATGACCATTGTCGACACTATCGCCGACCGCCACTACGGCGACAAGGCGACGCTGGCGATGGCGCTGGCCGAATTGCTCAATCAGGAAGCCCGCGCGCTGGAAGCCGACGGCGTGGACGTCATCCAGTTCGACGAACCGGCATTCAACGTGTATATGGACGATGTTTCCGCCTGGGGCATCGACGCGCTGCATCGCGCCATCGAGGGCCTGAAATGCACCACCGCAGTCCATATCTGCTACGGCTACGGCATCAAGGCCAACCTCGACTGGAAGCAGACTCTCGGTGGCGAATGGCGGCAGTACGAAGCGATTTTTCCGGCACTGGCGAAGAGCCGCATCGACCAGGTGTCGCTGGAGTGCGCCAATTCGCATGTGCCGATGCATCTGATAAAGCTGCTCGACGGCAAGGACGTGATGGTCGGCGTGATCGATGTGGCCAGCGACACCGTGGAGACCCCGGAGCAGGTGGAAGGCACCATCAAGGAAGCGCTCAAGTACGTCGATCGTGCGCGTCTGTACCCCTGCACCAACTGCGGCATGGCGCCCATGTCGCGCGAAATCGCCCTGGCCAAGCTCAAGGCGCTGGGGGCGGGTGCGGAGTTGGCGCGAACCAGGTGCGCGTAAGCGTTGCGCGTCGCATTTCGCACCGGCCTGGGGCATTTGGCGGTGCCGCAGCCTTCGGCGTTGATCCGCAATAGAAAAAATTGTTGAGAAACAATGGTCTTCGCAATATTCGCGGAGTACAATGGCGGGTTTTGCACTGCAGCATTTGCATTCGGGGGCGCGCTACGCGTTCTTGAGGAAAAAGCGGCGGCGCAGCGAATCAGTCGCCTTCGAGGTTTACATGTCACGCAATTTGCGCAATATCGCCATCATCGCCCACGTCGATCACGGCAAGACCACGCTGGTCGACAAGCTCCTGCAGCAGTCCGGCACCTTCGCCGCACACCAGCATGTGACCGAGCGGGTGATGGATTCCAACGATCTGGAGCGCGAGCGCGGCATCACCATCCTGGCCAAGAACTGCGCTGTCCAGTACGAGGGCACGCATATCAACATCGTCGATACCCCCGGCCATGCCGATTTCGGCGGCGAGGTCGAGCGCGTGCTGTCGATGGTCGATGGCGTTCTGCTGCTGGTGGACGCGGTCGAAGGGCCGATGCCGCAGACCCGCTTCGTTACCCGCAAGGCGTTGGCGCTGGGTTTGAAGCCGATTGTCGTGGTCAACAAGATCGACCGCCCGGGCGCCCGTCCGGATTGGGTGGTGAATCACACCTTCGACCTGTTCGACAAACTTGGTGCCACCGAGGAGCAACTCGATTTCCCGGTGGTCTACGCGTCGGCCCTGAACGGCTGGGCCACGCTCGACTACAACAAGCCCGAGCCGAACATGCGCACGCTGTTCGAGGCAGTCTTGAAGCATGTGCCGATGCGTGCGGCTGATCCGGAAGCGCCGCTGCAGTTGCAGATTTGCTCGCTCGACTATTCCAGCTTTGTCGGCCGCATCGGTGTGGGCCGGGTGGCCGCCGGACGGGTTCGTTCCGGCCAGCCGGTGGTGGTGATGAACGGCCCCGATGCCATCCCGGTCATAGCCAAAGTCAATCAGGTGCTGGTATTCAAGGGCCTGGAGCGTACGGTGGTCGATGAGGCCGAAGCCGGCGATATCGTGTTGATCAATGGCGTCGAGGATATCGGCATCGGCGTGACCCTGTGCGATCCGGGCAGCCCGGTCGGCATGCCGCTGCTCAAGGTCGACGAGCCGACGCTCACCATGAATTTCATGGTCAACACCTCGCCCCTGGCCGGGCGCGAAGGCAAGTTCGTGACCAGCCGGCAGATTCGCGAGCGCCTCGAGCGCGAGCTGCAATCGAACGTGGCGCTGAAGGTCGAATTCACATCCGACACCGAGACCTTCATCGTGTCGGGCCGCGGCGAGCTGCATCTGACCATTCTGCTGGAAACCATGCGTCGCGAAGGCTATGAACTGGCCGTCGGTCGTCCGCGCGTGGTGATGAAGGATGTCGGCGGCGAGCGCCAGGAGCCGTACGAGCTATTGACCGTGGATGTCGAAGACAGTCATCAGGGCGCAGTCATGGAAGAACTCGGCCGGCGCCGCGGCGACCTGCAGGACATGGCGGCCGACGGCAAGGGGCGTACGCGCCTCGAATACCGCATCCCCGCGCGCGGGCTGATCGGGTTCCAGGGCGAATTCCTCACCCTCACGCGCGGTACCGGACTTGCCAGCCATATTTTCGACGACTACGGCCCGGTCAAGGGCGACATGGACGAGCGCCACAACGGTGTCCTGATCAGCCAGGATGATGGTGCGGCGGTGGCCTATGCGCTGTGGAAACTGCAGGATCGCGGCCGCATGTTCGTCTCGCCCGGCGAGGCCTTGTACGAAGGCATGATCATCGGCATTCACTCGCGCGACAACGACCTGGTGGTCAACCCGATCAAGGGCAAGCAACTGACCAATGTGCGCTCTTCAGGTACCGATGAAGCCGTGCGCCTGGTGACGCCGATCGAACTGACGTTGGAAAAAGCGGTGGAATTCATCTCCGACGATGAGTTGGTCGAGATCACACCGAAGAGTATCCGCCTGCGCAAGCGGCATCTCAAGGAACACGACCGCCGCAAGGCTGAGCGGCAGGCGGCCTGAGACGCAGCCGGCGCTGGCGCCGGTGCCAGTAGTTGTGCCTAACGCGGCGGCTCACCCGCCGCAGCCGGCCACAGGATCCACATCTCGCCCTGCTGGCGCATGCGTCCGGCTTCGCGTCCGGCTTCGTCGCCGAAGCCCCAGAAGTAGTCGGCACGATTGACGCCGCGAATTGCGCCGCCGGTATCCTGTGCGAGCATCAGGCGTTCCAGCGGACGGTTGGTATTGGGCCAGGTAGTGGCAAGCCACACGGGCACGCCCAAGGGCATGAAGGCGGGGTCGACTGCTACCGAGCGGCCGGTAGTGAGCGCCAGGCCCTGCGCGCCCAGTGGCCCGGGAAGGTTGGCGCCATCGCCACGGGTGACGCCGGTCTCGCGAAAGAAAACGTAGCTCGGATTGGCATTGAGCAGGTCAGTCAGCTTGGCCGGGTTGGCGCGTGCCCAGGCCTTGATGCCCTGCATCGAAGCCTGTTCGGTCTTCAGGTCGCCGCGCTCGATCAACAGGCGCCCGATCGAGCGATAGGGGTGGCCATTCTGGTCGGCATAGTTCAGGCGCAAGGTGCTGCCGTCATTAAGCCTGACCCTTCCCGAGCCCTGGATCATCAGGAAAAACAAATCAATCGGATCGTCGACGAAAACCAGTTCGCGTCCGCTAACGGCGATGCGCCCGGCTTCGATCTCGCCGCGTGAAAAGTAGGGCACCACCCGGCGCCCTTCGATGCGCCCGCGCAGGCGCTGGCCCTTCAAGTCGGGGCGCAAATCCCCCAGGTCGATGGTCAACAGGTCGTCAGGCACGCCCAGCACCGCATGAACAAACGGTGGCTGGCGCACCCGGCTGCCGTTGAGCAGGGGTTCGTAGTAGCCGGTGACAAGGCCTGGCACCGGTACGCCACTGGCGGCATCGACCCGGCGCCATGCCTGCAACTGGTTCTCGAAGAATGCGCGCGCCTGCGCCGGCTGCGCCCGCTCGGCCGCGCTGCACACGGTCTGCCATGGCGCCTGGCGCCTCAAGGTCACGCAACTGCCGACAAAGGCGCGCCAGGCATCTTCATGCGTATCGACAGCCCAGCCGGGAAGCGCCGACCAGCTGGCACGTTGCCATGCCGGTTTGGGTGGCGGCTCGGGTGGCTTGTCGCACGCGCAGGGCACGCAGGCGACAGGCGCGGCAGGCGCGGCCGATGCGGAGGGTGCCGGGCAGACTTGCGGCGGCGGTACCGGTGTCTGCACGGCAGTTGGCGGCGTTTCGCGGCGCTGTGGTTCGACTTGCGCACAGCCGGCCAGCAGGGCCGCGACTAGAATGGCGCTCAGATGCAAGCTGGAGCGGAACATGTTTGAAGGCGGGATGTGGATCATTTTTCTGGAGATGGCTTTGGTGCTGGCCCTGGCGGTGTTCATCGTCTGGTGGACCTGGCCGCGCCCGAAAAAGCCCGAGGATCGCACAACGGCCAAGGATTCCGGAAAACCGGGCTCGAAACCCTAAAGCGGCTAGCGCACCGCCCCACGCCGTTTCAGGCGACGAATCGCGCGCAGACGCTGGGCCATGCGCCCCGGTTTCAAGCGTGCGAACCAGGCGCGCATGCGTGCCCGCCAGCGCAGGAGCGCTTGCCAGGTGCTGCTGGCCTTGACGAAAGCGTAAATGCGCGCGCGCCAGGCCATCACCCAGGTGTAGAGCCGTGCGAACCACACGATGGCCATGAGAGCAGGGCGCGTGAGGGTAAAGATGCGCGCGACCAGCGCCGTGCCAAGCAGCTTGGCGGCGATGATCAGTTGCAGACCTGTAAGCGTGTAGCCATGAGCGATCAACCACAGCGCACCGATCTTCACCGGCAAAAGCAGGGTGCCGGGCAGGAGAAACACCACCGCCGCGCCGTAAGGCGGCAGACGCGCAATCGCCGCTTCAAGCGAGTGGATCAGCGGCAGGCGACCCAACTGTGCCATCAGCCGCTTGGCCGCTTCCCAGAGCACTTCCTCGACAAAGAGGATCAGCGCCGCGACGAACATCAACGGCGGCGTGAGAATCCGGTTCAGCCAGCGGCGCATCATTGTTCCCGGCAGGTTCGACCTTGAATCGACTTGCTCGTCCGGCGCTTCATTGAAATTCAAGCGGTCGAAAGCGGGTTTGCCCTTCTCTCGGCCCTAATGCAGCGTACGCGGCATCGACAGAACGAATTCCGGGATAGAGGCGTCGAACCGGGTGCCGTCTTCGGCCACCATCTGGTAGCTGCCGCGCATGGTTCCCACGGGCGTGCTCAGTGGCGTGCCGCTCTGATACTGAAACTCTTCACCGGGCTTTAGCATGGGTTGCTGCCCGACCACGCCCAGGCCCTTGACCTCCTGCGAGCGGCCTTCGGCATCGGTGATGATCCAGTGCCGGCTGATGAGCTGCGCGGGGACGCTGCCGCTGTTGCGGATGGTGATGAAGTAGGCGAACACGAACGGGCCGCGCTCGGCTTCGGATTGCTCAGGGATGAACTGCGTGCGTACCGAAACGCTGATCTCGTATTTTTTTTCCGGGGCCATGCGTGCATTGCACACGAATTCGGCTTGCGGCGCAAGGCCGATGCGCTGGCGCGTCGGTATTGATGCGGCAGGGAACTTGCGCCTTGGGAGGCTGTCGCGGATTTGGGCTAGTATGCGCAACGTTTTTCAGGGCATTGCCAGGCCACCAATTTTCTCCAGCCGGCAAGCTGCGGGAAGGACCAATGCAAGTGCCGACATGCAGCGAACCTGCCTTGAATTGAACCGCGAACGCAAGCGCTGTGTACTGCCATGGGAGACAAGGCTGGTGAGGCGATTACGGAGTTTCGGAATCATGCTGGCCGTAACCATGCTGGGTGGATGCGCCCTGCCGCCGCTCGACACCGGCGGCGGCAGCCATACCAGCGTCACGCCGTTCTCGCAGGCAAGCGCAGGGTCGGCTCTGCCGGGCGGTTGGCAGCCTTGGGTGCTCGCCAAATTCAAGCGCCCGACCATCTACGATATGGTGCGCGACGCCGGCGGCACGGTGGTGCAGGCACAGGCCGATGCCTCGGCATCCGGCTTGGTTCACGCGTTGGCAGGGCTCGATCCGCGTCGCTACCGCGATCTTGGCTGGCAATGGAAGATTGAACAGTTGATCAAGGCGCAGGACAACACGCGGCGTGCTACCGAAGATGCGCCAGCGCGCGTAATTGTCAAGTTCGGCGGCGATCGCGCAAAGCTCGACTTTGGCGACCGGGCCTTCGCCGCCAAGGTCAAGGCCATGACCGGCTACGACATGCCGCATGCCACGCTGATGTATATCTGGGCGCGCGATTCCGCACTCGAGACAGTGATTCCGAATCACCATACCGACCGTGTCAAGATGATCGTCGCCGAGTCCGGGCCCGCCGGGCTCGGTGCCTGGCGGACCCTCAAGCGGGATTTATATGCCGACTTTCGGCTTGCCTTCGGCGAGGAACCCGGCCCGATCATCGGGGTCGGCATCTTGACCGATACCGACAACACAGGCGAGCAGGCGCGCGCCTGGTACGGCGACATCACATTGCGCGCGGCACGCGACTGAGCCGCCATCATCCGGGCCGCGGCTGGACGCCGTGGCGCATGCAAGTCAGCGGCCATTGATGTCCGGAAATGGCTGGCGGCAAGGCTCGGGCGCGACTAAAGTCGCGTCATGGAAACCGTTTCGAATTCTGCGACACCCGCCGCCGCCGGGTCGCCGGCCGCGATCGATGCCGACACCTGCTTCCGTGCCTACGAGACGCGCGACGAGCGTTTCGATGGACGCTTCTTCGTGGCGGTCAAAACCACCGGCATTTTCTGCCGGCCGGTGTGCCCGGCACGCACGCCCAAGCGCCAGAATGTCGAATTTCATGCCAGCGCTGCCGCCGCTTTCGCCGCCGGCTTCCGGCCCTGCCTGCGCTGCCGGCCGGAGCGCGCGCCACGCGGCATTGGTGCTGCAACGCCGGGTGCGGCGCTGGTCGCGCGCGCCCTGACGGCGATCGATGCTGGTGCGCTGGACGAAGGATCGCTTGATCGCCTGGCCAGCTGGATCGGCGTCAGTACGCGCCACCTGCGGCGCCTGTTTGAAACGCACCTGGGTGTAGCGCCGCTGGCGGTGGCGCAGGCGAGGAGGCTGATGTTCGCACGGCAGCTGATCGAGGAAACCGTGCTGCCCCTGACCGAGGTGGCGTTCGCCGCCGGCTTCGCCAGCGTTCGACGCTTCAATTCCGCGATTTCCGCCGCTTATCGCGCCACGCCGGGCTCGCTGCGGCGCCCGGTGGTTTCCGCGCCATCTGTAGCAAGCGTCGGAGCCCTGGTTAGCCTCAGACTTGGCCCGCTGCCGGTTGATGGTTTCGCCGTATTGACTGCGTTCTATCGCGCGCGTGCATTTGGCGGCGTTGAAACCGTCGCGCCCGGGCGCTACGCACGCACGCTCAGTCTTGGTGCCCACAGCGGCAGTTTCGAGGTACGTCACAACGGCCACGACCTGACTCTCGCAAGCGCGTTCCCGGACCACTCCCGGCTGCCGCTGATCGTGGCACGGGTCAAGCGCATGTTTGACCTCGGCGCGCCGCTGGCGGCCATCACCAGCCATCTGGCTTGCGATCCCCTGCTGCGCCCGGCGCTTGCCAGTGGCGCGCCGCGAGTGCCGTGTGCCTGGGACCCGTATGAACTGGCGCTGCGTGCGGTGCTCGGGCAGCAGGTCAGCGTGGCGGCCGCGACCACGCTGGCGGCACGCCTGGTTGAACGCTTCGGCATTGCGGTGGACACCGGTGGCAGCGCGCTGCGATTGCTGTTTCCGCCGCCCGCGGCGATCGCAGCCGCAGCAGTTGAGGATCTGACCGGACTTGGCATCGTGCGCTCGCGCGCCGCCTGTCTCATCACCCTGGCACGGCATATTGCAGGGCTGGCGGATTGGCGCCAATCCTATGCCGGGCTCGACGCCTTTGCAGCCGACCTCACGGCGTTGCCCGGCATCGGACCGTGGACCGCGCAATACGTGGCAATGCGCGGATTTGGCGATCCGGACGCCTTTCCGGCCGCCGACCTGGGTTTGTTGCGCGCGGCGCGTTCGCTTGGGCTGGCACATACAGCGCGCGAGTTGCAACAGCACGCCGAACGCTGGCGGCCATGGCGCGCCTATGCCGCGCAGACATTGTGGAACTTCAATTCAAAGGATGCAGCATGAAAACAGACGCACATGAACTCCTTTTCGACCGCGTCGCAGCGCCGTTCGGTGCGCCGTTTGAAGCATTTCTTGTCGTGGTCGATGGCCTGCACGTGTGCGCGCTCGACTACACCGGCTTCGAACAACGCATGCACCGCCTGCTGGCGCGCCGCTACCCGGCTTACCGCCTGGTTGAATCCCGCAATCCGCTCGGCGCCACGGATTGTCTTCAAGCCTATCTTGACGGCAACATTCGAGCCGTCGATGCGCTGCCGGTCAAGACCGGCGGCACTGAGTTCCAGATTGCTGCCTGGCAGGCATTGCGCCAAATCGCGCCCGGTAGCACCGCGACCTATGGCGAACAGGCGGCGCGCATCGGCCGGCCCGCCGCAGTGCGGGCAATCGGCGCTGCGAACGGCCAGAACCCGATCGCCATCGTCTTGCCCTGTCATCGTGTGCTTGGGGCCAATGGCAGCCTCACAGGCTATGCCGGCGGGCTGGCTGCCAAAGAGTGGCTGCTGGCGCACGAGGCGGCGCGCCGTTGAACGCAGCGGGCGTGGCGCCCGTGCCTTCCAAGGAAGCGTTCGCCGCACCTTCAATGGGGGGCATGGCGCGCCATCAGGCGGTGGTTCGGGGCGCTCAATAGGCCAGCTGCATCGACAGATACCACCCGGCTTGCGCAGGCTGGTTGGCAATGTTTCCGAGGTTTAACGCGCTATCGCGCCTCGACGCCGCGTTTCTGCTGCGCGCAAGTGGTGGCAATGCGCAAGTGCTCGCGACCTCACTTGCGCCGAGCACGGCACCAGCTTCATTCGTGCGCACGTAGAGGTAAGCTGATCCTGCCGCATCTGCGATACTTCTGCAGCAAACCGGGTATTGGTGACAGCAATACGCCGCTTGTTCGCAAGTTTTCGACAGGAGACCATTACATGAGTGTTGCGCACTTTCCGCTACCTGCCCGCTACGACCACGTCGGCAGTTTCCTGCGCCCGGGATACCTGCTCGACGCGCGCGCGCAAAAGGCCGCGGGACAGATCAGCGCCGAACAACTGCGCGCGGTCGAAGACCGCGCGATCACTGAAATCGTGAAGTTCCAGGAAGATGTGGGGCTCAAAAGCGTCACCGACGGAGAGTTTCGCCGTACCTATTTCCACATTGATTTTCTTGACAAGCTCGGAGGGGTGAAAAGCGATATTCCGGTGACCGTCATCAAACCCGACGGCCTTGAAGAATTGGCGCCGCCGGTGATGCTGGTGGTCGATAAGGTACGCCATGTGCAGGACATCCAGCGCGCCGATTTCGAGTATCTGCAAAGCCAGGTCAGTGCCGGCCATACACCCAAGGTGTGCATTCCATCGCCCACCATGCTGCATTTTCGCGGCGGCCGCGCCGGCATCAGCAAGGCGCACTACCCGCAGCTGGACCCGGATTTTTACGACGACGTTGCCCGAGCTTTTGGCGACGAGTTGGATTCGCTATTCGCCGCCGGCTGCACCTACGTGCAGCTTGATGACACCAACCTGGCCTATCTGTGTGATGAGCGCATGCGCGAGGCCGCGCGTCAGCGTGGCGACGATCCCAACGAGTTGCCGCACCGTTACGCCGGCTTCATCAACAAGGTGGTGGCGCAAAAGCCGGCCGGCATGACCCTGGCGATGCACCTGTGTCGCGGCAATTTCAGAAGCACCCATGCAGCCTCGGGCAATTACGAGCCTGTGGCCGAAGCGCTCCTGGCAGAGATGGACCTGGACGCGTATTTCCTGGAATATGACGACGACCGTTCCGGCGATTTCCGGCCGCTGCGTTTCTTGCCCAAGGGCAAGACCGTGGTGCTTGGCCTGGTCACCACGAAAGTCGGTCAGATGGAATCGAAGGATGCGCTCAAGCGGCGCATCGACGAAGCCGCCAGGTACGCCCCTCTGGATCAACTGGCGCTGTCGCCGCAGTGCGGCTTCTCGAGCACCGTGCACGGCAACAACATCGCGGTGCAGGCACAACGCGACAAGCTGCGCCTGGTGATCGAGACGGCGCAGGAAGTGTGGGGCGGCTGAATCCGCAGCGTGGCGGCATCCTGCGGCATCGAGGGGCGCCGCAGGTTGTCGAAGCCGCAAAAGCAAAGCCGTCGATTCAGCGGCTACTCACAAGACCGCTGTCAACCAGTCGGCATGGTGCGCGTCCTGGCCGCGTACACAGGCGAAAAAGCGGTCCTGCAGGCGCCTGGTGAGCGGGCCAGGAAGGCCGTTGCCGATGCGCCGCCGATCGACTTCGATGATCGGCGTGACTTCCGCGGCAGTCCCGGTAAAGAAGACTTCATCGGCGATGTACACCTCGTCGCGGGTGACGCGCCGGGACTCGACTGCGATGCCTTCTTCGTGCGCCAGTGCGATGATCGAGCGGCGTGTCACGCCGTCGAGTGCCGAGGCGAGTTCGGGTTCGATCAGACGGCCGTCGCGTACCAGGAAGATGTTTTCGCCCGCGCCTTCGGCGACAAAGCCGTCGGTATCGAGCAGCAGCGCCTCGTCGTAGCCGTCGGCGCGCGCTTCGCGGTTGGCCAGGATGGAGTTGGCATAAGTCGAAACCGATTTTGAACGGCACATCTGGACGTTGACATGATGACGCGCAAAGGACGAAACCTTCACGCGGATGCCCGACTCGAGCGCTTGCGGCCCCAGATAAGCGCCCCATTCCCACGCGGCGATCGCCACATGCACGGCAGCCCCGCCCGGATCGATGCCCATTTTCTCCGACCCCAGGAACGCCAGGGGACGGAGGTAGCCACTGCGCAGGCCATTCGCCCGTGCCACCTCGATTTGTGCATTTTCAAGCTCGGCCTGTGAATACGGAATGTCCAGCCCCAGAATGTGCGCCGATTGCAGCAGTCGGCGGGTATGGTCGCCAAGCCTGAAGATTGCCGTGCCGGTCGGTGTGGCATAGGCGCGCAGGCCTTCGAAGACGCCCAGGCCGTAATGCAGCGTGTGGGTCAGGACATGGGTACTGGCTTCGCGCCAGGGCTTGAGCGCGCCATCGAACCAGATCCAGCCGTCGCGGTCGGACATTGTCATTTGTCGATTCCTTTTTCGTTGATTGGCAGCCAGGCCGCCGGTCCTCGCCGGCAAACGCCGGTCCGGGTGGTCTTTGGGCAGTAGCGCGGGTGAGGCGCACCTTGTTGCGCGGCGCAGGGCAGCGCGCTCGCGGGCGGGCCATTGATGGAGGCCCTTGCTGTGGACGCCGGGTAGGCGCCCGTTTCCATGCTGGCGCAGCGTTCTGGCAAGCACAAACGAAAAGGCGCACACTCTCGCTTGAATTGTTTTCAGTCGAATTCGGTACCCGAGCGGGCGACTGTGGCGGTCATTGAGGGCCGGATTGGCGCAAAGCGATGAGCCAGGACGAAGCGCACGACGACGGTTTGCGGGTGCAAGGCATGGCGGGTGACAGCGCCATCTTTGAGCACGCCGCCGTTGGCATGGCGGTTCGCGCGATCGACGGGCGTTGGCTCCGCGTCAATCGCAAACTGTGCCAGATCCTCGGCTATTCGCGCGCGGAATTGCTGGCGACGACATCGGTGCACCTGACACCGCTGGAAGAGCGCGGCGACGCGCTCGACTACAACCGGAGGATCGCGCTGGGCGAAATTGATTCATACAGTCATGAAAAGCGCTACCTGCACAAGGCCGGCCACGCAGTCTGGGTCGAGATGACCCTTTCCCTGGTGCGCGACAGCGCGGGGCGGCCCGACTACGTCGTTTCGGTGATTGTCGACATCGGCGCACGCAAGGCGGCCCAGTTGCAGGCGCGGGCCGCCGAGGAGCGGTTGCGCGCCGGCCTGGAGAACCTGGGCGAAATGATCGTGCTCACGGATGCGCACGACCGCATCGTCATTGCCAACCGGCGCTTTGTTGAATTCAACGCGCAAGTGGCGGCCCATACGCATCCGGGATGCCATTACAGTGATCACTTGCGCGCCGGTATCGCGCTGGGTTTGTTCCCCGATGCGTCCGGGTGTGAAGAGTCCTGGCTTGCGGAACGCATGGCGCTGCGCCACCGAGCGCACGGACCAGCGGAACGACCGCGCCAGGACGGGCGTTGGCTGCTGGTCGACGACCAGCAACTGCCGGACGGCGACATCATCAGCTTCGGCATCGAAATCACCGAACACAAGCTGGCCAAGGCGGCGATTCGTGACGCTAATCAGCGTTTGGGCATGGCGCTCGAATTCTCGCGCGTTGCATTGTGGGATTGCGATGTCGCCAGCGGCGAAGTGTTTCTTTCGGAAGGCTGGGCCGAAATGTTCGGCGAAGCCGCAGGCGAAACCCGCAGTACCGTAGCGGCCCTGATCGCGCAGGTTCATCCGGAGGACCGCGAAGCTGCCTTGCAGTCGCGCGCCGAGACCCTCAAGGGCCTGCGCGGCGAGTACACCGCCGAGCATCGGGTGCGGACCCGTTCCGGTGACTGGCGCTGGATCCTCTCGCGCGGGCGGGTGGCGCTGCGTGATGCGGATGGCCGGGCGTTGCGCATGATCGGCACCAATATCGATATCACCGAGCAAAAAGCTGCCGCGGTGGCGCTCGCCGCCAGCGAGGCACGGTTTCGCAGCTTGGTCGGTCTGTCGAACGATGTGTTCTGGGAAACTGATGCAAGCCATCGTTTCGTGGTTCAGCAGTACAGCGACGTTGCGTACATCCGGCCGCCGCCGCCCGCAGCGATCGGCATGACTCGCTGGGAGGTGCCGCACACCCGGCCGGACGTCGAAGGCTGGCGCCGCCACCGCGCCGATCTCGATGCGCATCGGGTATTTCGCGACTTTGAACTGGCGCGCCCGATGGCCGACGGCAGCGAACGCTACTTGCAGGTTTCCGGCGAGCCGGTGTTCGGCGGCGATGGCGAGTTTTGCGGCTATCGCGGTGTTGCCAAGGATGTCACTGCGCATCGGCAGGCCGAAAACGCGCTGCGCAACCTGAATGCTGATCTTGAGCGCCGGGTCAGCGAACGCACCGCGGCGCTGGAGACAGCGTATCGCGAGCTTGAGGCTTTCTCGTATTCCGTATCTCACGACCTGCGCGCGCCGTTGCGAGCAATCTCCGGCTTTTCCAGCATTCTGCGCGAGGACGAAGGGGAACGCCTGTCGGAAAAGGGGCGCGTGCATCTTGCGACCATCGACGCCAGCGCGCGCCGCATGGGCAATCTCACCGATGCACTGCTTTCGCTGGCGCGCACGTCGCGACAAAAGCTCAAGCATGGTCCGGTCGACATGTCGGCTGCCGCCAACGAAGTCGCGGGCGAACTGGCGGCCGAATACCCGCGCGCGTGGATCGAGATCGGGCCGTTGCCGGCGGCATCCGGCGACGCCCGTCTGGTGCGCCAGATTTTCGCCAACCTGATCGACAATGCGCTCAAGTATTCCGCGCGCGCAGCCGAGCCCCAGGTTGCCGTCGGCGCCACTAATGAGGGCGCCGTGGTGGTCTATTTTGTCCGTGACAACGGTGTGGGATTCGACATGGCCTATGCGGACCGTCTGTTCAAGCCCTTCGAGCGTCTGCATGCGGACAGCGATTTCAAGGGTGCGGGGATCGGCCTGGCGCTGGCACAACTGATCGCCCAGCGTCATGGCGGGCGCATCTGGGCCGAAAGCGCGCCGGGCCACGGCACTGTGTTCCGATTCACACTCCGTGACGCCGCGCCAGGGAGCTGAATCGGCACCTGCGACAAAGCGTGCCTGAAGCGGAAACAGCGTGGCCGGCACTGGGGGCGGGTTAAACTGCGACCTGTGGCTCGTCGCCCTTTGAGCCACGCGTGTTCCCGCCAGCCTCCAGCACCTTGCCTTCGCCAATTGCCACTTCATCCGGTCAAACGCGCACCGCACTGACCGTGCTGGGCCTGTGCCTTTTGCTCAACCTGGTGGGACGCGGCACGGCCGATACCTATGTGGTGTTCCTGCTGCCGCTGGAACGCGATCTCGGCTGGTCACGATCGCAAATGACCGGTGTCTATGCCGTGTACCTGCTGGTCAACGGCTTGACCGCCCCCCTGATCGGCATGTTGTTCGATCGCCTGGGCGCGCGCCTGGTCTACGGGCTCGGCGTGGCAGGGCTGGCGCTGGCGTACCTGCTGGCGGCGCGGATTCAAAGCATCTGGCACTTCTATGCGACCATCGGCGCGCTGACCGGCTTTGCTGTGGCGGCCTTGGGCATGGTGCCTTCGTCGAGCCTCCTGGCACGCTGGTTCCGCGAGCGACTGTCCACCGCGATGTCGGTGGCGTTTGCGGGCCTGGGGCTGGGCGCGCTGCTGCTGGTGCCGACGGCGCAGTTCCTGCTGCAGCGCTACGGCTGGCGCGAAAGCTATCAGATATTCGGCCTGATGCTGCTTGTGGCACTTCCTCTGGTTCTGCTTTTGCCCTGGCGGACTTACATGGCTGGCCACCCCGAGTATGGCGGCGCGCGCCGCCGCGGCGCGGCTGGCGAAACCGAATGGACGCTCCGCCGTGCCCTCGGCACGCGTAATTTCTGGAGTCTGGCGTGGATTTTCTGCTTCACCTCGATCGGCATGTTTTCGGTCACCGTGCAGACCGTGGTGTATCTGGTCGAACAGGGCTTTTCGCCGATTCTCGCCGCCACAGTTTTCGGCAGCGCTGCCATGCTTTCGGTATTCGGCATTGTCACCACCGGAATCATCGCCGATCGCTACGGGCCCCGGCGCACAGTTACCGTCACTTACGCGGGCAGCATCACCGGGATCATCGCGCTTTTCATCATTTCCTGGCAGCCGAGTACTGCATGGCTTTTGCTTTATGTGATCGCCTTTGGTTTGTGCCAGGGCGCGCGCGGACCGATTATTTCTTCCATCACCACACGCCTGTTTCCCGGCAAGCATGTGGCCACGATCTATGGCGTGATCTATGCCAGCAACGCCATTGGTGCCGGACTGGGCGCACTTCTGGGTGGCGTGCTGCATGACTTGACCGACAGCTACCGGCCGGGTTTCGTGTTTTCCGCATGCTGCCTTATCATCGCTGCCATTCCGTTCTGGCGCGTGCCGGCCTTGCGCGATTTCAGCCTGCGGCGCTGAACCCGTGGCGCGGTGCGGCGGCGCTCACCGCTTGAGTCTTATGCAGTGGCTTCGCGCTGCAACCAGTCAGTGAAAGTCTTGACAGGCGGCTTCTGTACCGCCTCGGGCGACAGCACGATGTAATACGCGCTATCCCATACTTCGAGGCTGAAGGGTTTGACCAGTTGTCCCTGCGCCGCATAACCTTCGAAAAGTGTCTTGAGGGTCAGCGCCACACCCTGGCCGGCGGCCGCGGCCTCGTACATCAGCATCGCGTCTTCAAACAAGGCGCCGCCGACAGGTTCGTCCCATCCGAGGCCGGCGGCCTTGAACCAGGGTTGCCAGTGCAAAAGTGGATGGCGCAAAAGCGTGGTGCGCTGCAGATCTGCGGGCCTGGTCAAACCCCCGACAGCGGCAATGTAGGCAGGGCTTGCAATCGGAAACAGAGTTTCTGCGAGCAGTTTGATGCTGGTCAGGCCGCCAGCGTACTCCGCACCATAACGGATACCGACATCGGCCTCGCCGCGGCGAATCAACTCCAGATCGTAAGAGGACGATACCGCCAGTTCGATCTCGGGATGGGCACGCTGAAAACCGGCCAGGCGCGCAACCAGCCATTTGGCACCCAAGGCTGGAGCCGCCGAGATGCGCAGTCGGCTGCGCCTGTCGCCCTTCAACCTGGCGGTGGCGGTGTCCAGTTGCATCAGCACATCGCGAACATCGGTGAGGTAGCGCTCGCCTGAACTGGTGAGCGCGATGTTGCGGTTGATGCGGATGAACAGCGGAACGCCTAGAAATTCCTCAAGCGACTTGATGCGATGGCTGACGGCCGACTGGGTGACATGCAGCTCTTCCGCGGCCTTCAGAAAGCTTGCCAGCCGTGCCGCCGCCTCGAACGCGGCCAGGTCGTGCAGCGCCGGCAATCGCAGACGGTTCGGACTGGTGGACATCGACCAATTGTAGGCTGGCCAGGGGGTGTAGCGCAGCAGTTGATTCGCCGCGCGCCGGCGCGACCAGCCGTAGTTCGGCGTAAAAGCGATCGAGCCCGACGTTGAGATGCATGCCACAGCGGCGCGCCAGGCTGCCTGCAACACCGTCTTCCTTGCGGAAATAGGCGCGCAGCCAGGCAAGCTCATGGGCGCGCGCGAAGCGCACTGTCAATTCACCGAGGCGGGCGCCGATACCGCGCCAGCGGTATCCATGCGCTACATGCACTGACACCACGCCTTGGCCATCGAAAACCGTGCAATGCGCCACGCCGATGATGAGCGATGCTGCCCCGAGGGCGGCAAAATGGCCGTGATTGACGAAATCGAGGCCCTGGACATAAGCAGCCAGCTTGTCGTCGGACAAGGGGTGCCCGAAATGTGCGGCGCGATCGGATAGCGATGTTTTGCGGTAAAAGGCAAGCAATGCCGGGCGGTCGGCGCTTTCGAGCCTGCGTGTAGGCACCAGCAGTTTCGGCAATACATCATCCGCCAGCCGCGGAAGACGCTTTCTCATGATCGATTCCATTTGCAATGCTGCGTTATCCTCGTTTCCCACCTAGATAGTCCGCGAATGGTGGTTAAAGTTCCCGCAGCGCATCAATGTTTGCGGTAAATCGTGACGGCACCGCACGCGTCTAAGTGGCAAGAGGCAAGAGGCAAGAGGCAAGAGGCATCGCACGCCTGCTGCGCGGCTCAAGCCGGGTCGATCCGTACCTTGGCCAAGGCGGCAAAGATGCGCTGGCTATAGCAATGGTCTTCGACCACCCGCCCGCGCAGAGCATCGCCGACCATCTGGAATACGCTCACAGCCTCACGCGCGTCAGTGTCGCCACTGAGGGCGCGCAGCGCCGCGTCAAGGTTTTCCGACTCGAGGTCGGCATCAATTAATCGTGATAGTTGATCTGGGCTCATGGTTTCACCAACGGTTGCTGCGGCTGACTTCAATCAAGGGCCGAAGTTTCAACGCAAGCACCTCGCGGGCGCGAAAAATCCGTGAACGGACCGTATTCAAGGGGATGCCGAGAACATCGGCGATTTCCTGATAGCTCTTGCCGTCGATCTCGCGCAGGCTGAGCGCTTCGCGCAGGTCCGCTGACATTTCATCCATTGTGTCGTTGATGATCACGGCGATCTGGCGCGACGCCACCGATCCCTCGGTGGAGTCACCCGACTCGATCGCAGCCAACGGGTCGAACTCTCCGTTCTGGTCGTCCAGGCTCACCGATTCCACCTGCGTTCGTCGGCTTGACAGGTAGGTTTTGGTGGTATTGAGCGCGATGCGTGCCAGCCAGGTGAAGAATGTCGATTCGCCGCGGAACTGTGCCAGGCCACGGTAGGCCTTGATGAAAGCCTCCTGGGTGAGGTCTTCGATGGTCGCGGCGTCCAGCCGGTAGCGCGAGATCAATGCGGCGAGCCGGCGCTGATAACGCACCACCAGCAGTTCAAAGGCGGTACGGTCACCATCCAGCGTACGGCGCACCAGGTCGGCGTCCAGTTGCGCGTTTTTGGCGGCTGCGGCCGACAAGGCATCCGCGTTTTTGTTCAAGGCAATTTGGCCAGAGCGTTCGACAAGCCTTGATTGTAGAGGAAAGCCCGTGCGCTCAGATCGCCCGCGATCTGGTCTGGCGCAATTCAACCCCGCCGATACGCCAGGATTTGTCCGCTTCGCGCGTCATGCGGTACAGCGCCAGCCAGGGCACGCCATCGCTGTCGGTCATTTGCACCATCTGGATGGTGGCAGCGCCGATCCGCTCGGGTTTCAGAAAAGTCACCGATGCCGGCCGATACACCACCGGATAGGCCTGCCGCACCATCGCCATGAAACGCTCGGGGGTTTCGAACATGCGGCGAATCGGCGGCGCGGCAAACGAAAAAGCGCGCACCTGGTCATCCCTGGAAAAGGCGTCAAGCTGGCTCTCGATGATGTTGCGTACGGCGCGAGCTTCGGCTGCGGTGACTTGTGCCTCCTTGGCGATCGCCAGTGTCGAAAATCCCAGCAGGGCCGCAGTCAACCACATGATCAGGCGTTGCATGAGCATTCCTCTTGCTGGACCAATATCACGCCACTGTATCAGGCAAGACCGACTCGCTGATCTGCAATTGCGCCAGTCGGGCATACAGTCCGCCCTCCGCCAACAGGCGCTCGGGCGTGCCGGATTCCACTACCCGGCCGCCGTCGAGCACGATCACGCGATCGGCGTTTTTCACCGTCGACAAGCGATGCGCGATGATCAAGGTGGTGCGGTGGCGTGCTGCAGATTCGATCGCACGCCGTACCGCCTGCTCGGATTCGGCATCCAGCGCGCTGGTGGCTTCGTCGAGCAAAAGTAGCGGTGCGTCCTTGAGAATCGCGCGGGCGATCGCGATGCGCTGACGCTGACCACCCGACAGGCGCACGCCGCGCTCGCCGAGGAAGCTCTGGTAGCCCTCGGGCAGAGCCTCGATGAATTCATGCGCCTGCGCCGCCTGCGCGGCGGCGATCACCGCCGCATCGCTCGCCTGCGGATTGCCATAGCGGATGTTTTCCAGCGCGTTGGCGGCGAAAATCACCACGTCCTGCGGCACGATCGCGATGCTGCCACGCAGGCTGGCCAACTCCGCCTGGCGAATGTCCGTGCCGTCGATGCGCACGCTGCCTTCCTGTGGATCGTGAAAGCGCAAGAGCAACTGCATCAGCGTGCTTTTGCCGGCGCCGGAGGGGCCGACGATGGCTATCGTCTCGCCTGCTGCAACGTTGAAGGAAACGTGGTCAAGCGCAGCCGTCAAGGGTCTTGACGGATAGCGGAACAACACCGCATCAAACTCGACGCGGGCACCCACGCCTGCGCTTGCCGTCGGCAGCGGCGTTGCCCCGCGCTGTGTCGCGATGTGCGGCGTCGCGGTCTGCAATTCGAGTAGGCGCTCGGTGGCACCGGCGGCACGCATGATGTCGCCCACCACTTCGGCCAGCGCGCCGACCGAGCCGGCCACGATCGCAACATATAGGATCGCCTGCGCCAGCGCGCCGGCGCTCATGTTGCCCGCCGATACCGCACGGGCGCCCAGCCACAGGCCGTAGATTGCGCCGCCGAACACAATGGTGATGATGATCGCGGTCAGCCAGGCGCGGGCGCGGGTGCGCGTGACGGCGGTCTCGAACGCGCGCGCCACCGACTGCGCGAAGCGTTGCCGCTCGAAACCCTCATTGGTGAATGCCTGTACCACCGGCATCGCGTTCAAGACCTCGCCGGCCATCGCGCTGGCGTCGGCCACCCGGTCCTGCGAGGCGCGTGACAGCTTGCGCACGCGACGTCCGAACAACGCCACGGGAATCACGGTGGCTGCGATCACCATCAGGATGATCAGGGTCGCTTGTGGGTTGGTGATGAGCAGCATCGCCAGGCCGCCGGTGAACAGGAACGTGTTGCGCAGGCCCATCGACACGCTGGTGCCAATCACGGTCTGCACCAGCGTGGTGTCGGTGGTCAGGCGCGACAGCACTTCGCCGGTCTGCGTGGTCTCGAAGAATTCCGGGCTCTGGAGCAGCATGTTCGAGTAGACCGCGGAGCGTAAATCGGCGGTGACGCGCTCGCCCAGCCAACTCACCATGTAGAAGCGGGCGGCGGTGAATACTGCCAACACCACGGCAATGCCGAAAAGCACCAGGAAATAGGCATCGATCGCTGCCCGGTCGTTGCCTCGGGTGGTGGCGAAGCCGTAGTCGATCAGGTTGCGAAACGCGAACGGGATCGCCAGGGTCGCGGTGGCAGCCACGCACAGGAACAGGAACGCCAGCGCGAAACGGCCGCGATAAGGCAGGCAAAATGGCAACAGCTGGCGCAGCACGGAGAGGCGGTTCATCGTATTCCAGCCAGGGAGGTGGCGACTTGCATACAAGGCAGATGGCCGACCAATCGGCCATTTTCACAGCAAATGGCCGGCGGCTGCGCCAATCCTCGGTCAAGGGCGGGCAAATACGCATTTGATCAAGGGCTTGCCGTTACAATCGAGCGCATGAATCACACCATTTACAGCCAGTTCCGAAGGCGCGCTTTGCGCGCCTTGCTGCTGGCGGCCTTGTGGGTGGCGACTGCGGCGCATGCGCAGCGGGTTTCCACCGGTACCGGCTTTTTTGTCACCGCCGACGGCTATTTCGTGACCTGTTTTCATGTGGTCGTGGGCGGCGGCACAATCAACCTGCGCAACCTCAAGGGCGAGACGATTGCCGCGCGCGTGGTGCTTACCGATCGCGTCAACGACCTGGCTTTGCTCAAGGCGGAAGGTCGCTTCAAGCCCTTGCCGGTGGGACCTTCGGCCGACATGCGCCGCGGTGCCGCGATTGTCACCATGGGCTTTCCGAATGTGCGGCAACAGGGCATCGAACCCAAGGTGACCGACGGCATCATCAACAGTTTCTCCGGCGCCAACAACGACCCGCGAGTGTTTCAGGTCAGTGCGCCGGTGCAAACCGGCAATTCCGGCGGGCCTTTGGTGAACATGGAAGGCAATGTGGTCGGCATAGTTGCTTCAAAGCTCGACGCCCAGGCGATCGCGCGCCAGACCGGCGACATTCCGCAGAATGTGAATTACGCGATCAAATCGCAATTCCTGCTGGATCTACTCGAGCGCGCTGGCGCCAGCGAGCCCGGACTGCGCGCCGGCCTCGTCAAGCTTTCGGCCGGCGAAAAAGCGCGCGTCGTCGACATCGTGCCTGCGCTGGAAGAGGCGATCGCTCTGGTGGTCGTCACTAACTCCCAGCCGACAGCGCCACGTGCGCCGGAAGCGCGCGCACCTGAAGCGCAGCCGCAACCGGCGCCGGGGCGCGATGGCACGGCCGCGCCGACGGGCGACGAGCGGCGCGACAAGGTTGCACGTGTGGTGACCGAGCATCGGCAACTGCAGCGTGATTTGAACAAGCTCAACTTCGATGAACTGGCGCTGGTCAATCAGGCCAACGTGTTGAAGCTGATGCTGCGCTTCGAACAGGGTGCGGCCAATGAGCAACGCCAGGCCGAGTTGGCCGCGATCACCCGCAAGTTGGAGGAGGTCGCAACCCGCAAGGCGCAGACCATTCGCCGACTCAACGAACTGGCCATCGAGTATCGGCAATTGCAGGGCCCGTCGCAAGGGACTACATGATTCAGAGGGCTTTGCAGGGCTTGCCGATGCGCGCCGCCTGCCTGCGCGACTGCTGCGGCGAAATCGAGCGCGCGTGAACCTCGGCAGACCTTTTTGCAGCGCGCGGACCTGTGCCGCGAGCAGTGCGCCATGACCCTGTTTTCCAACTGGCCGCTGATCGCCGGCGTGATCTTCATCGCAATGGGCGTGGCCTTTGTCCATTTGTCGTGGCAGAAATACCGTCACTGGCCGCGGGTAACGGGCGTTGTGATTGCCTTGGTGCGGGTGTCCGTGCTCAAGTGCCCGGAAATCGAGTACCGCGACGCCCAAGGCGCGGTGCATCGCTTCGTGTCGCGCATGCCGTACCACCAGAGGCTTAAACCGGGCGCATCGGTGGTGGTGGCGGTCAATCCGGACGACCCGGCTGAGGCCGAGCGCGTCAATTTTGTCAGTGCTCTGGTGACGCCAGCCTTGATGGTGGCATTCGGCATGATCGTCGTCCTGTTTTCCCTGGGGCTGACGCGCTGAATGGCAAACTCCGACAAGGATGCGGTGGTTTGCGTGCACGGCCTGTGGCTTTCGGGCTTCGCGATGCGCTATTGGCGCAACCAGTTCGCGCGCGCCGGCTATGCGACCTATGCGTTTTCCTACCCGAGCGTACGTGGTCGCCTGGCGCAAAACCGTGCTGCCTTGGCGCGCTTCGTAGCCGGTCTGCCGGAACAGCGGATCCATTTCGCCGGCCACAGCCTGGGCGCGGTGACGATCGTTTCCATGCTTGACAACCTGGGCTGGCAACTGCCGGCGAAAAGTCTGGGCCGCATCGTGCTGGCCGGACCGCCATTTCAGGGCACCCGCGCCGGCCGAGCCCTGGTGGGCGGGCACAATGCGGGGCCGCTGCTGGGCCGCCTGGCCACGGCACTGGCCGGTCGCGCCCTGCAGGATTGGCTGGCCACGCGCCGCCCCAGCGTGCCCGACGGGGTTGAACTGGGTGTGATCGCAGGTGATGCCAACATCGGTCTGGGACGTGTCATCGTGCCCGGCCTCGCGCGCCCGCATGACGGCACGATCAGCGTCATCGAGACGCACGTGGCGGGGGCTCGGGAACATCTGGTGCTGCCGGTGGGTCATACAGCCATGTTGATGTCGCCACAGGTGGTACGCCGCATGCTGCACTTCATCGAGTGCGGGAGTTTCGGTTGAGGCGTTTCCTGCTGCTCGTGCCGGCACTGCTTTTGACCGGCTGTTCGACCATGTCGTTCTACTGGCAGGCGTTCAACGGCCAAATGGAAGTCACGCGCCTGGCGCGCCCTGTGGAAGAAGTGGTGGCCGATCCTGCGACGACCGCCGATATCAAGCGGCGCCTGGCCTACGCGCAGCGTGCGCGCGACTATGCCAGTGCCGAGTTGGGCTTGCCGGATAACGCCAGCTACAGGCGCTATGCAGATCTGCAAAGACCGTTTGTGGTGTGGAACGTGTTTGCCGCGCCGGCGTTGTCGCTCGAACTGCGCACCCAGTGTTTTCCGGTGGCCGGCTGCGTGGTGTATCGCGGGTTTTTCGCCAGAGACGCAGCCGAGAACCATGCGGCGGCGCTGCGCGCTACGGGTCTTGATGTGTATGTCGGTGGCGTGCCGGCATACTCGACCCTGGGCTGGTTCGCCGACCCACTGCTCAATACCTTCATCCGCTATCCGGATCTCGAAATCGCGCGGCTGATTTTCCACGAGCTCGCGCATCAGGTGGCGTACGTGCGTGACGATTCGACCTTCAATGAATCCTTCGCCGTTGCGGTGGAAGAAGAGGGCCTGCGGCGCTGGATGCTGGGCAATGCGGGCGCCGACCAGCGTGCCAGCTACGCGGGCTATGCGGCGCGGCGCCGCGAGTTGTTGCGCCTGTTCGTGACCGCCCGGCGCGAACTGGGCGCGGCCTACGCGGCGCCGCTTGACGCTGACGCCCGGCGCGAGGCCAAGACACGCATCCTCGCAGGCTTAGTCGAGCGCTATGCCGCGCAGAAGGCGGCGTGGAACCTGGGCGAAGCGCAGGTGCGTGCCTATGACGATTGGGTACTCAGGGACCTCAACAATGCGAAACTGGGCTCGATTGCGACCTATACTCAACGGGTGCCGCAGTTTGCTGCTTTGCTGGCCGCCAATGGTGGCGATCTCGGGCGCTTTTATGCCGCCGTCGGCGCGCTGGCGGCGTTGCCCAAGGCTGAGCGTGAGCGACGCCTTGATCAGTTGAGCCCACTGGCGAAGGAGGATTAAATGATGAAGAAGTTTCTCTTGGCGGCCGTTCTGCTGCTGCCGCTTTCGAGCCTCGCCCACCATGGCTGGAGCGAGTATGACGCGCAACAGGTGCTCACGCTCGACGGCACGGTGCTTGAATCCGGCTACGACAATCCGCATACGGTGATCAAGCTCAAGGCCGGCGATAAAACCTGGGTGGCGGTGCTGGCGCCACCGTTCCGCATGGAAGCGCGCGGCCTCAAGGCCGAAGCCATCAAGGCCGGTGTCAAGGCGCGCGTGGTGGGCTACCAGAATCGCAGCAAAGCCCACGAACTGCGGGTCGAGCGCATCATCATCGACGGCAAGACCACCGAACTGCGCTAAGTGGCGATCGATGTCGGGCAGGCGCTGGCGGCCTTGCCGCTGGCCGTCTGGATGCGTAGGGTCACCTGGGCTTACCCGGTGGTCGAAACCCTGCACATCGTTGGCCTGGCTTGCCTGGTGGGTTCAATCGCGGTGGTCGACTTGCGTATTCTCGGTTGGTCGAAGGCGTTGCCGGCAGACGACCTGATGCGACATGTCCTGCCGCTTTCGATCGCGGCCTTTGGTCTGGTGGTGGCCAGTGGCCTGATGCTGTTTCTGGCGCATGCCGGCGACCTCATCGGCAATCGTGTATTCCTGGTCAAGATGGGTTTGATCGGCGCCGCCGGCGTCAACGCGGCGCTGTTTCATACGGGGTCCTGGGCCCGGCCTGCGACATGGAACGATGTCGCACCCTTGCCGGCGCGCGTGATTGCCGCCGCGTCGCTGCTGATCTGGGTGGCGGTGATCACCTGCGGGCGCTGGATCGCCTACGCATGAGTACAGCGCTTGCGCACATTGCCGAGGAGCGCATTGCCCGCGCCGCTGCCGCCGGCCTGTTCGATCACCTGCCAGGCGCCGTTCGGCTCGACCTGGACGATCAACTGCTGGTGCCAGCGGAAATGCGCATGGCCAATCGTATTTTGAGGAATGCCGGCTGCCTGCCGCCGCAACTCGAAGCTCAGAAGGAGGCGCGCCATGCGGCCGCGAACGCGGCAGTCGCGCAGGAGCGGGCGGCAATGCGGGCCGCGCTTGGCCGCCTGACTGCACTGCGCAAGGCTGTCGAATCAAAAGGGTCGCTTGGCCAGCCGATGTGGGCCCGCTACGCGCCACAACTGTTGCAGCGCTTCACGCGGCGCACATGACACCGCTGCTGCAGATATTCGCGCGCGCGCCTGTGGCAGGGGAGTGCAAGACCCGCCTGATTCCGGCCTTGGGCGCGGCGGGCGCGGCGGAACTGCAGAAGCGACTCACCCGCCACACATTGCAAACCGCCATGGCCTGGCGCGCCATGCACCGCGACGCGCAAGTCGAACTATGGTGTGCACCGGGCGCGGATCATCCGGACTTTGCCGCATGTGCCAACGAGTTCGCAGTCGGACTGCGCGACCAATCCGCCGGCGATCTGGGTGCACGGATGTGGCTCTCGCTGGTAGGCGCGCTGCGCGCCGGGCAGCTACCGGTTCTGATCGGCACCGATTGCCCATGGCTTGATGTTGAAGCGATCTCCAGACTGTACATGAAGCTGGCGCACCAGGACTGCGCGTTCATCGCCGCCGACGATGGCGGCTATGTCGCTGTCGGGCTGGCGCGCGCGGTGCCCGAGCTCTTCGCGGGAATTGCCTGGGGCGGTGCGAAGGTGATGGCGCAGACCCGCGAGCGCGCGCGCAAGGCGCGCGCGACGCTCGCCGAAGCCGGCCAACTGCCGGATATCGATGTGCCGCAGGACCTGATGCGCCTGCGCGACGACACCACGTTGGCGCATCTGATCCCATCGGCTGCGCATTTTGCATGAACCCGCCCTGACGGAGAAAAGAGCCATGGCATTCGCCCGACCGGCGCAGTCCAGACGCCTGCAACTGGCGTCACTCGATGCGCATATCCTCGACTGGCCGGGTGAAGATCCGCCGATCCTGCTGCTGCATCCGAACCGCACCAATGCACGGGTATGGGATTTCGTGGTCGAACATTCCGTCCTCAAGAACCGCTTCATCGCCCCGGACGCGCGCGGGCACGGACTCTCCGCTTATCCTGAGCAAGGGTATGGTTATGCCGACTACCTTGACGACCTGCGTGCGTTGCTCGACACCCTTGGCATCGCTCAAGCGCATCTCGTCGGCGCCGCCACCGGTGGCAATCTCGCCTTGCTGCTGGCCTCCGAAAGCCCGCAACGGGTGACAAGCCTGGTGGTGGTCGACCCTGGAGTGTCGCTTGACCCGCAACTGAGTCTCAAGGTTCGCGAACAGATGGTGCGCGAATTCCGCTTTCTCTCATTGGCCGAGGCACGCGCGCGCATGCCGTTCTCCGCTCTCTGGAGCGAGGCGATGAAAGACCACTACAGCAAGCATTCGTTTCGCGACCTGGGCAATGGCGAGGTCGAATGGCGCTATTTCCCACCTGGTGCGGTGGAAACCGAGCACCTGCTGGAAACCCCGATCTGGGACCGCATCGCGGTGCGCTGCCCCACGCTCGCCATACGCGGCGCCGGATCGGCCGTGTTTCCGCTGGCCAACATGCAGCGCCTGTGCGCCCTGATTCCGGGCGCCACCAGCGCCGAGATCGAGGCCGATCATCGGGTCAGCCAGGACAACCCGCGTGCGTTGGCGCGGCTGATCGACTCATTCATAGGTGGTCTGTGACAAGCGCCCCTTGCTTCAAGGCCTTGCTCGCTTCTGTCGTGCTTGCCACCTCAACCATCACTTCCGCTCAGGACCTGATCGACGCCGGCCGCTTTTCCGCCTTGAAGCCGGGCAGCGCCATTCCGGCGCAGTGGGTGCCACTCACCTTTCGCAACATCGAGACGCTCACGCGTTACACCCTGGTGGCGGACAACGGCAGCACGGTTCTCAAGGCCGAGAGCAGCAAGTCGGCCTCCGGGCTGATCCGCCGCTTCGACGAGCGCAGGATCGAAATCAAGGACTTTCCGATCCTCAAGTGGCGCTGGAAAGTCGGCAATTTGATCAAGGGCGCGGATATCGCCACCAGGGAGGGCGACGACTACCCGGCGCGCGTCTACGTGACTTTCCGCTATGACCCCGCACGTGCCGGGGCCGGCATGCGCATGCAATACGGACTGGCCAAGTCGCTCTATGGCGAGTACCCACCGCATGCCGGCATCAACTACGTGTGGGACGGCCGCGCGCCCGTCGGCACCATGCTGCCCAATGCCTACACCGCGCGTGCGATGATGTTCGTGGTCGAATCCGGCGCCAGGCGCGTTGGCGAATGGGTCGAGATGGAGCGCAACGTCTATGAAGACTACAAGCGCGCCTTCAAGGAGGAGCCGCCGCCGGTGTCGGGGATTGCGGTGATGACCGACACCGACCAGACCGCCGAGGCGGCGACAGCCTGGTATGGTGATATTGAACTGCGCAGGGCGCGCTAAAAAGGGTTGATGGCAGCGTCGCATCGCCCGCGGCGCGTGGCAAGCCGGGCGCCGCAGGAGCGAGCGACCGTTGCGACTTCCCGGGCGCGGGGCGCGTCTGGCTATACTCTGCGTTCAATCCCGCACAAGTCGAGGTCCGCCATGTCCGTCCACCCCTTGAAAAGCTCGCGTGCCGCCGATGCGGTTGACGCCGTGCTTGAGGCCAGGATCCATCTCGCCGCCGCCCATCGCCTGGCGGTGCTGGACGATCTCGACGAGGGTATCGATAACCATTTCACGGTGACCGTGCCGGGTTTTGAAGACCGTTTCCTGATCCTGCCGTTCGGACTGCACTGGTCGGAGGCAAAGGCCGGCGACATGATCGTTTTCAACGTGCAGGGTGAGACACTCGAAGGCGAGGGTGTGGTCGAGCTTTCCGCGCAATGCATCCATGTGCCGATTCACCGCATCACCGGCGCCCGCGTGGTGCTGCACACACACCAGACCTGGGCGGTGGCGCTCAACATGCTCAAGGACAACCGCATCTTGCCAGCCAGCCAGACGGCCGCTTTCTTCCATGGCACGGTCGCCTATGACGATACGTATGCAGGCACGGCCGATTTCGTCGAAGAGGGCGAGCGCCTGGCGCGTTTGATTGGCGACAAAGATGTGCTGTTCATGAAGAACCACGGGGTGCTGGTGGTCGGCGATAGCGTTGCGCAGGCTTACCGCCGGCTCTACAAGCTCGAGCGCGTGTGTCGCGCCCAGATACTGGCGCTGTCTACCGGCCAGCCGCTGGAGATTCTTTCGCAGGAGATCATCGCCCAGGTGCAGGCAGTACCGGTCAATGACAGGCACACCCGCAGCGAGCGCGCAAACCTGTATTTCGCGGCCATGATGCGTGTGCTTGACCGTGAGCTGCCAGGCTACGCCGACTGATTCTCACTTGAACAACACAAACCCAACCAGTAGGAGAATGCAATGAGCGAAGCGCGCTTGGTCGACCCCGGTGAAGTTGTGATGACCGGTGAAAATTCGTTTATCCGGCTTTCTGACGATGCCGGCAAGACATTGATCGATCGAGTCAGTCACTGGCGTGTGCTGTGGTCACCGGCGGGGCAGGGTCATGCGCTTTTCATCGACAGCCCGCTCACCGGGGCGGGTCCGCGCGTGTATTCCGACAACATCGGCATGACGCGCTATTTGCAGCGTCGCATCGAGACATTGCTGCATGCGCCCTTCGGCGACGAATCGCTGCCGGTGGTCGATGCCGAGTTCGTGCGCAGCGGCAATTGCCTGGCGACTCTGGAGGAGCGTATTTCGTCGGATGACGGGCAGATCGTTCTGGCGTGGTGGGACCTGCTTCCGGCTTTCGTGATCACCGTGCCGCCGGGGCAGATGAATCGGCCGATCGGGGTCTACAGCACCTTCTTCCCGGCGCGCGGCGCGCAACTCTCGGTCAATGGGGAAGCCGCGACGGCGAAGCCCTTCGCGCAGGATCGATCGGGCAAGGCCTCGTCGAGCTGCGTCCTGGCCTGGTCGGAGACCTGGGTAGGTCCTGGCTGATCGCCGCCGCGATAGCGCGGCTGCGCGGCACTCAATACAGTGTCGCCTTGACTCGCTCTGTCTGGGTCTGATCTTACGTCTGCGCATTGATGGCGGCGTTCGACAGGGCTGACAGGATGGTGCCGGTGCTGGGCAGGCTGCTGCGCTCGATGCGGGTTTCAGGCTCCCACAGCCGCGCACGCACGATTGCTCGCGAGCACTGAAAGTAAACAGTCTCGACGTGCACTACCAGTACCGTGCGCGGTTCACGGCCGCCTACGGTGAAGCGGCGCAACAGCGCCGGGTCGATCGATATGTCGGCGCGGCCGTCAAGAAAACGCTGAAGATGAGCGATGCCAAAGGTGGGTCACCGTACAGGCGCGCCAGGGCTGCGGTATCCCTGACGAGGTGCGGGTTTTCAGTGCTTTGCAGGATGGCTGACTGTCGGTTGATCAGGGCGTCATGCCCGTTACCACCGGCCGCGCCGGGTCGGCACACCATTCGCTCCAGGAGCCGACGTAGAGCTTCGCACCACTCAAGCCGGCCAGTTCCATGGCGATCAGGTTGTTGCAAGCCGATACGCCGGACCCGCATTGATGCACCACCTGCTCAGGCGGCGTATTGCCAAGCAACTGCGCAAATTCAGCCTTTAGTTCGGCGGCGCTCTTGTACGTGCCGTCGGGCCTGATGTTGTCTTTGCCGAAGCGTAACAGCGCGCCGGGAATGTGCCCGGCTACCGGGTCGATCGGCTCTGCCTTGCCGCTATAGCGTTCGGCTGCTCGTGCATCGACCACAGTCATGCCCGGTTTACCCAGGTTCGCCACGATGGCAGCAACGTCAACCTTGCGCGAATCGTCGGGCCGCGCGGTGAAAACGGCTGCGCGCGGCAGCGGCACCTGCGCAGTGAGCGCGCGTCCTTCGGCTTTCCATTTGCCGAGGCCGCCGTCGAGCACCGCGACGGCATGGTGCCCGAGCCAGCGCAGGGTCCACCACACGCGGCCGGCATAGTTGTTCTGCGAGCCGTCGTATACCACCACCTGGCGCCCGGCGCTCACACCGAGGCGCCCGAACACGGCTTCCAGTGCGGCCGGCGCAGGCAAGGGGTGGCGGCCATTGCGGCCGGTCTTGGTGCCGGCCATGTCGCCTTCCATTGCCACGAAGTGCGCTCCTGCAATGTGCTCGCGGGCGTAGGCTTCGCGGCCGAACGCGTGGTTCAACAGGTCGTGCTGGCAGTCGAGAATGATCCACTCGGGGTCGGTCAGGTGCGCGGCCAGTTCGGCCGAGGAAACGATCTTGTCGTGCATGAAAGGTTCTCGCTTGAAGGATTGACGTTGGACGTTGGGCGTTGCGCGGCCGGCAGCCAGCCGCGGGAACCTCGAGTCTAGCGCGTGCCAGGCAAATCGAGATCAGGCTGGCAGGTGGCCGCCTTCAGGCCCGCTTCACGCGCCGACTCTTGCCGGCGTTGTGCTCAGAACGCTTCACCCAGATGTTGCCGCAGGTACTCGTGGAAGTGCTGCATGCCGTCTTCCATCGGCGACTGATAGGGCCCCACCTGGTTGATGCCTTGCAGCATCAAGGCACGCCGGCCAGCGTCCATACGCATGGCTATCTCGTCGTCCTCCTTCGCCGTTTCAGCGTAGGCGGCCTGCTCGGCGGCGACGAATTCGCGTTCGAACAGCACTATCTCTTCGGGATAGTAGAACTCGACCACGTTGGTAGTCGACTGCGGGCCGCGCGGAATCAGGTGCGACACCACCAGTACATGCGGATACCACTCGACCATGATGTTGGGGTAGAGCGTGAGCCAGATCGCGCCGTGTTTCGGCACGCGCTCGTCGAAACGCTCCGCGCGATACTTGAGTACCTGTTCATGCCAGTTGCGATACGTCTCGCTGCCCGGGCGCGCCAGGGCGTTGTTGATGCCCACAGTCTGTACCGAATAGCGCTCGCCATACTGCCAGGCGAGATCGTCACAGGTGACGAAGCCGCCAAGGCCCGGATGAAACGGCGCCACGTGGTAATCCTCGAGGTAGACCTCAATGAAGGTCTTCCAGTTGTAGGGGCATTCGTTGATTTCGACCCGGTCCAGCATGTAGCCGCTGAAATCCAGGTCCGCGGCCACGCCCAGGCCGCGCATGTCGGCTGCGATATCGCGTTTGGTTGAGAACAGCATCCCGTTCCAGGCTTGCAAGGGCAATTTCAGAAGGTCGAGGCACGGCTTGTCGGCAAAATGCGGCGCCCCCAGGAGCTTGCCGCCAAGATCGTAGGTCCAGCGGTGCAGCGGGCAGACGATGTTCTGGCGGTTGCCGCGGCCTCCCAGTATGATGGCCTGCCGATGGCGGCAGACGTTCGACAGCAGTTCGATGCCGAAGCCATTGCGCACCAGCACCTGGGCATCGTTCATCCAGCCTAATGTATGAAAGTCGCCGTGATTGGGCACCATTAGTTCGTGGCCCACATAACCGGGTGAATCGGCGAACAGGGCACGCATTTCGAGTTCAAAAACGCGCGGGTCGTGATAGGCATGTACCGGCAACTGGGAAGCGGCCGGCTGCAGGCGGGATATGTGTCCGATGTCCGACATGGTGGCGAACCTCTCGCGGCGGCGGCCAGGTCAAGCCGCGAATGCCGCAAATCCATCAATGATGGGCGGCCCCGCGTGGATCAGCGGGGCCCCGAAGGCAAGTTTAAGCGCGTGCCGGCCCGTCGCGGGCCAGGGGGGACAAAAATCGAACGCGAAAGCTGCTCATCGGAGTTCTAGGCGGAAGGTCTGGATCAAAATCAGGGGCTACTGGGGCGCTGCATTCGCAACTCAAGAAACGCAGAGTAGCGCATTTGCGAATAACCATACAACGATAGCGGTAATTCCGAGCCATTGAGGAAGGCGTGGAAGGCATATTCTAACCCGGCGCAATCGGTAAAGACACCTTAAAATGCCGCTTTGATCCAACTGCACAAATGGTTGCGCGTGCCGGCAACCCGTGCCAACGACTTGCCGAAAAATCCTGCCCCGCCGGCGCCGGCGGAAAGCCTTAGTTTCGAAGCCGCTGTCAAGGAGTTGGAAGCCATCGTCGCGCAGATGGAATCCGATGACCTGCCGCTCGAAGATTCACTGACGGCCTACAAACGCGGCGCCGAATTGATTCGCGCGGCGCAATCGCGCTTGAGCATCGCCGAGCAGCAGGTCAAGGTCCTGGAGGATGGCATGCTCAAACCGCTGATCGAGGGCGGAGGGGCGTCTTGAGCATGGATTTTCCGTCCTGGATGGTGGCGGTGCAGCAACGCATGGAAGCTGCGTTGGCGCGCCTGTTGCCGCCGGTCGATGTGCTGCCCGCGCGCTTGCATGACGCCATGCGTTATGCAGTTCTGGGTGGCGGCAAGCGGGTGCGGCCGCTACTGGTGTTTGCCGCCGGGGAGTTGGCCGGGGCGGCCCCGGAAGTGCTGGAGATTCCCGCCGCGGCCGTAGAGATGATTCACGCCTACTCACTGGTTCACGACGACCTGCCATGCATGGACGACGACGCCTTGCGTCGCGGCAAGCCCACCGTGCATGTCGAATTCGATTACGCCACCGCCCTGCTGGCGGGAGACGCCCTGCAAGCCCACGCGTTTCAGGTGTTGGCCGCGCCAAATGTGGCGTTGGACGCAGCCCGGCAACTGCGCATGCTCGAACTGCTGGCGCGGGCAGCGGGTTCACGTGGCATGTGCGGCGGCCAGCAAATCGATCTGGATGCGGTAGGCAAGCCGCTTGTCGAACCTGAACTCGAATTGATGCATATTCACAAGACGGGTGCCCTGATCCGGGCCGCTGTCAATTTGGGCGCACTGGCAGGCGCGCCACAGGGCGCTGACGACCATGCTCGCCTGGACCACTATGCCAAGTGCGCCGGTCTTTTGTTTCAGGTGGTTGACGACATACTTGACGCCACCGCAGACACGGCCACCCTGGGCAAGACCGCCGGCAAGGATCAACAGCAGCACAAGCCGACCTATGTGTCGATTCTCGGCCTCGCTCCGGCGCGGCGCAAGGCCGCCGACCTGCTCGAAGACGCACTGGCGTCGCTCGCTCCCTTCGGGGCGCGTGGCAAGCCCTTGGCCGATTTGGCGCGCTTTATCGCCGGAAGGTCTTTCTAGTGAGCGCACCTATGCATCGCAGGTGCGCTGCCGACGCCTGCGCGAACGGCTGCGACAAGTCGCGTTCGGCAATCGCATCCGAAAAAGAGATGCAACGGAAGGCACATGACCAAGTTGCTTGAGACCATCAACAGCCCACACGATCTGCGGCGCCTGGCGCGGCGTGACCTGGCGCTACTGGCCGACGAATTGCGTGCCTATGTGCTTGACTCGGTATCCAAAACCGGCGGCCACCTGTCGTCCAACCTGGGCACAGTCGAACTCACCATCGCCTTGCACTATGTGTTCAATACCCCGCATGACCGATTGGTATGGGATGTCGGCCACCAGACCTACGCGCACAAGATCCTGACCGGTCGGCGCGAACGCATGGGCAGCCTGCGGCAGAGCGGCGGCATCTCCGGGTTTCCGCGCCGCATTGAAAGCGAATACGACACTTTTGGCACGGCGCATTCGTCGACCTCGATCTCGGCGGCGCTGGGAATGGCGCTGGCAGCGCGGCTGAAGGGCGAGAACCGCCATGCGGTGGCGGTGATAGGCGATGGCGCGATGTCCGCCGGTCAGGCATTCGAGGCATTGAACAACGCCGGGGTGTACGAGGACGCGCGCCTGATCGTGGTGCTCAACGACAACGACATGTCGATCTCGCCGCCGGTGGGCGCGCTCAATCGCTACCTGGCGCGCTTGATGTCCGGGCGTTTCTATGCCGCGGCGCGGCGCGCCGGCGAACGGGTGCTGGGGGTCGCACCACCGTTGTGGGAGTTGGCCAAGCGCTTCGAAGAGCATGCCAAGGGCATGGTTGTGCCAGGCACCCTGTTCGAGGAGTTCGGTTTCAACTACATCGGTCCGATCGACGGCCACGACCTCGAGTCGCTGATTCCCACGCTGCAGAACATGCGCCTTTTAAAGGGCCCGCAGTTTTTGCACGTGGTCACGCGCAAGGGGCAGGGCTACAAGCTGGCCGAGGCCGATCCGGTGCTCTATCACGGGCCCGGGAAATTCGATCCGGCACAGGGCATCGTCGCCGGCAAGGGGAGCAGCAAACCGACCTATACGCAGGTGTTCGGCGAATGGTTGTGTGACATGGCGCAGGCTGACGAGCGGCTGGTCGGCATCACCCCGGCGATGCGTGAAGGCTCCGGCATGGTTGAGTTTGCGGCGCGCTTTCCGGGCCGCTACCACGACGTCGGTATCGCCGAGCAGCACGCCTTGACCTTCGCAGGCGGGCTCGCATGCGAAGGCTTGAAGCCGGTGGTGGCGATCTATTCGACCTTCCTGCAGCGGGGCTACGATCAACTGATTCACGACATCGCCTTGCAAAACCTGCCGGTGCTGTTTGCGATCGACCGCGCCGGCCTGGTGGGTGCCGACGGCGCGACCCACGCCGGCAGCTACGATCTGTCGTTTTTGCGCTGTTTGCCCAATGTATCGGTGCTGGCGCCGGCCGACGAAAACGAGTGTCGGCAAATGCTCTACAGCGGGTTCCTGCAGGATCATCCGGTCGCGGTACGCTATCCACGCGGCGCGGGTCCCGGTGTTGCGATACAAAAGGCCATGAGCGCACTGCCCTGGGGGCGGGCCGAAGTACGCCGTCGCGCCGCCAATCCGCGCGTCGTGATTCTCGCGTTCGGCTCGATGGTGGCACCTGCGGAGCAGGTCGGCGCGGAACTCGATGCGACGGTGGTCAACATGCGTTTTGTCAAGCCGCTCGATGCCGAACTGGTCTGTGCAATGGCCTTGCAGCATGAACTGGTGGTGACGGTCGAGGAAAACGTGGTTGCCGGAGGCGCCGGCAGCGCATGTGCCGAGGCACTCGCCGCCGCCGGCATCCTGGTTCCAACGCTGCAGATGGGTTTGCCGGATCGCTTCATCGATCATGGCGACCCTGCCAAACTACTGTCTGCCGAAGGGCTCGACGCTGCCGGTATCAAGAGCGCCATCGTGACATGCCTCAACAAGTTGCCGGTGCCGCAGATGAAGAAATCCGCCTGAAGAAAGCCGAGTAGTGCCGCACCCGAATTGCTGTTTCAATTTGCCATGCAATACCGCTTCGAACCGGCCGCCGGCCGCAAAGGATCAGTCATGAATACCCGCGACGCCGCATTTGCAAAACCTGCGCCGATGGTCGATGTGCAAGGTGCCGCCGACATGCGCCGGATTGCCATCAACAAGGTTGGCATCAAGGCGATCCGTCATCCGGTCAAGATCGCCGAACGGCCGACACCGGGCGCCGTTGGCGCGGTCCAGCACACGATCGCCAGTTTCAACATGACCGTAGGCTTGCCGCAGGAGTTCAAGGGCACCCACATGTCGCGCTTCGTGGCCATTCTCAACGCCCACGAAAAGGAAATTTCGGTCGCCTCGTTCCACGTGATGCTCAAGGAAATGGTCGAGCGCCTCGACGCCACCAGCGGGCATATCGAGATGCGTTTTCCGTACTTCATCAACAAGGCCGCGCCGGTGTCGGGTGTGAAGAGCCTGATGGATTACGAAGTCACCTTCATCGGTGCGATTGTCGATGGCAAGACCAGCTTCCGCCTGCAGGTGTTGGTACCGGTCACCAGCCTGTGCCCCTGTTCCAAGGAAATCTCCGCCTACGGTGCGCACAACCAGCGCTCGCATGTTACGGTGACCGCCGAGACTGCGGCCTTTGTGTGGATCGAGGAAATCGTCGAACTCGTCGAACGCCAGGCTTCATGTGAACTGTATGGTCTGCTCAAGCGCACCGACGAGAAGTTCGTCACCGAACGGGCCTACGACAATCCGAAGTTCGTCGAGGACCTGGCGCGCGATGTGGCCGCGGCGCTAAACGCGGACGATCGGGTCAGCAGCTACCAGGTCGAAGTGGAGAATTTCGAATCGATCCACAACCATTCGGCCTACGCCTTGATCGAGCGCGACAAGGGCGCGGCCTGAGCGGGGTCTGCGCGGTTTGGCGGCGCAGGAATGGGCCCGCCTACTGCGCCAATCCGGCGGCGCGCAGGAACATGGCCACCACTGCATCGGTGGCATGCGCGTAGTCGCGGTCCGACAGCGCCTGTGACCCGGTGACCGCGGCGATCTGGGCGGCGAAGTCGGCGTAGGTCTGGGTAGTGGCCCAGATGGCGAAAAACAGATGTTGCGGATCGATGGCGGCCATCTTCCCGACCTTGATCCAGTCGCGCATGACCTGCGTCTTGGCGGCAACGAGTGCGCGCAGATCGGTCGAAAGAAACCCGCCGATCTCGGTGGCGCCGTGCAGCACTTCGTTGGCGAACACCCTTGAGGCTTCAGGATACTCGCGCGAAAAGCGCATCTTGGCGCGAATGTAGTGCTCGAGCGCCGTACGCGGGTCGGCGTCGGCCACGATGCCGTCAGTCTCGGTCAACCACAGTGCCAGAATGTTGGTGAGCACGGCGCGATACAGGTCGCGCTTGGTGCGATAGTAGTAGTGGAGGTTGGCTTTTGGAACGCCTGCCTCGGTGGCGATGTCGGCCACCGTGGCGCCGGCGAAACCGGCACGCGCGAACACGCGTTCGGCGCCGCGCAGCAAGGCGGCCTGGTTGCGCACGCGCACCCGGCCGCCCTGCGGCAAGGCGCTACTTGGTACCAAACAGGCGGTCGCCGGCATCGCCTAAACCCGGCATGATGTACGCGTGGTCGTTGAGTTCACGGTCGATCGCTGCGGTATATACCTGCACGTCGGGATGCTCCTCGCCCAGCACATCGATGCCGCGTTGCGCGGCCAGGAGGCAGATGTAGCGGATCGACATGGCGCCCAGCTCCTTCAGGCGGGTCAGCGCTGCGCTTGCCGAGTGGCCGGTAGCCAGCATCGGGTCGAGCACGATCACCAGGCGCTCGCCGATGTCTTCGGGCACCTTGACGTAGTATTCGACCGCGTCCAGTGTGGCGGGGTCGCGATACAGGCCGACATGGCCCACGCGTGCCGCCGGCACCAGATCGAGCATGCCGTCGAGCATGCCCAGACCGGCGCGCAGGATCGGCACGAAGCAGAGTTTCTTGCCTGACAACATGGGCGCGTCCATCGGCTCCAGCGGCGTTTCGATGCGCCGCATTTCCAGCGGCAGGTCGCGCGTGGCCTCGTAGAGCATCAGCGGCGAAAGCTCGCGCAACAACAGGCGGAATTCGCCGGTCGAGGTTTGCTTGCGGCGCATCAGCGAGAGCTTGTGCTGTACCAGCGGATGGTCGATGACGATAGGGGGCTGGCTCATGGGGGGCCGATCTCCGGGGGCTAGAAAAGTGTGCCGTCACTGGCGATGGAAAGAGGCGGGCCGCCATCGGCGCGGCGTTGGCGCGCCAGCAGCCGCCCGGCGGCCCAGGTACCGCCTTCGAGCACTCGTGCCAGTGGCAGTGCTTGTGCATCCAGGCCGAGGCGAGCGCGCAGGCCTTCGGCCAGGCGGTCGAGCAGCGTTACCGTCAACGAGCGCCATTCGACCACCGGCTCGCTGTCGGCCGCGAGCAGCATGCCGGCAAGGCCGGGGTCGCGCGCTTCGATCAGGCCGGCGTCAAGCATCAGGCCGCCGTTGCGGTATTCCGCCAGCCCGGTCAGTTCATCGAGATCGGTGACGCGCACGCCGCCTTCCTCAAGCGGCTCGATCAGCGAATAGCTGAGCCATTGCGAAAGTTTGTGCAGCGGCACCCAGCCGAGGCCGGAATCGTCTGCGGCAAATGCACTGTGGCGCCAGGTGTCGCCAATTGGCTGGCCACCCAGCGTGTGGCGCCCGGGCCAGATCGGGCCGCAGGCGCGCAGCACGGTTTCGAGTATGCAGTTGGCCGGCAGCATGCCGCCGACAGCCTGACCCTGCAGGAAATCGAACAGATTGCCGATCCGGCCCGAGCGGCCAAAGTGCGGCGGGTCGACCGCCAGCGCGCGCCCCAAGCGCTTAAGCAGCGCAACGCGGCCGGCGAGTCCGGCCAGGAGATTGTCTTCCGTGACCTGCATGGCGGTTGCCAGTGCGTCCGCATCGAGCGCCTGCAGTGCGCTGGCGTCGCAGCGCAGCCGGTTGTCCGGGTCGGCCGAGAACAGGCCGGCATGAAACGCCTCGAAGCTGGCCAGCCCCAGTCCTTCGGAGCGTGTGTAGCAGTGTCCATCCTGTGCACGATACGACCAGTGCGGGCCGGCGCCGGCATCAAGCAACACACTCACAACTGCCAGGTCGAAGCGGATGCGTGCACGTTCCTCCCGATCCACCGTAAGTGTGCCGGATAGTGCGGCCCAGCGATCGGTGCCGCCGGCTTCAAAGTGTCGCCAGCGGCTATGGAATGGAATGACCAGGGTTGGGTAATTGGCGCGAACGCTGTCATGTACCAGGGTTATGGTGGAAGCCAGTTTTTCAGGGTGGTAGATGAAATGCGCCGAGTCGCCACGTTCTACACGTGCCAGCAACACCTGGGCCCGTTGGCGTATGGCGGCTGCCGAAAGCAGCCAGGTTGCGGCATCGGTCTCACTGGTCAAGACGGCGCCCCTTGACACTGGCGATCTCGTCGTCGGACGGTACGTATTGGCTGAAATAGCCGGCCGAACGCTTGGCGTCCATCTCCACCTGCGCTTCAGGCGGAATCAGCCCTGGCGGAATCTCGACCCGTTCCAGCACTTCAATACCGCTCTTGACCAGGGGTTCGAACTTCATGTCGCTCATGGATACAAAGCGGTGAATGCGCTTGATGCCCAGCCAGTGCAGCACGTCGGGCATGAGCTCCTGAAAACGCATGTCCTGAACGCCGGCCACACATTCGGTGCGCTCGAAGTATTTTTCCGCGCGGTCACCACCCGACTGGCGCTTGCGGGCGTTGTAGACGAGGAACTTGGTGACCTCGCCCAGGGCGCGGCCTTCCTTGCGGTTGTAGACCACCACGCCGGCACCGCCGGCTTGCGCGGTTTCGACACAGACCTCGACGCCGTGCACGAGGTAGGGGCGGCAGGTGCAGATATCCGAGCCGAAAACGTCGGAGCCGTTGCATTCGTCGTGCACGCGGCAGGCGAGTGGACGGCTCGGGTCGGACAGGGCTGCGACATCGCCGAATACATAGACGGTCATGCCGCCGATCGGTGGCAGGAACACCTGCAGGTCAGGCCGGGTGACCAATTCAGTAAACATGCCGCCGGTGTATTCGAACAAGGCGCGTCGCAGATCGGTTTCGGCGATCTCGAAACGTCGCGCCACGCCCGGCAGGTGCCACACCGGTTCGATCGCGATCTTGGTCACCCGAGCGGCGCCGGAGGACTGCAGGATCAGCGGATCGGGTTTGAGTCGCCCGGCTGCCATGGCAGCCTGGATTTCCGGGATCGTCACATGAGCCTTGGTGATCGCGATGGTCGGACGAATGTCCCAGCCTTGCGCCAGCCGATCGGCGAAAGCCTCGGCGACCAGGTGGCCCCAGGGGTCGAACGAGACGATGCGCGTCGGGTCCATCCACTGCGGATGCGGACCGATACGTTCGGCCGGGCTGGTGTCGGTCAGGTCCGGTATATGCACCGGCGACAGGTGGCCGGCGGCAATCGCCAGCGCCCGATAGACCGCATAACTGCCGGCGTGTGCGCCGATGACGTTGCGATGCCCCTGTTCGGGTGAGGCGATCACCGGGCCGCGTTCGAGCGCTGTCGCTGCGCCCCAGTGGATCGGGGTTGGTTTGTTGGGGCCGCGCGGATGCGAACTCAGGACCACATGGCGCTTTCTGGGGGTGCTCATCGGGTTCGGGCTTTCGGCATGCACAAAGTGGGAGTATTGAATAAACCTGACCAAATAGTCAAGAAAATTCAAGCTTAGCGCATGCGGCTGATTGATCCTTGCCAAATATCTACCCGTCTTGCCGAGAGCCTGCTTTCCCGGCCTGTCGCCAGATTCCCATTGGTGGGCGGAAGCAACGGCGCATGACCTTTGCGAGATTAAGGCCCGGTGCGATTGGCGCGATCCGTGTGATGGGCGACAATGCGCACGAACAAGTTTCGATCACCGGCAATCAATCCGCACAACCGACCTATGCAAAGTCGTGACAAGGCCCAGGAAATCGCGCGCACCCTGCAGCAACTCGGCCAACGTGGTGAGCGGGCGGCATGCCTGCCGGATCATTTGAAACCGGCAACGCGGACCGAAGCCTACGCGGCCCAAGCCTGCCTCGAAGGCTTGAGCGCCCAGCCCTTGTTTGGCTGGAAAATCGCCGCCACCAGCCAAGCCGGGCAGCGACACATCAATGTCGACGGACCATTGGCCGGCCGGCTGCTGGCTGAACGCAGGATCGCGGCGGGTGCCGCAGTGCCATTGGCCGGCAACCAGATGCTGGTGGTCGAGGCGGAATTCGCGTTTTGCATGGCGCGCGACCTGGCGCCGCGCGCCCGACCCTACGCCAGGCACGAAGTGGTGGCTGCGATCGCCAGTTTGCACCCGGCGCTGGAAGTGCCGAACTCTCGCTTCGCGCCCTTCGAAGCCGCCGGCGCGCTGCAACTGATCGCCGACAACGCCTGCGCCGAGTATTTCCTGATCGGCGAGCCGGCGCCCGACAACTGGAGGTCGATCGACCTGGCGCGCCACAGCGTGAGCGCGCGCGACCGGTCCGGTGCCATTCATGCGGGATCCGGTGCCAACGTACTGGGGGATCCACTGATCGCGTTGACCTGGCTGGCCAACGAACTGTCATCCCAGGCGCTCACCCTCAAGGCCGGGCAGGTGGTGATCACCGGGACCTGCATCAAGCCGTTGGCAGTCAAGCCGGGTGATCATGTGATGGCGGATTTCGGACCGATCGGCCGCATCGACGCCCGTTTTGTGGGTTGAAGATGCTAAAGAAACAAGGAGGCAGCACCATGAAGACAAGATACCTGGCAGCGACTTTTGCAGGTTTGCTGGCGATTTGCGGAAACGGCCAGGCGCAGGACGTCTATCCGAGCCGGCCGGTGACAATCATTGTGCCGCAGGCACCGGGCGGTGCCAATGACGCGATCGCACGCATCGTGACGCAAAAGCTGTCGGAGGTGATGGGCCGGCAGTTCGTGGTCGAGAACCGTGCCGGCGCAGGCGGCAATATTGGCACCGCGGTGGCGGCCAGGGCCAAGCCCGACGGCTACACCCTGATGCTGACCACCAATAGTGCTCAGGTGATCAATCCGTGGCTTTACAAGAACATCGGCTTCGATCCGGTCAAGGATTTCGAGGCAGTAGCGACCGTGGCGACGGCCGGCTATGTGCTGGTGGCGCACCCGGCGTTTCCTGCCGGGAACGTGAAGGAAATGATCGATGCGGCCAGGGCAAAGCCGGGTGTGATCACCATCGCCTCGGCCGGTAACGGTACCTTGAACCATTTGATCGGCGAAATGCTACAGCGTGCAGGCGGCATCGAACTGGTGCATGTGCCGTACAAGGGGGCTGCCGCCGCGGCCACCGATGTCGCGAGCGGTCAAGTGCCGCTGTCGGTGCAAAGCGTGCCTTCGTCGATCGGCCTGATCAATGCCGGGCGTTTGAAGGTTCTGGGGACGGTCAACGAAAAGCGCATCGGTGCCTTGCCCAATGTTCCAACCATCGGCGAGACCATTCCAGGCTTCGGGTCGACGCCCTGGTATGGCATTCTGGCGCCGGCGGGCACGCCCAGGGACATCGTGGCAAAACTGCAGGCGGCGGTGCAGACCACGCTTGACAGCAAGGAGGTCCAGGACAAGCTGGCGGCGCAGGGTTGCGAGGTCATGAAGGGCAGCAGTGCGCAGTTCGCAGCGATGATTCGCGACGATCTTCCGCGCTGGGCGAAGATCGTCAAGGACTCCGGCGCCACCCTGGATTGAACACCGGGTCATCGATCATGCAGCTTCCATCGCAGGTTGAGTCGATCCGGTTTCGCGGCATCGAGTGCTATCGGCTGGTGGCCGGCGCTGCCAGCGCGATCGTCAGCCGCTTTGGAGCGCAGGTGCTTTCCTGGCGCGATGCCGCAGGGCGCGAGCGCCTGTTTCTGAGCGAGCGGGCGATCTTTGACGGCCAGTCGCCGATCCGCGGCGGTATTCCGCTGTGCTTCCCCCAGTTCGCGGGTCTGGGCGACCTGCCCAAGCACGGTTTTGTGCGTTCAAGGATATGGGATCTCGCAGGGGCGCAAGCCGATGACGGGCTTGTCAGCCTGACACTGCGCACCGGCGACGATGCCGGTACACGGGCGATCTGGCCACATGCTTTCGAGTTGTTCCTTGAAGTCAAGCTGCGCGCCGACCATGTGCAGATAGGACTCTCGGTGCGCAATAGCGGCACCACGCCATTCGCATTTACCGGTGCCTTGCATACCTATTTCGCGGTGGATGACATTGCTGCCACAACTCTAACGGGGCTGAACGGGCTCGAATATCGCGACGCCGCAGGCGGTAATGCCATCCGCGTTGAAACCGACGCTTCGCTTGTGGTTGGACAGGAAGTCGATCGCGTCTACCATCGTGCCCAGCAGCAACTGTCGCTGGACGACGGCAGCGCAGAGCTTGCCGTTGCCGCAGTCGGTTTTACCGATGTAGTGGTGTGGAATCCGTGGCAAATGCTGTGCGCGCAACTGTCCGACATGCAGGCGCATGCCTACCGGAAAATGCTCTGTGTCGAGGCCGCGGTCGCGCAGTTTCCTGTGTCTGTGGCTGCGGGAGATGTCTGGTCGGGCAGCCAAGAGCTGACGCCTTGCGGGCCGGGTGGCAAGGGACTGGTCGCAGGCTAAGCGCGGCGGTGTTTGCAGTTTTTTGAATTGCAGCGCCAATCTCGCACGCAGGGCGTGTGCTCACTGGCTTACTGGCCTTGCTCAAGCTGACGGCGCCTTTGCGCATTGTGCGGTGCGGCCAATGCCACATCCGGCATGGCTACTGGCGATGTGTCGGCAATGCGGTTGCGACGCCGGTCCAGCCACCATGCCAGGATAGGCAGGGCCACGAACGAACCCGGAACGACTGACAGCACCAGATAGGGTGAAATGGTGCGTAAACGTCGAAAATGCAGCCTTAGTTCAGCTTTGTCCGCGGGGCTCCATTTCTCGCCGTTGCGCGGTTTCATCAGCAAGGGCATCAATCCGCGCACCTGCGCGATCTCGGCCATCAGACGATCGCGTTCGCGCACGGTCAACGCAAGCGCGTGGCGCCAGGCTTCCACGCAAGCGGTGCCGATACTGCTCATGCTGGATATCGTCATGCAGGTTCCGTGTGCGTCGATTTGGGCAACATTCGAGCGGCTCTGGCCAGAGGGGGCGCGTTTGCCGCGCAATCCACGACGACCTCAATTTGCCGGCAAAGCGGTCCAGCTTTGCTGGTGATCAACAGATGCGCGATTGGTAGCCCCTTACCGGCACAGCGCGGCAAAACTTGAGGGGCAGGCGGGGCAGTGGCAAAGCCTGCCGCTGCAAACCGGCTTTGTGCCTGGCCGGGACAAGTGTGCGCCGCGTGGGCGTTTGCCGCAAACCTTACAATTGCGCCATGAAAACTTCCGTTGATCTCAAAGCAGGCATGCGCATCGCGCTGGTGGGTGGCTGCGGTGGCATAGGCCGCGCGCTGGCGGCTGCTGTTCGTGACTCCGGTGCGCGCATAGCGGTGCTGGACTTGCCGCAATCCATACTTGCGCACCCGCCGCAGGCTGAAGTGGTGCTACCCGTTGACGCGACTGACGAAGCCCAGGTCGACGCCGCCTTCGCGCGACTCGCCGCCGACTTTGGAGCGCTCGATGCATTGGTCAATCTTGCGGGTTTCTCGCTTGGCGCGCGACCAGTGGCCGAGACCACAAATGCAGCTTGGGGCGAGGTTCTGAACGGCAACCTGAATTCGGTGTTTCTTTGCTGCCGAGCCGCGCTGCCACTTTTGCATCGCGGACAGGATGCGGCAATCGTCAACCTCGCCTCGGGCCTTGGGGTCAAGCCGTTTCCCGGCCATGGACCTTACTCGGTAGCCAAGGCCGGCATCATTCAGTTGACGCGTCTCCTGGCGCAGGAGAATGCGCCCCGGGTGCGGGTTAACGCGGTGGCACCAGGCGCGGTGGATACCGCATTCCTGCGCGGCGGCACCGGCCGCGGCGGCGATGATCCGTCCCTTGCGCAGCATGTCGATTCATCTGCATACCTGCGCGGCGTGCCACTGGGGCGACTCGCGCAAGCCGACGATGTGGTCGGGCCGGTACTGTTTTTCCTCTCCGACGCGGCACGCTATGTAACCGGCCAGACCCTGCATGTCAATGGTGGCGGGTGGATGCCCTGACGGCTTTGTACCCGGGGTGAGTGTGTTCAGCATTGAGAACGTCCAGATTCATGACAAAAACATGCCTCTGGCGAGGGTGTCATGCTTTTGCTAACGATCGACAACCGCATCCATCGCTCGCAGCGCGGTATTTGGTAGCGCGGTATTTGGCCGCGCGGTGTTCGGCCGCGCGGTGTTCGGCAGTGCGGTGTTCGGCAGTGCGGTGTTCGGCAGTGCGGTGTTCCAGCAACGCGGGCGGCGATCGTACAATCGGTGCATGACAAATACTCGGATCATGTTGAGTGTTGGTACCCGCATCGCACTGGTGGGCGGTTGTGGCGGCATTGGTCGCGCGGTCGCGGCAGCGACGAGTGTCGCAGGCGCCCGGCTCGTGGTGCCGGACCTGCCGCAGTCCTTGCAAATGCACTCACCGGCGGCCGAGTTGGCGCTGGCGCTCGACGCCACCGACGAAAAGCAGGTGGAGGACGCTTTCGTGCGGGTGGAAGCGGAGTTCGGCGCACGAGCAGCCTGTCGGACTTAGGAATCGTCGACTGCAAATCGGCCGCAGCGGTCCATTTTCACCGCCTTCTTGCCCCATAGCCGAGCTAGGGGTTGCGAATGCGGCAAAAACTGTCCTCGCTGGTGCCGATTTTCGCTTTCGACGCCCCAAGTCCGACAGGCCGCTAGCCGGCCCGCGCAAGGTCGGTGCGCTGCTGCTTGCGTATGCGCAGGCTGAATCTCGGAGGTTGAGAATCCTTTTGACACGCGGTCCGATCTTGGGCCTGCGAGCGCTCCCGCGGTCGCCGTACTGGAGTACGGCTGCGCTGCTCAACCCGACCTCGAACCGCTCGCCATGCAATCTTCTCAACCTCTCAGGGCCTGTGAAGGCGCCGTCGCGAGCACTTCGAGGCCACGCCGCGCAGTCGAAGCGCCTACAAACGCTCAGGCATACAGCGATTCTTCGCCGAGAACCGAAATCCGGAACCGGTTCTTGAGGTAGGACACCTCACGCGGCGGCAGGACGATCGGCAGCTTTTCCGGATCAACCTTGATCTGCGCGAACTGGCACGCTCTGGTCCTCGCCAGATGGGTACACAGAAGGTCCAGTTCATTCCCGGTTCTCACCAGGCTTGACTTGGCGATGCCGGTCGCGCGCGCGACAGCCGCCAGATCGGTGCCCATGCCCGTATGGGTGAGCTGCTGGCCGGTCTCGCCGTAGCGCTCATTGTCCAGCACCACGATGCCGAGGTTTTTCGGGTTTCGCACCCCCACGGTGGCCAGCGAACCCAGGCCCATGAGCATTTCGCCATCGCCTGTGATTACCAGCACGCGGCGCTTCGGTTGCGCCAGCGCCAGGCCCAAGCCGATCATCACGGCACCGCCCATGGCGCCCCAGAGCGGGAAATTGTTCGCGTGGTCGCCGGCTGCCGTGATGTCCCAGGCCGAGGCGCCCAGGCCGCCGATTACCAGCGTATCGCCGCGGTCGGCCAGGAGTCGGGATACCACTTCACGGCGTTTCAGTAGCTTACTCATGGTCGTCTTTCTTGGACAGCTTGCGGAAATCTTTCGCGCCCATGATCTGCTGGCCGATCAGGACAGCCGCGGGGCGGAATGAATTGAAGGTGATGCGCAGGGCACCGGAGACGGCATCGGGCACGTCGGCGTCGCAGTCAGCGCGCCGCACCAGCACGTCGACGGCTTCAAGAACACGCTGCGTGTTGTTGCCCATCGGCACCTGGGACGGGTTGAATTCGCCGTGGTCGCCGCGCATGGTCACCAGCATCAGCAGCGGGAAATGCCCTACCAGCGGCAGGGACAACATGTTGATGCAGTTGCCAACCCCGGATGACTGCATTAAAAGCACCCCGCGCTCACCGCCCAGCCAGGTGCCGCACAGCATGGCGACCCCTTCTTCTTCGGTGGTCAGGCGTACCAGCTGCATGGTCTTGTCGGCCTCGACTAAGCGAATCAGTTGCGAATGGCCGGCATCCGGCACCACCGCCACCTGTCGAATATTTGCCTCTTTCAACAACGCATGCACCTTTTTGGGCCATGCCATACCGGTCGCCGCTGTGGCCGCCTTTGCTGCTTTTTTCATCGATTTCCCCGTGGTTAAGGGCCGCGAAACCGGTACGCAACGCGCGCGCCAAGCAGCGGCAGGACCCGATTTTATGGGGCAATGACTGACTCCGAAAGTCCTTTTTTCCGGCTGCTGACTACTGATTTGCGTCATTCGGCGGGGAGAAAGCCAGGGGCGATTTTTGGCTCGCGCAGGTGCCGGTCGAGAATCATGAACGGCCGCGTGCTACCGCATTCTGGGGTGTTGCTGATGCCGAACCGGATCGCTGCTTGCCAAAATTGTCTAGGACAAAAATGAAAAAATGTACTCAAAGGGCGTTGAAACCTGACTACACGTGGTCAGTGCCTGCAAGGCACACGCATTTGAAACAAAGTCGGTTCGTTGGCGAACGTTGTGTAGGGATTGATCCAACAAATATTTGTAAGGATCCGCAACGGATTCAACGCCACTTTCTGGTTTGAATTTATTAGTTCCATTTAATTAATAAGTTATACTTTAAAGTTGATAAAGAACATTTATAAATATTCACTTGTCATATAACTCTGGCCCATTGCAAATGCTTTTTCAAGCAGGTATGTTCGCCATTGCTCTGCAAAGTTAGCAGACGCTTTCGTCAAGTTAGTAAATGCTCCCCATATGTTAGTGAATGCTTCTGGTCTTGACGGATTCACTTGTACGAATCTCAAGACTTACGAGTTTTCGGCCACATTCTGGAAAACTTGAGGCGTGTCTGGTTGCAATGACGCTTTAAAGTCAGACAGTTTTGCCCGCGGGATTCCAGTTGTTGGCGTTGCGTTTTGGAGATATTTGTCTTTGTTCGGCTGGTTGAAAAACCGCTCGCGGTCGCAAAAGCCTGAAGTTGGTTCAGGCAAAAGCGGGTCCGGCGAGAGCACCACGCAGGCTCACGGAAAATTTCGTCTTGAGCCGTTGGAGCCTCGCGTCCTGCTTTCCGGCGATTCGATTGTGGCCGTTGTTGCCATCCAGGCGCTTCAGGAAACCCATGCAAATTCGGTCGCCGTTGCCACCAACGCCATCGTCGAGCAGTTCGACGCCGGTACCGAAAACGGCGGCGCCGCAGCTGATCGGGGCCAGGATTCGGGCACCGCAAGCGGTGCCAAAACCAGCGTAGCCTGGCCGGAAAGCTGGCAAGTCGGTGCCGTAGCTGCCGCGAAACGCGATACCAATTCCGCGCTCGCCGGGGACCAGAACACCCCGGTAGCAGGCGCCTCAAATATCGATTCCGTGGGCGCGCAATCCGCGCAAGTTGGCCAAGCCGAAGCGATTGTTGCGGCGCAAGATAAACGCGATGTCGCGAGCGATTCTTCAGTCGTCGGCGTAACCGGCGATGACCAAATTATCACTGTCCCCACTACTACCCAGCAGCCGCGAGGCCCGCCGGCCGACGACCAATCCTCTTCTGTGCTTGTTGCAGAAGAAGCTTTGTATAACAATGATTTACAGCTCTCCGATGCGGCCGATACGGACGCGAGGGAGCATTTTGCATTGCTGGACGTACCATTCAGCGAGCCGAACCGCGATTCGCTGCCGCGCGGTCCGCCGGCAGACGACGCCGCCGCCGCCGAGCAAGCCCAGTATCTGCGCAGCGTGACGACCGATGCCGCAGATGCACAAAATCCAGCCTCAAGTCTGACTGATCAGTCACTCGCCGCCGTCCTCGCACAAGCCATCGGCATCTGGAATTCGCTGGCGCGCGATCCGGCTTTTGCGGCTCGCCTTTCGAATGTCAGAGTCACCATCGTTGACTTGCCTGACGGCATTCTCGGCCAAGCCGATGGCAACCAGATACTCATCGATTCCAATGCCGACGGACATGGTTGGTTCGTTGATGTGACGCCTGCGGATTCTGCCGAGTTCGGAATAACCATAAATGGCGAGAGGGTTTTGGCCGACGCGGGCAGCGCCGCATTTGGGCGTTTCGATCTGCTGACGGTTCTGCTTCACGAGACCGGGCACGTGCTTGGCTTGAGCCATGATGCAGGCCTGGCGGTGATGGAAGAAGCAATCGGGCCGGGCGAGCGGATGTTGCCCGAAAGCAACATCCCTTTGCTTGGTCCGCATGAACCGGTTGCTGCTGCGCTTGATGTCGACACGGCTGGAACCGTGGCCGCGCAAGATGGCGTCGACCTCAGCCCAATCACGTTCACGATTTTCAACCACGACAACGATTCAATTCTGGACGTCCTGGTAACTGGTTCAGGCAGCCATGACGGCATTTACGATGACATCGGATCGATCATCGGTCGCGTCTTGCCGGGTGACAAAATTGTCCTGGACATCGGTGGAGATGCCGTCTGGAACTTGACTGGCGTGGATTCCGGTACCCTGGCTGTTTCCGGCTACAGCGCGATCACCTTCAGCCGCATCGAAAACTTGGCCGGCGCCGCCGGCAGCCGCGATACCTTTGTGTTCGGTGCAGCAGGATCGATCAGCGGAATCGTCGACGGCGGGGCCGGAACGATCGTCATCGGCAGCGGCGTTGCGGGCAGCGACCCGGGCCTGGATCAACAAGGAACCGGCAACCCGATCTCGGACCAGCCTGCCGGCAGCGGGGTGATTCAGGTGGGGGGCGCCCACAGTGCCGCACGGGTTGAGATCGGGGATGCCGGCTCCACGACGATCCTCAACCAGTCGCTGGTGATATCCAATCCGGCTGCGGGTGGCGAAGTTTTTGTGCGCGGCAACATCGTAGCGCTAGGCGACGCCGGCCTGAGCATCTTCGGATCCGGTCATACGACCACTATCGGCGGCGGGACGGTTGCAACCGTCCTGCCCGGAACCGTGACCCCGGCACTGACCGCGACCGACCAATCCGGCACCACGACCATCACGGTGGCGGGCAACCTCACCATCAATGACGCGGTCTTGTTGGGCGGAAACGCCGCCATCACGGCGGCGGGCAACATCCTCATCACCAATCCCGGCACGATCGACGGTACGGCAGCGAATCTCTACGACCTGACGCTCACGACCACCGGCACGGGAACCGTGACGCTGGACGGCGCCATCGGCGGGACTGCCGCGCTCAAGGACCTGACCATCATTGCCGCCGGCGATGTGCTCATCAAGGGCGCGGTCATGGTGACCGGGCGCATCAGCATCACCTCGGCTTCCGGCAAGATCACCCTCGACGGGGCCACCAGTGCGACCGGCAACATCCTGCTCCAGGCCAACGGGGCGGGAGGAGCCATCATCCTCAATCAGACGGTTCAATCCGGGACCGGCAACATCCTGCTCCAGGCCAACGGGGCGGGAGGAGCCCTCACCCTCAACAAGACGGTTCAATCCGGGAGCGGCAACATCCTGCTCCAGGCCAATGCCGCCGACGGCATCGTTACCCTCAATCAAACGCTGCAATCGAGCACGGGAAACATAAGCGTCATTGGCGGCAAAGATGTGATCCAGGGCGCCACCGGCAACATCATTACCGCCGGTGGCGCCACCATCGATGTGCAAGCCACGGCCGGGTCCATCACCATGGCCGGCGGTTCGGTTGCACAGACCGCGGGCGGCAACATCCGTTACTTCGCCGGCATCAACGCCGTCATCGCGCAACTCGACGCCCGCAAGGCCCCCGACCGCGCTGGCTCGACCATAGCCGACCAGGCGAACTGGGGCAAGCTCAGCGTCACCGCGACCGCCGGCTCGATCACCGACACGGTGGCCACGGCCAATGCCTTCGGCGCCGCAGTACGCCTGAAGGCCGGCGGCGGCATCGGCAGCGCCGACAGCAGTATCGCGCTGGAGGTCATCACCGTTTCAGCCCTGGCCGGCGCCGGCGGCATCAACCTCAATGACGCGACCCGTGTCGCGGTCAATCTGGTGGGGCAGGTACCGGTCAACCGAGTGCAGGCCAATGGCACCACCGCGGTCGAACAGGATGGTGCCGATCAAAGCGACATCGCCACTTCCGCCAACGGCAATATCATCTTGCGCACCACCAACGGCGGTATCGTCATCGATGACGGCAGCGTGCCTGCGGACGCCATCGGGATCAACGCCAACGGCTCCGGCGCAGTCACGCTCCAGGCCAAGGGCGCTAACGAGTCCATCACCGTCAATACGCAGGTCAAGTCCGCCAGCGGCAACATCAGCCTGTTGGCGCCGGTGATGGTACTCAATCCCGTCAACCTCGTGACGTCAGGCACCATCAGCGTCGTCACTTCCGCGACCACCTTCGACGTCAACCAGTCGGGTACGGTTCAATGGATCAGCCAGGGGCCGGTCCAAACCACCGGTGGTCAGATTCTGGGCATGGACGAGCAGGGCAAACCGGTGTCGGGCGCGATCCAGGCCATCGCGGTGGATCCGAGCGACCCCAACATCGTGTATGTGGCCAGCGTCAACGGCGGTGTATGGAAAACCACCAACATCAACGCCACCAGGCTGATGGAATTCAACGACCCGTCCAAGGCGGCCGGCCCGGATGTGAGCGGCGTCATCTACACCGTCTCCGACGTCTTCACGTTCACAGCGGCACTCGATCCAGCGGTTGGAAACGACGGCAGCGGCAAGTTCGATCCGGTTCCGGTTGCCGTGAACACCGCCGGCGGCGGCCTGGCCGCAAAGAGTTCCGCGGCACTTGGCGCGGTAGTTGACAAGAACCGAATCATATTCACCGCCGCACAAAATGGCGTCGCCTACGATGGCGTCTCGATCATCCTGGCCGATACACTGGCCTCTGCCGGCAGCGAAACTGCGCACTACGACGTCGCCACCAAGAAGCTGACGATCTTCATCAAGGCCGGTGCGTCGACCGCCCTGCAGATTCGCGAAGCCGTCAACAAGGCCGGATTGCTGACCGGCGGCAACGGCGGAACCGGTGCCGCGGCCACGGCCATCATGAAGGCGGTATCGGCCACGGCAAGCGCCGCCGGTAGCGGCTACGCGCCGGGTCAGACCATCACCTTGGCCGGTGGCACATCCACCCAGGCGGTCGTGCTTACGGTTCAAAGCGTCGGAGTCGTGGGCGCGGCGGTTTCCGCCAAGGGAACCGGCTATGCGGTGAGCGACATCCTCACCCTGTCCGGCGGAACGGCCGGTATCGTCACGCGCCTCAAGGTACTCACGGTAACGGGCACACAGGTAGACACCGTTGCGGTAGAGCGCGCAGGTTCCTACACCGTGTTGCCTACCGGCGCGGCGGCCGTGATCGGCGGGACCGGAACCGGGGCCACGTTCATTTTGAGCTGGGGCGTCGATGGCGTGACCGTAACAACAGCCGGCGCGTATTCGGCGCTGCCTGCCAATCCGGTTGCCCAAGGCGCCAGCAGCGGGCCCGGCAGCGGCGCCGGCTTCGTGCTGGGTTGGGGCGTGCAATCCGTGACCATCACCAGCGCAGGCGCCGGCTATGTGCCGATTCCCGGCGTGCAAGTCGCGGGCGGCGGCGGCACCGGATTCGCGGCCACCGTAGTGACTGCCGCAGGCGCGGTGACGGCGGTGAACGTCAGCGAAGCAGGAACGGAATTCCATTCGATTCCGATCATCGTGTTTTCGGGCAATGGCGGTAGCGCCGCGGCGGCGACCGTACCGAGTCTGCAGTTGGTATCTGCAGGCGTCAAGGTGACAGGGACCGGCTACTTGCCGGGTGACACGATCACGGTTAGCAACGTCGGCGCAACGGCCGCTGCGGTGGCCACCGTGGAATCTGTCCGGCTGGTCGACGGACTGAGCATCGCCGCTGCTGGCACCGGTTACAAGGTGAACGACAGATTGACTGTCAGTGGGGGAGCGTTTGGAACCGCCGCAACCATAGTCGTAGCTCAGGTGGGACCCAATGGCGAGATCCTCAATGTCTATCAGATCGGCCCATTCGGCGGCTCATACGCGATTGTGCCCACAGGCGCAGTTGCAGTCACGGGAGGCAGTGGCGCCAACGCAGAATTCAATCTCGTGTGGGGCGTCGATCGTGTGCGCGTGACGACGCCGGGCGCCTACACTGCGCCACCCGTCGAGTCGGACGCGATCAGCACCACTCGCGGTGGCGGGCTCGGGCCGGGGGCAGGCGCCAAATTCGACCTCAAGTTCGGCATCGGCGCGGTGACCGTCGCGGCCGCCGGGGCCGGCTACACCAGCGCGCCGCTGGTGTCGTTTGACAGCGGCGGATATGGGGCGGACGCGTTGGCGGTGATGAAGGCCCTCACCGCCGAAGCGGCGGTGGCCGGCACCGGCTACGCGATCGGCGATACCATCACGCTGGCCGGCGGCACATTCACGCAAGCCGCGGTGGTCACGGTGAGCGCGCTCAAGGCGGTGGGCACGCCCGCTCTTGTCAGCGGTGGCACGGGATACGCCCAGGACCAGATCCTCACCATCGGCGGCGGCACCCTAGCCCCGGGTGGTGCCAAGGCCAAGATCAAGGTGCTCGCCGTCAGCGCCGGGGTGATCCAGCGCGTCGCGCTCGAAAGTGCCGGCTCGTATCAAGTCATCCCGGTCGGCAATGTCGCGGTGGAAGAGGCGGGTGGGGCGACCTTCACCCTCACCTGGGGCGTGGGTGCAGTGACGGTGGCCACAGCCGGGTCGTACGCCGCGTTGCCGGGCGGGCCTGCCACGCAAGGTACTTCGTCCGGCACCGGGCAGGGCGCCACCGTCAACCTCAAGACCTGGGCCGTGGACCAGGTGACGATACTCAATCCCGGCATTGGCTACCGTGCATTGCCGGCGGTCGGCTTCAGTGGCGCATTGGCCTACCAATACAAGATCGTGATGGAGGATGCCAATGGCCTCAAGACCAACGCGTCCGCCGCCTTCCCGACCACCGGCATCGTGCTCAGTGCGGACCAGCACTTCATCACCCTGAGCAACTTGCCGGTCGGCGTGGTGGGCACGGTCAAACGGCTCATCTACCGTACGGAGGCCGGCGGCAACTCCTTCAAGCTGGTCGGCGAAATTCGCAACAACGACGCCAACCAGTCGTTTACCGACCGCGTGGCAGACGCGCAACTCGGGGCGGCGCGCGAAATCAGCGTCCCGTTCCCGATCTGGCAGCCGCTGACCGACCAGTTCAGCTCGCTGGCCGTCAGTTCCCTGGCCTTCGATCCGGAAGACCCCGACATCCTGTATGCCGGGACCGGAAAGTTCAGCAGTTCGGGTTCCGCCGGACGTGCGGTCGGGATCCTCAAGACCACCGATGGCGGTGCGACCTTTTCCCTGATTGGCGAAAACGATTTCACGGATCTCAATATCCGCAATATTCTGACCCACACCTACGCGCCTGCTTCCGGCAATCCGCTGACCCTGGTCCTCGCGGCAACCTTGCAAAACGGCCCAAAGGGCGGCTTGTTGTTGAGCAAAGATGGCGGCGCGAGCTGGGAGCGGGTGTCCGGCAAAGTGGGCAGCGGATTGCCGGCCGGGTCTGTGACGGATTTGATCGCGGTATCCAATATCGCGACCGGCTCGAAGATTTTCTATGCCGCGGTGTTGGGAGATGGGACCGCATACTTGCCGCACGCCAATGTGCAAACAGGCCAGTTTTCCGACGTAGAAAAGTATCTTGCTGTCATACCAAGCACTGCCGATGCGAGCTTGTGGCGGGCGCTCGGAAACAGCAAGTCACTCAAAATCACCATCGGCGGCATTGCCTATACGATCAACCCGCAGTTCGGTTCCCTGCTTGCGAATGCAACGATGATCGAAGTGGCGGCGGCGATTCAGACCGCGTTGGACGGGGTGGTTGCAGGCACTACCGTTTTCTGGTCCGATCCCTATTTGATAATCCAGAATAACGACGCGACAACCCGCGCAATCGAGAAAATCGAAGACCCGGCTGGCGGGGCAGCGGTATCGCTGTTGCGTACCAATACCGGCGGCATATTCAAGAGTAGCAACGAAGGCGCGACCTGGCAGGCCGTCGGCGCCACCGACGCCGGCTTCATGGAGCGCCTGCGCAAGGCAGAGCGGATCGCGCTGGCGGTGCAAGGCGAGAGTACGGCAACACCGATCATCTACGTCGGCGTCATCATCAGCGAAAAGCTGGACGGCATCTATCGCATCGATCAACCCGGCGACGCGGTTCGTTTCGTGATGGACAGTCCGGCCTCGGTCGAGACCAATGCGGCGACCCTGCTGACGGTGAAGGCGAGCGGCGCCGCGCCAAGTCTGTGGTCCGCTCTGGCCAAGACTAAGCAGTTTGTTTTTGAAATGGGACGCCTCGACGACAGTGATCGTTTCGTTTCGGAGACCAACGGTGGGCAGGATGTCATGCCCGACTTCACCGGCGTCGCCAGCATGGCCGATGTGGCCGGCAGGATCAGCGCGGCGATTAATCAGTCGAACGCCCTGAACGGCTTTGGCCCCGGACTCATTACCGTAACCTGGGTACAGAATGGGGTCGAGCCCAACGGTGAGTTCCGCTTTTTCAGCAACAGCGGGCGCGTGATCAATATTCGCGAAAGCGCGACCGGTACGACCCTGTTCGCCAACGCTGGCGATGCGGGCGCGCACTTCAACAAGCAGACCGTCAAGTATGGCGTCGCGCCCAGCCTGGCGATCGACCGTCCGATCGGCCTGGTATCGGGCAATATTCCGGATGCGACCATCGTGCCGGGCTCCATCGATCCGCAGGTATGGCGGCGCTTTGCCGCTACCCGCAGCTTCTCGATCAGCCTGGATTTCCAGACCAAGGACATCACGCCGGATTTCTCCGCCGTCACCTCGATGAGCGGTGTGGCGGCCGCAATTCAGGCCGCGCTCAACGACGTGAACAAGGGATTCGGCGCAGGCGCCACCCTGGTCGTCTGGAATCAAGACACGCGCCGCCTGGAGATCAACCACGCCAACCGTACCAGCGGCGTGCAGGACATCGGCGCACCCAAGGGCGTCGGTCTGATTTCCCTGCTCGAAGCGGGGCAGGCCGGGTTCGATGGCGGTAGCGGGGGCGCGGGTCTGGTGGCATCCGCGACCGCCACCTTGAAGGCGTTGACCGCGACCCCCGCGACCGCTGGCAAGGGATACGCGCTGGGCGATCTGATTACCCTGGCCGGCGGAACCAGGACCCAGGCTGCGGTCGTCAAGGTTACGCAGATCAAGGGAATCGATATTATTCTCGCCAACGCCGGCAGCGGCTATTCCACCGGCGACGAATTGTTGCTGACCGGCGGTACGTTCTCGGAGCAGATCAGGATCCGAGTCGAAGCCATCAACGGCCTCCTGACTGGCTCTATCAAGAGATTCACGGTCATCGACTATGGCGCCTACACGGCGTTGCCAGTGGTCGCGGCCTTTGCCAGCACCGTTGCAACGCGCGGCGCCAACCCGTTGACCAAAGCGGCGACCAGCCCGGGCAGCGGCGCGACCTTCACTGTTGCCTGGGGTGTCAAAGGCGTCGAGATCACGACCGAAGGTACCTATTCGGCCACACCGCCAGGCCCTGTGGCGGACGCCGCGCCCGCGGTGGCTCCCAAAGTGGCTGCCACCTTCACCCTGACTTGGGGCGTAAAAGCCATCGCCGTCACGGCGGCGGGGTCCGGCTACACGGCGGCTCCGTCGATCACGGTGGCCGGGGGCGGTGGCGCCGGCGCAGTTGGCGACGCGACTCTGAAGGCTGTTGGCGCGGCGGTTCTGAATGCGGGGACCGGCTACCAGGTCAACGACACCATCACGATCGCGGGCGGAACCCGCAGCACAGCCGCGGTCTTCAGGGTGGATACGCTGAAGGTCGTCGGCATTGCCTCCAAGGTCAGTGGCGGTACCGGCTATACCGCCGGCGATATCCTCAGCATCGTGGGCGGTACCGCAGGCGCCAGCGGGGCCGCGAAAATCAGGGTACTCACCGTCACGGGCGGCGTGATCGATACCTATGCCGTCGAGGCCGCTGGTGCCTATACCGCGCTGCCCGTTGGTAACGTCGCGGTCATTGGCGGTACTGGAACAAATGCCCAGTTCACCCTCAATTGGGGTGTGAACACCGTGTCGGTGACAACCGCCGGTTCATACAGTGCGATTCCGGCCGATGTGGCCCTCCAACAGGCCACGTCCGGCGCCGGGACCAACGTGCAGTTGCTGCCGGACTGGGGTGTCGATGCCGTGATCGTCAGGAATGCGGGTATCGGCTACACCTCGGGGCCGGCGGTTGCGATCGGAATCCCCGATATCAGCTGGGCTTCGGCCGCCGCATCGATGAAGGCCGTCAGTGCCGGTGTGGCGTCGCCCGGCACGGGCTACCTGCCCGGTGACACCGTGACCTTGGGCGGCGGGGTTTCCGCCAGCGCGACGGTCTTGACGGTGAGCGCGGTCAGGGTGGCCGGCGCGCCCGTCATCGTCAACGGCGGCGCGGGTTACGTCAAGGACCAGATCCTTGGCGTCGTCGGCGGTACTCTGGCGCCCGGCGGGGCGGCGGCAACAATCAAGGTGCTCACGGTGGCTGGCGGGGTCATCCAGACGGTCGCGCTGGAAAGCACAGGCTCCTATCAGGTGGTTCCCGCGGGCAACGTTGCCGTCGCGCAAGCCGGCGGCGCAACCTTTACTTTGAACTGGGGTGTGGACGCCGTGACGGTGGCAACCGCAGGCTCATACACAGTACTGCCGCCGCTGGCGAGCGTGCAGCAATCGACCAGCCGCGCGGCCGCGCCCGGTCCGGGCACGGGAGCAACCTTCGGGGTGAACTGGGGTGTCGACACCATTGCCGTCGCTGCGGCCGGGCGCGGTTACACCACGCTGCCTGCGCTCAGAATCCTCGGCGGTGGCGGAACGGGCGTGGTGGCAAGTGTCACCATGAAGGCGATCGCGGCACCGGTGGCTGCCGCGGGCAGCGGCTATGCGCCCGGCAACACCATCACCGTGGCCGGCGGCACCTTCACTACGGCGGCGGTCTTCACGGTCGCAACCGTCAGGGTCGCCGCAGTGTCCACCATGGTCGGCGGCGGGACCGGGTACACCGTTGGCGATATCCTCACCGTCGCCGGTGGCACCGCGGCGGCGCCGGGCGGCGCGGCGAAGATCAAGGTGCTGACCGTCAACGGCGGCGTCATCCTGACCTACGCCATTGAAGCGGTCGGTTCCTATACCGTTGTGCCGACGGCAAATGTGGCGGTCACAGGCGGCAGCGGCAATGGCGCCCAGTTCACATTGGCATGGGGGGTTGACACCGTCACCGTGACTATCGCAGGCGCGTATGCGGCGCTGCCTGCGGGCCCGGTAGCACAGGGCGCCACGAACGGTTCCGGCAGCGGCGCCGCGCTTTCGGTGAGCTGGGGGGTGGCCGGCGTCGCCGTGTCCAGCGCCGGCAGCGGCTTTCTTGGAATCGCCCAAGTCGCGTTTGCCACCGCCGGTGTCGTGATCGGCCGCGATTCGAACAACAAATCAAACCAGTTCGCGCTGGTAAATATCGAAAATACCACGGTCGCGAATTGGCAAGCCCTGGCAGGGACCACCAGATTTTCGATTGCGCTGGGCGGCCAGCCCGCGCTGGATGTGAAGCCGGATTTCACGGCGGCAACCAGCATGGACGGGGTGGCCGCCGCGATTGCCAAGGCCATCAACGATGCCTGGAAGGTCAAGTTGCCGGCCCCGCTGGACGTGATCGAGGTGAAGTTCGACCCGATCAGGTTGCAGTTCCGCTTCCAGATCATTAACGACGAGCGCGAGATCAGTTCAATCGGCCACCCGGTGACGGGCCAGTCGCTTTTCAAGGGCGGCGTCGGCTTGATTCAGGGCTCGGTCCAGCAACTGAAGACCCTCAACGCGCTGCAGAAAAGCCAGGGCGTGAAGCATTTTTCACTCGTTGCCGATCCGGTCAATCCGGGCTACATCTATATCGGCGGATCCATCCAGCCGGCGCCCCTGGCGCAAAGCGCTGTCGGCAGCACGGAATGGGTGGCGCGCATCTTTTACGTCGATACCGCTCCGGGCCAATTGGCGGAACAGCAGATTCAGGTGGTCGGCAGCGGTGCCAACGGGTCCGCACCGCATGGCGATTCGCGCACGATGTTCCTGAGCAGCAATGGCACGGTCTTCTACGAGGCCGACGATGGCGGCCTTTTCCGCCTGCTCGATCGTACCGTCGCGGCCGATCGCGAATGGGTCTCGCTCAACGGCAACCTGTCGTTGAGCGAGATCAGCAGCCTTGCCTACGATCCGCTCAATGACATCCTGTTCGCCGGCGCGCAGGACGTCGGCAACCAGGTGCAAACGGCCAGCGATTCGGGCATCTGGTCCACCGTGACCAAGGGGGACGGCAATGCGCAGGCTGTTGGAATCGTAAGGGATGTCAGCGGCAATCCCGTGTTTGTGCTGCGCTATCTGCTGGGCAATAACCTGCAACACCTTCAACTTCAGGTCTTCGATTTGAACAACAAGCTGTTGAGCTATACGTCGCAAACGCTTAAGGCGCCGGGTGCCAATCAAGCCGCTTACTCGGCGCTATTGGCAGCCGAGCAAAGCGGGTTCAACGCGCTCTCCTTGGCCGTCAACGCGATCAATCCGGATCGGATTTTGTTAGCCGGCAATACGCGTTTGTATGAAAGTCTCGATCGCGGCATCACTGCGCAAAATGTCCAGCCGCCGAACCTGGGCAGACCGACGGCGCTGGCCTATGGCGGCTGGAAGGCCGATGGCACCGCGGTAGCGCAGGTTGCCTACGCGGCTTTTGGCGGCCAGATCTGGTGGCGCGGGATAACCGGAACTTTTGTCGCTGCCGCCACGCAGCCTCCAGGCGCCAAGACCGTCACCAGCATCGTGATGGACCCCACCAATTGGGAGGTGGCTTATGCGGTCGACGACGCGCACATTTACGCCACTGTCGACGGCGGTAATAACTGGACCGACATCACCCCGGCGGCCACCGGAAATGCGTCGCTGCCGGTCAATGGATTGCAGTCGCTGGCCTTAGTCAAGGTGTCGGGCGACACGGGCGGAAAGACCAATGCGGCCGTGGGAGACATCCGCATCGACCTGCGCGACGGCACCAGCTTCACGGTCAACCTGGCCTCCGCGACCACTTATCTCGACCTCAAGAACGCGATCGAGGCTGCTTCAAAGACCGCCCCCGCCCAGCCGGTGCGCGTCACCGTCAGCACCGACGGTGGCGCCATCAAGCTGACTGGCGTAGGGGTTACGCTGGCGCGCGTGGTTTCCGTCAACGGGTCGCTGGCGGCACGTGATTTGAAACTGCTGGCCGACCAGGCAACGACGGCTGTCAACGGATCCACGCTCACCGGAGGGGTCCTCGCCGCCATCACCGATCCGACGTTGCTGAGCAGCCTCAATGCCTTAGCCGGCAAGACCGTCGGTGTCCGGGTCGGCCAGACCCTCACCGACGTCCTGCTGGTGGGCGGCATCGACGGCGTATTCCGTGCCTTGAATCCGCTTGGCAATCCCGCGGATTCGGACAGTGACTATCGCCGCGTCTCGGTTGGTTCCGCCGAGGTGGCGGCAGCCGGGGCCAACAATGACCTCATCTTCACCGGGCATGGTGCGTTTATCGCTGGCGACAATGTCCGGTTTGTCGTCGATGGCGCGGTGACGAAGGGCAACGAGCAACTGAACGCCTTGGCCGGTGGCGGCGCCGCGCGGCTGCTGGTTTTCAAGATCAGCGCGACCAGCACAGCGCAGGACATCATCAACGCGCTCAATCGTGCGCCTGCGCATTTGAAGATTTTCACCGCGGTACTCAAGCCGTTCGATTCCGGCATCGCCAACGATGGGTCGGGCGTGGTGGTCGCGCAAAGCAAGGCGCTCGCCGCCGCGCCACTGCATCTGGCGTTCCGCGAATTCGGATCGAGCCTGCCCAACGCGCCGGTGACCGCGATTTCCTATGCCAGTGAAATCAGCGCCGGCGGCAAGGATTTCGGCGACGTGCTGGTCGTGGGTGAGCGGGGGCGTGGCGCCTTCAAGATGGACGATGCTTCCACCTACCTGACCGCCGAATCCGTACTCACCATCAACGGCGACGCCAGCGACAACCTGATCACCGTCGCGCAAGACGCCAAGAATCCGAGCCTGATTGCCGTCCTGATCGACTCTCTGGTGGTTGGCGTCTATCAGGCCTCGACGATCGATCGCATTCTGATCAAGGGCTTGTCCGGCAACGATATAGTGGAATTCGACGGCCGCATCCGCGTGGCCGGCGGGGTGACGTTCGACGGCGGTGCCGGCAACAAGAACCGGCTGGTGATCCTCGGCGAAGATGCGGCCGCCACGCGCGATGCGGCCATCGTGGCCGGTGCCGGCATGGTCAATCTGGTGGTGACCAAGCCGATGGCGCTCGCATTTGTCAATGTGCAAAAGGTATTCAAGTCGGTGTCTGCCAACAACTTGAAGAAATTCCAGGACGGCCTGCAGGCGCTTGCATTCGATCGGACACTGTCGCAGGCCGTGGCCACCAAACAGGTTCCGCTGGTCGCCAATGGCCTGGGCAACGTGATCACCGCGATCGGCAAGGCAGAGGCGCCCATCGGCCTGCCCGACAACATCCTGCGGCCGGTCGAGTTTCGCGGTACTCCGCAGGCGGGCACCCAGACCCTGGGCGACAGCGAATCCATGTTCGCCCGTCTGCTGCAGGGCGGCCCGTCGGGTTTCCTGATTTCAGAACTGCAGTCGGCGGCCCAGGACTTCCCGACCCTGGCCACGCTGCTCGACGGGCTCGACTCCACACCCGGCAACGTGATACTCACGACCGACGCCAACGGCTTCGCGCGGTTCGACGTGACGGTGGAACGCACCTTCGGCGGCGCCACCACGCTCGACGTCGACGCCTTCGGCGGAAAGTTGCGCTTGAGCGGCTCCGCCACCTTCTCGGTGGATGTGGTGCTGCACGTGGTGATCGGCGTGGATGCGGACGGCTTTTATCTCGACACCACGGCCGTGACCGGGCCGGAACTGGTGCTCGACAACATCCAGATCATCGGCGAGATCGAGGCGACCGGCCGTATCGGCTTCATCCAGGTCAGCCTCACAAACGGGTCGGTCACACTCGATCCGGGTGTGCGCGTGGCCATCGACCTGCGAGAACCCGGACCCGATCCCATCACCGGTGAACTCGACAACCTGATCCGCCCCTATGAGCTGTCGGCGTTCAGCGCGCTCGACTTCTTCACCGTGGATCTGCAAGGCAATCCCGCCGCCGACGACTTGAAATTCTCCGGCAACTTCTCCGTCGCGGCACTGGTTCCGGGCGGGTCTTCGGCGTTCACGCTGGTGGACGCCGGGCTGATCTTCACCTGGGCCGACATCGCCAATCCCCTCAACGTCATCGTGACCGCATTGCCGGGCAGCACCTCCGGTGAGTTGCTGGTCAAGTTCCTCAACCTCGACTTCCAGCAGTTGTTCCTGGATTTCCTCACCCAGGTTGACAGCCTGGGCGACCAGTTGCGCGATGTCTCCGCGCTCGATACGAAACTGCCCGCCATCGACCGCAGCGTCAACCAGATATTCACCGGCGCGCCCTACAAGATCGGCGACCTGCTGAAACTGCATGACGCCGTCGCGGCCTATTTCGCCAGCGTGGACGCGGCCGGTCCGACCATGAGCGGCCTGCTCGATGCGATCGTCAAGGACATCAATCTCAAGATGGGCGGTGGTCTGTTGCGCATGGAACTGGTGATCGACAATGGCGCGCCGAAACTGCTGATTCACGTCGATTTTTCGCTCAATCCGCGCTTCACCGCCGACCTCGCGCTGGGCGATTCCCTGATCGATCTGGGCGTCACCGCCACCGGTTCGGCCACCGTGGAAGTGGGCGCCGATCTCGATCTGAGCATGGTGTTGGGTCTCGACCTGAGCGAACTGCTGGCGACCGGCTCGCTGGGGAATGCCGCCTTCATCGAACTCGACAACCTCAGCGCCATCGTGTCCATGGGCGCGCGCGACATCGACTTCGGGGTGGATTTCGACTTCCTCAAGGCGAGCATCAACGACGGTGCGGTACGCGTGAAGGCGGGCGCCAATCTGCTGCTCAAGGACCCGACGCCGCTGGACAACCGCATCACCATCAACGACCTGACCGGCACGCCCTTCGGCACGCTTGTCGAGATCCGGCCCACCAGTCCGGAACTGCGCATCGCCGCGGGCGCCATCGACCTGTTCGTCGGCGCCAATCCCGGCACCGCGCAGCAGGTCGGCATGCACGTGACCGGCCAGGATCTCGGTTTCATCCTCTATGGCGAGTTCGGCGCCACCCCGGCCACTCCGATGAGTTGGACCTACGCGCTCACCGCGTCCGGTTCGGTGGAACTGGTGGGCGTAAGCGGGCTCACCATCAGCGGTGACGTCGCCGTCAAGGTCAACACGACCGGGCGGCAGATCAATGAAGCCATCGTCACCGGGGGCGACGATGTCATCGTCAGCTTTGGCGCCGGCCAGGAAAACTTCGCGCGCCTTGAGGCCACCAACCTCGTGCTGGACATCGAAGGCTTTGTGGCGGCCAGCGGCTCTTTCGTGCTGGAACGACTCGATACTCCGGGTAGCGTGGACCTGCTCGGCCAAGGCAATGTGGCCGGCGCGGACGGCATCAAGGACGTGATCGATACCGAACTGCGGATCGGCGCGGCCTTGAACGATGTGTTCATCGGCACCGGCCGCGGCACCGCGGATGAAACCGGCCTGAAGTTCACCGATGGCACGCTGGGCATCGTGCTTTTCAGCCGGGTTGACCAAGCCAGGACTGTCCAGGACGCGTCAAAATATGCGGTCAAGGGCACGCTTGGTTCGGCCAGCCTTATCGGCGTGGATGGGATCACCCTGAGCGCCGACAATCTGGCGCTCGAAGTCAATCGCTCCGGGGCCGACTTGGCCGGCATCACCGTAGCGAAAGGCGACGGCACCAGCATCGACATGCAGTTCAACAGCGCCGCCAATGTCATTCGCGCCAGCGGCGGCGTGACCATGCAGGTGCAGGATTTCGTCTACCTCAAGGGAGCTTTCAATGTCGAGAAGACCGACCTCTTAAGCGGCATCGACCTGACCGGCCCGAGCGCGACCGGCCCGCCGGACGGCATCGATGACCGGATCGAATCCGAGATTCGCTTTGGCGCCACGATCGAAACGGCGTTCGTGGGCGTCAGGCGCGGCATGGCCGACGCAATGGGCGTGAACCTGGCCGATGGCACCCTGGGCGTGATCGTGTTCACCACGGTGGATCAAAGCCTGGCGACGCAGGCGGCCGCCAAGTACGCAGTCAAAGGTACGCTTGGCGTGGCCAGCCTGGTGGGAGTTGACGGGCTCACCCTGACTTCCACCAACATGTCGATCGCGGTCAATCGCAGCGGCAAGACCCTGAGCGGCGTTGTGGTGTCGACCGGGCCGCCGGGTGCGCCGCAAGTCGACATGAGTTTCGCCAGCACGGCCGATGTCACGCGGGCCAGTGGCGCGGTAGTACTGAAGTTGCAAAACGTTCTCGAGCTCGAAGCCACAGTCAGCATCGAGAAGACCGATGTCCTGAGTGGTGCGGACCTGATTGGTCCGAACAACGCCGCCGGCCCCGACGGCATCGATGACCGCGTGGAAACCGAACTCCGCTTCGGCGCGACGGTAGCGAACATTGCCCTGACAGGCGCCGCCGGCAGCAACGGCGAGATCGGGCTGAAACTCTCCGGCGGCACACTGGGCCTGATCGTTTTTTCGACGACCGACCAGAGCCTCGCCACCCAGGCAGCATCCAAATATGCGCTGAAAGGCTCGATCGCCTCCGCCAGCCTCCTCGGGATGGATGTCCTGAAGCTCTATGCGAGCAATCTGACCGTCGAGGTCAATCGCTCGGGCCGCGATCTGGCCGGCGTGCTGGTTTCCACCGGCCCCGGCGCGGCCACCGTCGCGATGAATTTCGCCAACACCACCGACCTCACCCGCTTCAGCGGCACGTTGGCGCTTGATGCGTTTTCCGGCGTTCTGGTGGCCCGAGGCGGGTTCGAACTGGAACTTGGCGAAGTGAGCACGACTGCGCCTAGCAACGGTGTCGCCTTCACCAACGCGCGCGCGGTATCGCTGACGCTGAGCAACGTCGGCCTGTTCGTCGGTACCGGCGCCAGCCTCTCCGGAACCACCAGCGCCGCGACCGTGGTCAACGGCACGCTGGGCTTCGGCGCCACCGTCACCAGGTTGACGCTGGTCAGCATCAAGGATCGCGGTGCCGATCTGGTTGCGACAACCGATGACCGCAGCTTCCTCGGGGTTGCGTTAGACGACTTCGACGGCGACCTGATCGGCCTGGAAGACCTGCTGGTGTTCCATGCCTATGACGTCGACGCGCTTCTGAACAAGTCTGTCCATGGCGATGGCGTGAGCACGGTGGCCAAGCTCGATTGGAGCACGCTCGCCACAACGGGCATGGACCTGACGGCGGAGAAGGCGGCATTCAATGCCACTACGCTAGGCAATCTCACCTCCAGCGTAGACCTCGCTGTCAAGGGCGGTGTCGCGTTGAACGTGCTGGGTGGCGTACTGGTGGCCAAGGGCGACTTCAACATCGCGCTCGGGCAGGTGAGGAGCGCGCTCCTGCCCAGCGGCGCCACCAATGACGCCGACGCGATGACGCTGACACTGAGCAATGTCGGCGTCTTCGTCGGCGTCGGTGGCAGCCTGGTCGACCATGGCGGCACGTTGCCGGCGACACCGAGCGACTACAGCGACGACACGGTCGTCAACGGCACCCTGGGCTTTGGCGTGACGGTAAGCAAGCTGACCGTGATCAGCCTGAAGGATCGCGGCGCCAACCCGACCCTCAAGACCGACGACCGCACCTATCTCGGCGTGGCGTTAGACGACTTCGGCGGGCAACTGGTGGGCTTGGAAGACCTGCTGGTGTTCAACGCCTACGGAGTCGATGCGGTGTTGAACAAGGCCGCGCACGGCGACGGCGTCACCGTGGTACCCAAGCTCAACTGGAAGACCTTCACCTCCACCGGTCTCAACATCAGCACAGCGCTGGCGGACCTGAACGCCACCAGCCTGGGCGATTTGACGGCAAGCGTGGACCTGGCGGTGGACGGCAACGTGGCCTTGAACGTCCTCAACGGCGTGCTGGTGGCGAAAGGCCACTTCAACATCGGCCTGGGCCAGATCAAGAGCGCATTGTTGCCTAGTGGCGTGGGCCAGGACGCCGACGCGATAACGCTCACCTTGAGCAACGTCGGCGTCTTCGTCGGTGTGGGCGGTAGCTTCAACACCAACGGCACGGCCAACGACTACAGCGACGACACCGTGGTCAACGGCACCCTGGGCTTTGGTGCGACGGTGACCAAGCTGACCGTGATCAGCGTCAAGGATCGCGGCGCCAACCCGACCCTCAAGACCGACGACCG